>Ga0105239_10000010_pt1 | contig 341545 bp, 266 predicted proteins | sample KBSC44metaG_FD_92761 | JGI IMG/M metagenome (GOLD analysis project Ga0105239, IMG submission 92761) | Corn rhizosphere microbial communities from Kellogg Biological Station, Michigan, USA - KBS C4-4 metaG | ecosystem: Host-associated > Plants > Roots > Rhizosphere > Soil | place: Michigan...
ATTAATAAAAAGACTATGAATAACGGGCGCAAATCAAATTGTCGCTTCGTTGGCTGCTAACGCCGGGTTTCAACCCGGCGCTATAACATTGGACGAGCCTACGGCTCTTTAAGAAACCTATGGAAGGAAAACTTTCAAATGCACATGAATTCAAGAGCCATCGGCTCGATTCATGTTGTAGCGCTGGGTTTTAACCCAGCGCTAATTTTCTGCGAATAACTATTGGTTAATTAATATCATTATATTTGTTTTTAGTTAACCAATTATAAACCTTAAAGAAACACTATGAAAAGCCTTACCGGTATCGAAAAACTATCCAGGAAAGAAATGAAAAGCATTACCGGCGGAACAGGCGTTCCACCTCCAAATTGCAGCTGCTTTTGTTACATCAACAATCACAATGTTGGCCACTCCTGTACTACTTATTGTCCCGACGGCTCAATTCCGGGTTTAAATCCGGGTTCAGGCCCGAATTGCGGTACGCCGCCGCCGTTGCATTAATCTTTTATTAAAAGCGTTAAACAAACAGAGCCCTCCCTTTAAACCCTGGAGGGCTTTTTACTTTCCCGCAGCAGAAGTTCGAATCTGTAAATATCATCCCCCTCCCTTATTAACATAAATAATACATTAGTTTGTGAATTTTTTTTGCCAATTTTAAATATCACTTCCCCTATACCTAGTTATAAACCAACTTTCATGAAAAAAGACCAACCCTCAAACGTTCCGTCAGCCATTACAGGCCAACCCGGACAATCCGAAGAAAAAAAAGGTATCGATCGACGCCGGTTTATTAAAACGGCTGGTGTTGGCGCATTGGCATTTAGCATCCTTCCAAGACATGTGCTTGGCGGCGCCGGTTTTGTTGCGCCCAGCGATAAATTAACGCTTGCCTATGTAGGCTGCGGCACCCAGGGCCTGCGCGAAATGCTGCCCATGCTGGCCACGCCCGAAATACAGATTATCGCCGTTTGCGACCCTAACCGCGATGCAGTAGGATACAGGGATTGGTCGAAAACCGGCCTGCGCGACGAGATAAGGAGAGCTATCAATAAGGCGGACTGGCAGCCGGGCGGGGAAAACATAGTACCTGGTGGCCGGGAGGTAGGGAAAAATGTTGTCGACAGCTTTTACGGCAACGTGCGTGCAGCCGATAACTTTAAAGCATGTAATGCATACGCAGACTATCGCGAATTACTGGATAAGGAAAAAGACCTGGATGCTGTGAAAATAATGACGCCAGATCACCTGCATGGGCTGTTCGCCATAGCCGCACTAAAACGCAATAAACACGTGCTGATGCACAAGCCGCTGTCGAACCGCTTGCTGGAAGGTAAGGCGGTTATTGAATTGGCCCGGCAGAAAAGCAATATAGTTACCCACCTGGTGCCATGGGACTCTAATGGCTCGATGGAGCAGGTAATGGCCTGGATAAATGACGGTAAGATCGGCAAATTGACGGAGGTACATAACTGGACCAACCGCCCTGTGTGGCCGCAATATCCAACCCTACCTACCGAAAATGTGCCCGTTCCCGACGGCCTTGACTGGAACTTGTGGCTGGGTCCGGAAGCAGACCGGCCTTACTCTTCCAATTATACCAATATGGTTTTCCGCGGCTGGTACGATTTCGGCAGCGGCTCTATGGCTGATATGGGGCATTATAGTTTATGGACTGTATTTAATGCCCTGAAACTAACTTCCCCCGAAGTAGTGGTGCCGAATTTGACCCACTACGTAGGCATGGGCGATCACACGCCAAATTTCGTCCGTAATGATTTCTCCTTCCCACAGGGATGCACAGTAAAATTCAAATATCCCGCCAATGGCGACAGACCGCCTGTTGACCTGGTTTGGTGGGATGGAGGTATCCGCCCTGCCGTTCCTGAAGAGCTAATTACCATCGGACAAGACGATTTGCCGGCCGAGGGTATGATGTTCGTAGGCACAAAAGGCAAGATAATAGCCGGTTTTTATGTGGACAACCCAAGGCTATTTTCGAAGAAAAAGAAGGAGGTGAAAGCGGTAAACCCTATTGTTGATTCTACCAGGCATGACAAAATGGTGGATGCATTATCGTTATTTGCAAAAAGTTGCAAAGCGGGTACACAATATACAGGTAACTTTATGGAAGCGGAGCCTATAACAGAAGCAGTTAACCTATATGCGGCATCGCTTAGGGCGCAAAAAGTGCTGAAATATGACGCCGCAACAAGGCAGATTACCAATCAGCCAAGTGCCAACAAATACTTAAAGAGAGATTACAGAACCGGCTGGGATCCGGCTACTATCTAATCAGCACTAATTCGCATGAATTTTTTTGAATTACACGAATTGATTTATTTATTCCTTATTCGTGTAATTCGTTTTAATTAGTGTGAATTCGTGTTTATTAAAATGTACAGACTAAGAGAAAAACCACTATGAACAGAAGAAAATTTATTGGTCAAAGCGCCATAGGTGCAGGTGCAGTAATACTATTACCCGGCTTTCTGCATGCTGCTGCCAAATATAAAACCCCAATCGGTTTCCAGACTTTCCCTATCCGCGACGTTCTTGCAAAGGATTTTGCAGGTACGATGAAAATGATGGCAGGGTTAGGCTACCAATATACCGAAATGTGTTATCCGAAAGGATATGCAGGCGCTGGTTTCGGCCCCCTTGTCAGTGTAAAAACCACTGATATTAAAAAAATGATAACAGATGCCGGCTTGCATTGCCCCAGTTGCCACATTGGTGTCGGCAGCCTAAAGGGGAATTTTGGCGAGTGCATGGACTTTGCGCACGGGCTGGGACTTTCGCAGATAGTGGTACCGGGCCTCGAAACTCCCGGTAAAACAATAGCTGATTATAAAACGGCAGCCGGCGACCTCAATAAATTAGCCGAAAAAATTAAAGCCGAAGGCATGGCCACAGGAATGCATAACCACAGCGGCGAATTTCATATGCTGGATGGCGAACTCATCTACGACGCCATTATGGCGGCACTTGATGCCAACCTGGTAAAAATGCAGTTCCAAACCGAAGTAATAACCCTGGGCTATAAAGGCCCAACCTATTTCGAAAAATATCCCGGCAGATTCATCTCTGCCCACCTGTCAGACTGGACGAGCGATAAAAAACAAGCGCCTATCGGCAAAGGCGTTATCGACTGGAAAGAGTTTTTTGTCGCTGCCAAAACAGGTGGCGTTAAAAATTTCTTTGTCGAAATGGATATGGATACTTATAAGGATAGCGCGGAGTATATTCATGGGTTATTGGGGTAGGGCGAGTTAAGGAGATTTAAGGGCGTCCTATCTGTAGTCCGGCGAAAAGTCCCGGCCATGCATTTCCGAATCTGAAAAATCCTAAAAATTTGCTTAATCCCGGTTCAATTCGTATTCGTTATCAGCCCCGGCTCGTCGTACTCTATCATTTTTTGCCGCTCTTTTCCGGGAATAGGCACCGATTTATTTTGCCTATAATCATAGCTGATGCATACCGTTTTTCCCACCGTGCAAATTTCTTCGCCATTTGGCGTTATCCGTACAAGTAATTGCATCATATCAAAGCTGCTGGTGCCGATGCGGGTGGTGCGCACATAGCAGTAAATTTCATCTTCCAAAGTTATTGGCTTCAAATAGTTAACCTCAATACGGCCTACAATAATTCCATCACTGCGAAGATTCCAGTCGGTAACATCCTTCCAATAGGCAAAACGCGCAACCTCAAAATAGGTAAGATATACGGCATTGTTTACGTGCCCTACCGCATCTATATCTGCAAAGCGTAAGGCAATAGGCGTCTTAAACTTATAATCGGCAATTTTTTCACTCATAAAATGTCAATTTGTCGGTATGTTTTTAGTTTATGCAGACATAATGTCTGTTTTAATCAAATTTAACCGGTTGGTATAACAGTTGATTAACCTTGAGCAAATATATTAAAAGAAAAACTTAGGAGATTATAATCATGACATTAGTAAAATTTGCAAACGGACAAAGGAATCGCAGTGTTAATCCATTTTTTAACGACGTATTCGATTCAATATTAAACGACTCATTTTTGAGCGATAAACTATCAAGCCGTGTTCCCGCAGTTAACATCGCAGAAACTGAAAACGAGTACCACATTGAGCTGGCTGCTCCAGGCTTGAAGAAGGAAGATTTTAAAATCAACCTCGATAAAAATATTTTAAGCATTTCTGCCGACAAGAAAGCTGAAAATGTTGAAGAAGGTAAGAAATTCAGCAAACGCGAATACAGCTTCAATTCTTTCACCCGCTCGTTCACTTTGCCTGAAACTGCCGATGCCGCTAAAATTGAAGCGGAATATGTTGATGGTGTGCTGAAGCTGATTGTTGCTAAAAAAGAAGAAGCTAAGGTACAAGCCCGTGAAATTGCCGTAAAATAATTTTTCCGGCTCGGAGGCTAGTCCGATAGACTCCTTTACGGGAGTGTGGTTGATTTGTGATTAGGGCTGGCTTTCCGTTCCCCGGAAAAGAGAAGGAAGTTTCAAAAGAGATTTATAAAATCCGGAATCGAACTTCCGAATTCCGAAATAATTAAGAGTGTTTTCATAATAGTTGGTTTAGTTTGAGAAGGGCCGGTCCGCGAGGGACTGGCCTTTTTATTTTTATTGACGATTACGTCGATTTATAATACCAATCTTCAAACAAACCGGTGAAATCACGAAAACTAGTTCCTCATATTAATATACTGTAGCGGCTGGCCGAAATCATTCTGGCGGCAAAGCGCGATAACCTCCTGCAGGTCGTCTATCTTTTTAGCCTGCACACGCACCTGGTCGTCCATAATGCTGGCCTGAACTTTTAGGCCGCTGTCTTTTATCTTTTTAACTATCTTTTTCGCGGCTTCCTGCTCTATTCCTTCTTTTATTTTTACGTCTTTCTTTATCATATTGCCGGATACAGTCTGCACAGTTCCATCCAGGTCAAGCGCTTTTGGGTCAAGGTGTTGTTTTACCATACGGCTGATAATGGAATCTGTGATGGCTTTCAAACGCATGTCGTTTTCGGTAACAACGGTTATAACGTTGGTCTTTTTATCAAGTTCCACGGTGCTTTTCGAGTCGTGAAAATCATAACGGTTCAGAATTTCTTTTTTTGCGGTGTTTACAGCGTTATCTAGTGTCTGTCCGTCAATTTTGCTTACAATATCAAAGCTTGGCATGTTTCGGGTGAATTGGTGTGGGGACAAAATTAGTGATTTTGGTTCATAGTTCATGGTGAAAAAGCACAGGTCGTAAACATCCGGAGAATAAGCCGTCATTGCCGTCCTCCAGCAGCGGCTATGAACTATGAACCATCAACTATGAACTAAACAATAAAAACACATTAATATACCAATGAGTTAATATTAAATTAACATTTAAATAAGCAGATTTGTAAACGGCCGCGGGGCTTTATATATGGATTCGAAACATGCACCCTTAATTAATCGTGAGATAAGCTGGTTATACTTTAATGACCGAGTTTTGCAGGAAGCCGCCGACCCATCAGTTCCACTGATTGACCGCATAAAGTTCCTGGCGATATTTTCATCAAACCTGGATGAATTTTACCGTGTAAGAGTTGCCACCATGAGCCGCCTCGCTAACCTGAATGAAAAGGCGAAAGAGTTACTGGGCTACAATCCCAAGAAAATATTAAACCAGATAAAGAATATTGTAGTGAGGCAGGAACGTAAGTTCAACAATCTCTACGAAAACATTATTGTAAAGCAGCTTGCAGAAGAAAAAATCTTCATCCTCAGCGATAAGCAACTGAACGTAAGCCGTGGCGAGTTCGTAAAGCGATATTTCAGAGAGACTTTACTGGCAACCCTGGTGCCGATAATGATAGACGAGTCACTGCCGTTGCCGGAACTTCGCGACCGCGCTATTTATTTCTTTGTTAAGCTTACAAAAAATAAGAAGTCAAGGCTTGCCCTTATCGAGTTCCCGGATAGTTTGTCGCGCTTTGTGGTGCTCCCGGAAACCAATAACCTTAAATTTATTATCCTGTTGGATGATATCATCAGGTATAGCCTCGAAGATATCTTCTTCATTTTCGAGCACGACTCTGTAGAAGCATACTCTATACAGCTTACCCGCGATGCCGAGCTTGACCTCGACAAGGAGTTAAGTGAGAAATTTATTGATTCATTATCGAAAAGTCTGCAAAAACGAAAGAAAGGCAAGCCGATGCGTTTATTGTATGATTCGGAGATGCCGCTGGATATGCTAAAATACCTGGTTAACAAAATGGGCCTTCACGGCGAAAGTTTGATACCCGGCGCACGCTACCATAACTTCAAGAATTTTATTGCATTCCCTAACGTTGGCCGGCCTGAACTGGAGTACGAGCGTACCGTGCCATTACCGGTTGATGGTTTATCATTCGGCAAAAGCCTGATGGGCATGATTGCGAAAAAGGACTACTTGATCAGTACACCTTACCAGTCGTATGATTATGTTATCCACTTCTTGCGAGAGGCCGCTATCGATCCAAAAGTTAAAGAAATAAACATTGCCGTTTACCGCCTTGCCGAAAATTCGCGCATTATGCACGCGCTGATGAGCGCGGCCAAGAATGGTAAAAAAGTAACCTGTTTGGTGGAGCTAAGGGCGCGTTTTGACGAACAGAATAATATATCCTGGAGCCGCCGCCTGGAGGAAGAAGGCGTAAATGTACTCTTCGGCATCGACGGTTATAAAGTGCACTCGAAGATTTGCCTGGTAATGCGCATGGAAAAAGAAAAACCGGCCTATTATGCATGTTTATCTACCGGCAACTTTAATGAAAAGACAGCCCGATTGTATGCTGATCATACCTTACTTACCGCAAACAAAAAAATAACCGGTGATTTGGTTATCATATTCAGGGCGTTGGCTAAGAATATCCTGCCTAAAGGCTTGAAGAATTTAATCGTATCGCCCATCGATGCCCGTCCGGCAATATATAAGTTGATTGACAACGAAATAAAGAATGCTAAGGCCGGTAAGCAGGCCTACATGATATTAAAAATGAATAGCCTGGCCGATGAGCAACTGATAAATAAACTTTACCAGGCCAGCAATGCAGGCGTGCAAATTAAATTGATTATTCGCGGCATGTGTTGCCTGATAGCAGGGGTGAAAGGCTATAGTGAAAACATTGAGGTGCTAAGCATTGTAGACAAATACCTGGAGCATGCACGCGTTCACGTGTATTGCAACGGTGGTAATGAATTGATTTACCTTACCTCTGCCGATTTTATGACCCGTAATATCGATACCCGCGTTGAAGTGGGCTTTCCGATATATGATGAAGATTTGAAAAAAGAGATACGCGAAATCATCAACCTTCAACTCGAAGATAATACCAAATCGCGCGAGATAAACTCCAGTAACACCAATAAGTACCACAAAACGCGCTCTGAGCTTCGGCACCGGGCGCAGATTGATATATATGATTTCCTGAAACATAAAATAAAATAAAAATTGAGATACGCCGCTATAGATATTGGTTCAAACGCCGTGAGGTTGCTCATTGCTGACATTATTGAAAATAATGGTTCAGTTTCATTCAAAAAAAATACGCTGGTAAGGGTGCCGTTGCGCCTGGGCGATGATGCTTTCCTTGACCATCAATTGTCTGAGAAAAAATCTGCCGACCTGGTAAAAACTATGGAAGCTTTCAGTAAGCTAATGGAAGTTTATAAAGTAGCTGATTACACGGCTCTTGCCACGTCTGCTATGCGCGAAGCAAAAAATGGCGAAGAAATAGCGAATCAAATTAAGACAAACGCAGGAATCGACATTGAAATAATTCCCGGCCAAAAAGAAGCCGGTATGATTTACGCGAGCCACGCCGACCAGGCCATCGATAAAAACAAAAACTATTTATATATAGATGTAGGCGGAGGCAGTACCGAATTGTCTTTCTTTTCAAATGGCGAGATGTGGGCCTCAAAATCTTTTAACATCGGCACTATCCGTATGCTGGATAACCAGGACGATGAAGAAACATGGAGCGATATGAAAGATTTTGTCCGCGATAACACCAGGCAGTTTAAGGTAATCTCGGGTATTGGCACCGGTGGTAATATTAACAAGCTCTATCGGTTATCGGAGGAAAAGGACAAAAATCCTTTAACATTCGGTAAATTAAAGTCGCTTTACAGTTACCTCACGTCATTTTCTCTAAAGGACAGGATAAATGTGTTGGGTTTAAACCAGGATCGCGCCGATGTAATTATACCTGCATGCGAAATTTATATCACCGTGATGAAATGGGCAAATATTAAAAATATATATGTCCCTACAGTGGGATTAGTTGACGGTATCATACAAACACTGATAGAAAAAAACTTTCCAAAGGCAGGTTAAATTTATTTTAAAAAATTATTTAAAAATTAAAAAATTTGTTACTACTTTTGTAATGCCCTCTCAAAGGGCATGTTTTTCATAGGTAGATGTAGGGTCGAGTACTTGTATTCGACCCTTTTTTGTGCCTTGAATTTTGATGCTGTTGCGATGTATGCGGCGAATATTTAACCGCGGAGATATAGAGAATGCACAGAGGACACGGAGAAAAAAATGAAGAAGAAGATAGTTGTTGCAATAACCGGTGCCAGCGGGGCTATATATGCCAGCCTCCTTTTTAAAAAACTTCAGCAGCTGAGCGAACAGATTGAAGAAGTCGCCGTCGTTATGTCTGACAATGCGAAGGATGTTTGGAAGTTTGAGCTGGATAACGATGATTATCAGAAATTGCCATTCAAAATATACCCCAAAACAGATTTCATGGCGCCCTTTGCCTCTGGATCTGCAAAGTTTGATACCATGGTAATTATTCCTTGCTCAATGGGGACATTGGGCCGGATAGCTTCAGGTACTTCTGATGACCTGGTTATTCGTGCTGCCGATGTGATTTTAAAAGAACGTCGCAAACTGATACTCGTTGCCCGCGATATGCCGCTAAATCTTATCCATATCCGCAATATGCAGACGGTAACGGAAGCCGGCGGGATTATTTGCCCGGCGATACCATCTTATTATAGCAAACCAAAAACTGTTGAAGAGTTAGCAATGACCGTGGTCGATCGTGTAATAGACCTTATTGGCCTGGCGAATGAAAGTTTCAGGTGGGGTAAATAGTTACCATAATACAAAACGTAATACCCTCCGGTCATTCTGGATTAATCAAGCTATTTTTGCTAAAAGCTGGTTTCAAAGTAATTTCGAAAAGGATAATATATTCCTGGAAAGTGAAATAAAGAAATAGCGTTAAAATGAGTATCTTTGCGCGTTTTTAAAATGAACAAAAAAGTAGCGTTTTATACCTTAGGCTGTAAGCTTAACTATTCGGAAACTTCGTCCATCGGCCGGTTATTTAATAATGCGGGCTTCAGTACGGTTGAGTTTACCGATACGCCTGATGTTTTTGTTATCAATACCTGTTCGGTTACTGATAATGCCGATAAAAAATGCAAAAAGGTAGTTAAAGAGGCGCTGAAAATATCACCTAACGCTTATGTTACTATAGTAGGATGCTACGCCCAGCTAAAACCAAAAGAAATTTCGGAAATACCCGGTGTTGATATGGTTTTAGGAGCTGCTGAAAAGTTCCTGATAGTAGATTATATAACAGATTTAACCAAACAGCCGAAGACGCTGGTTTATAACCAACCGGTATCCGAAGCAAAGGATTTTATTCCTGGTTTTTCTATCGGCGACCGCACCCGCACATTTTTAAAGGTACAGGACGGCTGCGATTATTCATGTTCTTTCTGCACTATCCCGTTGGCGCGCGGCAATAGCCGTAGTGATACTATTGAGCATGTGATTGAACAAGCTAAAGAGATTGCTGCATCAGGTGTAAAGGAAATTGTGCTGACCGGCGTTAATCTTGGTGATTTCGGTATACGTGGAGGAAGTCGAGAGGACAAGTTCTTTGACCTGGTTAAGGCGTTGGACGAGGTTGAGGGTATTAATCGTTTTCGTATTTCCTCAATCGAGCCTAATTTATTGAGTGATGAGATAATTGAATTTGTAGCGCAATCAAAACGGTTTGTTCCTCATTTTCATATTCCGCTTCAATCCGGTTCCAATAAGATATTAGGGCTGATGCGCCGCCGTTATAAGCGTGAGCTATATGCCAGCCGTGTAGCTAAAATAAAAGAATTGATGCCTGATTGCTGTATTGGCGTGGATGTGATTGTAGGCTTTCCCGGCGAGACGCGGGAAGATTTTATCGATACTTATAACTTTTTAAACGAGCTTAATATTTCTTATCTCCACGTATTCACCTATTCTGAAAGGGAGAATACATTGGCCAACGAAATGAGCGGAGTTGTTCCCGGTTCAACACGGGCCGAACGGAGCAAGATGCTGCATATTTTATCCGATAAAAAGCGCCGCGCATTTTACGAAAGCCAGCTGGGTAATACCGACGAGGTATTATTTGAAGGCGATATAAAAGATGGCTTTATGCATGGGTTTACCCGTAATTATGTAAAGGTTCGGACGCCCTATGACCCGTTGCTGATCAATGAGCTGAAAACCGCGCATTTAACAAAAATATCGCCGGATGGTGATGTGGAAATTACCGAGTTCGATGAAATATTAGTGCATTAAACCCTATCTTGGCTCCAAATTTAAACTGATGTTTCCAAATTTATTTTACCTGATTAAATACCTTACCGGGCTCGAAATACCTTTTTTTCAAATCATTCAGACATTTGGTTTTTTTGTTGCGATAGCTTTTATCGCCGGGTACTGGGCGTTTGGAAAGGAATTCGATCGCAAAGAAAAACTAGGCTATATACATTCTTTCCGCAAGACAGTTACCATTGGTAAGCCTCTAACTAATATTGAACTTTTCGGGAACGGATTATTTGGTTTTATACTGGGTTATAAGCTGGTTGATGCAGCGCTGAACTTCAGTAAGATGGTTGATAATACCCAGGAATTCCTTTTATCATCGCGCGGTAACTGGCTCGGTGGCATTATCGGGGCGGTGTTGTTTGCATACTGGGCTTACTACGAAAATAAAAAACAAAGGCTCCCCCAGCCAAGAACTGAAGAGGTTACCGTTCATCCATCTGAGTTGCTGGGGAGTATTTTACTATGGGCCGCTGTTTTTGGTTTTGCAGGCGCCAAGATATTCAATGCGCTTGAAAACTGGGATCAGTTTATGAGGGACCCTGTGGGTATGCTGATAGGTTTTGAGGGCCTGACCTTTTATGGCGGCCTTATTTGTGGTGGCGCTGCAGTATTGTACATCGCAAATAAAAATGGCATCAAGCTGTTTAATATGCTTGATATCGGTGGGCCGGGCATGATGCTCGCTTATGGTGTGGGCCGTATAGGCTGCCAGATGTCGGGCGACGGTGACTGGGGTAAATATAACCTGCAGCCAAAACCACATTTGCTAAGCTGGATACCAGATTGGATGTGGAAATTTAAGTTTCCGCATAATGTAAATAACGAGGGGGATATTATACCGGGTTATATAGGCAAATACAACCATGAGTTGCGTTTACCGGTTTACCCAACTTCATTTTATGAGTCTATCATTTGCATTCTCCTGTTCTTTTTTCTTTGGCGCATCCGCGACAAGATAAAATTACCCGGCGTAATGTTCGGCATATATATGATACTGGCAGGTGTTGAGCGATTTTTTATAGAATTAATTCGGGTAAATACATTGTATCAGGTGGCGGGTTTCAGCTTTACCCAGGCTGAAATGATATCTACATTCATGGTAATTGGCGGCATAGCTTTAATAGTTGTGGCCCGGAAATCAAAACAGACTTTGCCTGCCCATGCCTGAAATAAAAACCGGTAATAATTTACTCGATAACCAAATTATCAGGTTTGTAGTTTCTGCGGGATTTGGCTTTTTGGTGGATGTAATTGCGTTCTACTTATTTTATCATAATTTACTCGTGCAGAAGACTTATAATGTGTTTTCGCTTACGGTACGGAACTCCACGCTTTCATTGGCATTATCCTTTTTTATGGGCGTGGTAGTTAACTTTTTAATCACTAAGTACTTTGTCTTCGCTGAATCTAAATCTTCGCCATATAAACAGTTTTTTAGGTTCGTATCTGTTGCGTTTATCGGTTTTTTCGCAAACCTGGTTATTTTAAAGATTTTCACTCAAGGTTTGCAGATGTACCCGCCGGTAGCGCGTCCACTGGCAGCCTTAAGCTTGTTTTTTGCAAGCTACTTTATTCATAAAGCCTTTTCATTTAGCCTTGCACTCCGCGAACAGAAATAAGTTGATCTGCATTGATTGTTACGAATTAATTCGAATTACACGAATTTTGATTTGTTGTCAACTCATGCCTTGGATCACCAGGATTCGTGAAATTCGTAGCTGTTTATTCGCTTAAATTTGTGACCTTTACCTCGTATGGAATTGGAAGCGATAATTAACAAAGTAATAGAAATAGCAAAGGATGCCGGCAGCTTCATCAGGGAACAGCGCCGCACCTTTACACCCGATAAAATAGAAATCAAAGGCCTTAATGACCTGGTGTCCTATGTAGATAAAACTGCTGAGCAAATCATTGTAAAAGCATTAACCGATGTTATACCCGGCGCAGGCTTTATTACAGAAGAGAAAACGATTAACAAGGTCGGGGAGAAGTATAATTGGATAATCGACCCGCTGGACGGGACTACTAATTTCATTCACGGTCTGCCGGTTTATTCGGTGAGCATTGCTTTGCAGGAAGACGATGAATTGGTACTTGGCGTTGTGTATGAAGTAAACGCGGACGAATGTTTTTACGCCTGGAAAGACTCTCCGGCTTATCTAAATGGTGAAATAATAAAAACGAGCAATTCACCAACAATAAGCAAAAGCCTTTTGGCTACGGGTTTCCCATATTACGATTTCAGCAAGCAACCGGCATATATCAATTTATTTACCGAGCTGATGAAAAGCTGCCATGGTCTGCGACGTCTTGGTTCTGCCGCTGTTGATTTAGCTTACACAGCTTGCGGCCGTTTTGATGCCTTTTATGAATATAACCTGAACCCATGGGATATAGCAGCGGGTATAGTCATCGTTCGTCAGGCCGGCGGACAGGTAGTTAACTTTAGCGGCGGCGATGAAGTATTAAATTCCCGTGAATTACTGGCAACAAACGGCAAAATAACACAGGAACTGCTGGATACGATCCAGGCTTATTTTAAGTAGGATTTCATTATTTTTTTCGATTTCACCGATTTGAAAATGATTTCACCGATTATTGAGTGACTTGACCAATTGCAGCCAGTCGTAGTTTGCTACTTTTATTACCGATGAGGAATGATTTTGGCAAGTTCGTTCGTAATCAAAAAAAATCAATCGGTGAAATCATTTTCAAATCGGTGAAATCCCCATAAACAAAAAAGCCGAACCTAAATCCAGCTTTCAAATTATATCTGTGAAATCTTTTCAAAATCGGTGAAATCCCTATAAAGCTTCAGATACAACCTCTGTAACTTCAGGAACCATGCGTTTCAGCAAATTCTCAATGCCCGCTTTAAGTGTTACGGTAGATGATGGACAGCCGCTGCATGAACCGCGAAGCTCGACAGTCACTATTCCTTCATCGAAAGATTTATAGGTAATAGCTCCGCCATCCTGCTCAACAGCTGGTCGAACGTAATCATGTAATATCTGCTGTATTTTAACTTCTGTGTCGGTGCCTTCAAAATCGCCGGCCTCAGCCTGTTCTTCGTCTTGTACCTTTAGCTCAGCCTCAACAGCACCTTTAACAAACTCTTTTAATATAGGCATGATATCATCCCAGCTGTCACCATCAAATTTGGTAACGGTAACAAAGTTGCTGGCAAAGAAAACACCATTAACAAATGAGAACTTATATAGCTCTTTTGCAAATGGCGAGCTTTCGGCGCTCTCTTTTGTAGCGTAATCCACGCTGCCGTTTATGAGCAACTTGTTCACAATGAACTTCATTGTAGCCGGGTTGGGAGTTGCTTCAGTATATACGTTGATATTCATCTTATTTTCAATTAGTCTTGATAAAGCAAATTTAAGCAGGTTTTTGATTTAAACACAACTGTTAAATTGTTATGACGGGGGGGTGACTGTAAGTTTTACGTGTGACGAGGCTTATTGGAAGAAACTTACGAAGTTTTCAAAACTTCGTAAGTTTGATATTCCGTCTTAAATCCCCGTGTAATTATGTGGTGTGATTTTTTTTATCTCTTGTTTTATTTCATCACTTACACTTAATCCATCCACAAATTCCGCAATTGTCTGCGCGTTAACATGCGTATTAGTGCGTGTCAATTCCTTCAAAGCTTCGTAAGGATTTGGATATCCCTCACGGCGCAAAATAGTTTGGATAGCTTCGGCTACTACTGCCCAGTTGGCTTCGAGGTGAGCGTTCAGCGCATCGACGTTGAGTAATAACTTATTCAGCCCGCGTATGGTTGATTTTATAGCGATTAACGTATGCCCAACCGGCACGCCGATATTGCGAAGCACAGTTGAGTCGGTCAAATCGCGCTGTAGTCTTGATATTGGCAGCTTAGCAGCAAAATGTTCGAACAACGCATTGGCAATACCCAGGTTGCCTTCAGAGTTTTCAAAATCAATAGGGTTTACTTTATGCGGCATAGCTGACGAACCGATTTCGCCTTCCTTTATTTTCTGCTTGAAATAGCCCATCGAGATATAGGTCCATATATCGCGGTCTAAATCTATCAGGATATTGTTGATGCGTTTCAGGGCGTCGCATTGCGCAGCAAAGTTATCGTAGTGTTCAATTTGTGTAGTAAACTGCGAGCGGCTGAGGCCCAGAATATCATTCACAAAATGATTTCCGAATGCTTTCCAGTCAATTTCCGGGTAGCCCACGTTATGTGCATTATAGTTACCGGTAGCTCCGCCAAATTTGGCAGCGTGGGGCACAGCTTTTAATAAGCTAAGCTGGTTCTCAATGCGCTCTACAAAAACCATAATCTCCTTACCCAATCGACTCGGGGACGCCGGCTGACCGTGGGTATGCGCCAGCATTGGCACCTGGTTCCATTCCGCTACATAGTTCTTTAATATCGCAAGCAATTCCTCTATAGCAGGGTAGTACGTATGAGTTAAGGCTTCCTTAAATGAATAAGGTACAGCTGTGTTATTAATATCCTGTGAAGTCAATCCGAAATGAATGAACTCTTTAAAGTCTTGTAAACCAAGCTTGTCAAATTCTTTTTTTATGAAGTACTCAACCGCCTTGACATCGTGATTAGTAATCTTTTCTATCTGCTTGATACTTTCGGCATCGGCTTCGCTGAAGTTTTTGTAAATCGTGCGTAACTTTTCTGCTACATTTTTATCAAAATTCAAAAGCTGTGGCAACGGGTGCTCGCATAAGGCTATGAAATATTCAATTTCAACAAACACCCGATACCTGATTAACGCATACTCAGAAAAGTAAGCAGCAAGGTCTGCTGTAGCATTACGATAACGGCCGTCGATAGGGGAGATTGCTGAAAGAGGAGTAAGGGTCATGTGTTCTTTAAATTTTTTGCAAAGATAGTGTTTTGATGTGCGAATATGAAGATGTGCGGATGTGCGAATAGAGCCGTATAATTTGAGATTGTTCGCTTGATTTTTTCATCCGCACACTCGCACATCAATAATCCGCACATCGTTTTGTCATCCGCGCATCAAAAAATCGCGCATCAGCATATTATTTTTAGGAAACTTTGTAATCTAAAAATGTTTCCTTAGTTTTGACTCGTAATGTCAATTAGTCAAATAGATAGAATAATTCAAGGCGGCGAGGACCTGTTTTTAACAGCAGGAATCAAGAGCGTAACGATGGATGATATAGCCAAACACCTGGGTATGTCGAAAAAAACCATCTACCAGTTTTTTAAGGATAAAAACGAACTGGTAATAGCGCTGGTAAAGAAAAAGCTGAAGGAAGACGAGGATACTATGGAGGCTATCATCGCTAAATCAAGCAACGTGATGGAGGAGATGATTAATATGATGAAATGCTCTGAGGATATTTTCTCGAGGATAAACCCGATCGTCATCCACGATATGCAGAAATACCATCCCGACGCATGGGCGGAGTTTCAGACCTTTAAAGCTGATGTTATAGTGCGCACTTTGGAGGAACTTTTGACAAAAGGTAAGAAGCAAGGTTACATTCGTCCGGATATTGACGTAAAGATAATTGCCCGTATGCGCGTAAGCCAGGTGGAGCTTGGTTTTAATACGTCAGTTTTCCCGATGGCTGAGTTTAGTCCGTGGAAGGTGCAGGTACAGTTTTTAGAACATTTTAACTATGGCATTTGTACCCTTAAAGGCTACAAGCTGCTAAACCAGTATAAAAATATAAACGAAGAATAAAAAAATACTGCTGACATAGGGCTGTCATTAACACGGCAGAAATTTACATCAGCACAAATAATATCACACAAAAACACAATCATATACAATGAAACATATACTTATACTAATGTGCCTGCTAAGCGGAATTGCCCTCAAAGGCTTTTCGCAAACGGCAGCGACCGATAGCCAGCGATACAACTTTACCATACAGGATTGTATAAATTATGCTTATGAGCATCAGCATGATGTTATAAACGCAAACCTTGATGTAACAAGTGCAGAGTACCATATTAAAGAAACCATAGGCCAGGGTTTACCACAAGTTAGTGGCTCTGCCAGCTTCCAGGATTACCTGAAATCACCCACCGTCCTTTTCCCGGATTTTATCACCCCGTTAACGTACGGAGTATTGGCAAAGGAAGGGGTTAAGGATGGCAACGGTAACAAAATTCAAATTCCTACCGGTAATCCGGCAGAACAACCTGTAAATTTTACACAAAAGTATAACTCAAGTGTAGGCGTAACCTTAAGCCAGTTGATATTCGACCCGAATTATATTGTCGGACTACAGGCGCGCAGGACCTATCGCGAGCTGTATCAGCGCAGCTACGCCCGTACAAAGATTGAAACATCGGTAAGTATCACTAAGGCTTATTACCAGGTATTGGTAAGCGTTGAGCAAATTAAACTGCTTGAGGCTAATGTTAAACAGCTTAAGCAACAGCTTGACGAAACTGAGGCCCGCAACAAACAAGGTTTTGTTGAAAAAATAGACGTGGATCGTTTAAGCGTTCAGTATAACTCGCTGGTAACCAACAGGGAAAATACTGTGCGTTTACTTGGGTTAAACTATCAGCTTCTTAAATTCCAGATGGGAATGCCGGTTGATCAGGAATTGATGCTGAAAGACAAGCTTGATGATATTAAGCTTGAAGCGACCGCTGCCGAAGCTGTGAAAGATACGACGGTTTATCATAACCGCATTGAGTATGCCTTATTGGAAACACAGTCAAAATTATATAGCTACGATGTGAAAAGTAAAAAAGGACAGTTTTTGCCAAAACTGACTGCAAACGCGAGCTATTCCGCAGCATTTCAAAGTAATTCGTTCGGCGATTTATATAAGACTAATTTTCCAACGGCCTACATCGGGTTAAATCTTAGCGTGCCCATTTTTACAGGTTTCCAACACAGAAATCAGCTGCGACAGTCTGAAATAACTTACCTTAAGTCGCAAAATGACCTTGCAAATATGAAGAACACTGTAAATCTCCAGGTAAATCAAGCTCGCATATCTTATGTAAACGGCTTACAAACGCTCAACGACCAAAAACGTAATATGGCGCTGGCTGACGAGGTACTTCGCGTATCGAAGATCAAATATCAACAGGGGGTCGGTTCGAGCATCGAGGTAACACAAGCGCAAACTGCCGTACAGGATGCCGATAACTCATACATACAAGGCCTTTACGATGCCCTGGTAAGCAAAGTAGACCTTGACAAAGCATACGGAAGAATTCAATAATCAATCACAATACACAATAGCACGATGAAAAAATTAATATACATACCAGCTTTAATACTCCTTGCGGCTTGCTCAAATAAGCCGAAAGACCCAAAAGCAGAGCTTGCCGATCTAAAAAAACAGCAAGCTGAATTAAATGCAAAAATTGCCAAGTTACAAGCACAGGTTGGTACCACAGATTCGACGAAAGCTGCCGACGTAAGTACTGTTACTTTAAAAACCAGTGACTTTACCAATTATGTACAAATACAAGGTAAGATTGATGCCCAGGATAATGTTACGGCTTATCCGCAGTCGCCGGGTACAATTACCAATATCTACGTAAAAGTAGGCCAGCATGTAGGCAAGGGACAGATTTTAGCGCAGTTGGATGCCAGCGTACTGAACCAGAACATAGCCCAGGCTCAAACACAAGTTGAACTTAACAAAACACTGTTTGACAGGCAAAAAAACCTCTGGGATCAGAAAATAGGTACTGAAGTACAATTCCTGCAGGCGAAAACCGCATTAGAAAGCTCGCAGAAACAAGTGGCGTCATTACGCCAGCAAGCCGATATGTACCGTATTACCTCACCAATTAGCGGCACTGTAGACCAGATGGACCTTAAACTGGGGCAGGTTGCTCAGCCGGGTCAGTCAGGTATTCGTATAGTGAATGCCGATAATTTGAAAGTTAAGGCCGATGTTCCGGAATCATACTCAGGCAGCGTTAATACCGGCAATACTGTGAAAATATTAGTGCCTGACGCAAATGATTCGCTGGTTACTAAAGTAACTTTCGCTGCAAAGGTTATCGACCCAACTTCACGCAGCTTTGGCGTGGAAATTAAGTTGCCGGTACGCAAAACTTTACGCCCTAATATGACTGCCATTTTGCAGATAGCAAATTATTCGAAAGCAAATTCGTTGGTGGTGCCTGTAAAAGCTATTCAGAAATCTGAGGACGGCGATTATGTATTCCTGAACGAAAATGGTATTGCCAAAAAGGCCGGTGTGAAATCGGGCGCAACTTATGCCGGACAAACCGAGATATTATCAGGCCTGAAAGCAGGCGACCAGGTAGTTACCGAAGGGGCTACTGAAATTGAGAATGGTGATAAGATAAAGGTTTTAGCTTCTTCGGGCAACTAATTATTTAACTCTTGATCTGTTTATTATGAAAGATAATAACAAAGGATTTGGGCCCTCCACCTGGGCCATTGAAAATAAGAATGCCGTTTACGTGCTTATCTTCCTGATAACCGTGCTCGGGTTAATAAGCTATAACAATCTCCCGGAAGAGAACTTTCCGGATATTGCACAATCAAAGGTGTTTATAACCACAACGTTCCTGGGTCAGTCGCCCCAGAACGTGGAGAACCTGGTTACCAGGCAAATTGAGAAGCAGCTTAAATCGCTAAAAGGGCTGAAGAAAGTAACTTCTAACTCAGTTCAGAACGTGTCTATCATCACGGCTGAATTCCAGGCGGATATTAAAATCAAGGACGCTAAAATCGACGTAAAGGATGCGGTAGATAAAGCGAAGCAGGATTTACCTCAAAACGATCAGAACCTTAAAGAATCAATTATTTCTGATATTAACGTTGCCGATCTCCCGATACTTTATATCAACCTTTCGGGCGATTACGACCTCAAAAAGTTAAAGGAATATGCCGACAACCTGAAGGACGATATAGAAAGCTATAAGGAAATATCGAAAGTTGACGAAGTGGGTGCACTAACGCCGGAAATTCAAATCAACGTTGATATGAATAAAATGGCAGCCGCTCAGATTAGTTTTAGCGATATTATCCAGGCGATGAGCAATGAGAATATACTCTCATCTGTGGGTAGCATTAAATCTGACGGTGTGCGTCGCAGTATCGACGTAAAAGAAGATTTTAAAAACGCTGACGAAATAAAAGCAATGGCCATCAGGAATCCTAAAGGTCAGGCAGTTTATCTTCGGGATATTGCTGACGTGCAAGATTCATTCCTGCTGCAGGAAAGCTATGCGCGTTTAAAAACCAACGATAATGCAAAGTTCAAGAATGTAATTACGCTAAACGTTAGTAAAAGGGCAGGCGAAAACCTGATAGAGGCTTCGGACAAGATTAACGACCTCATAAAGTCAAAACAAAAAACGATTTTCCCCAAAGGATTAAACATTACGGTTACCGGCGATCAATCTGATAAAACCCGGTCGACACTAAACGACCTGATAAATACTATCGTAATTGGGTTTTTACTGGTAACAATTATCCTGATGTTTTTCATGGGAACTACCAATGCGATATTCGTGGCGCTCTCGGTTCCGCTGTCGTGTTTTATTGCGTTCCTTTTTATGCCGGTAATTGGCTTTACGCTGAATATGATTGTGCTGTTCTCGTTCCTCCTGGCATTGGGTATAGTGGTGGATGACGCCATTGTGGTAATAGAGAATACGCACCGTATTTTTGCAAACGGCAAAGTGCCGATTAAAGATGCCGCTAAAATGGCCGCGGGTGAGGTGTTTTTACCTGTGTTTTCGGGAACTATGACCACGCTTGCGCCGTTTATCCCGCTGGCATTCTGGAACAGCTTGATAGGCCACTTTATGTTCTTCCTGCCGATTACGCTTATTATTACCTTGTTGGCATCGCTGGTGGTTGCTTATATAATGAACCCGGTGTTTGCGGTTGATTTTATGAAACCGCATCATGATGGTGAGCACGATAATCCAAAATTTGACCGCAAAGTTGTTCGTGCGATGTTGTATTTAGCAGGAGCGGCCGTTATAGGCTACCTTATAAATGTTGGTCTGGGTAACCTTGTTGTGCTTATTATGGCACTGTACCTGCTTAACCATTTTGTATTGTTGAGGATTATAGACAGATTCCAGAAAAAAGCATGGCCTCGTTTCCAGAATTGGTATGCACGCGTGCTTGAGAAGGCTGTGAGAAGGCCAGTATTGATGCTGACCAGTACATTCGGTTTGTTTATTTTATCCTTTGTGTTGATGGCCACTATCGGGAAGACCCCGGAATTTTTTCCATCAGGCGACCCTAACTTTGCTTATGTGTACATAACTATGCCTATCGGAACTGACCAGGCCTACACTAACGATGTTACCCGCCAGATAGAGAAACGCGTTGCGGAAGTTGTAGAGCCTGATAAAGATATCGTGACCTCTATTATATCAAACGTAACCAAAGGCGTAACCGACCCGACTGACGAGGACCAGGGCGACTACGAAAACAAGGGTAAAGTTACTGTGGCGTTTGCTGAATTTGGTAAACGAAACGGTAAGGACACCAAAAAGGTATTAGCAAATATCCGTAAAGCAGTGCAGGGTGTACCGGGTGCTAAAATAGCAGTGGCACAGGAAAACAGCGGCCCCCCGGTTCAAAAGGATATTGCTATCGAAATTGTTGGTGATAACCTGGATACTTTGGTAAAAACTGCCGACAGGCTGAAAAACTATATCAATAAGCAGAATATAGCTGGTATAGAAAACCTTATTCCTGACGTTCAGGCTGACAAACCTGAAATTGTTTTCGATATTGACAGGGAGCGTGCTAACCGCGAGGGTATCTCTACCAAAACGATAAACGATAACCTGCAGGCGGCTATCTTCGGTATACCAGCTGCTAACTTCAGGAATACCAAAGAGGACGATTACAAAATACAGGTACGTGCCCTGGAAAGCCAGCGCAGTAACCTGGACGAGTTGAAAAACTTGAAGATTACTTACCGCGACCTTGCTACAGGCGGCGCAATACGACAGGTGCCTATTTCGGCTTTTACCGATGTGCGTTATACTAATACTTACAGCAACATTAAGCGCAAACAGCAACGCAGGGTAATTACTTTAGGCTCGAATGTTATTAAACCTAATAACCCTAACGATGTTAACAATAACATTAAACAGGTTATCAATAACTTCAAGGCGCCCGACAATGTTACCATCCGCATGGGTGGCGGACAAGAAGACCAAATGGAAGCGATGACCTTCTTATTGGGCGCATTGGCGACCTCTTTCGGCTTGATATTTATCATTCTTACCCTGCAATTCAACTCGGTTGGTAAAACGTTTATCATTATCAGCGAGATATTCCTGAGCATAATAGGTGTTTTACTGGGTGTTACCCTTACCGGTATGACCATGTCCATAGTAATGACTGGTGTGGGTATTATCGCGCTTGCCGGTGTGGTAGTGCGAAACGGTATATTGCTGGTTGAGTTTACCGATATGCTGATAGCACAGGGCGCCAATCTGCATGATGCCGTAGTTGAAGCAGGCCACACCCGTATGACGCCGGTACTATTGACTGCAACTGCTGCCATATTAGGTTTGATACCGCTGGCGGTTGGTTTCAACATTGACTTTGCCGGCTTGTTTACACATTTTAAACCGCATATCTATTTCGGCGGCGACAACGTAGCCTTTTGGGGTCCCTTGGCGTGGACGATGATATTCGGTCTTGGATTTGCAACTATTATCACATTGATATTGGTGCCATGTATGTATATCATCAGGGTGAATATCAAAAATTACTTCTTCGGCAATAAAGAGAAGAAAGCGATAACAGAAGAAGATTATGCAGAGCCGGTTGCATCGAACTAAGTAATAACATCATATAAACTAAGAAGCTGCCGGAGCATAAACCCGGCAGCTTTTTTTGTTGACGGGTACCCCCGCTGAGAAAAGTGGTACACCCGGAACGCTTCTGAAAAAAAGAATTTTATTAATTGCCTGATTGTCAGATATTTACAAGTGCGTTAAAATTCAAAACACTGATAATCAACATATTTCATAGTGTTCGGGGTGTTCACGCTGAAAAATGGAACGCTTTTCAGAGGCAGGTATTTGATTTAGGAACGATTGTTGTTTAACAAAGGCACCATGAAAACATTCAACAGGAAAAAATATAACATTACTATGCAGTCACCTTTTTGGCAGGTGCTGGGTTTGGGAGCTCTGGCAGGCATGCGTACGTTCTCAGCGCCGGTTGTTGTAAATGCAATTTTACAAAAGCATCCGTCAAAACATTTGGCTAAGTCGCCGCTTAGGTTTTTGCAATCCGATAAAGTGGGTTATGGTATCCGGTTCCTGGCTGCAGGCGAATTGGTTGGAGATAAACTACCTAACACTCCTAACCGGACAGCTGCGCCTGGTTTAATCGGGCGCTGCCTGTCAGGCGCTTTGGCGGGTGCGGGTATTTATAAAGCTTCGGGTAATAATGGATTTACGGGGGCCGTAATTGGTTCGGCCGCGGCACTGGCCTCATCCTTCGGGTGCTTTTATTTGCGCAAATTTGTAGCCACTAAAACCAATATTGCAGACCCGATAATAGGTGGGATAGAGGACGTAATTGTGACGGCTACAGGAGCCGCGTTAATCATGACAGCGTAATTTTGTTGGCTATTGTAGCGCCCTGGTGGCTCGATGCGTATGTATGTTTAGAAAAATTGATAATTTTGTTAAAAAAGTCAGGATATAACTCGTCGATTTAAACCTTACACAGATATTTTTATTACTAAGGATTGATAATGATTTCAGCGATAGACCAGCAGGACGTAAAAAAGGAAAAGATTTTAGAGGCTGCTCACCACAGGTTTTTACACTACGGTTATTCAAAAACTACGATGAACGAGATTGCCGGCGACCTTTCCATGTCGAAGGCATTGTTGTATTATTATTTTCCGGATAAAAGCCAATTGTATGTTGCAGTGATGAAAAAAGTCGCCGGTGACTACCTGAAATCGTTAAGTGATAAGATAAACACCTTTGCCGATTTAAAGGAAGCTTTCATTTTCCAGATTGATACCCAGCACGACTTCATTGTAACCAACTATAATTTTTTTGATTTCTTCAGACTTAATGAGCAAAACCTGCCGGATGTAATATGGGAGATAGTAGACCAGGTGCATGAGTCGGAAATGCAGTTGCTGGTTAGCGCAATAAAGACAGAGGTCGAAAGAGGCGGCATTAAGCCGGTAGCTAACCCGGAAGAAATAGTTGCCCTACTATTAGATGCGCTTCACGGTGTGAGGGCTAAATCGGTATCTCACAAAAAAACAATGTTTCCCAATAAGGAGCACCTGTCCGAAATTAGGGCAAAACGCTTGCTATTAGCAGATATCTTTATTAAAGGATTAATGTATTGATTTGGCTTATAAGCGAAAGACTGTAGGTGATGATTGTGTCGGCCCTAATTACCTAAAGCACAATAAGATTACTCTGTCACCAATAGGTCAAAAGACGCTACGATGCTGGTAATAACTAAAGATTAATTATACATTTGACTAAATATTTGAATTAGTCAATACGACTTATTAAAATATTAAAAATACTTCTAATTAGAGGTGATTGTTTTAGAGTGATTGAACCAGGCCCGGAATTATTCGGGCCTGGTTTTTTTTAATATTCTTATAAACTTCAGCCTGCCGTAATAAGCAATGGACGAACAGAGTCCCAAACGGTATTTACGTCAACATTGGCGATACAGGGGTAAGGCTCTGTATCAGCTGTTTTAAATATGCAATTCCAATTACAGTAATAGCAATCCATTTTATAATAAGCGCTCACTGGCCGGTTTTCGAAATATTCCGGGTAGGGCACAAAGCGTTCGAAATGCCCACCGCCAACTATACATACCGAATTGGTTTTTGTAGCAACAGCCATATGAATAGCGCTGGTATCATTGGCAATTACCAGGGAGCTGTTAGCTATCATTTCAATTAACTCCGGCAAGCTCGATTTTCCGATTTGATTGATTATCGATTGTGGCGGCAAGTTCGCTTCAAGGTATTCGCCTGCCGGAATTTCGGCGTTGCTACCTGCCAGGTAAATTGGCTGACTGCTATGTTGCTTTAATAATTTGATAAGTGCCAGAAGGTTCTCTTTTTTCCATTCCCGTTTTACCACGCCTGCGCCCGGAAATATAATGACACCATTTTTATAGGTAACATCAGGCCCGATTGAGGTGGAATTTAATGCAATTGGTTCGCCGGTTACGCTTTCTATAAAACACTTTGAACGGTCAAATTCAAAATAAACGCCGGCCGGCAATGGCAGTAATCGTGTATAAAAGTTATCCGTCTTCCGCTTATATTTTATTGGCATGCGTTCGGTATCACTTTCAAAACCGATGATACATTTTGCAGCCGTGAGCGCTGCAAGTCCGTCGGTTATGAACGTGCGCGAAAAAGTAGGTTGCAGCACTACCTCATAATTATTCTTAAAAAGCTTCCAGCCGGTTTTCAATGTTTGCAACGGCGATTCGTATAACGCTTCAGCCTTTATAAACATAAATTGGCCAACGTACGGGCTATCATACTTTAAGGAAACATCCCGCCAAAGTACGTTTCCCAACAGGTCGATCCGATAGCCTTTATAGGTTTTGGATGTTTTTAAAACTCCTAAAAAGTTCCGGAAAAGGATATAATCACCAATTGCATCGGTTTTTATCACCAGCAAACGTTTTTCATTTCTGCGAAACTTTGCAAAAAAGCGGAACAATGCAGGCAGCCGCAATAGTATCAAGCGGGTTATCCTGAACATGCTCCTGTTTTTAATAACCATCTAAGCGAAACTTACAATGTGTTAGATAAATTGGGTTAGCTTGCGGGCCGGCTTTAAAAATGCCGTAAGAAGAGGTACGGAGATGCCATGTACCCGCATGGCTTTTAGGTCATTTGCCATGGCTTTTTTTCGATTTTCAAAATTTTGGTTGCTTTGCCCGCCGACTCTCATCTTAACCAGTACCTGATTTATATAACTCACTTTCGGTTTGTTTACATATAGGAAACGGAGCATCAATTCGTAATCGCCTGCCGTGCCAAAATCAAGACTGTAAAATCCGTATTGTTTAAATAAATTACGTTTACAATAAAACGTTGGGTGTGGCGGCATCCAGCCCAGTTGAAATTTTTTCTGCTTAAAGTTGCCCGACCGCCATTTCCGGATAATCCGGCCATGGGCATTAACATAGTCGAGATTCCCGTATATTACATCTGCATCTGTTTCCGTAAAAGCTTTGGCAATTGTATTTAAAACGTGAGGCTCCGGGAAGTAATCATCAGCATTCAGTATACCAACGATATCGCCACTCGCCATCTTGATGCCTTTATTGATTGCGTCGTAAATGCCATTATCGGGTTCGGACACGAAGTGCGTGAGTTGCCCGCTGTATCCAAGTATACACTCTACAGTTCTATCTGTTGAACCACCATCGATGATAATGTATTCAATGTTTTTGTAATCCTGCTCAAATACTGATTTTATGCAATCGAGGATGGTGCTTTCAGCATTATAGCAAACAGTTATTAGCGAAATTTTTAAATCCTGCACGTAAAAAAATAAACGGTTGGTTGGCGTAAAAATATGGAAATCTGCAAGTATTAACGAACGCTCTGAGTAACTTTAATTGCAATAGTTGATATTGATCAATCGACGATGTTCATAAATAAAGGGATGTTGAAACTTTTGTCAGGTGTACGCGGACGATTTCGCCTATATTCGACACCATATTAAAATACTTTACACGCAAAGTGTAAATATTCCGCAATTGTTTAGCAAGATAGATTATTAGGAAAGATCTTTAATCATTTGTGTAAATTTGAACTATTACTTAAAAAGCACGGAATGACTACCAATATAGATTTACATAAGATTAGGTATGGTTGGTGGTTTTGCTTGTTGGTGGTTATTTTGAGTTCCTGCTCGACGAAACAATACCAGGTACTTTTTCAAAAAAAACAGGCTTTGGCCGACAGTGCCCACCGTACTACTGATAGCCTGGGCGAATATCGTATCAGGTCACAGGACATTTTACAGGTAAGAAATCTGCAGGATGCAAACAAATACCTGATCGGTTCTGCGCAAAGTTCCACCGTAAATACCAACGTGCTTGGCAGTGGAGGCACGGGTAGCAGTGTAGGCACCAACACAGTTGATGCCCAAAATTACCAGGTTGCTGATGACGGAACTGTAGTATTGCCCGCCCTTGGTCATATTCAGGTTGCCGGTTTAACACGAGCACAGGCCGAAAAAAATATTGAGGAAGCTTATAAAAAAAACGTACTGCTAAACCCTATTATCGAGCTTAAAATTGTCAATTTAAAGGTGACTATGCTCGGCGAGGTGCGTAGTCCGGGAAATTTACCTTTGACAAGAGACCACACCACGCTGGTTGAAATGATTGGCGCGGCGGGAGGTATTACCGATAAAGCCAACGAGAGTGATGTGAAGATTATACGGGGAACAGAAAAGGACCCTAAGGTAATTATGGTTGATTTGGGGGACATAAAATCTGTAAATGACCCGCGAACTGTTTTGCAAAATGGCGATATTATTTATGTTGCGCAAAACAAACGCGCTACCCGCTCTGACAATCTCCAAAGTGTTACCACGCTGGTGCAGCCATCGCTCCTTATTATCAACGCAGCATTAATTATTCTTGCGATTTTCCGAAAATAGGTAATATGGAAGAAACCGAAAAGACAAAAGCCAAATTACCCAGCCAGGAAATTGACTATATCAAATTAGTTAAAATACTGCTTAGCAGGTGGTATTGGGTGGTCGGCTCGGTAGCAATTTGTGTTGTTGCGGCCAATATATATTTGTGGTACACGCCAAAAACATATGCTACATCTGCCACGCTTAAGTTCGAAGAAAAAAAATCGGAAATATCCGACCTGATAAGCATACCCGGCAATAACGACAGAGCCAATACATCGAAGATACAAAGCGAAACTATAGTATTGCAAAGCTCCGCATTGCTGCTTAACGCTATCAAAAGGCTCGATTACCGCTTCAGCTTTTATGTGGTAGGCCGTGTATTAAACCGCACAAGTGAGCTGTATCCTCAAAAGCCGCTGGATGTAGAGTTAGTTAAGTTTGACAGCCTTAACTTTTATCACGACCTGATAACCTATCGGCCTGTAAACAAAACAAAGTTTACTATAACTTATAATTCGGGCGGAAAAGAAATTAAAAACACGTGTTACTATGATAAACCGTTCACGATAGGTCCGACAGCTTTTAGCATTAGTTATCCCGGCGGTTTGCCAAATACAGCACTATTTCTTTTTAAGCTGAACGCGGCGGAAGATTTTGTCGGCAGGGTAAGGGGGGGATTGCATATTGGCGAGACTGCAAGAAATTCAAATATAATAGCACTACAGGAAACGGATTCCAATCCCCAGTTTGCGGCAGATGCCCTGAACGCGATCATGAAAGAATACCTGGTTTACGACCGCAACCAGCGTACTCAGTCGGCATCACAGATGATAAAATTCATCGATAACCAGTTGGATTTTCTTTCAAACGAGGTTAAGGGTTCCGAAACATCTATTTCTCAATATCAAAACAAGAAGAAAATAATGGATGTGTCGTCAACATCCAGCAGGGCGTTGGCCAAGGTGACGGAATTGGAGTCGCAAAGTTCGATATTGAAGATAGATCTGCTTTCAGTCGACCAATTGAAAAGAGAAGTATTGAAATCCGACGACAGCGAATTACCGAATTTTAATACAGGAGGTACAGAGCATCAACAATTAAATGATGCAATATCAGCACTTAATACGCTGATCAGGGATAAGAAGATAGCGCTAAAAACATATACGGCCAATTCGCAAACTATCCAGGATATTAATCAACAGATACTACAGGCTAAAAATGCCATTCTGAATAGCATCAACGCGATGCATGATTTAATTGTAAATAAAGTAAATTATGTTCAGAATGAGATAGGGCCTATAAACCAGCAGATTGCAGAATTGCCATCGGCCGAGCGGGACATGGTGGCGCTGAAGCGTGATTTTGACATAAATGACAAAGTATATTCTTTTCTTTCCGAAAAAAAGCTGGACGCTCAAATAAATACGGCGGGGATATTGCCGGGAGCTACTATTATTGACGCAGCAAAACCGAATTACGATCCCGTATCGCCAAATGATCACCAGGTACAACGCTCAGCGGAAATCCTGGGACTGGCAATCGGGCTGGGGCTTATTGTACTGATCAGGATAATGAACCCATATATTTATGATAAAGAAACCATTGAAAGCTTAACAACTATTCCCATCATTGGAGTAATACGCAAATTTCCGGAGCCGATAGATGAGTACAGTACACAAATATTGGCTATCAGTAAGCCCAAGTCTATTTTTGCAGAGTCGGTACGGTCTGTACGCACAAACCTAAGCTTCCTGGCGTCAGAGAAAAAAAGTAAGGTTATATGCATCACGTCAGAAGTGGCAGGCGAGGGGAAGTCGTTTGTAGCAGTAAACCTGTCGAGCACCTTATCACTCATCGATAAAAAAGTGATATTGATAGCCGCCGATTTACGCCGCTCAAAGCTGCATAAAACGTTCCATGTGCCTAATGATATCGGGTTAAGCAATTACCTGGCGAACCAATGTACGGCAGACGACATTATTTCCAGGTCCGGCCAGCCAAACCTTGATTTCATTGTTTCCGGCCCTGTGCCGCCAAACCCTTCGGAACTGTTGCATTCAAAAAGAATGCTGGAGCTTATTACTGAACTTAATTCTCGCTATGATGTGATAATGATTGACACGGCGCCAATTGGCCTGGTGTCTGACGCGGTGCCATTGATACGGGCCGGTGATATTAATCTGTTCGTTATACGGTCTGGCAAATCGAAATTTTACGCAGCCACAGTGCCTCAGCGTATAGCCCACGAGTATCACCTGGATAACACCGTAATAGTATTGAATGCTTTTGCCCAGGATTTACTGCACTCCAGGTACTATACCACTAAGTTTACCGGTGAGAATTATGGCGCCGGCAAATATTATTACTATTCGGATTATACCGGATATGAAAGCTCGGGATATTATGTAGATAAGAACGAATATAAATGGTGGGATATAAGGCGTTGGTTTAAACGCTGATGGTATAATTTATGGCTTTAACGATAAATAAAGATACTTCGAAGTGGTATCCTGTATATACGCATCCCCGCGCCGAAAAAAAAGCCTGCCAGGCACTGATAACCAAAGGTATTGAGACCTATTTGCCACTACAGCGCCGTCTTAAACAATGGAGTGACAGGAAGAAATGGACTGAAGAACCTTTCATCAGGTCATACCTTTTTGTGCGTATAAAAGAACAGGAGCAGACAGAGGTTTTGATGACGAAAGGGGTTTCGCGCTTTTTATATTTTTCGGGTAAGATTGCTGCCATGCCCGACAGACAGATAGACGAGCTGAGATTGGTGATGGCCAGCCCCTATGAATTGGAGATTACGGCCGAGGATTTGCGGCCCGGCGAAAAAATTAAAATAAAAGCAGGACCGCTCAAAGGCTTTGTTGGTGAAATGATATGCTATCGAACGCAAAAACAATTGGCATTGCGGCTGGATAACCTGGGTTATTCGATAATTGTTAACGTGACGGCGTCGTTGATAGACAGATTTTAGATTAATGCCTTATACTGGCCTTGTTGAGTTTTACGCTTAAGCAAGGTTTTTAAATAACTATTTGATAATTAATAAGTTGCCATTTACTAATGTGACTTACGCGGCGAAGCTATGAATACACCCTACTTATGTGCAGGATTGCAGGAATAATCTCTAAAAAAATACCGGCAGCCGAAATCAGGGAGAAGGTAACCATTATGTGTAATTCCCTGAAGCATGGTGGCCCCGATGACCAGGGCATTTATGAGGATGAAAGCGCTGGTGTTGTACTTGGTCACCGAAGGCTTTCGATAATTGACCTGAGTGAAAAAGGACATCAGCCGATGCCTGATATAAACCGAAGGGCCTGGATAACTTTTAACGGCGAGATTTATAATTATCCTGAACTAAAGGCTGAACTGATAAAAAAAGGCGCCATATTTTATTCTGATACAGATACTGAAGTTATTTTAGCAGCCTACCTGCAATGGGGGGAAAAAGCTTTTTCTAAACTGCGCGGGATGTTTGCGTTTGCTTTGTACGATGTTAACAGATCTATAACCCACCTGGTAAGAGACTCCACCGGTATAAAACCATTATACTATTTTATAAAGGACAATAGTATCTTCTTCGCCTCCGAAATTAAAGCATTTAAAGCCGCCAACATTGCAACTGAGCCAGAGCCCTCGTGGCAGGTTAATTTTTTAGCCTTCGGGAATATCCCCGAGCCGTACACTGCGTTAAAAAATGTTTATAGCCTTGGGAAAAGCCACGTGTTGTCGTGGTATCATTCAAGCAGCACTTATGCTATCAGCAACTACGGCAGTGATTTTACATGCGAAAACGATTATATAAAAGATATAACCGTTGCAAAAGAACGTATAAACAGCACCCTGAAAATGGCTGTTAAACGTCAGCTTATCGCAGATGCGCCTATAGGTGTATTTCTAAGCGGAGGGATAGATTCAAGTTTGTTGTCACTTGTGGCAAATGACCTGCATCCGCATTTGCAGACGGTTTCTATATACTTTAACGAAAAGCAATACGACGAGCGCGCTTACCAGAATATGGTTCAGGCCCGCTTAAACGATAAAAGTTTTACTCACCTGGTGCAGCAACATGATTTTGAAACGCTTTTTCCGCATTTTATCAGCAGCATGGATATGCCGACTACGGACGGTATAAATACATGGTTTATAAGTAGATACGCACATGAGGATGGATTAAAGGCAGTATTGTCCGGTGTGGGTGCCGATGAGCTTTTTGGGGGGTATCCATCTTTTAATCGCATTGAATACCTGAAGTATTTGCGTAGGCTGCCTGCATCGCTTTTGAGGGGTACCAAGTATTTTAACGCAGACAGGTATAGAAAAATTTCCTTCCTGGCACATAACCATCCGTTGGCCGACTATCTTTTATTGCGCGGTCTTTTTGTGCCCGGAGATATAGCCCGGATATTGGATACAGATGAAGAACAGGTTAACGGAATTCTGTTCGGCGAAAACACGATTGGCAATTTAGATACCTACGATAAAGAACATGCGGCCTGGTTTGAAACTAACCTGTATATGCAAAATCAGCTGCTGCGTGATACGGATGTGCTAAGCATGGCGCACGGCCTTGAGGTACGGGTGCCATTCCTGGATGAAGACTTCCGGCATTTAGCGCAAAATATATCGCCCGACATCAGGTTTAATGCCAATCAACCAAAAAAAATATTGCTTGATAGCTTTGATAAATTATTGCCTGAAGCGATTTGGAAAAGACCTAAAATGGGTTTTACTTTTCCGCTACAGGAGTGGATGAGCAAGCATGCCGAAATAAGTAACGCAAACCTTTACAAAGGCAATTTCGCACAAAATATTGTAAAACAGTTTAAGGACGGGAGATTGCACTGGTCGAAGATTTTTGCGCTTTACCAAATTCAACTGAATGACTAAGAGGATAATTCTTTATACTTTACAGACTTTTAGTACCACAGGTGGTATCCAAAAAATGACCCGCACTATGGCTCATTCACTGAATACCCTTGCGCAGCGGAAGGGATGGGATTTTCAGCTTTGGTCGGCCTATGATGCCAATGATGATGTAATGCCGCAATACCTTCCGGCTGAGAAATTCAAAGGTTTTGATTGCAACCGCACCGCGTTTGTTTTGAAAACCCTGCTGGCACGCAAGCGGCCGGATGTGATCATTATAAGCCATATAAATCTTGCTATTATAGGCTTACTTGTAAAGTTTATAAAGCCGGGATGTAAAGTATGGCTTATAGCGCACGGAATAGAAGTGTGGCGGCCGTTATCTGCCGTACAGGCACGGTTTTTAAAACACTGCGATAAGGTTGTTTGCGTAAGCAACTTTACCAAAGCCCAGATGATGAAGAGGCATAACGTTGAAGAGTCGGCATGCGAGGTACTGAACAACGCCGTAGACCCTTTTATGCAGCTGCCGGAAGCTTTTGCCAAACCGGACGAGCTACTGAAGCGCTATAGGTTAACGGAGCAAACACCTGTTATATTTACATTAACCCGCCTGGCATCTACTGAGCAATATAAAGGACATGACCAGGTTATAAAAACCTTGTCGAATCTGAAACAGCGATTCCCCGGCATACGATATATCCTTGCAGGCCAGTATGATCATAAAGAAGAAATCAGGATACAAAGGCTGATATCGGCAGCAAAGGTTGACCAGGAGGTTATACTAACCGGCTTTATCGACGAGGAAGAAATTGCTGCTCATTTTCTGTTAGCAGACCTGTTTGTTTTGCCGAGCAAAAAAGAAGGATTTGGCATTGTCTTCATCGAAGCGCTGGCATGCGGCTTACCTGTTGTGTGCGGAAACTCGGACGGAAGTGTAGATGCTATACGTTATGGCAGACTCGGAACGGCTGTTAATGCTGATGACCTTGAAGCACTGGAAAAGGCAATATTTGATTACCTGAACACCCCGCTTACTACAGAAAGGCGGCAATACTTGCAGCGGGCATGTTTAGCCGAATTTAATGAACATGACTATATTGATAAACTGGAGAAAATGTTAGCCGATGACTAATGTAAACGAACAAGAGTGGGACATTGAGCTAACCCCCGAAAATAAACTGTTTGACTTAAAATTAGGTGACGTTTGGCATTACCGCGACCTGCTTTTTCTGTTGGTGCGCCGCGATTTTGTTTCGTTTTACAAGCAGACTATTCTTGGCCCATTGTGGTTTTTTATTCAACCGCTTTTTACAACGATAATTTACACTTTCGTGTTCGGTAACCTGGCCGATATCCCCGTCGACGGCTTGCCGCAGCCATTGTTTTACCTTGCCGGTATTACAGCCTGGAACTATTTTTCTGATTGCCTGAATAAGACTTCCACTGTATTTACCACGAATGCCGGTTTGTTTGGCAAGGTATATTTCCCGCGGCTTATAGTTCCTCTGAGTATCGTAGTATCAAACCTGATAAGATTTGCTGTACAAATGGTGCTTTTCTTTATTATGATGGCGGCTTATGCTATAAAAGGGGCAAATGTTCATCCAAATGCTGCTTTATTGTTATTTCCATTGCTGTTGTTACTGATGGCAATGTTGGGCCTTGGTTTAGGCATGATCATCTCTGCAATGACGACAAAATACCGTGATTTGAGTTTTCTTATCACTTTCGGCATTCAGCTGATGATGTATCTCACTACAGTTATATATCCTTTATCGTACGTTAAAGCCAAATACCCGAAATACGACTGGCTGATTGAATATAACCCGATGACATCAATAATTGAGGCATTCAGGTACGGATTTTTAGGAGAAGGTACTTTTACTGCAACATCTTTGCTCATAACTTCGGTTATAACCACTTTCATATTATTGATAGGCATTATTATTTTTAACCGCGTTGAGCGCAATTTTATAGACACCGTTTAATTATGCCGCCAGTAATAAAAGTAGAATACCTTTCAAAAGCGTATCAGCTTGGTGAGATAGGAACAGGAACCCTATCCCGCGACCTGGAACGCACATGGGCACGTATACGCGGAAAGGAAGACCCCTTCCTGAAAATCGGCGAGGTAAACGACCGTTCTGTTAAAGGCGAAAGCAATGTGGTTTGGAGTCTGAAAGATTTAAACTTCGAGATACAACAAGGTGATGCAGTAGGAGTTATTGGTCGCAACGGTGCGGGAAAAAGCACATTACTGAAGATTTTAAGTCGCGTTACTGCGCCGACCAAAGGCAGCGTGAAGCTGAAAGGGCGGGTAGCAAGCCTGCTGGAAGTTGGTACCGGCTTTCATCCCGAACTTACCGGTAAAGAAAACATTTTCCTTAATGGCGCAATCCTTGGCATGCGCAACGCTGAGATTAAGCGCAAGTTTGACGAGATAGTTGATTTTTCCGGCGTTGAGCGATACGTGGATACACCTGTGAAACGATATTCATCCGGCATGTATGTGCGGCTTGCTTTCGCCGTTGCCGCGCACCTGGAAAGCGAGATAATGATAATAGACGAGGTGTTGGCTGTAGGTGATGCAGAGTTCCAAAAGAAGTGTCTCGGAAAAATTGGCGACGTAAGCAAAGGGGAGGGGCGAACGGTATTATTTGTTAGTCATAACATGGGCGCAATCCAAAGTCTGTGTAATAAATCTATACGACTTAGCAACGGCCAATTAACCGACTTTGAAAACACTAATTTAGTGATTCAGAAATATTTAGCTGATAAAACAAACTTAAGCGACCTGCACCAGAAATTTGGAAATGATACAATTACCCTCGATACTATAACATTGTTAAACAATCATCAGTCTGAAGCAGAAAACTTTCTGCTGGGCGATACTGCTTTTTTGGAATTGGTGATTAACTTTAAAAAGAGTGCTCAGAATATTGAAATCGGCATAAATATTAAAAATATCTATGATGATCTCATCTCTCACATAACCAACCTTGATAATAAGTTTAAAATATCCGGGCAACAGGCCGAAAAGAAAATATTGAGGATACAAATTGATAAGTTAAACTTTACGCCCGGCCAGTATAAGTTAGATGTTTTTGTTTTAAATGGAGGTGAGGTTGTGGAAAGTAACCTGGAGTGCGTTTACTTTTTTATTGACTCCTCTGAGAAAGCAGGCAGGCCCGGCGGCTTTCCTCCGCACGTAAAGGTATTTAGCGATACCGACTGGAAATTATATGATTTTTGATTGCATTCTGTTTAATGACGAGCTTGATTTATTAGAACTCAGGCTGGAATTTTTAAATTCAACAATAGATAAATTTGTTATTGTTGAAGCCCCGTTTACATTTTCCGGTAATAATAAGCCACTTTATTATCATGAGAATTCCGAACGCTTTATAAAATATCATGACAAAATAATACACTGTGCTATTCCTGAAGATTGCAACAATAAGAATGATGCGTGGGCAAACGAGCATTTTCAGCGTAACTATTTGAAGAACGCGCTGTCGTCAGCTACTGATGACGATATAGTTATAATCTCTGATGTTGACGAGATAATTAATGTGGAAGACATTATTAATAAATTCGTTATCAATAAGCCGTATTTGATTGAGCTTCCTGTTTATTATTATTTCCTCAATTTGAAATCGACATTTTCGTTTTCAGTGAATTTAATAAGTCCGTTCAGGTATATAAAGGAAATAAACGTTGGTAACCGGGACTTATATAAACAGCTCACCGGTGATGTAATCAGGATGTCGGATGTAAACACAGGCTGGCACTTCAGCTATTTATTCGGCAGTGATATTTCGAGATATCACCGGAAACTGCTGAGTTTTTCACACACAGAATACAATACCGCCTATTATCTTGATGCAAAAAGAATAGAAAGATGCGTAAGATATGGAATAGACTTATTTGAAAGGAGATATATAACCTATAGATTAATTGATCAGCGTGAAGAGTTTACCGGCGAATTTATAAAAGCGATTAATGACCGGGGCCTTACAGATAAATACTTAATGAGCATTAAAGATGTTAGGCTTAACTATGGAGACATTAAGTTCTTTATGCTTTTTAAATTTCTGCCACGTGTAAAAAAAAGTTTAAGGAAGCTTATTGGGGTGTTTAAAAGCGGGGACTGAGACAAAATCAGTAAAAACCGGCTTCAGCGGCATCAATTTGTTATTTGTTCGCCAGAAAGATAATGAGCCAAACTGAGATTATCGATATCATCATTCTTAGCTATGCAAAAAATGATACGCTTAAATCTTTAACCGAACAAACGATCGGTTCCCTTATTGTTTCTGAAGCCCCTCCAAAAATACAGTTCAATATAGTGGTTGTGGAATCAGAGAAAAAACTAAGTCCATACCAGTTTGAATACACAAAAACGATATATCCAAAATCGAAATTCGGATTCAATGCTTACTTAAATATCGGCTTAAAAAACACATCGAATCGTTATGTGTGCCTGTGCAACAATGATTTGATTTTTCATGCAAACTGGGCTACTGAGATATTAAATGCATTTAACAACGACGACGAGTTACTGAGTACAAGTCCAATCTGTCCCAGGTTTCATCCCGGACACGGTTACCAGGTTAATACAGGTGAGCGAATAGGTTATGGTGTAGGGAGAGAAGTAGCAGGCTGGTGTATTTTTTTGAAGAGGCAGGTTCTCGAAAAGATCGGAACGCTGGATCCGAAAATTATATTTTGGTATGCAGATAACGACTATTCAAATTTATTACAGAAGCATGGTATTAAACATGCACTGGTGACCTCGTCAATTGTCGAGCACATGGTTGAGTCAACCAAATTAAGTGAGGATCAGTTAAATCAGAATCTATACACCAAGGGCAGTTTCATTTATTACGATTATAAATGGAACCATAAAAACTTTGCCCTTTATATTTTCAGGAAGGCCAGTTTTGCTATCGCCGATAGATTGCGGAGATTGAAACGCACCGTTAAAAGATTGAATTCCAGGTAAACGCTTCCATTATTACTGCACCTGCAAAGTCTGTATGCTCACTTATATAGTTTCATCATTTTTGGATTATTCGCTCTTGATATGTGATGATGCAGGTCCCGGGTATGCTATAAGCATGGGCTGGGCGTATAAATACCTGGATGAATTTGACAGAGTAGAAAATGATGAAACATTTATAGTTGATAACAGGGTTCAGCAAAATGAAATTGAAAAATTGGAAAAGTTGGTTTCGGCAAATTCCGGTAACCGGTTTTTCTTTAAGGTAGTAGACCCTTACCAGGAACTATACGCAAGTCATTATTATTACCAATTTCTATCAAAAATTTCGCAGTATAAAAATGCTTACCTTTTATCGGTGTACGAGCCACGGGAACTTACTGCTGAAGTAAGTAAACTCTTTCAAAATCGTTTTATTCATCTACCTTATCCTTATATCAAAAGTAAAGAAGTTGAAACCAGCAGGAAGCGGAAAAAAATATTGATTTCAGGTTCTTTAAATAAAGATGTTTATCCATATAGATATCGTATTTGGGAAATAGTGACGCGGTCGGTAAGCAGGATATTCTTTTTTTCGATTCTGAAGCACCCGGGATATGCCGAGATGGATTCACATAAAAGCCATTCTCATAATTTAATCAAAGGCGCTTTTATAGATCACCTTTCCCTCTATAAATATATGTTGCTGTGCCCCAGCAGGTGCGGCATTGAGTTTTTAAAATACAACGAATGTGCTTATGCTGGCTGTATACCGGTCGGGCTGGCTCCCGGCAGTTACCCGGATGGCGTAAAAGCCATTTTTTTAAGCCTTAGGCCGGAGAAGTTTTTGAAAGATGTACTTAAGATTTTCTTCTCTGCCGACACCAAAAATAGATTAGCGAAGCTTCGCACTTTTTTAACTGAAACCCGGAATCCGGAAATACTGAATATTGTGCTCAATAGGTTTATTGATGAAAATCCTATTCATACTTCCTGAATATTACCCTCACTCAGGAGGCGGAATATCTACTTATTACCTCCATTACATTAAGGCATTAAAACCTTATTGCGAACGGATAAAAGTGATTGTAGGGAGTGGCTATCTCAATAAAGATGAGTGCTTTGATTTTGATGGAATTGAAGTTGAATATTTAAATCCGGCTTTGTTTAAGACTTTTGCCGGAAAATTTACAAAGCACAACATCGCACCTGAGTTTAAGCAAAATCTTGCGGCCGCCTGGGCGATGTATGAGCAAAGCAATGGGGGCGAAGGTTTCGACATAGTTGAATGTACCGAGTTTGGGTTTGGATTTGTGCCCTGGGTAATTGAGCACCCAAAACCAGTAATTACACGCCTGCATGGCAGTTCGGGACAGATTGCATTTTACGAGACATATAAAACCAGCAGCATTGCGGAGGATTTTATAAAACAAGCGGAATTGTTATTGTTACCTCACTGCGACAGATTGTTGACCCATAGTTTAGCCAACCTGGAGTTTTGGAACGGGCAGTTTGGTAAAAAGATGGTAAGCATCATTCCGCCGGTTTTTGAGCCGGCAAAATCTGCGCCGGTTCCGTTTAGCCAACGGTGCGATTTCGGGCTGGTTACAGCGCGTATTCAGCAATGGAAAGGGCCGGTTGAAGTATGCGGTGCTGTTTCGAAATTATCGGCCACCGAAAGACCGGTAATAAAATGGTTTGGAAGAGATATGCCGTATTCGGATACGGAAAGTACGGCGCAATTCCTGAAAAAAAACTTTCAGGGAGTATGGAACACCAGTATTCTGCCTCAAAAACCTATAGAAAACGCTAAAATTATTAAAATTCAGCAAAATGCGAAATTTGGCTTGGTACCGTCTACCTGGGACATGTTTAATTTTACATTGATTGAATTCATGGCGGCAGGCACACCCGTTATTTGCGCAGACGGAGCAGGTTCTTCCTGGCTGATAGAGCACGGACGAAATGGCTTAAAATATCCTGCAACGGATGAAAGCGCGCTGGCCGAATGCATTATGCAGTTAAATAAAATGGACGAACGGGCTTACATGCAAATGGCAATGGCTGGGATGGAAACCGTTACCCGGGAATTATCCGGCAATAAGATTATTCCGCAAAACCTGGAACATTACCAATCAGTTATAACCAATTTTAAACGACAGGCTGTTGACGTTTACACCAGTGGAGTTTATTGCCCGGATGAAAAAAACTACACAATTGAAAGTGTTTTAGACAAACAGCCCCTTAAGTTGTTATTAAAATATTCAATGCAAAGGCTCAAGGCCAGGTTATGGAAACGCTAGCACTCTGCATACCGGCTTACAACGCTGCCCGTTACTTGCCAACATTATTGCAATCGGCAAAAGAACAGGCAATCCCCTTTGATGAAATATTAGTATTTGATGATTGCAGCACAGATGATACAGCTGCGATAGCGCAAGAATTTGGGGCAAAAGTAATAGCAGGAGATGTAAACAGGGGATGTTCGTTTGGGAAGAATATACTTGCAAATGCAGTCTCGGCAGATTGGATTCATTTCCATGATGCGGACGATGACATACTGCCGGGCTTTACAGTGGATATTCATACATGGATTGACAAGCAGGGCAATGACTATGACGTATTGGTACTGAATTTTAACTATATCAACGCTGATAGCGGAGAGTATATGGGAAGCGCCAACCATAATTCGGAAGAAATGCATGCCGATGCGCTGAAATATGCTATCACTCACAAAATAGTAAACTTTGGTGTTTACAAGCGGGATAAATTTTTAAATGCCGGTGGTTTTGATCTCGACCTAAATGTACTTTATAACGAAGACAACGCTGTTCATCAACGGCTCGCCCGCTATGGGTTGAGGTTTGATTATCTTGAAAAAGTAACTTGTATTAATTATTATCATCCGGTAAGCATGTCGTCATCAAACAGGTTAAAATGTGTTAGGGCAAATTACTACGTTCTTAAAAAAACGGCCACTGAATTTGGTGATAAATACCCCGCCGAACTTGCAGGCCAACTATGGAATTGTGCCACTTTGCTGGCAGCGGAGCAGGATTGGGAATATGTAGAAAAAGCTTTAACGTTAAGCAAAGCACTGGGATTTAGGCTATTTTCGCAATCAAGTCGGATATTCAATATATCAGCGGGTATCTCGCCGTTTATGGCGTTTTGGCTCCGCGAAAAGTTAATTCGTTTATATAAGCCCGCTTTTCGGAAAGATGGATGATCCGCTCGTTTCAGTCATAATACCAGTTTATAATGCTGAAAAATATGTTGCTGAAACCATTAGATCGGTAATTGACCAAACCTGGTCTAACTGGGAAATCATTATTGTTGACGACGGCTCTACTGACGAATCACTTGCAACAGCATCTGGTTTAGGTAATGAAAATATACAAATTATCAGCCAGAAAAATAGTGGGGCGAGTGCGGCCCGTAATCGCGGTTTATCTGAATCCAGGGGAGAATATATACAATTTTTGGATGCCAACGACCTTCTGACGCCAACAAAAATTGAAAACCAGGTTAAGGAATTAATAAAGCACAAAGATTGTGTTGCAGTGGGTGATACAGTACATTTTGTAGATGGAACTAACCCATATCAACTCAAGCCTTCAAAGGAATGGTATGCTGATGGCTGTTTTGAACCAGTTGATTTTTTAACGAAGCTTTACGGCGGACACGTAATTGGTGAAAACTACGGTGGAATGATTCAGCCAAATAGCTGGTTAACTCCAAGAAATTTGATAGAATCGGCCGGGCCGTGGAATGAGACATTAAGTGTAGATGACGATGGGGAGTTTTTTTGCCGGGTAATATTGGCAGGTAAAGGGGTATGCTACACGAATGGCGCGGTTAATTATTATAGAAAATTCGAGGCAGCAAATAGCCTGAGCGCACTAAAAGGCGAGAAAGCCGCAAAAAGCTTAAAAAAAGCTTTGGATTTGAAGGCCGGGTATCTGTTAAGCAAAAAAAATGATAGGGATGTAAAAAGAGCCATTAGTCGCTTATATTGGGATATGGCCTTCACATCTTACCCTTTATTTAAAACGATCGCTAAAGAAGCCGAAAAAAAAGCAAGAGACCTGGCTCCGGAACTTCGCACCAGCATTTTCACCGGGAATAAGCTGTTACTCTCGAAACTAATAGGATGGAAAGCAGTAAGATATTTTCAATTTTTCTTACTAAAACAGAATTAACTAGCCGATAGGAAGGACTGTATAATGCCTGTTTTAAACTTTTTCATAGACAAGAATCATTTCCCGTACAAGTATGTAAATGACCTTGATTTTGATAATAAGGAACTCCTGGCACAACTGGGAAGTGCTAATACATGGTTGTTGTGGACACTGCGGACATATATGGAGTTGAATGGCTTGTACACATGTAACTTAACAGACACTATTCCGGATAGCGGTATTGCTATTTTTTTCAGAGGGTCTATAGAGTTGGCAGCCAAGCCTAACAAAAAGCAATTCTGGGTTTGTATTGTAGCCGATGGAGTTTGGCATCCTTACAGCCAGGTGAATTTATTTCAAAATTATCAGCAGCATAGTAAATATCCGCATTCGTATTTTATGCGGCATTGGCATCAGTTGAATATTATAAAATCAAACTCCGGCAATTTGCGGCCAAAAAATATTTGTTATTTCGGAGATGAGCTAAATTTGGCGCCGGAGCTGAGAACCGATGATTGGAAGGATTTTTTAAAACTTAATGGCTTTACTTTTATAATCCCGGATTATTCTAAGTGGAATGACTATGCAGATATCGATATTGTAATAGGTATCCGTTCATTCAGTAGCGATGATTTTTTAAATAAACCATCATCAAAACTTATTAACGCGTGGCGGGCAGAAACTGTTTTCATCGGCGGCAATGATTCAGCTTTCGAATATGAGCGGCAAACTGAATTTGATTATATAAAAGTTGTTTCTTATTCCGGTTTGAAAGAAATATTGCTAAAATTAAAACAGGATGAAAGCTTATATCATACCTATAAATCACGAGCTGCTGTTTGCGGCGAAAGATTTCCGGATAAATTGTTCACAGAACAGTGGGTTAAAGTTATAGATGAAGTAATTAGTCCTGGCTACATGCGCTCCCTTACCGCTAATTATTTTACCTACAAGTACTTCATCATCAGCAGGTTTTTAATTTATCGGGCAGAAGCGCTGGGGGTAAGGTTTAAGCGATACAGCCGGAAGTTTAGAACGAAATAAAAATGAATGCAAGTAATACTGACATAACGCTCGTTATTTTTACCTGTAGCGGCCGTGAACATCTGCTAAGGCAAACGTTGCCATCGTTTTATAACGCCTGCAATTGGAGATTTAATAAATTAATATTAGCGATAGACGGGCCGGTTTCGCAGGATGCAATCAACCAGGTTCAGCCTGATCTTATTGTTCAGTCTTACACTCGGAAAGGTTATATTAATAGTATTATTTCGGCTTTAAAAAACATCGACAGCCCATACTTTTTCTGGCTTGAAGATGATTGGGGTTTTCCGGTTAATTTTTCATTGGATAATTTCGTCGATCAACTGGAAAAACCAGATGTTTTGGAGATTATTCTTTCCAAAAGCGATAGAGAGGACGAAGACAAATATCCAGGGAGCGACTTTTATATTTCCCGGCATGGCTTTTCGGCAAATCCGGGTTTGTTTAAAACTGAGGTGGTTAGGTCGGCCTTTGCAGAGATTTTGTCTTTAAAGGATAGCGACGGAACTGAGCACCTGAGTTTTGAAAATTTCATAACAGGCTATGCGAATGACCGGCACCTTTATACACTCAAATATTTTGCAGATGGCAAAGCTACCGTGAGTCACGCTGGTGAACTGGAGAGCACGGCGAGGGAATACCATATGGTGAATTCGCTCACTAAGGAGTTTAAAGCTGGCGGTGACAATTACCTTTCGGGCTTTGGAGCAGAAAGAAAGATTTCGCAAAAAAATAAGCTTGGAATGTTTTTTAAGCTGATATTGGCGTCATTTTCATTATGCTGGCGTTTATGGTTCAGCCGCGAATCGTACGATTTTGCCTTTCGTATATATCTTGCATATTTAAAAAAATTCAAGTACTAAATGCAAGAATTAAGCAACCGGTATATTTTAACTATAGCGACAGGGAAACGGGTTTTCCTGGACATGGCTGCGAATCTTGCACGGTCTTTTTTTTGGTGGCATCCTGGAACTGATATTAAGTTTCAGCTTGTTACCGACCAACACGATATACCGGCGGATATCGCGTCAAGAGTGCAAATTATAACTGTTGCGCCGGGAGAGCTTGCTGAGGGATTTTCATCTAAACTGTTTTTGGACAGGCTGGCGAGTGACGGTAAGACATTATTTATTGACTCCGATTGCCTGATATTTGGCCCCCTCGACTCCGTTTTCGATAAGTTTAATGGGCATGCTGTTTCTGTCGTCGGTAGTTATATTTCGGAAGGAGAATGGTTTGGTGATATTGGTAAAATAAGACGGGCGTTCGATCTGCCCCATATTCCAAAATTCAATGGCGGTATTTATTATGTCGAAAAAGGCGAAAAAGCCGATTCAGTATATAAAACCGCACGGGATCTGGAAAAGCGGTACGATGAGATCGGCTTTGTGCGATTGAGGAACCGGCCGAATGATGAGGTAATAATGGCATTGGCGATGCAATTGCACGGGCATAGCCCTATAGAAGATGATGGTTCTATATTAAGTGATCCGCAGGCTTGTTCCGGTGGTTATCAAATTGACGTGTTAAACGGGAAAAGATGGCTGCTTAATCCACCTGCTCCGCATAAATTGCATCGCAGCTGGTACCCTTTCACTAAAGTTTCGCCGGTGGTAGTACACTTTCTTGGGTCATATACCAACGAATATCCTTACCGGAGAGAGACACTAAAGCTAAAAAAATACGCTGGGAAATATCCGGATGCAATTATAGACCTCATCGCTTTCAGTATCATAGAAGCACCGGCGCGAATAAACCAATTTATTAAAAATATGTTAAGGCCTGCATATAGGGTGCTTTTCGGCATTCGTAAAACAAAAACATCAGAGAGGATATGACATGGATGTTAGTATAATTATTCCCGCTTTTAACAGGTTTTGGTGCTTGCCGCGAGCTATCGAAAGTTGCCGTGGCGCCGTTTGTGAAACTGAAATTATTGTAGTTGATGATGGAAGTACAGACGGTACATGGGAATGGTTAATGCAGCAGTCCGCAATTAAGCCTTTACGGCAGACAAACCAGGGGCAAACATATGCTATAAATAATGGCACGGCGTGCGCTGTAGGTAAATATATCAGGTTTTTAGATAGCGACGACTTTTTAGCCGAAGGAATAATTGATAAGCAATTTAATGCTGCCGAATCAGTGCAAGCTGACTTGGTTTACTCTAGGGTCGACTTGTACGACGACGCGAGTAAAGAGATTTCTAAATCGTATGAGATTGAGCAATGGGCTGATTTTTTAGAGGTGCAGTTGGGTAGCGGTTACGGCAGTCATTTCCTGGGAATGCTCTTTAAAACAAAATTGGTAAAGCAAATTCCACGACGCCCTGATTTTGCGTTCAGGGAAGATCGGATGTTTTTGCTTGAGTACGGTTTAACGAACCCCAAAACTGTAATGGTTGAAGGTTGCGCCGGTTATTGGGTAAAACATGCTGATCAGATGCAGGCTAATTACAAAGGCTGGAAATCCCAGGTCACTAACTGGCAGCATTTGCATATCTACAAGAAAATATTAGCCGAGCTAGAAATTAGGGGAGAACTTACTCAAAAAAGAAAAAATGCCGCTTGCACTGTTCTGTGGCCTCTGGCGCACTGGATTGCTGTAGATTACCTTAATGAAGCCCGCGAAGTAGTTGATTGGATATACAAGCTCAATCCGGACTTCATACCGTTGGAAAGGAATTTACTGGGCATGCTTTATAAGAACCTGGGTTTTACGGGAACCGAACAACTCTTAAAGCTACGCAGAAAATTACTGCTCCGTTGACAAGCATGAAACCTTTAAATCTGTTTTACGAAGAACCTGACCCGGATAGATGGTTAAAATATGATCGTTACCCGCGGCGCTTTATCCGCAGGCTGGTAAGGGGGAAAGCCAAGCCCGGCGGCGTTATGATGGTTGCGCTTAATTTAATGGAAGGTTTGAAAAGAGCAGGTCAGCCATTTCGCTTCAACGACTATAAATATATTAATAAACATCCTGAGGAAATTGCCTGTGTGATAGGTAAGCCGCATCTGCTTGCCAAAAATAAATGGCGTAATCCGGTAATATTTGGTGCCGGAATATTTTCTCACCCCATGGAGTGTCCGGATCTGTTTGAAAGGTACCCTTTCGTTAAAAAGATATTAGTCCCCGGGCCCTGGATGGAAGATATGTTTGAGCCGTTTTATCCGGGCAAGGTATCTGCGTGGCCGGTTGGAATAGACACGGATGCCTGGCGACTGTTACCAAAAGAAGTAACTAAATTCGATTTCTTGATCTATGACAAGATACGTTGGGAACATGACAAGTATCAACAAGAACTGATCGATCCTATTTGCAGCGAACTTAACAGGCAGGGATGTTCTTACCAGTTCTTGAGGTATGGTCACTATACTCATAGCGAATTAAAGGAGAAATTGGCTAATTCAAAAGCTGTAAGTTTTCTATGCGAGCACGAAAGCCAGGGGCAGGCATATCAACAAATTTTGGCTACAGGTACGCCGATACTTGCCTGGGACAGGGGAGGTTACTGGCAAGACCCTTATTATTACCCTGAAAAAGTGAAATACCAACCTGTATCGTCGGTTCCCTATTGGGATGAACGTTGCGGCGTTAAATTTACCTCAGCGGAACAATTTTCGGAAAAGCTTGTTTTCTTTTTAAATAACCTCAATGAATTTCGCCCCCGGGATTACATTATGGAAAATCTTACACTCGAGATTTGTGCCCAAAAATATGTCGATATCTTCCGTCAGGTTGAAAAGGAGTTAGCATGAAAATATTGTTGATAATGGATCCTGGTATTCCTGTTCCGCCTTCGCTTTATGGCGGTCACGAGCGGCTGGTTTACTTATTTGCTGAAGAATATGTCCGGCTTGGTCATGAGGTAACATTACTGTCCGGGCCTGATTCGCATTGCAGCGGCCAAACAATAACTTTCGGAACGAACAAACTCGACCGGCCTAAATCCGCCAGGAATGGTGAAATGGTTTTTGTATGGAAATATCTTTACAGAAATCATGGTGTATTTGATCTGGTGCATAACTTTGGACGATTAATTTACCTGTTGCCTGTTTTGAACCGGCCGGTAAAGAAAATTATGACCTATGGCCGGCCGGTATCTGTAAAGGGCATCAGGATATTTAATAAGCTGCCTAACAAGAACCTGGTATTCACAGCCTGCAGCGATTATTGTGTATCGACCGGCAACGTAGCCGGCGCCTGGAAGACGGTTTACAATGCAATCGACTTTTCCCAATATCAACTGAAAGGAGAAACTGAAAGCGATGCGCCACTGATGTTCCTTGGTCGTCTTGATAAAATAAAGGGTGTCCACACGGCTATAAAAATCGCAAAGGCTTCTGGCCATAAACTGGTCATTGCAGGTAACATATCGCACACGCCCGATAACTATAGTTACTATAAAACTGAGATAGAACCTCTTATAGACGGTGAACAAATAATTTATGTGGGCGCGCTTAATGATGAAGGTAAAAACCGTTACCTCACCGAAGCAAAGGCATTGTTATTTCCTATAGAATGGGATGAACCTTTTGGAATGGTGATGATTGAGGCAATGGCATGTGGCACGCCGGTAATAGCTTTCAGACGCGGCTCGGTGCCCGAAGTAGTTACCAGGGAAACAGGTGTGATTGTAAATACATATGAGGAAATGCTTGCTGCATTAGCCCAAATTGATGGAATTAACAGAAAACTGTGCAGAGAAACGGCGGAAAAGCGTTTCGATGTAAGAGTGATTGCGAATAACTATTTGAATCTTTTTAAAAATCCATAGTTTGATTTCTTTTTTTAAAAAATTGGTCCCTTATAAATTGAAGAAAAAGTTGATGGACCAATTGGGGGTTCCCAGCCAGGAACTCAGTTTGAAAAAAATAAGGGCCTTGGGTTTTAATCCCAGAAGATGTTTTGATATAGGTGCTTACGAGGGAAATTGGGCAATAGATTTTAAGGCGATTTTTCCTGGATGTTCGGTATTTATGATCGAGGGACAGGAAGAAAAAAGGAAAAAGCTGGATCATATTATAAAAACAAATTCCGGCTTAGATTACCGGATAGCACTGCTTGGCGCTACATCGTCTGTTGTTGAATTCCATAAATACGAAACAGCGAGTTCGGTTTTAAGTGAGCATAATACAACGAATGCAATTGTTGAAAAGCGCAACTTAGTGAAGCTTGACGAAATTGCAGAAGAGTTAAACTTTTATCCCGATTTTATTAAGATTGATACGCAAGGCTATGAGTTGGAAATTTTAAAGGGTGGCGGGAAAGTTTTAGCATCGGCAGAATTCGTGCTCCTTGAGGTGTCTTTTCTCGATATCTATATTAATTGCCCCCTTGCACATGAAGCGCTAAGTTTTATGCATGCCAGGGGATTTGTTATTTATGATATATGCACGCTTATGCGCCGTCCGCTTGAGCAAGCTCTATTTCAATCAGACTTTTTGTTTGTGAAGGAAAATTCGCAATTCAGGGCGGATAAAAGATGGATTTAGCCTCCAGAATAGTATTGATTAGTTCCGGGCAGCCATCGCTCAATCCGCGCCTTGTGAAGGAAGCTGATGCTCTTGCTGAAGCCGGCTATGAAGTTATAGTGATTTATGCCTATTGGAACGCTTGGGGAACAGAGATTGATAAAAAAATGCTTCCCACCAAAAAATGGAAATCCGTCAGAACCGGAGGCGACCCTCAAACACAAAAGACGTACTATTTCATCAGCAAGCTTGTACATAAGTTGGCCAACGTCGCTTATAACATGGGGATGAATAGTTTCGCTGATCTGGCTATTGCAAGAAGCAGTTGGTTTTTAAAACGATTAGCGTTAAAATACAAAGCGGATCTGTATATCGCCCACAACCTGGGAGCTCTTTCTGCCGCAGTAAACGCGTCAAAAAAATTTAACAAGCCATGCGGTTTTGATGCGGAAGATTTCCACCGGCATGAGATGAGCAATGATGTTACTAACCGTGAGGTAAGGCTTAAGACATATTTGGAAAATAAATACATACCTCAAACCAACTACCTAACAGCTAGCAGTGCTCCAATTTCCAATGCCTACAAAAATATATTCGCCAATATTTCGCCAATAACGATAAGAAATGCTTTCCAGGTAAGAGAAGATATAAAACCACCAGAAGAAGCTGCTACTGATTCCCTAAAACTGGTTTGGCTATCTCAAACTGTCGGGAACGGCCGCGGCCTTACTGATATATTTGCAGCTATAAGCCAATTAGATAATAACGAAGTCGAATTGCATTTACTGGGGCATTTACCTGGCGGAGAACAACAGGCTTATATCAGTGATTTACTAAAAAAATACCCCGTAAATGTTCATTTTTACCAGCCCATTGAACCAGATGAGCTGGCTGTTTTTGCATCCCGTTTCGACATAGGATTGGCGTTGGAACCCGCTTTCTCTCAAAACAACGATTTGGCCTTAAGCAATAAGATATTTATATATCTCCAGGCCGGCTTAGCTGTAGTGGCCAGCGACACCACTGCCCAACTGGGTTTTATGGAACAGTTCGCCGGTATCGGCAAAACATACGATAAAGGCAATGCGCAATCGTTAGCCGATATTCTGACCTATTACTACCGCAATAGAGATGAGTTGCTGCGGGCGAAAAAGAATGCCTGGGCGCTTGCAAGAAATCGCTTGAACTGGGAAACAGAGCGCTCCGGATTTTTAAAAGTTGTTAAGGAAACACTGGGGGAATCCGATTGAAAAAACTGTTGATCATATCTCCTCATTTCCCGCCGCTAAATGCCGCCGACATGCATCGCGTGCGAATGAGTTTGCCCTATTTCAGGCAATTTGGATGGGAACCACAGGTGGTGACTGTGGAAGAATCGTATTCACATATCTTAAAAGATAATTTATTACTGCAAAGCATCCCACCGGATATCAAAATTCACCGGGTTAAAGCGCTTAGCAGGAAATTAACCGCAAAGCTTGGGCTCGGCAGCCTGGCGCTGCGTTCTCTCTGGCACTATCGTAAAAAGGTGAATGCTATTTTAAAAAGAGATAGGATTGACCTTGTTTTTTTTTCGACTACAGAGTTCCCGGTTTGTATACTGGGCGCGTATTGGAAAAAGAAATTCGGTATTCCCTATGTAATAGACATGCAGGATCCCTGGCATTCGGAATATTACCAGGACAAGCCAAAGGAACAGCGACCGCCTAAATATTGGTTTTCCTACCGGTTGCATAAAAACCTGGAGCCGATAGCGATGAAAAGAGTAGATGGACTGATAAGCGTTTCGGAAAATTACATTGATGTCTTAAAAACACGATATCCGAATCTAAAAGATGTACCCTCCGACGTAATCACTTTTGGGGGATTTAAGCCTGACCTGGAAATTGCCATTAATAACCGGCAAGATTTTAGTCCGCTGTTACAAAATGAATTTATAAACGTTGTTTATGTTGGCAGGGGCGGAGCGGACATGCATAGCGCTATTAAACCCGTTTTTCAAGCGCTAAAGAAAGGTATAGATGAGCAGCCGGATTTGTTCCGGAAGCTGCGATTTTATTTCATCGGCACAAGCTACGCAGCTTCGGGAACGGGCAAACAAACCATTATGCCGCTAGCTGTTCACTACGGTGTAGAAAAAAATGTGATTGAACACACGGATAGGGTTAGCTATTATCATGCTTTGCTAACCATGCAGCAGGCAGATGCATTATTTATTCCCGGTTCTGACGATCCCTCATATTCTGCTTCGAAACTATATCCTTACCTGTTAACGCAGAAACCATTGCTGGCCGTTTTTAACGAAAAGAGTAACATTGTAGCAACGCTGAATGCCTGTACCAAAAATGCAGTTATTGCCACATTTAATAGGGAGAATATAGCCGATACAGGTATTATCAGTGAAACACTTGCCGATTGGGCAAACGGCCAATTTAAACCGGTATCCTTAACGGATGAATTCAAGAGATTTGATGCGGAAAATCTCGCTGGTGAGCAGGTTAAATTGTTTGAAAAGGCTTTAAAACATTTTCATTCGCGATGAAAAGGCTGGCGATTATCACAACACATCCAATACAATATTACGCGCCAGTGTTTAAGTTGCTCCACCAGCGGTGTAACCTGACTATCAAAGTGTTTTATACCCTGGGTGACGCCGCCCCCAAACACGACCCAGGTTTTGGCAAAACTATTACTTGGGACATACCATTGCTGGAAGGCTATCCATATCAATCAATAGAAAATATTTCAGCTCAACCGGGTTCGCATCATTTTAAAGGTATCGTTAATCCTGGCTTGATAGATGATGTTAAAATATGGAGACCTGACGCAATCCTGTTGTTTGGCTGGGCTTACAATAGTCATCTGAAGGCGATTCGCTATTTTAAGAATAAAGTACCTGTATATTTCCGCGGCGACTCCACATTACTTAATGAGGAGAAAGGTTTAAAAAGTATAATTAAACCTTTTTTTTTAAAGTGGGTTTACGGCCATATCAGTCATGCTTTTTATGTGGGTGCGAACAGTAAGGCCTATTTTAAAAAGTACGGCCTGAAAGAAGATGCGCTTAGCTTTGCGCCTCATGCTATTGATAATGAACGATTCAACGCTAACCGGCAAACCGAAGCCACTGAACTAAGGATAGCGCTAGGTATTGGCGATAATGATATCCTGGTACTATATGCCGGCAAGTTTGAGCCGGTAAAAAACCTTTATTTGTTAATTGAGGCATTTGGTACTTCAGAAAATTCCCGGGTGCATTTATTACTTGCCGGAAATGGGGCCGACGAAGAAGGCTTGAAAAAACAAGCATCAGGGATTAAAACATCAAACCGGATACATTTTATGGGCTTTAAAAACCAAACCTATATGCCGGTACTGTACCAGGCCGCCGATTTATTTTGCCTTCCTTCAAAAAGCGAAAGCTGGGGATTAGCAATAAATGAAGCCATGGCATGCGGCAAGGCGATCCTGGCATCGGATAAAGTTGGCTGCGTCGCTGACCTCGTGAATAAGGGGGTAAACGGAGATGTTTTCAAAAGCGGTGATGCCTCCGACCTGGCAGAGAAACTGGTGATGTTGACAGCTGATAAAATTAAATTGGCTAAGATGGGACAGCAGTCATTGCATATCATAAAAAACTACAGCTTTCTGCATATAGCGGAGGCGATTGAAAATAAATTACACAATGAAACGCATTGATCGTATTAAGCTAGATTTTACCCGTAACTGGAAATTGCCCGGCAAAGAGCGCTTATCCAACCTGCTTAAACCTTCTGATAAGCTTAAATTGGGAATAAAAAACGGCATTGTGTGGTTAACCGGCGAAGATATTGCCATTTATACCAGCGCTGATAGCTACATTGAATGGACTATTTTAAGCACCGGTACCTATGAGGATGAGATAAATAAGCTGATTAGAATTTCGCTCAAAGAAGGTAATAATGCGCTGGATATTGGCGGTAATATTGGATTGCAAAGTATCCGCATGTCGCAATGCGTTGGCAACACAGGAAAGGTTTTTGCCTTTGAGCCGTTGAATTATTTGCAAGAAAAGTTCAGAAGAAACATGAACCTTAATATGACTGGTAATGTTACTTTATTTCCTTATGCCTTATCAGATACAGACGGAGAGGCCGATTTTACTATCAATACCAATAACTGGAACCAGGGAACGTTTAGCCTAAGCAATGCTGACGGTGGCCCGCAAAAACAACATGTAGTTATAAAAGCGGCGGATGATATGCCGGAAGTGCAAAACCTTACATCGCTCGAATTGATCAAAATTGATGTGGAAGGTTTTGAATATAAAGTATTGCTGGGTTTGAAAAATACCCTGGAAAGACTCAAGCCCCGTATAATTTTTGAGTATGACGATAACTATTGGCTCAATAACGGGCAAAAAATAAACGATTGCTACAATTTCCTGCAGTCGCTGGGATACACGCTTTACCAGGTAACATCGGTTGGTTGTGAGCTCATTACTTCTTCGGGGCAAATTGAAGGTGGTAATTTATTCTGTATTTCATCATAGGGAATGAAAAAAGATAACGCAATAGCGAGGTATTTTATACTCTTTGTTCCGTGGGCAATTGCTATGCTTTTTCAGCTCTCGCCGGTGACATCATATTTTACAGCGTGGATTGGGTCGTTTTTCATTTTCTTTATGACCCTTACCGGCAAAATAAAGCCCTTACCTAAAGATCGCAGTATTCCCGAACAACTGATGCGGCCAATTTTTATTATCCAAATAATTTTTGCCGGGTATATGTGCTGCACGTCTATATTTTATTTTTTAAGCCTCCTGGGGTATGAGTATCTAAGTAAAACCAATTCTGTTTTGGCGATCGACCAGGACGCGATCGAGATCGCTGCACAATGTCAGCGCTATTATTGCCTGGCGCACGCCGCATTTGCTTCTGGTATATTGATGTTTATGAAATATCCGGTTGAACGAAAGTACTATATCGAAAAGGAAAAGCTCGCAAATCTTCTGTTACTAACGGCACTAATTTCGTTCCCGGTGTCGGCAATCTTTTTGCGCATTCCGGGTCTTTCGCAGTTTTATTATCAGCTAAGCTCGCTGAGCTTTATTGCGGGCACGCTGGCGCTGGCTTTTGCGCTGCCTTTACAAAAAATCGCAAACACCTTAATTTGTTTTGCGCTTTATATTTTTAACTTTTACCAGGCGCTCACTTCTGGCTTCAAGGAGCCAATTATACTAAGTGTGCTCGTCCTTGGAATATTTTTATATCCTAATTATAAAAAGATAGTAACGATTGTGTTCGTCCCCGCCATAGTAGCTTTGTTTATTTTTCTGCCCGCCTACGTAAGTAGTTTCCGGGAAAACGCCTGGACGGGGGAGGAAACTACCGACAATGCTACACAACTAGCATTTGATGCAGCTTTTAATAACACCGACCAGGATCAAAGTAATTGGGGATTCCTTGTCTATCGCCTTAGCGAGATCGAAATGTTCACAAGATATGTTAAGTCGACACCCGAAAAAGTTGATTTTTATCATCTCGAATTACTGAAACAGTCGGCCATGGCGATAGTGCCGCGCGTGTTGTGGCCTTCCAAACCTATTACAGAGGATTTAATAATGGAGAGGGTCTACGACGCCGGGGTAGTCAACCGAAATTCCAATGTATCGGCCAAGCCGGCATTTATTGCAGATGCATATTTATCTTACGGCGCATTCGGTATTTTTATTTTTCTGTTTGCCTATGGGGCTGTTGCACAGGCGATAGCCTGCAAGGCCGAAAAGCTGTTTGGTGGCTATATTTTAGGCACTGCGTTGATTTTTAGCGGGCTGTTTCAAATTTTCTGGCGAGGACTGAGCTTTGAATTTCTAATAAACTCTGTTTTTTGGAGCTATATCACGATGCTGATAATATTTAAGTTTATGCGCTCAAAAAATATATTGAAAGAGGTTTGAAGGTATTACAAATTTGCGCCGCCTATAAGCCCGCATTTATTTATGGAGGGCCTACGATGTCGGTGTCTATGCTGGCAGAACAGCTGGCAAAAACCGGGGTTTATACCGAGGCTTATGCAACTACAGCAAACGGAAAAGAAGAATTACCGGTTTCTCCGGGTGAAACGCAAGATGTGGATGGCGTAAAGGTTACCTATTTTAAACGGCTTACAAAAGACCACACTCATTTTTCGCCAGCATTAATGATAAAGCTTTGGGTAAATTGCCGGCGTTTCGACATAATTCACATCAATGCCTGGTGGAATACCGTATCGGTGTTTTCCTGCCTTATCGCTTTGATGCGGGGTGTCCCGGTGATAGTATCGCCACGGGGCACGCTAAGCGGATATTCGTTTCAAAATAGAAACAGTGGTGTAAAGGGGCTTATTCATACATTACTCGGAAAGCCCTTGTTAAACAAATGCAACGTTCATGTTACCTCAACCAGGGAAGAGGATGGTTTAGTAAAGATCATCAATCCACGTAGTTTCCTGACGATACCCAATTTTGTAAAGTTACCAGCCTCCGAATTTGCAGAACGGGAACCCAGTACACTATTCAGGTTGATTTTCTTATCGCGAATAGAAGAAAAAAAAGGACTGGATTTACTTATAAAGGCATTGTCGCGAGTAAAAATATCGTATCATCTGACAATTGCCGGCGATGGTGAAATAAACTACGTTAGCTCGTTAAAAGCCCTGGCCGCAGAATACAACGTTGCGGGACAAGTAACCTGGTTAGGATTTAAAGGCGATGATAAATTCAAATTATTGTATGATCACGATTTATTGATATTGCCCTCGCATGATGAAAACTTCGGCAATGTTGTTATAGAGAGCTTGAGCCAGGGTACTGCGGTTTTATTGAGCCCTTTTGTAGGTCTGCAGGAATATGTTGCCAAAAACAATTTTGGCTGGGAATGCAAATTGGAGCCTGCGGACATTGCAGATATGATTAACCTTATTTACCAAAAGCAGCATGAGCTTGACCGAATAAGGAAAGCTGCACCGGAAACGATTCGGACTGACTTTGATGAGAAGAATCTAGTGTGTAAATACATTAATATGTATGACTCGGTGATTCATCATTGAGTCTGATGTAAGCCGTTTTTAAGGTGATAAAAATTGTTTGATTATAAACTGCGAAAAAAAGCTTAAATAGCTATATTTGCACCCCCACATATGGAGAGATGTCAGAGTGATCGAATGTGCCTGATTCGAAATCAGGTGTACCGCAAGGTACCGGGGGTTTGAATCCCTCTCTCTCCGCACTAATAAAAGAGGAAGAATTAGCAATAGTTCTTCCTCTTTTGTATAGATAAAGTTGAACACTTAGAAAAATGGAGGCAGTAATATTTTGTGGCATTCAGGCAACAGGAAAGCTGGCTAATGCTAAAAAAAGGTTACCCTTAAAATATTATCCCGTCTGACGGAACAATTCCCTGAAGTCGCAAGTAAATAGCAGCCTGGCCGCGATGGTGTGCCTGGTGTTCGTAAGCCTTAACAATTACCGCCGCTTTTGGAACTTCCAGCTCGCCGAAGTTCACAGTTTCCTGTAGTTCCTCATCTGTCATTTCATTTACCGCCCCGGCGAAAAAATCGTAACTGTCCAGAACGGCCTTTGTGGTGGCTTCCTTTGTCGGTGCAATTGTTTGTTCGGCTGAAACCTGGCCTATGGGGCTCGGTTTACCGCTTGCAATGCAAATAAAATAATAAGTAGCATCAACCAGGTGAAGCATCTGTTGAGCAAATGAACGAACTTCGGCAGTCGGCTTAAAGTCAAAACCGTTTGCCGGCATTGCGTCAAGATAGTTCTTTGTATAAGTTTTTGCGTTCTCCAGGATTTTGTTTGTTATAGCTTTTGTTGTCATTTTTGTTCAGGATTAATAAATGATATAGGCAAATGTACTTTGGCTTAGCATAACTTATCGGTGGCTTGTGCGCCATTCTAAAGGGGGTTTTGCGCCAAACTAGATCCCGATTCCTGGAGTTAAGCATTTTATTTATTGCGGCTATTTTCTATTGATAAAGAATAGCTTCTTAATAAAGTAAAGCCCGATAAGGTATACGACTTATCGGGCTTTACTTTTTAAAAAAGAATTTCTACACTAAAAACTCGTCGGAACATTATGATGGGTATAATTAGTCCAGCATAAAAAGCCGATATCTCCGCCAGGCAATCCGTTGGTGTCCGGTACGTATTGGTTGGCTATGTAGTTGGTTTCGACAGTGTTATAGTGTCGGTCGGCTACGTTAATACCGGGCCAGATAGGGTTTGAAGGATTTCCACCCGGTGAGCAGGGGGGATGTACCGTGCCGTGCATCAGGCCATAATGGTAATTGTAACCTGTGAGCAACCGATTACTGTTAGCTGAATAAATGGATAAATCGCCCTGTATGCCGCATGTATTTGCGGCATAGCTTAAGCCGGTAAGTGTGTACTGAAAATGTACATAATCGTTATGCGAGCCGCAAACTTCGCCGTTCATCGACCCATCAGACGCAATTACAATCGGCAGCACATTTTTAATAACAGTAATGCCATTTTGGTATACAGTCTGGTTATCTTCAAAAATACCAATGGCGATTTTAGCCCAGCCTTCCGATACATTCCAGTTGTTGTTGTATCCCGGGTCGGTAGCATGATTGATGTAATTATCTTTCATGTTATTCAAAAAATTGGTGAATTGGGTGTTTTCAGCGGTTGTCCAACCTGCAGCTGCGCCGGTGGCAGGTACATAATACTTAATAATTTCGGCAGCGGCTGTGAAAGTTGGCGCAGCCCATGATGCCTCAAGGTATGCCTGGTTCGGATTGCTTCCGGTTACGCTGAAAATCTGGAAATGACTGGCCCAGCCATCTAATATTTGTTTTACCGTAGTGGCGTAGGAAGCAGTTCCGGTTTTAGCCCAGCGCAACGCAAGTGCATAGCTTAATAATGCATCTCCCTTAAAGGCGATTTCGTCGGGAGTGGTAACACCCCCTGCCACATTTACCGTAGCTTTGTATTGCCCGCTCGGGCTGTGGTTGTTGCAGTAATTAAGTACATACTGGTAGGCTGCCAGGCGGTTTGCGTCACCGGAGTTAGCTTGCTGAGCGATATAATCCAGGGTTTCTTTGGTATTCACGATACCCGGATGTACGAAACCTGAGGCCGGGTCGCTTGCAAATGTTTTGGGCAGATTAGGATTGTTTTGAACATGTGCGTCTGTTTTTTTGCAGCGGTAGCAGAATAAAGCGAGCATAAAAATAAGGGCAATAGGCAGCCCGGTATGATTTTTAATTTTCATAGCGTTAAAGATTAATTGATTGAAATTTAGTTACGCGCAAAATTATTGTCTACGGCCGCTGACAAACTTTTTGCAACCTGCAATACTGATACAGGTATAATTGGTTATATACTAATATACAGTATGTTATGCGTAATCTCCTAATGTCTAGGCTATTATATCTACGAAATCGTTTTCGCTGTAGTGTAGATTGTTTAAATAATGAGAAATTAAAATTACTCTTTAGTTTAGGTTGACCAGTGAGCTATAAATAACAAACCAGGCCCAATTATAGGCCTGGTCTTCTTAAATTAAATCAACTACTCTCAAATTTAATTTAGGCGCATGTTTATCACAGGTAAATGATTTATTGAACCTTATCCAACGGCGGTATGTTGGTTTCAGAACCTGAATAACCTTTGTTTTGATTGATGTGTCCGCCGATATTCAAGTCTATCTCGCTTTGCGGTATCGGCCATAGCACGTGATAAGGAGATATGGTGAAATGATTACCCGAATTGGTTACAACTGCCGGGTTTTTATAAAAATCATTTTTCTCCATTACCCTGTCATAGAAGAAGTTATTAGTGGAAAAGTTTGCCACACTGTAGGTTTTGCCATTATAAGCCGCTTTGCCTGTTTGTGCAAAAATATAGGCTATCCTTGCTAACTCTGTTTTACGGGGCTCTTCCCAGTACAACTCTCTCTGCCGTTCGTCAAGTATGGTGCCTATGTTCACGGCGCTCGGGTCGGTTAACAGTTGGGCTTGTGCTCGGGCCCGTACACGGTTAATATCGGCCATGGCCAGGTCTGTCTGGCCCTTCCAATAATAAGCTTCAGCACGTAACAAATAAGTTTCTGCCAAACGGAATACGTACCAGTCGGTATTGGTGCCACGCGGCGGGCTCCACCATTTATCAGTAGCATATAGCGCCGAACCAATAAACACTTTATAATGTGGCCAGCCAAACCAGGCACGTATGGTATCTTTACCACCGTTTAAAAAACGTTGATTTACGTTGGCTGCTGTGTATTGTTCCAGGTGCTTACCATACCAGGTTGGGTCGGTCGACTTAATGGCGGGGTTGTTATACACCAGGTCGGTCATATCTACCCAGTTACCCTTTGCGTGCCGCAAATCGGTGTTGTCTGTCCAAATATATTTTGTTGCGTAGGGCGTGCCACGTAGCCTGCCGATACCACGGCCGTATAATAAGGTAAGCGGGATTTCTTCTGTTACCTTATCAGAAATACCCGGCTTTAAAGCGCCAGGTGTTAAAATGGTTCCGTTGTGCCACATCGGCACACAGTTACGCATTACCTGCGACCCGAATTGTGTAGCTCCGTCCAGGGTTTCCCTGTCGATAACTACATACAAAGCTTCAGTATTTGAAGAGATAGATTTATTCTCCGGGCGATGTAAATCCCATATAATGTTTTTAGTCGCATCGCTGGCAACAACCCCGAAACGGCCGGTCATTAATCCGTAAGGACCATTAATAGCAATATTGGCAGAGGCAATCGCATCGTCAAACAAACCCAGGGCCAGGTTTATTTTTGTTAATAAATGTGCAGCCGCGCCCTTTGAGGCCTCACCTTTGTTGCCATTATCAACCAGTTTGGCAATTGCAAATTCAAGGTCGGTTTTCATTTGCTTTAATATTACAACGCGCTGGGTGGTAAAATACCCGGTATTTACCGCAGTTTCTTCCTTCAATACTAATGGAACATCGCCGAACTCGTGCACCAAACGGTAGTAGCGATACGCCCTGTGGAAATAAGCCGTTGCCAAAGCGGCGTCCCTGTCAGCCTGGGCACCCCATTTAACATTATCGATCCTGCTGATAATTACGTTTGCATCATGTATGCCCTGGTACCAGTTTTGCCAATACCAGCCAATTTTGTTATAGTCGTTACTGTTCAGGTTGGCTGTTGGCGTTATCCTTACATTCAGGTCCTGGGCCGGTGTAGTTTTATCCGTTGTACCCTCAACCGCTGCATCTGTAAAAATAGATTCGGTCAGCAAAGGCGCCGAGTCTCCAAAATACTCGGCGCGTATGCCCAGGTTCAGGTTAAGTAATGCGTTTCTGAAGGCCGCAGGGGTATTAAGCGTATTACCCGGTGTAAATTTCGATGGCGCCTGGGGGTACAGGTCACTTCGTTTGGTACATCCGCCGGTAGACAATACAGCTGCAGCTGCAAATCCGGCTATTATAGTTATTTTAAAATTTTTCATGTCTTAATCGATTTATCCTTTAAAAAGTAACATTGAAGCCCGCTGACAGATACCTTGGCGTAGGTCCGTTGTTTTGCGGATCCCATAAAGCCCAGTTTGTAACAACAGCTGCATCTGTAGCATTGATGAACACTTTAGCGCTCGACATGCCTAACCGTTTGATAAGGGTAGGAGCGAAGGTGTAACCCAGCGATACAGTCTGGAACCGCAGGAATGAAGACTTACGCCATACGTTTATGGTTGTACCCGATGATCCTGAATTGAGGCGGGCATAATCATTAATCGCGTTATTAGGTGTCCAGTAAGGCAATACATAGGAGTTTGTACGACCCAAACCGACGCTGCCGGGATTATTGATGGCATCGTTAAATTGCCTCAACTGACCGATATTCGAAACCACCATAAAAGAGAAATCGAAATGCTTCAGGAAATTGAAATCATTACGTAGCGACCATGTGAAACTTGGATTGGTTGACCCAAGGAAAACCTTGTCGGCATTCGTGAATTTGAAGTCACCGTTCATATCCTGAAGCTTGAAATCACCAGGCAAAGCGCCATATTTTTTTGCTTCAGCAGCTTCAGAAGTCTGCCATACGCCCTGGATATTATAGTCCCAAACAGCATTTACATCATGGCCTATAAACCAGCCGTTGCCTATGTCATCATTCTCTTTGGTGATGGTGTTGCCGTTTGCGTCTTTTGTCTGGTATGAACCATAAAGGTGCACTATCTTATTGCGGTTCAGATAAAAAGTTCCTGTAGCGTTCCAGCTAAAATCTTTTCCGCTGATCACTTTACCCTGTAATAGAATTTCTATGCCCTTGTTATTAACCTCGCCTATATTGGTAAGCACGTTCGGGTTGCCCAATCCTTCAACCATTAACAGGGAGCGGTTAACAATCAGGTTAGTGGTTTTGCGGTTATAAACATCGATTGAACCACTGATGCGGTTATTCAGGATAGCGAAATCCAAACCAAGGTTAGGACCGGTTGTGCGTTCCCAGGTTAATGCGTCATTCTGTAATGTATTAACAAAAATTGTATTGTTATTAGTTACCACTCCCGACGGACTGACCGTAGGATATTTGCCCGTAGCTATAACAGCCAGCGCAAGACTTGGGTCGGCAGTGCCGCTTGCCAGGCGGTTACCGTTCGAGCCGTAACCTGCGCGAAGCTTACCATAGTCGAGCCATTTGAAGAAGTTTGTTTTGAAGAATTTCTCGTCGCTGAATGTCCATGCAATAGCGCCGTTGGCATAGCTTTGCCTAGGCTGTTTTAAACCGAAAGGAGAGAAACCGTCGCGGCGTGCGGTAAAGGTGAAGTTATATCTGCCCATCAGCGCATAGTTGATACGCCCCATCAAAGCATCTGCATTATAAACCCTGTCATCACTGCTTTCTACAGGCAAAGTACCAGAACCTATGCTGTGATAACCTAATACATCGCTCGGGCTAAATTGTGTGTTTGATGCGTAAGTGTACCATGTCTGATATTTTTCCTTGTTTAAAAGGAACGTCGCATCAAAGCTATGGATGCCGATAGTTTTATTCCAGCTCAGGATATTGTCCAGGTTATAACGATACCTGTCTTCCATGGTACGGATACCGGTACCGCCGGAAAGCTCGTTAGGGTTAGCTACGGGACGGAAAAAGAAGTTGCGGTAAGATTCTATTTGCGGCGAAAAGTTCAGCGTGTATTTAATCCCGAATGGCAGGTCGACTTTTGCAAATAAGGTCGAGAATAAAACATTCTGTACGGCAACGTTTGAATTGTATTTGTTACCCAAAAACGGATTTCGCTGGTTCAAACCGCTGTCGTCCGTATCGATACGGCGTAGTGAGCCATCCGCATTATACATATCACCGTAAGGCGATGAGTTGATAATCTGCGTCCAGTCAGCTTCGGTGCGGTCGATGCTTTGGCCGCTCAATGAGCCTGCAGACGCACCTTCGTTCCGGTTAGAGAATTGTGCGTTAACTCCAAGGGTTAAAAATTTGGCAGCTTTGCCCTCCAGGTTTACACGGAAACGATTATCGTTGTACTGACCGCCCTGTATCAAGTTTTGATTCTTGGTAAAGTTACCCGAAAGATAATAGCTTACATTATCGCCCCGGCCTGATAAGCTCGCCGTATAATCCTGGCGAACACCATTTCTGAAAACTAATTTCGACCAGTCAGTAACTTTTCCCTTTTTATAATTATCAATTTCATTCTGGAACAGTCCTAAACGCTGCAGGTAAACTGTAACCGGGTCGCCGGTAGCGCCGTTCATAAACTGGTCGATAGTTACGCCGCTTGGCAAAGCCCGCGGGTCGCTGTAGTAGTAGTAGGGATTGGATGTATTAGCGCTGCGCTGAACATCGCTACGCCAGTTCAAAAAAGCTTGTCCCTGATAATATTGCTGGTTTTCCAGTAATTGAGCTACACCTGTGTTGGCGTTCAATGTAACTACCGTTCCGCCTTTCTTCCCTTTTTTGGTGGTGATGGCAACCACACCGCCGGCAGACTGCGCACCATAAACCGCCAATGCACTTGGGTCGCGAAGAACGTCGACACGGTCGATATCATCCGGGTTGATGTCAGCCAAGTCACCCGGATAAATTACGCCGTCTAAAACCAGGAGCGGATTTGTACTTGCCGACAGCGAGTTACGTCCCCTTATCTGTAAATCGCCTACACCGCCACCTTTTGGCGAAGTGTTTAACGCCACCGAAATACCCGGTACAGCACCTCTTAACACGTCGGTAACGCTTTGTGGGTGGTCGTTCTGAAATTTATCTGCTTTAACGCTGGTGATAGCGCCTGTAACATCTTTCACCTGGCGGGTACCGTAACCAATAACCACCACCTCGTTAAGGTCTTTGGCTGATGGTAAAAGTTTGATGTTTAACGCGGTGCGGCCGTTTAACGCAACTTCCTGCGACTCGCGGCCGATAAACGAGAATACCAGCGTGGCATTAGCGTCCGCCTCGATATTGTAGCGACCGTTAACGTCTGTTATGGCGCTGGTAGTTGTACCTTTTATCGTTACAGTTGCACCGGGCAAAGGCAGGTCTGTTTCATCAGTAACCAAACCGGTAATCCTGGTGAAATTTACAGTCGTGCTGCTGAGAACAATTTTGTTGGAATGCGCAAGCCACGAGTGATGCGCACCAATCGTATGCGCATAAGTGTTACCCATTGCTGCAAAAAGCGATGCGGCAGATAAAATAGCATACGTTTTAATTGATTTTTGTAAAGGTCTATTCTTCATATTCTTGCTTTAAGAATTATTTTTTTCATTTTTTTGACAATAGAATTCCCTGACGGCCTTTTTCCGTCTTTTTTGGGTTTTTAATAAAAGAGTGAGATTTTTAATACTGCCGGGAGTCGGCATTAGCGGGATTTACATCGCTACAGGTGGTTTTTATTTTTCATGTCGGTCCAGTTTGGTTGATTATGGATATTTAATTAGTTGATTGCGATTTTGAAATAAGATACCGGGCGAGATCGGCAGCCGCTTTGTCATTATCGAATACGGCAGGCAGTCGTCCGTTTACGTATTCATTATAAAACCAGGGGTCCGAAACGGCGAATACGGTTCCCTTGCCATATTTTACAACCGCGGCTATAGCAGCGCCGCTTTTAGATTGCAGCACAGATTTTCCTTTTCCGGAAATAGAGATGCTACAGACATCTTTCATGAAGGCATGCTGGGCGGTCTTAAAGATTGGATTATTGGCGATAACCACAGCACCGTCCTCGAAATGAGCATCGTCAATAACATGATTTTGCATGTCGTTGTTAAAATGCAGCCCGAACTTGCCGGCCAGCGTGTTAAAATGTTCCAGCTCAACGTTGGCGCTGTCATTTGCCATCATTACCAGCACACCGCCGGACTTAACCCATTTTGCAATGTTGTCCGCATCGGTTGGTAGTATGTAATTGGGGTTTGGGTTTTCTTTCTTCGTATCGGGGTCGACAATGATATAAATTGCTGCCCCTTTCAGGCTTTCGGAGGTAGGAGCAATCGGAATATTAGTAAGTGTGGCACCCTGCGATTTGAAGATATTGCCCCATATCGAAAAGCCTGAATTTGCAGTGTCTTCCCACATATAATGGTAACGCTGAGCCTCGCCATTTTTGCCGGTGTGCGTTTCGTGATTAAAATAATAATCGAGCGCAACGGTTTGAGCGTTGGCGTTAAAAATGACAAATGGATACACGAAGAACACAATGATGAACAGCTTGCGTTTCATTATTTTAATAAAGGTTAAATAGCGTGCAGGGGTTTATAATTGGTATTTCTGCAACTACACGAATCAAAAGTATCTTGATTGACTCTGGTTTTGCAGTTTTAGGGCATATTTATTTACGATATCGTTTTCGCTAAACAATAGTTGATGATAAATGCTGTCTTATTAATCAATTGGATTGATGGGCGGTTGAAAACACTAAGTGGATTGCGGTAATTATGTCAATTATTACTTTTTCGGCGAGGTTGACTGACGCACAAAAAGCTGTGTCGGTAACACCAATTTCTCAAATTCATAGACCGGTTTTTTGCTTAAGATGAGGCTGAGCAGCATTTCCGTCGCTTTTTGTCCCATCTCGAAACCGGGTTGATAAACAGAGCTAAGTGACGGATTTAGTACGTCTGCGAGCGTAGTATTGGTATATCCTACCAATGCCACTTCCTCAGGTATCTTTACACCGAGCTTGTTAAGAAGGAACAGGGTAGTGGTGGTAATTCTGTCTGATGTCGTTAAAATTGCATCGGGCTTGTTTTCCATCGAAAGTAACCCGTTAACTGCGTTCTCTATCTCGTTGGTATCCCTTCCGCCATGTGCGCAGTACTTAATATAATCGTGCGGAACCTGTATACCTGCTTCGGCCAGCGCCTGTTTGTAGCCGGCTAGCCGCTCTACCGTAATAGAAATAGTTGGAGGACTGGTAATGTGCGCAATGTGGGTATAGCCAGACTCTATCAGGTGTTTGGTTGCATCATAAGCGCCCTTAAAGTTATCCGCTATTACTTTGTGGGTTTCAATTTCTTCAGACACACGGTCGAAAAATACGATAGGCAGCCCTTGTTGATGAAGTTTTTTCAGATGGTCGATGTCTTCAGTTTCGGTAGACAAAGATATCAGGAGACCGTCAATAGAGCGATGGATGAGGTGACCGACGTTTTCTTTCTCCCGCTCAAGCGATTCATGTGTTTGCGTGATAATTACATTAAACCCGGAATCATAAGCAACTGATTCTATGCCATTTATAACCTGGGAAAAAAATTGATTGGCAACGCTTGGCACCACGATGCCGATAGATTTGCTGTGTCCCTGCTTTAAACTTTGCGCAATAGGGTTAGGGCGATAGTTATGTTCCCGCGCATATTCATTAATGACCTTTTTGGTAGCCTCGCTTATTTCGTAACTGTCGCGCAACGCTTTTGATACCGTTGAAACCGATAGATTTAGCGCCGTGGCAATATCCTTTATTGTAATGGTAGAAAAGTTCATATCAGCTTAAGCAAGCGTCGTTTGACGCTTCCTAACATTTAAGCCAATGTAAACAAAATACTGCCTGTTTGCTAATTAATTTGCCTATAATTTAACAAGCTTCATCTTTGGGGCAAGTAAATGCATTATTAACCAGGCAAATAGGTAAGCGCATGCACACACGGTAAAAATGATATTATAACCTGCTGTAATATTCCCTGCGTGTTTATAACTGGCCAATATCCACCCGATAAACGAAGGAAAGATAATACCGCCGATGGAACCCGCCATACCCCCGATGCCCACAACGGAGCTTACCGCTTTTTTGGGAAACATATCAGACGTGGTGGTAAATATGTTTGCACTCCAGGCCTGGTGGGCCGCTGCTGCCAGGCTGATTAAAGCCACGGCTTGCCATATATTGGCAGCATAACGCGCGGCAAATATCGGTACTACGCACAATGCGAAAATCAGCATGGTCAGTTTACGTGCGCGGAAGACCGGCATCCCTCTTTTTATCAGCCATGATGATAGATGTCCGCCGCCGATACTGCCGATAGTTGTGGCGGTATACACCAATACCAATGGCAAGCTTGGTTTGGAAAGATCAAGATGAAACGTGCTTGCAAAATACGAGGGCAGCCAAAACAGGAAGAAATACCATATCGGATCGGTGAAAAACTTACCTGCCACAAACACCCAGGTTTGCCTTATGCCGAAAAGACGCGTCCATTTTATTTTCTGCTCAACCCCTTCTTCGACAGCTGCTCCATCGATATCGCTGTGGATATACTGATATTCGGCTTCATTTATTTTTTTGTGACGGTTGGGCACCTCATAAAATATTAACCAGAATATAAGCCATATAAAACCCAGCGCACCTGTTATAATGAAAGCAGTCTGCCAGTTATAAGCGCCCAGCAACCACGGCACCAATATGGGGGCGACCACAGCGCCAACGTTGGCGCCTGAATTAAACACGCCGGTAGCCAGGGCCCGTTCTTTTTTCGGAAACCACTCCGCAACAACCTTTATAGCCGCCGGAAAATTACCCGACTCACCAAGACCCAAAGCCGCGCGTACAGCGCCAAAACCAAGTGTTGTTTTGACAATGGCATGCAGCATAGCAGCCAGGCTCCATACCACCAGGGAGAGCGTATACCCAATGCGGGTGCCCAACTTATCAATAAATCCACCAAAGGCAAGCAAACCTATGGCATAAGCCGCCTGGAAAGCCATAACAATATGGCCGTAATCTTCCTCGGTCCAGGCAAATTGCTTCTCAAGCGTGGGCTTTAAAAGACCGATAACCTGGCGATCCAGGTAATTGATGGTGGTGGCAAAAAACAGCAAGGCTACTACCACCCACCGGTAGTTTGTTTTATTGGTTTTGGTCATAATTGGTTTATCAAGATTCGGACTTTACTGTTTTTTTCGACTTTGCGGACTTCATCTCAAATCCCCAATCGAAATCGCATCCATATCCGTATAATCCAAATTTTCTCCGCCCATACCCCAGATAAAGCTGTAATTGCTGGTGCCTGCACCCGAATGCATGCTCCACGGCGGCGATATCACTACGCCATAATTATCAACCAGGATGTGCCTTGATTCAGCCTGCTGCCCCATTAAATGAAAAACACGCTGACCTTCCGGGATATCGAAATAGAAATAGGCTTCCATGCGGCGGTCATGTACATGCGGCGGCATGGTGTTCCATACACTGCCGGTTTGCAGTATGGTTAAGCCCATCACCAGCTGGCAGCTTTTTATACCGTTGGTATGTATATATTTATTTATGGTTCGCTTGTTTGACATTGCAGCATTGCCGGCGTTTACTTTCTCAGCATCATCAATCGGCATTAAAACTGTCGGATAGCTTTTATGCGCGGGCGCAGATAATAGGTAAAATACAGGCGGGTTACCAGCGTCTTTTGCTTTGAAAACTACCTTTTGAACCCCTTTGCCGATATAAAGACAATCCAGCTTTTGCAGGTTATAGGTTTTGTCATCAGCAATTACTTCGCCGTCGCCCGCTACATTGATTATGCCTATCTCGCGGCGTTCTAAAAAGAAATCAGATTTAAGGTTGTCATAATTACCAAGGGTTATGCTTTCGGTAACCGGATGTGCAATGCCCGCTATCATACGGTCGTAATGGGTATAGGCGCAGTTAAGCTCGTTAGCTTTTAAAAGGCCGTCAACCAAAAATCGGTCGCGAATCTGATCCGTTTGATAATTTTTGAAATCATCAAAATGAACGCTGTGTAGTACTTTCAAAACAAAAATTTTGTGGTTTTAGATTATAATTGTTGGCAAGTGTACAATTATGACACCTCAATCTGAAACAACCATCGCGATATTTCTACGCAAACGTTATCGAAAACAACGGCCATGATTTTAGCTATACAACTATAACGTTTGCGTAGAAATAGTGTCCTGAACGCTCAGGAAATAAGTATTTACCTCGTAATATTGGCCTTGTAACACTTGCCGGTCATCCTGCCCGGAGGGTTATCTCTTTAAACCAATTATAAATGATTATAAAAAATAAGCTTATCTGGCGGCTTGCCATAGCCGCTATCGGTTTCATTACTATGGGAAACACGGCAAATGCTCAGCAACAAACAAAGGATGGTGTAAGCCATGCCGCCGCCGTAAAATTCGTTGAAAACGGAAACTGGAAAGATGGTTTAAAATTGCATCCGCATGCTTCCATTAACCCTGAGGAGTTTTACAGGCAATACCATAGCAATCAAAAGGTTTGGGATAAGGTATTGCTGTTCCTGAAAACAACAAACCTGGATACTTTGAGTGTGGGTAAACATCCTGTTGATGGTGACAATGCCTACGCCATCGTTACTGAAGCGCCACCGAAAGATCTTGACAAAGCGAGTTGGGAATCGCACAAAAAATATATCGACCTGCAATATGTGATAAAGGGGAAGGAGCAGATAGACGTGGCTAATGCCGGTACCGCGACTGTAGTAAAACCCTATGATGCCGCGAAAGACGTTGCCAATTATACAGCAAACGGCACCTCATACATTGCTGAACCTGGTACGTTCTTTTTGTTTTTTCCGCAGGATGCGCATCGGCCAAACATCAAAGTGCCCGGTTACGAAATCGTAAAAAAACTGGTAATAAAAATAAAGGTGGCTGAATAAGCTGTGCAAATAACCTAATGATGAATATCAAACAACAACTATTGCCGCTCGTAGCTTTGTGTGGCCTAACTTTGAATGCCCATTCCCAGGATATAAATTCCAAAGCCCTTCAGTTTGCAGCGCATCAAACCAAATTATTGCTGACGGAAACCGCCGCAGTCAAAAAGGAATCCGCCAGGCCGAACTTGCTATCGCCACGCACCCTGGATAAAAACGGTAAGCTGGCGCTGGTATCTTCAAAAGACTGGTGCAGCGGCTTTTTCGCCGGGAACCTTTTGTTTTTATATGAGTACACCGGGGATAAATCCTGGCTGGAGCAATCCGAGCCCTTTGTTACCGGGATGGAAAGCGAGAAAACTGATGGCGGCACCCACGATATGGGTTTTAAATTATATAACAGCGTGGGTAACGCCTACCGCCTCACACATGAGCAAAAGTATAAGGATGATATCATCCAGGCTGCCAGAACCCTGGTAACACGGTTTAACCCCACAATAGGCTGTATAAAATCGTGGGATAACCGCAAGGAGTGGAAGTTTCCGGTAATTATAGATAACATGATGAACCTGGAGCTGCTTTTTGAAGCCACCCGCCTAAGTGGCGATTCAAGCTTTTATAAAGTCGCCATTACGCATGCCAATACTACACTAAAGAATCATTTCCGCCAGGATAACAGCTCGTATCATGTTATCGATTATGACCCCGAAACAGGAAATGTGCTGCACAAACAAACCCTGCAAGGCTTTGCCGATAGCTCGGCCTGGGCTCGCGGGCAGGCGTGGGGACTATATGGCTATACCATGTGCTACCGCGAAACACACAATAAAGTTTACCTGCGGCAGGCGGAAAAAATAGCGAAATACATTTTCAGCAATACTCAAATGCCGGCTGATTTAGTGCCTTATTGGGATTACGATGCCGCGAAACAACCTGATCAGCCCCGCGATGCCTCGGCGGCGGCCATTGCGGCCTCAGCACTATACGAGCTTAGCACCTATAGCGCAAACAGTAGTACTTATAAAAAAGAAGCCGATAAAATTCTGAGCAGCCTTTACAGTCGTTACCAGGCCCAACCCGATAGCGCCCACGGTTTTTTACTGCTGCACAGCACCGGGCATAAGCCTGCCAACAGCGAAATAGATGTGCCTATAATTTATGCTGATTATTATTACCTTGAGGCCTTACTGAGGCAAAGGCGCATTGCCGGTAAAAAGCCGGTTATTAATACCGCAGGTTTGTTAAAAAACTAAACACGGTATGTCGCAAAGTAATTTATTTCAGGTTGGAGATGAAAGCTTGTGGGAACCGGCGGGCGAGGGGATAAGCCGGCAGGTGCTGGGCTTTGGCGATAACTTAATGCTGGTAAAAGTGAAGTTTGAAAAAGGAGCAAGGGGCGTGCTGCATAGTCACCAGCATGTGCAGGCAAGCTATGTAGAAAGCGGTATATTTGAAATGACGATTGGCGGCGATGTAAAAATACTCCGCAAAGGAGATGGTTATTATGTGCCGCCGCATGCTGTGCATGGCTGTGTTTGCCTGGAAGATGGCATGTTGGTGGATGCGTTTAGCCCCGCGCGGCAGGATTTTCTGACCGACGCGACACAGCGGGACAATTTATATTATTTGATTTAAATGAGTTTAGAACAAACATGGCGATGGTTTGGCCCAAATGACCCAGTTAGCCTGGCAGACGCACGGCAAGCAGGTGCCACCGGTATTGTAACAGCTCTTCATCATATTCCTAACGGTGAAATTTGGCCGGTTGATGAGATAATGAAGCGGAAGCAAATTATTGAAGATGCAGGGTTAAAATGGTCGGTAATTGAAAGTATCCCGGTGCATGAGGATATCAAAAAACGGACAGGTGACTATGAAAAATATATCGCTAACTATCGGCAAAGCCTTTTAAATGTTGGCCAATGTGGTATCAATATCGTGTGTTATAACTTTATGCCGGTGCTTGACTGGACACGTACTGACCTTGATTATCCGCTACCAGACGGCTCAACAGCTTTAAGATTCGACGTGACTGCTTTTGCTGCATTTGAGATTTTTATTTTAAAAAGACCGGGAGCAGCGGATAGTTATTCGCAGCATATATTATCGAAAGCAAAGGCGTATTTCGAAGCTATGACCGCCGACGAACGTCAGCGGCTTACCCGGAATATTATCGCCGGCTTACCGGGCGCGGAAGAAGGCTATACTACCGATGATTTTTTAGAGGTATTGGCATTCTATAAAGACATCGACACGGCAAAGCTAAAAGCTAATCTTTTTTATTTTTTGGGAGAGATAACCGGCGCGGCTGAACAGGCCGGGGTACTGCTTTGTATCCATCCGGACGACCCGCCATATCCTATCCTTGGCTTGCCAAGGGTAGTAAGTACCGAACAGGATATTGCGGATATCTATAACGCGGTTAACAGCCCAAACAATGGACTTACGTTTTGCACAGGTTCATTAGGTGTAAGAGGCGATAATGATTTGACCGGCATCATAAAGCAGTTTGGTGAGCGCATTCACTTCGTACATTTAAGAAGCACCAAACGTGACGAAGAAGGAAATTTTCACGAAGCCGACCATCTCGCCGGCGATGTGGATATGTATGGCGTAATGAAAGCTTTGCTCGAAGAGCAGCAAAAACGAATCAGCGCCGGCCGTAAAGATATCAATATGCCTTTCAGACCTGACCATGGTCACAAAATGCTTGATGACTTGCGGAAGAAAACTAATCCGGGGTATTCGGCAATAGGGCGTCTACGGGGATTGGCAGAGTTGCGTGGATTGGAGTTGGGAATTAAACGGTCATTTGAGAAATGATATCGCAGATGAAAAGGATTTCTTGTCTATTGATTTTGATGATGCTAATAACAAGCGTTAAAGCACAGGTGGTCAGCCTTAATAGAAAAGAAATCGCCAAAATACGTAAGGCAATTAAGAACGAAAAACGTTACCAGGAGGTATTCGAATCCTATAAACAATTAGCATACAAGGCTGTTGACGAAACACCAAATCCCATAGCCGAAATACTTTCGCAAGGCCTGCTGGCCGGCGACCCTAGAAAAACTGCCAGCTTGAAAGCGTTGGAAGATGCGGATAAGATATATGCACTATCATTAGCGTACAAGGTTTGGGATGACAGGAAATTCCTTGACAAAGCAACTGAATTTCTTTTAGCCTGGGCCAAAGTTAACAAGGCGACTGACGACCCCATCAACGAAACAAAAATTGAAGATATAGTGACTGCTTACGACCTACTAAGGAACGACATCAGATCAGCAGACAGGGCTATTATTGATGCCTGGATGCACAGAAAAGCAGATGCGCAGCTGGAAAGCAAATATGCAAAGGGCAGCAGAGGCACGGCCATTAATAACTGGAATTCGCACCGTATAAAAATGATCACGCTAGTAGCATACACGCTGCACGATACCAGCTATAACAACGCTATTGCCCGCGAACTTGAAAAACAACTCAATATCAATCTGAATCCGGATGGCACTACGCATGACTTTATGGAGCGTGACGCCTTTCATTACCAAACCTACGACCTTGAGCCGTTGCTCTCAGCCTGCATAGCCATTTACCGGGCTACAGGAAAGGATTACTTTACCTGGAAAACCGCTAACGGTTCATCCATCAAAAACTGCGTGGATTACATGGTGTCATTTATGACCGGCGAGAAAACACATGCTGAATTTGTGAAAAGCACCGTGCCATTCGACCTAAAGCGTGCTCAAAATAATGAAAAGGGATATGCGGCAGGTACGTTATTCGAGCCGAAGAACGGGGTAAATACACTCGCGCTTGCGGCTTACTTTGACAGCGGGTATAATCAAATCATACGGCAGGCCATGCAAAACACGGGTTACCTGAATTGGCGCATGGCGTTGAATGATTTTACTGCAAGCTCCAGGGGAAGCTTTTAAAAAAGGAAGCACCGCGTTTAAAATCAATATTCTCGGCTTTAAGGGTTTTTTGCGACATGTTTTACAGGGTTTGCAGTGGGTTTACAGAATCTGGGTGTCACTTAGTTGTAAATAAGTGATTAACAGTTATTTAAACTGAAACCCAAGGGTTACACCTGTAACCCTAAAGTGTTCCGTGCAGAAAAACGGAACACCCCGAACACTGCGGAACATATTGATTATCAATTTTTAACGGATGGCGGCGTAACTGCGTTACATTTTGTTATGGCGAGCCCGCACCTAATCGATAATGCAATTGGCTCTAGCATAAGATCGTTATATGCTTATTTCTCTCAAATAAAAATGGAAGCAAGGCCCGGTGGCGGAGATGCTTCCATTTCTATCATTTAAGGTAATTGTGACTATTGTTTTTTCTCATCCAGGCCGCCACGTCGCGTTGCTTTAACCGGCGTTGGCCATTTAATACCTTCGGTCTTGATATTCTTTGTTTTTTCAGGGTCTTCGCTTGCCATGTAAATCATCATGGCGGCTAGCATGGCATTGCTTTTCAGGTCTTCGAAAACAACCTTATCATAAGTGTCGCGGTTGGTGTGCCAGGTGTATGAACCGTACGACCAGTTGAGCGAACCCAACGAAAAGCCCGGCGCTCCAACTGCGTCAAAAGATGCGAAGTCAGAACCACCACCGCCCGGCTGACCCGGGAAGTTTGTTTTTATGCGATTTTTAATAGTATCGGGAACAGCAGCCAGCCAGCGGGTCAGGTAGTCCTTGGCGTCAGCATAGCCCTGCCCGCTTAGATTTACCACGCGACCGGTGCCGTTATCCTGGTTAAATAAGGCCTGCAGGTTTTTTACAATTTCAGGATGATCTTCAACAAATGCGCGGGAGCCGTTCAGTCCTTCCTCCTCGCTGCCCCAGTGACCAACAAGAATCGTGCGTTTTGGATGCGGGTAGAATTTCTTCAACAGGCGCATAGCCTCCATCATGGTAAGCGTACCAGTGCCGTTGTCGGTAGCGCCGGTGCCGCCATCCCAGGAATCAAAGTGGGCGGAAAGCATTACGTATTCATCAGGTTTTTCGGTGCCTTTTATTTCGGCGATGGTGTTAAAAGTCGGTACAACGCCTAGTTCTTTCGATTCGGTATGCAGGCTTATCATCGGTTTGCCGCCGCCTTCAACCAAACGGTATATCATGCCATAGTCTTCCAACCCGATATCTACAGTTGGTACTTTTTTGGTATATGCGCTGAAGATTTTATCAACCCCAAATCCGGCAGACCAGGTATTTGTCAGTATACCCACAGCCCCCGCATTTTCCAATGCTACCGGCAGGGTGCGGTTTGTAAGACCAGTTTTGCTGACGCGTTTTTTCCATGCATCAGTTTGTGCGGTACGATCTTTCTTCATCTTATCAAAAGATGTGGGTGTAGCAAATTCCTTCCAGTTATCATCCGGCCGACCGGTCGGCTGGCACATGGATATCATTACCAGCTTACCTTTAACGTTCGGCAACCATTCCTTAAATGCATTAGAGTCGGCTAAATCAGGTAGTATAATTACTTCGGCGGTAACTGTTTTCTTGCCCATGCCGGGGCTCCATGCCAATTGCGTACCCTCCAGCGACTTTACCCTTGGCGATACCATATCGATATGGGATACGCCGCGTTCCCAGCCACGCCACTCGCCCCATTTTTCGTTGTGGGCCGGTATATCCCAGCTTTTGTATTTTTCAACAGCCCAGTCATTCGCCTGTTTCATTTGCGGTGTACCAACCAAACGCGGCCCAATCTGATCAAAAAGCTGATGCGCCAGTGTTTCCAGTTGGGAATGATTGGTTTCTTCGGCCATTATACTGTCGATAACGGCCTTGTTTTGTGCCGATGCCATGTTGCCGCAAAGAACTGCCCCTAAAACAAAGGGTATTGCCTTTTGAAAGAGGTTAGGGTTTGGATTGTTGAGGTTGATTTTCATGACATCTAAATTAGGAAAAATGGAGGGAGGTAGTGTAATATTTTCGTTTCAATATACAATGGTGAATGGACGCTCTTGCCGCAATAACACACATTGCACGAACACATAATAATTATCATACTATTTTTACACTACAACACTCAAAATAACATAAGACCTTTATAAAACCAGCACATTTACTTTTAACTTAGTTTGCCGGTTTGGCCCTATTAATCCTTAACCAATGAAAAAGCTTAAATACCTGTTACTTGCTCTGATAACCATTGTTACTTTTAAGGTTTCCGCTCAACAAGCTCCTGATAGCCTTTACCAGGTAAAAGGTTTCGCGATAGCTGCACCGCGACCAAACGGCGTGGCCGATTTTGTGAAATTTATTAATGAAGAACTAGCGCCGCGAAAGGTGAATACCCTTATCCTTCGCGTCGATTATAATTTTGAGTTTAAAAGTCATCCTGAGCTCCGCGATTCTATTTGCTTGTCAAGAAAGGATGTAAAGAAGATTGTCGAGGCTTGTAAAGATCATAATATTGCGATCATTCCCCAGGTTAACCTGCTGGGACATCAGTCGTGGGCGAGCAAGCTGGGCAGTTTACTAAAACTATATCCTGAATTCGACGAAACCCCATGGGTTAAAATGCCCGCGACAGCGGCCGAATATAAATGGCCGAATGCCGACGGCTTATATTGTAAAAGCTATTGCCCGCTGCATCCCGGTGTACATAAGGTAGTTTTTGATGTGATAGACGAGGTAATGGATGCATTTGAGGCGAAGGCTTTTCACGCGGGTATGGACGAGGTGTTTTACCTGGGCGACACTAAATGTCCACGCTGTGCGGGTCGGGATAAAGCCGTGCTGTTTGCCGGTGAGGTGCAGACCATTCGCGACCATCTTGCCGAAAAAGGCCGCGAGCTATGGATTTGGGGCGACCGTTTGATTGATGGCCGTACCACTGGTATAGGCGAGTGGGCCGCCAGCTATAACGATACCTGGAAAGCTGTCGACCTTATTCCACGTGATGTAGTTATCTGTGATTGGCAATATGACCGGGATAACCAAACCGCTGTATATTTTGCGATGAAGGGCCTCCGTGTTGTAACCTGTGCCTGGAACCGGCCAAAAGTAGCGCTAAGCCAGGTGGATAATTATTATCGGGCAAGAGCCGCATCCGGCAATGAATTAAAGCCGCGCTTTTACGGCATAGCCGAAACAATATGGTCATCACCAGCGCAGTTTTTGGATGGTTATTATGGAAGGGCAGTTGATACCAAAAGCGGCGATAATACCCCATGGAACACATTCAAAATAATGTTTGCTAAAATGGGAGAGATGGAGCAAGCAGCTGTGGCTAAATAGTTTTACCTGTTATGGGATTACCCGATGTAAAGAACCGTAAAATAACGACTAGTTTAACGTGTTGTACCATACAAAAAGCTTTTGCAAATCCGCATCGCTTTTAAAGTTGACAGTATTTGTTTTTAACCAGGCTTCAATTTCGGGTATATGATTATTTAATGCCTTTATTATTGCTTTTTTATTGGCGCCGACTCTCTGCATCGCATCGTTTTGCAAAATATAATATTCGTGGAAAGCTACAAATGACTTTGTTTTAGGGTCAAAATTCATGGTCTGCGATTCAACGATCTTTTTGCCGTAGTACTTTAATAGCTTAACCCTCCCATCACCAATTAGTTGGTACCAGGATAAGGTTGTTTGTTTATTTATTGCGGGCAAATTATTTATAAAAACCATTGGGGAAACATCGCTAATTTCCTTATCGCCGCTATTTAAACTAAACTCTTTGAGCAGATCTGTAACCTCCAAAGTTTCACCATTTTTTCCACGGAAAAGTAAACGGTTTGCATAGACGTCGAATTTTAACTGGGCGGTAGCCTGTTTGCCATCCGGCAAAACCGCTAATCCATCACCCCATCTGTCCTGCAAGTAGGGGCTACCGCCAATATCGTTATACGCCACTTCATATGCCGGCTTGCCCGACCTGTCGTACAGGAATTGCGCTTTTGCGCTGCTGCAAAAGATTGAGAGAGGGAATAGCGCAAACAGCAGGGCTTTTCTCATGACCTTAAATTATAGTTATGAAGGTATGTAAATGGATTGGATATTTTATAATTTAAATTTCAATATAATTTGAAAATTCAATAAATTAATTACATTTACTACATATTTATATTTGATTAATATGAAACTGATTCAAACAAACATTCAAATGCTGGTTTACCTGGCCGGGCTTGCGCAAATTGCATTGGCATTAGGCAGTCTTGTTGTTCCGGGTGCTTTGAAGTGGAGGGCCGAGCTAATGAAAGTGCAGCCCATGATAAAACAATTATTTTGGGTGTATGCATCATACATTTTCGTAGTAAACAATTGCTTTGGCCTCATTTCTTTTTTTGCACCGGCTGATTTAACTAACGGCACAACACTGGCGACGGCGCTTACCGGCTTTATCGCTGCATATTGGATTTCGAGGGTGCTTATTCAATTCTTTTATTTCGACAGAACAAATTTTCCCAAAGGAACCCGTTATAGGATAGGGGAGTTTATACTGGTAACGCTTTTCTTTTTGTTAAGCGGGGTTTACTGCGTTGCGTTTTATATTAACTTTATGTACATTCAAGCATGACACCTTTATTTTATCATCTTTTTGACTTTGCGCTTATTAATCTGGCGGTAATAGGTGTGGGGTATTTTATGATTAGGGAAAAGATGATTTTCCAAAGTTGGATGTTATTAGCTGTAAGCATTATTGGCGTGCATTTGATTTTTATTTATGAGCATCCTGTTATGCGCATGCTGGCATTGATTGTCACAACCTTTACCGCTATGAAGGTAGTAGCAGTGGCTAAAGGCTATCAACATAAAAATCTAACACTAAGCTTTATCCAATGGGCTATTTTTGCAGCAGGCTGGATGGGAATGCGTGCCGAGCCTTTTGAAACACTTGGCGGGAAACCCTTGCCGGGTGCCTGGCAGATGATCCGGTTTGGCGCAAGTCGGGTAGTAGCCGGGGTGCTGCTCATCGCACTGGCTCATGGGGTAGTGAGTATTCCATTGAATAAAGAATTCGCTTACATTTTGGTCAGCGCTATTTTATTGGTCGGGTTTAGCTTATTGCTTCATTTCGGGGTATTAGGTATAAGTGCAGGTACCTGGCGGTTGCGGGGTGTTAACACTCATGTATTATTCAAAGATCCGGCAAAGTCAACAAGCCTTACCGAATTCTGGGGCAAACGCTGGAATGTTGCTTTCAGCGAGATGACATCCATAACTATCTTTCGTCCTTTACGAGGCAGGGTAGGAGCCGCTGCAGCTTTGATGATTGCCTTTATATTTTCGGGCATATTACATGAAGTTGCTTTGAGCGTACCTGTAAATGCCGGATATGGACTGCCAACGCTATATTTCATCATACAGGCAACCACGGTTTTAGTTGAAAAGGTGTTATTGCAAAAAAAGGTAGCTTTTCTGCATCATCATGTTTATGCAAGGGTGTGGACTCTGTTTTGGGTGATAGTGCCAATGCCACTTCTATTTCACGAACAATTTATCAAACAGGTTTTGTGGCCGATGGCGGGATTGAGCGGAATATACTAACTCATCCGTTAACGGGGGAAAGTTCCCGAATTCAGTTTTTATACAGATTTCGGGCATAGCTTTATCGAAGCAATCTGCACCCCATGCTTAAACACTACCTCGCCGCACTCTTTGTTTTTATTATTGTGATATCAGCTAATGCACAGGATAACTATGAAATCCAGGTTTACGGCTCTGAAACCGTTGAAAAGGGCCGCACGATGCTTGAGCTGCATAGCAATTTCACTTTCAATGGCAGCAAGACCGTTGTCGACAGCGAACTGCCAACCAATCATGTCTTCCACGAGACCATAGAGATTACTCATGGCTGGACACCCTGGTTTGAAACAGGTTTTTATTTTTTTAATACCATCGGCAGCGATGGCCGTACGGCGTATGTGGGTTCGCATATCAGGCCAAGAGTGGCCGTCCCCGAAAGCTGGAAATGGCCGGTCGGAGTAAGCGTATCGCTCGAATTTGGATTTCAAAAAGCCCAATATGATGCCAATACTGCCAGTTTGGAGATCAGGCCCATAGTTGATAAAAAATGGGGGCATTTATATGTATCGGTAAACCCAACACTGGAGCAAAGCTTTAAAGGGCCTGGCCAGCACAGCGGAATGATTTTTTCGCCAAATGTAAAAGGCAGCTACGATGTATCAAAAGTTGTGGCCCTGGGCCTGGAATATTACGGGAGCACCGGCCCATTTTTTCACTATTATCCCATACAGCAGCAACAACACCAGTTGTTTATCGCCACGGATTTAAATTTTAGCACAGACTGGGAATTTAATGCCGGTTATGGTTTCGGGCTTACAAATGAAACTGACAAATCTATCTTCAAGGTTATTTTAGGCCGCAGATTTTAAATTAAAGAAGCAGATAGCCAACTAAAAAAGTGTTTTTTTGTTGCTGCATTATAAACCATAACTAAGAAAATGGCCGTTATCGAACCAAAACGCAGGGACATCGTTAACCCTGAACAAACAAAAAAATATTCGGCCTCTTTGCGCCTGTGGCATTGGCTTAACGCGATTGTTATTACCGCTTCACTGCTAACCGTGCTGCTCAATTCCACTCTTTTAAAAGGCCGGAAAAATGCCGCATTTATAAAAGATAAGCTGCATGAAGCCGGTGCAACCGTATCGGATGAACAGGCCCGTTCAGTGGCACATGAGCTGACAGATAAAGTTTGGGCCTTGCATACCTATTTTGGTTATGGGTTGGCTGCCCTGGTATTATTCAGAATACTCCTTGAGTTTTTTTCGCTGGTCGACCAAAAACTGATACGCAAAATAAGAGTTGCCTACCGGGATTACTACGTTATTAAACAACACCGGGAGTTAGCGAGGCATGAGTTTTGGATTAAAACTATATATGCCATTTTTTATCTTTTTATATTTATAATGGCGGTAACAGGTTTATGTCTTGCATTTGAAGACGATGTGCCGGCACTAAAGGCTATCCATGCCATAAGGGAGGTTCACCAGTTTACCATGTACCTTATACTTATATTTATTACCATCCATATAGCCGGGGTGTTCCTCGCTGAAAGAAAAGATAGCAGCGGCATTACATCAGATATGATTAACGGAGGTAAGACACAATCGTAACGACTTCGCTCTATTTCCGGAACATCAAAAGCTCCCGGATTTAACCGGGAGCCCAGAATTGTAATTGTTTAGGTGCTTAATATTGTTGCTCAACGCTTTTAATATCTTCTTCCCAGATGTTTGCTGCTGCCGATGATGATTTTTCACGGGCTTCGACGGATGTGTTGCCGAATATCTTGTTATCGGCAATACCGGTTGAATAGCCATCCGGGAAAACGGGCTTAAGCCTCATTTGCAAATCCACGTAATGCCTCAGGCTAAAGCCACCGGGCGATGAACCTAGGTCGCGAAACTCCAGGCCGGCACCGCGGTTAATCGCCTGCCATATTTGCTGGCTTTCCGGGTCGAACCAGCTGAGGTAGCCGCCTGCCAGTATTTCCCTGGGTTGTTTTATAGAGCCGGTAAAACTGTACCGTACGGACGATGCAGCAACCGGATCATGATAATGAGGGGTTATAAAATCCGAAACGGTGATACCATTAATAGTGTAAGCAAATTGCCCTGCTTCGCATGGGTCGCAGGCTTCAAGCAGGTACATTACGCGGCCCTGGCCTGGTTTTATTGAATCTGCCGTAACCGTTTGATTTCCCCAAGGATCTATCAGCATCTCCAGTACTTCGTGACCGGTGGATAGAATCCAGTCACTGCCCGCTTGTATTACGGCAAAGGGCTGATTGTGTTTTTTGGAGTGGTAACCGCCTGCCCCGGCCTGGTGTATATTGTCTTTGATAACAACCGGCCAGTAACCGGTGGGCACCGATTTAAGGTTTTTAAAAACATTAATGGTGGCTTTTACGCCCCAGATAGGTTCGACATCCCTCGTTACCTGTTTCTGAATGGCTGCGGCAACCTCATTAAGATGGTCGGCAGTTACCGTGTGACTTTGGCTCACGAGTGCGAGATTTTTTGCTAACATTTTGAGTGATTTTAATGGTTTAATAATGGGGTTGTTTATTTGCCGTTGTTGTTATCAACCGGCACCATAACAATCTGTATAAAGATAGCTATTAGGCAGAATGGCTTGCAAGGGGAAAATTCCCCTAATTTATAACGTATTTTTACGTGAGTTAGGTTTCCTAAAAAATTTAGCCGGACTACTTTTGAAACAATGCGTCATCAATCCTCTTTTTTTGCCGAAAATGGTGTCTCATATGTATTTCAGCAAGCCGGAGCCACTCCATTGCATTGAAATACAACAATCCCGGATGCAAGCTTTTACCTGTCGATTGATCAAGATTATTAACCAGGCAAATCTCGCGCATCCCTCGTTTGATAGCTGTTAAGCCGATTATTATTTCATTTTTATCATGTGGTTGTGGCGGTTGGCTTGCTGCCGGATTTGCTATTCTGATATCTGGAAAGTCATTATTATTAAGTATCTCTGCCGCATCGCTGTGCATCTGCTTGTTATGGTTTTCAGTGTCCGCAAGTGCCAATTTCATTTGCCCGATAAAAAAGTGGGTATCACTGATAATATGTGTATACACCTGGCCGGCCGACCAGGAACCGTCACCGGGCTTTTGGTGAAGCATAGTTAACGTATAGTCATCCAGGCAGGCAATCCATCTGTCCGTAGTTTTATTAAATAGCTGTAAGTAGCTATCGGCGTTATTCATAGCTTACGATCCATAGTACTAATATTCATCCTCTGTAACCTTAACCGGCCCGAGCAATCCCGACGGCGATAGTTTTGATTTACTGTCGAAGTAATTCCAAGTTGTAAAACAATACCTGCCTTTTGACGGCCGCTGCTCATTTTTCAGGAACCAATCCGGAAACTCCTTTAAATACTGGCCGCTGTTGTAAATGTACATGCTTGGCGACCATTTCATATCTGCGGACTCCTGCTCATCACCGATAAGGCGGTTAGCCCAAACGTTGGTAACTTCTATACGCAATTCGTTAGTCGTCTTAAGCGCCGATGATGGGATGGCTATTTTCCATGGTGAAGTCCATATAATTCCGGCTTCTTTACCATTGATGTATACTTTAGCAATATCATTAACCAGGCCGAGGTCAATATAAACCGTATTGTTCAATTTGGAAATATCGGCGGCAAGGATGGCAAACGTTTTAGTATAAACAGCAGTTCCGCTATAATATTTGATGCCTTTATCGCTGTTAGCCGCCCAATCGGTTAGCGCATCGAACTTAACGGCACTGGCCGGACCGCCCCATGATGCATCGAATTTCACGTTCCATGGGCCGGTAATATCTACTACCGTTTTAGCCGCAGCAAAATTCGGTTTGTGAAGAAGCCCCAGGCGTGTAAGTTTCTTCCTGAACACTACGAAAAAGCTTTGCGCATCATCAAAATTCATTGCGATAGTAGTTTTGCCACCTTGCTCGGTAAAATCGTTCAGGTCGCGTATTTGCCCGGTAACCGGGTCCCAAAGTTCGGGCTGCATACCGGAAACATTGAAGGTGCAGGTAGCCTTGCCGGGATAATGGGAGGTGTTGGCCACAAAATACAGGTCGGAGCCTTCTGCCTTGCGGTGAATGCTTTTAACCACCATATCCATGTTGCCCAGCTTGAGTCCAAAATCGTCAAGCGTATTCGGCACAAAGCGGCCCCATTGCAAAACCGCCGAGCACCGGCGCAAATAATACACGAATGCTTTAGCCGGCTTCCACCAGGTTTGCGTGCGGTCGAAGTGTGTGCCCCATTGGCCCATGGTTGCACCGGGCAGATATTTATCATCCCATGGCTGCTGTACAAAACGATGGATAATAATTTTATTTACGCCGGCGCAAAAGGCCTCATCGCCAACAGGTTTTAAAAAAGCAGGCGTTTCCGTCCATTTACTGTCTGCGGGCTGCCCGGTAAAGGCTTCTGCAGCAAGAATGTTTTGGTTGGTCTTTCGCATACCGGCGATAACCCCATCCAGTTCATAAGGCGCGAAAGTACCGTCGTGCGTCCAAAATTCGCCCATTACATTTGATACCAGCGGTAACACTTCGTCCACCCGCCACGGTCCGCCGTAAGCCTCGCTCAAAAACTTCAGGTTAGCTGCCTTTAATTTTTTGGCGATGGTGGTAAAGTAAACATCGTGGTATAAATCCTGTATGGTATTGGCAAAATCTTGTCTAAACCTGTCAGTCTGTTCCCGGCCTTCTATGGTGCGACCGGCGAATGTGGCCAGGTAAGGAAAAACATCATATCCCCGGCGACTGGCAAATTCCTCCCGCATTTTCGGCGTCCAGGTAGCATCATTTTCTTCATAGCTGTCAAAATAAACATGGTCGACGGTTGTACCTACCAAATCACCTAAATGACTTTTCATTTCGCCGATTACATGATTCAGGTGAAACTCCACAGCCTCCCGACTCATCTTATCACACTCAAACCCCGAAGCCTGCCATTGTGCCGGCTGTCCTTTTTCGCCTAGCAAGGTATGACCGAAACGGTAAATCACCCAGTCTCCCGGGGGCGCGTCCCATTGCAGCTTGCCGTCAGCTGTCATCATAGCAGTAAGGTCAATGATGTTTCTTTTCGACACCGTATCGCGTGCAGGCATGGCCATCACGGCAATATCTTTATAATATGTTTTGCGTTCAGGTATTTCAGGAAGCTCAATTTTACCGTTTTTAGGGTTGTAGGTTGGAAAGCGGGCGTTGGCGCGCAGATTAACCGTTGGCTGGCTCAATTCTATGTTCTGTTTTCCATCGCCGCCGCTTACCCGCTTTTGCGACCAGCACAGCTGCTGCATAGACATGTCGGGCGTAATCCAGGTGCCGCCGCTGGTAGCATAACCGGCGCCATTGAACATGCCCATCTTCATGTTGAGGCGTTTTGATTCCAATGCAGCGTGTTTAATAAGTTTCCACCATGGCTCGGTCCAGGCAATAACTTCAGGAGTAGGATCTTTGTCGATTTGTGCACCCCATGGATTGGTAATATCAGCGAGGCTGATAGTAGTAGTGGAGTTGAAACCTTCTTCTTTCAGGGCCTCTAAATCCTTCGTAATGCCGGATTTACTCACGTTAGCGCCCATCCACATCCACAAAACGCCCGGTTTAGCCGATTCCGGCGGGTTCAGGAATAGTTGCTCCAGGCTTGAGGCAACAGGCTTAACCTGTGCTTTTTTTGCCTGTTGTGCCGACGCGGTTAAAGCAATACAAAGTAAAACTAACGGTAGGGGAAAACGTTTTTTTAACAAGGCCATGAGGATGTGTTTAACTATTGCATATTTAATGATTTAAATGTGTAAATTAACATACAAGCGCCTTTTAACTAAAAAATTACATTGCACGTGACAAATGTGATGTAGGTCAATAGCTAATCAAAAAAATACAATGCGCGGAATAATTAACAAGGTTTGCAGTGGGTTTGCAGTTTTTGGGTGTCACTATATATTAAATAATTGATTATCAATTTCTTAAGCTCCAACTCAACGGTTACACCTGTAACCCTAAAGTGTTCATTTTTTCTGCGCATGAACACCCTGAACATTACTAAAGTATTGATTATTAGAATTTTGAATTTTTGTAGTTTGCAATTAATTGATAATCAATCGATTCGTAATTAATTCATTAAGGCAAACTTACATAATTGCTTTATAATCAATATTTTATAATTTAAAAATTAGTAAAAATTGACTTATAGCCCCGAAAAGGTTTACACCTTATAATGTATGATTGGTTTTAGGTTTACAGTTTGGTCACTGGCAAATAAAATCGTTCACTTAACATTTGTTAAGTTTATAGTTACAAATGTTGTACCGGGCTCCTTATTATCAGTGTACTTTTAAATTCTTCAAACCAACATCAATCTAAAAATGCTGAAAACATTTAAAATAACGCTGCTTTGCTTCCTGTTCATCGTTCTTGTTTTTAAAATTGCGCAAGCACAATCCGTGCAAAATCCCATACCTCAAATCATTAAAAAAGATGGGCGCTACGCTTTTATGGTTGATGGTAAGCCCTTCTTTATGTTGGGCGGACAGGTGCACAACTCCAGCGGATGGCCGGGTATGATGCCGCAGGTGTGGGCCGCAGCTAAGCAAATGCATTTAAATACTATCGAGATACCCATTTACTGGGAACAAATAGAACCACAGCAGGGCAAATTTGATTTTTCGATGATTGACCTGCTGCTTAAACAGGCCCGTTCGCACCAGGTGAGGCTGGTACTATTGTGGTTTGCTACCTGGAAGAATGGCAGCAATCACTACATGCCCGAATGGATGAAGCGCGAGGCTGCAAAATATCCGAACATTACCGGGCTGCATAATAAACCCATCGATTCGCCGTCGCCACATATTCAGGCCACGATGGATGCAGATGTGGCCGCATTCAGGCAGGTGATGAAACATCTGAAAGTGGCCGATCCGCAGCATACCATTATTATGATGCAGGTTGAAAATGAATCCGGCACCTGGGATAGCATGCGTGATTATTCGCCGCTGGCGCAGAAGTTATTTGAAGGACCCGTGCCTGCGGAAGTGTTAAAGCCCGAACTCTTAAAGGATTTACATGCAGAGGATCCTTCCGGCGGTTCATGGCAAAAGGTATTTGGCGACAGGGCAGATGAATATTTTCATGCATGGTCGGTAGCGAGTTTTATCGGCAAGGTGGCAGCCGCGGGTAAAAAGGAATATAACCTGCCCATGTACACCAACGCCGCCCTGCGCGACCCGCTTACCAATCCCAAAGCCAATACCTATGAAAGCGGTGGACCTACAGATAACGTAATTTCCCTTTGGAAGGTAGCCGCACCTGCGTTGGATTTGGTCGCCCCTGACATCTATCTGCCTGAAAACGAAAAAATATTAAAGGTATTGGAATTGTACAACCGCCCTGATAACCCCCTTTTTGTGCCCGAAGCTGACTTCAACTCAACTAATGCCAAATATCTTTACGAGGTAATTGCCCGCGGCGGCATCGGTTTTTCTCCTTTCGGGATTGATGATAACAATCGCGGAACACCCGTCACCGACTTTAATCAACGCCTGGAACCATTCGGAAATGAATATTCTATAGTTGCAACGATACCTCAGTTAACCCAATGGGCCATTGAAGGCAAGACAAGTGCTACCATTGAGCCCGAAGACCATAAGGAGCAAACCATCGACCTTGGTGCATGGCAGGCAGTAGTTTCGTTTGCCGGTGCCAGGAACGCTATAGCCGCGGCAAATGACCGTGCGCTTGGGCGTGTGATGCTGGTTAAATTATCAGCGGATAAATTTATTGCGATTGGCTCGCACTGTCACATCACTTTTAAACCACTGGGTGACAACGCTGGTAGAGCCTGGCAGTATCTTAAAGTTGAGGAAGGTAGTTACCAGAACGGTGTATTTAAGCCGCTCCGTATCCTTAACGGCGATGAAACAGATTGGGGAGGCCCCAGCTTTGGTAATAAGCCAACAATACTGCAAATAAGCCTTGTAAAACGCTAAATATCAACCATAAATATAAAACATGAACACACGCCGCGATTTTATACAAAAGCTTGGCCTTACCGCCCTGGCGCTACAACTGGCGCCCGCAGTCACCTGGGCCGATAATATTCATGATGCTGAAAAAAGTTATGACGGTCCGATGCTTCGCGTTGCCCTAATGGGGCTCGGCGGCTATGCAACGCGCGTAGCTGAAGCTATGGCTTATAGCAAAAAGGCAAAAGTGGCAGGTATAATCAGCGGCACACCGTCAAAAATTAAAATCTGGCAAACCCGCTATAACCTGCCCGATAAAAATTGCTATAACTACGAGAACTTCGACGCGATAAAAAACAACCCGGATATAGATGCTGTGTACATCATAACACCTAACGGCCTGCATCATGACCAGGCCATTCGCGTAGCTAAGGCAGGCAAGCATGTCATCTGCGAAAAGCCGATGGCCGTAAACGCTAAAGAAGGGCAGGAGATGGTAGATGCCTGCAAACAAGCCGGCGTACAGTTATTGGTAGGTTACCGCATGCACTTTGAGCCTAAAACACTCGAAGTGATACGAATGCGCAATGCAGGTGAATTTGGTAAAGTGCTGTTCTTCCAGGGCTTATCCGGTTTCGAGATAGGCGACCCAACCCAGTGGCGCCTCAATAAAAAGCTGTCGGGCGGTGGCTCAATGATGGATATCGGCGTTTATTCCATCAATGGCGCGCGGTATATGGTTGGCGAAGACCCGATATGGGTTACCGCGCAGGAAACCAAGAATAACCCGGTAAAATTTAAGGAAGGGATTGATGAAACTATCCAGTTCCAGTTCGGTTTTCCCGGCGGCGCAGTGGCTTCATGTTTGTCTACCTACGCTATGAATAACCTCGATAAATTTTTCCTGAACGGAGAAAAAGGCTTTGCTGAAATGCAGCCCTCAACCGGCTACGGGCCGATAATGGGCCATACCCATAAAGGCGAATTAATCCAGCCGCATACCATCCACCAGGCGGTACAGATGGATGAAATGGCGGAAATGATCTTTAACAATAAAAAGCCGCCTGTACCTATTGATGGCAACGAGGCGGTGAAAGATTTAAAACTGATTGATGCGATTTACGAGGCTGCACGGACGGGTAAAAGGGTAGATGTGAGGTTGTAAATAGGTCCTTTTCAGGGCTTGGAATACCAAATTAAAATATGTTTTTATTCCCTGAAAGGGATACATCTGTCAGCGTAGGGCATCGCCCTACGTCACCAGGATAGGTCTTAAACACGCATGGGCTAAAGCCAAAGTAAATAAATAAAATATAGATTTTAAGTAGATTTATGAAGTCAAAATATACCTTACTAATTTTAACTGGTGCGCTTTTATCTACCTTGTTTTGCACAGCCCAGTCACCCGTAAAAAAAGCGGGCATGATACTGAACGACCAGGAATACCTGGAATACCAGGGCGTAAACGTAATGCTGGCACACGATTTTTATCCCGAAGGCCACCAGGGCGGCGTTGGAATTATTCAAAACGGCCAAAGGGTGGCAACTAATGGCGATATCAGGCTGGAACCTACACCGGGGCAATGGTCGCCTATCCCCAAAGTGGGTAAACGCATGATAAACAAAGCAACCGGCGAGATAAGCGTGCGGATGGAATACCCAAACAACGACATCAACCGCAGAGGCTTTAATCCTGTCATCTATCCCGACCTGACCTTCGTCTATAACATTCGTGTGCTGCCCGTTGGTAAAGGTTTTAAAATAATAGTCGACTTAGATAAACCGCTGCCTGATGAATGGATAGGGAAGGTGGGTTTTAATTTAGAGCTTTATCCGGGTGCGCTTTATGGTAAATCGTACTATATGGATAGCAAATTTGGCATCTTTCAGCAGCAGTCGTCCGACCAAATTTATATCGACAAAGCCGGCGAAACGCAGGTAACACCCATCGCCGAAGGCAAAAAATTAATCGTAGCGCCCGAATCGGATATGCAGCGAATGACTATTGAAAACCTCTCGCCCGGTGAGCTGCAATTGTATGATGGGCGAGGTAAGTTTAATAATGGCTGGTTCGTGGTGCGGTCGCTGGTGGCAAAAGGCGCTACTAAAAACGCTATTGAGTGGCTGGTTACGCCTCATGCGGTTGAGGGCTGGCGCTCGCAGCCGGTGGTGCAGGTCTCGCAGGTGGGCTATCATCCCGCACAGCAAAAAATCGCGGTTATCGAACTCGATAAGCACGAAACCAGGCGACTGCCGGTATCCCTGTTGCGCATTAATGAGAACGGCGGTTTCGATAACGTAAAAACTGCCACAGCTACGGATTGGGGCAGCTTTTTGCGCTACCATTATTTGCAGTTTAATTTCTCGGCGGTTACCAAACCGGGCATGTACGTGGTAAAGTATGGTAATATTCAAACGGAAACTTTTCAAATCAGCGCTGACGTGTTTAAAAACGATGTTTGGCAGCCAACGCTTACCTACTTTTTGCCGGTGCAGATGTGCCACATGCGGGTAAATGAGAAATATCGCGTATGGCATGGCCTTTGCCACATGGACGATGCCCGTATGGCGCCTATCGATTCAAATCATTTCGATGGCTACATACAGGGGCATACCACATTTACCAAATATAAACCCGGTGATAATGTGCCCTTGCTGAACCGCGGCGCCTGGCATGATGCGGGCGATTTTGACATTCGCATCGAGTCGCAAGCCGAGACCGTGCACGGACTAACGCTCGCTTACGAAGAGTTTGATGTGAAGTATGACAATACCACCATCGACCAAAAAAATCATGTAGTTGAAATACAACAACCCGATGGCAAGCCCGATATTTTACAGCAGATTGAGCATGGCCTGCTCTCCATTACCGGAGGCTACCAGGCGATGGGGCGCTTTTACCGCGGTATGATTGAGCCTACGCTACGCCAATATACTGTTTTAGGTGATGCGGAAAATATCACTGACAATAAGCCTTTTATAACTAATGCAGCTAATACTAACCCGGTTTTAAACACATCTGCAACTGCGGATGATCGCTGGGTATTTACAGAAGATAATCCCGGTCGCTCAATGGAAACGGCGATGGCCTTGGCAGCTGCCAGCCGGGTAATGAACGGCTATAATGATACACTCTCGACTCTTTCTTTACAGATAGCCAAAGAGGTCTGGAAGAATACGCCCGATAAGAACGTAAGCCGCCGCATGGGGCTGGCCGTTGAGCTGTATATCACCACAAAGGATAAAATATATGCCGATTACCTGACAAGTCATGCCGATGCTATCGCACAAAACATCGATAACCTCGGTTGGCTGGTTAGCCGTACCATGAAACTGATAGATAATGAACAATACCGCGCCACCATTACCGAAGCAGTTAAAAAACTATACGCCAAAATAGAGCAGCAGGGCGCGAAAACCCCTTACGGTGTGCCTTACGAACCAAACATTTGGGGGGCAGGCTGGGGCATCCAAAACTTTGGTTACCGGCAGTATTTCCTGTACGCCAACTTCCCGGAGATTTTTAAAGATACCTATATGCTGCACGCTATCGACTTTATATTGGGTTGTCATCCAGGCTCAAATACAGCATCGTTTGTATCGGGCGTGGGGGCAAAGTCTATGACCACAGCCTACGGTTTTAACCGCGCCGACCGTTCCTATATTCCTGGTGGTATTGCCTCGGGCACGGCGCTGATACGTCCTGATTTTCCGGAATTGCTGAACTGGCCATACCTGTGGCAGCAAGGCGAATATGTATTGGGCGGCGGTACTTCCGATTACTTGTTCCTGGTACTGGCTGCCGACCATGTGTTGAACCAAAAGACGGCTAAATAATGAGCAGATATTATTGTTTGGTTTTCCTTGCTTTGATTGGCGTGGCCGGTTCATCACAAGCCCAAAATATCCGTGCAGAAAAACGAAAGATAGCCGCCGAAATGCGGTACTCCATGGTTAATGAATTGCTGAAGCAGTGGTATCCCGCCGCTGTGGATACGGTTGACGGTGGTTTTCTAAGCGCATTTTCATACGACTTTAAGCCAGTGGGTAACCAGGATAAAATGATAGTAACCCAGGCGCGCCATGTTTGGAGCAACAGCAAGGCGGCTGAGTTATTCCCTAAAACAAAATACTACCTGCAAAGCGCCCGGCATGGCTTTTGGTTTCTGCGCGATGTGCTATGGGATAAACAGTACGGCGGTTTTTATACTTATACAGATAAGAAAGGCAATGTAAAGCCCGGCAGCTTTGCGCCCAAGGAAGCTTATGGCAACTCTTTTGCGCTATATGCGTTGGCAGCCTATTATCATGCATCTCACGATACAAGTGCGCTCCGGCTCGCCAAACAAAGCTTTTGGTGGCTCGAAAAGCATAGCCACGACCCGGTTTACAAAGGCTACTACCAGCACATGCAGCGAGATGGTACGCCGATAATCCGGGATTCCTCCGTCCGCTCAACTGCGGAAACAGGCTATAAAGACCAAAATTCATCTATCCATTTGCTGGAATCATTAACCGAGCTGTATGCTGTTTGGCCTGATAAATTAGTGAGGGAACGATTGAACGAAATGTTGTTGCTGGTACGCGATAAAATAACCGATAGCAGGGGAGACCTGACGCTTTTCTTTCAACCGGACTGGACGCCGGTATCATTTCGTGATTCATCTGATGACGTTATTAAAAAACGCCACTCGCTCGATCATGTTTCTTTCGGTCACAATGTGGAAACTGCCTACCTGATGCTGGAAGCTTCGCATGCTTTAGGAATAAAGAACGATGCGAAAACGCGGCGTATCGGAAAGAAGATGGTGGACGATGCGCTGGATAACGGCTGGGACAATGCCGTAGGCGGCTTTTACGATGAAGGCTATTATTTTAAGAATAAAACCGGCATCACTATAACCGAAGATACCAAAAACTGGTGGGCCCAGGCAGAAGGTTTGAATACGTTGTTGTTAATGGCTGACCAATATCCAAAAGACCCACATCGATATTATCAAAAGTTTAAAATATTGTGGCGATACGTGCAAACTTACCTAATTGACCATGAACACGGCGACTGGTACCAGGGCGGGATCGATAAGCAGCCCCAATACAAAATGGCGCTAAAAGGGCAGATATGGAAGGGGACTTACCATGTGTTTCGGGCATTTATGAATTGTATAAATAGATTAGATGCTAATAAAAACACCAAAAAATCTATTAGGAAGCACCGGTATATCGTTCACTAAAAAATGCAAATTTAATTTCACAACAATTACGGCTATTTTATCGGCAGATATTTTTTTTAATATTTAGTTTTGAGGCTGTATGCGAAAAAATCAGCAAGACGGTAATCAGCATAAAACGGCAAAGCCCGGTACCGGCAATAAAAGCCCGGTAGCAGTCAAAAAACGTGCGCCTAAAAAGGTGAAAGAAATCACGCATCAACAGCAAGCTGAACTAATCCCGGCTAATAACCCAACCCCACACGCCACCGAAAATAATATGGAAGTACACCATCACCCACAACTGGAACATAACCCCAAACCCTGGAAGGAATACCTACTGGAAGGTTTTATGATATTTATAGCTGTGATGATGGGCTTTATAGCCGAAAATATCAGGGAGGGCATTACCAACAGCGAACATGCCCACGAACTTACTGTCCAATTGGTGCGTGATTTGAAAGCCGATATGGTGGCGCTCAAAGCGGCGTACGATGGCGAAATCAGGATACGGGCAAGCAACGACAACCTGATAAATTTGTTGCAGCAGCCTATCGCGAAAGCGGATGGCAAACTCATCCAGAAATATGTGGGCGAATCGCATAGCTTATACCCATTTCATCCGTCGATGGGTGTGATGAATGCCATAAAGAATGAACTGCACCTGAAACAATTTTCTGAATCGGATATCATACGGTATATGTCGAAATATGAATCGCATGTTGAATTATTGCACACCGTACAAAATATAACGCTTGAATATCAGCGTAAATACCTCGACCCGTTTATGGTTGCCCACTTTAGTCCGGCTAACATAAACGCCGGATTATACCACCAGTTCCTTATCGATGCCCCGGTACACAATTTAACGCAAAATGACCTTAGCGAATTAGCCGCTCAAATGGTATTGATTCGTGTGAATACCAATGAATTGGCACAGGATAACCAGATGCTGCTGGATGATGCGGCAGAAACACTGAAATATATAAGCACGCAATACGGAATAGACGAGTAACCATGTTATATATCACCCAACTTATCTACATTAAGGAAGGGCAGGAAGCCGTTTTTCATCAATTCGAGGATGTAGCTATTCCACTCATTTCAAAATACCACGGACGCCTGATGCTGCGCATCCGCCCGGATGATAACGCATTTATTGAAAACACAATCGATAAACCTTACGAAGTGCACCTGGTTGAGTTTGATGCCGAGGATGATTTTGAAGCCTTTATGCGTGATGAGGAACGTAAGAAGTTTCTGCATCTGAAGGAACAATCTATTAAAGCTGTGATGTTGATTAGGGGCGAAAAGCTTTAGTTATTCAGCATAAAAACGGCCGCGCAAAATGGGACAAAGAGCAAACTATGTATTAATTGAAGACAACAGTCAAACGATCTATTATAATCATTGGCGCGCAAACGCTATCGCTGCTGATTTATATCTTGGTGAACGGTTATTTCTGGATTTCGTTCGCCGATGCGAACCAGTCGATGTATTGTTAGATGAGGTTTGGATAGAGGGTTGTGTTGTAATAGATACCGTAAAAAGCGCTGTGTATTTCTGGAGCCTCGAGTTGGGTTATAATTCGGCAGTTGAATACTATTTGGAGCGACTTAAAGGTAAATGGCCCGGATGGGAAATTATCCATGTGAAAAACAAGATGTATGATATTGAACGGGTATTGGGGATTGCCTATAGCAATAATTTTGAAGGGAGAAAAATTGATTTGCCCACTGCCGCGGATATGATTGCGGATGAGGTGGAGGACTGGGCAAATGCAACGGTGGTGTTAAAATCAGAAAATAAAATACATATTGTGCAGACTGGCAGCATATCAGTTGAGGAAATATTAAACTTCGGAAAATCAGTAACAGATGTTTTGCTCGCCCGGCCTCTAAAAGCGCTATACAAAGAAAATGACCTTTCCCTTTATAAACTCCTGGTTATCGATACCATCGGCAAAAAAGTGATTATCGATGAAAGCGAACACGGTTTGTTGGAGCAAGTAGCGGAAAAATGGGAGGGCTATAACCTGATAATGGGTGATTTTGGTTATATCGGAGCCTTAAACCTTGCCAAAATCGATACAACGGGTTTGCGAATGACGGGGGAGGAAATTATCAAAGAATTTAATTCACTCATTCAACAATACGCCAACTTTGACTCGAATTCTTTTGCTAAAGAATTGCTTAAAACTGATAAAAACGTCCAGTTCAATCCGAATTTCTTTGACACTACAAGACCTTCAATATCCCTTTTTGAAAAGCTGAAACTGATGTTAAAGAGTTTTCTAAAGGGATAAGCAATGTCAAATAGCCGTCAATGACTTTTCTGAATATGTTGGCGTATACTAAATATCACCCCACCAACCATTTCCCCTTCGGCAAATACGATAGCAACTTAATAATAACATTCGTTATTACAAAAGTTGTAAACGCTATCAGCGGCAACTTGACAGCGGCGCTTTCAAAATGAGGGTTAAGCCAGGCGTAAACCGTATTCAAAACAATAATGTGGGCCAAATAAACGCCATAGCTTTTTGCTGCAATATCGGTGAGTAACCTCACAGCCCACGAGTCGGTGTTTTTTATCGAGACGTTTTTGAGAATGAGGAATAGACCGCCGGTCATCATAGCCACATTGATAGTTTCGAAGCTCCAGCTAAGCTCAACTGCACTGGTATATTTTTCTATAGGCATCAGGTGTAAAAAACAAAGTGCGGTTATAGCGTAACCCACTATTATCAATAATGCTCCAACGTAATAGTTCCAGGCTTTAGGTTCCAAATGAAAGCGTTTGATATAATTGGCGAGGATGACATACCCTAAAAACCCCGAAAAATAGTACAGCATCGGCGTTTTGTTCCAGTAGCATTCACCCCAAACGGCCGGGAAAACAAGATGGATATATGGCAGAGAAAATGCTATCGCCCAAAGAAGCAGGTAAAACTCCATGTTCCTGCGCGAACAGGTTTGTACCCAATTGGAAATGAGCGGGGCAAAAAGGTATATACCCAGCAACATGTAAACAAACCACAAATGCCCAACGTCCACGCCATAGTTGACGGCTATTTTAGCAATATTGATAAATGTTGTTTGCAGATCTGCCTGTCCCTTAAAATAATAGTAGAAAGCATAAATAACACACCATAATACAAACGGGATAGCCACGCGACTTAAACGCTTTTTAAAGAACGCACGTGTATCGGTAATCGGGAACATAAAATATCCCGACAGCATTACAAACAGCGGCACGCAAGTCCTCAAAAACGAATTATACCAGCCTACGATATGTGCATCGGTCGAATTAATAACAGTGCCACCATCACCTATATAATAGAATTCGCCGGTGTGTATTTGCATCACCATGTAACAGGCAAGCACTCTAAGAATATCAAAGCCGTAATGGCGTTTGGCTATGGTGGTGGTCATTCAGGTTGGGTTAATAGTTTAAAACCCTAAATTTATAAAAGATAGTGATAATTGCGTGCTCAAACTTCAGAACGGTCCCTACTCTTCGGCAGCCATGCGGTCTATGTCTATTTAAGCTTATGCATCAGGCCATCCCGGTAAACTTTACCTACCGGAAGCTTTTTCCCTGCAATGGCTATTTCATTCCCTTCCAGGTATTTAATTGCCTTAAGTGAGGCTATATAGGATTTATGGATACGGGCAAACCTGGCGGCAGGCAATTGCGATTCAAACTGGGTGAGCGTTTGCTTGGACATTACCCGTTCTTGCCCGGTGTAAATAAAAATGTAATTGCCATAGGCTTCGATATAGCTAATCTCGTCGAAAAAGACTTTGGTAAGTTTTTTGTCGGATTTTACCATTAGAAAAAGATCATCCTCCTTTATAGCCGGTGCCGTTTCGCTGGTTTTATGAACTACTTTTTCGGTGGCCTGTACGAAGCGCGGAAACGAAAATGGCTTTAGTAAATAATCGGTCACAGATAACTCGAATCCTTCCAGCGCGTATTCCGGGTAAGCGGAAGTGATGATTACCGAAGGGTACTTTTTGAGTGTGCGGAGCATTTCAAAGCCGGTGAGCCGAGGCATATTGATGTCGAGTATAATCAGGTCAATGTCGCCTGTATTTAATATTCGCATCGCTTCAAAAGCGTCTTCACAGCTGGCGACCAGGGTTAAATAGGGTACCTGCTCAATATAGTTTTTGAGGATATCCCTTGCGATGGGTTCGTCGTCGACAATAATACAATTGATATTCATCAGCTAAGGTCTATTTGCAGGTTAATTTCAAAGTAGTCGTTTTCTTTATTGGTGGTCAAATTATACTGACCGGGATAGATCAGATCCAGCCGTTGTTTAACGTTACCCAAACCAAGCCCGCCTTTTGATTTATTTTGAACGGGGGCGTAATCCGGGTCGATTGAATTTTTAACACGAAGTTGTAAACCATTGCCTTCGATCTTAAAAGTGATACGTACAAAAGCCGGACTGCTTTTTGCAGCAGAAAAATGCTTAAAGCTATTTTCCACAAAAATAATCAGCAGTAAGGGTGCAATATATAGTTCTGTATAGTCGCCGGTAATATCAAGCCTGATATCAGTTTTATCGCTCAGCCGTATTCTCTCCAGCTCGACATAACTGCTGATATAATCAACTTCCTTTTGCACCGCCACATAGTTTTGATTAGTGTCATATAGCGAATACCGGAGCAATTCGGATAGTTTCAGCATTAAATCCGGTAATTTTTTTGATTCAATAACGGAAAGCCCATAAAGATTATTGAGCGTGTTGAACAAAAAGTGCGGGTTAAGCTGCGCTTTTAAATGACGCAATTCATTTTCCTTTTGTTGTTTATCCAATATCAGGCGATCTATCCCTAACCTTGCGAGCGAGGCCATTACAGTAAAGGCCACCATGGTAAAGGCAAAATGCTGGTTTTGCCAGTCGGTAACCACATCCGTAACATGAAACAGGTTTTTAACAAGCGAGCCAAACCCATTGAGCAGGTATGGCAGAACCTGAACAAGTAATACCAGCTGCACCAGGTATAATCCCGCGCCTAAAACCCACTTGCGGCGCTTTAGATAGGGTAGCACGAGTAAATTTTGGGTATAGCACGGCACAGCCAGCTCCAAAGTCTCCTGCAATACCATACAGACCACGGCAAACCCGGTCATGCGTTGGGGATATTCTTTGAGTATGATGTAAAGGCAAAACACAACGAGCCAGAACACCATCTGGGTATAAACCTTGTAGGGTTTGGTAAATAAACTCGTCCAGTCAAATGGTTTCATTATCTCAAAGAAAGCCGATATAAAGCTGACCACCAAATATTGGTGACAAACATCTAAATTTTGATGATGAACGTTTCATCCTCGGTGCAAATACGTTTGTCACCAGTGCTAAGTAGTTCAGCACTTATATTTTAAGGGGTGTTTTTGCCGGGATACTTTTGGTCAAAATCAAAAACAAATGAAAACAAAACTTACCTGCCTCATAATAGCCCTGCTGGGTTTTATGACTACTGCATTTGCACAGAACGATACCCTTAAAACTAATTTATTCAAAGATATACCGGCATGGATGGCGGAATACCACGTGCCTTGCGTAGGCGTTGGTATCATAGAAAACGGCAAGATTAAATGGGTGAAAAACTTCGGTGAGTTGCAAGCCGGGCACGCGGCACCGGCGAACTCGTTATTTAATATCGCTTCGCAAACTAAGCCGGTAACCGCCATGCTTACTTTGAAGCTGGTTGAAATGGGCAAATGGGATTTGGATGAGCCGCTTGCCCATTATTGGATTGACCCGGATATCGCAGGAGATCCTTATTTAATGAAACTGACCACCCGCCTGGTATTGAGCCACCAGACCGGCTTCCCAAACTGGCGTTCAGATAATGGTGGCACTAAGCTTAAATTTAATTTTGAACCTGGTACCGCATCCGGTTATTCCGGCGAAGGCTTTGAATATTTGCGCCGGGCACTGGAAGCGAAGTTTCATCAATCGCTGGCGGTGCTGATGGATTCGCTGCTGTTTAAGCCTTTGGGTATGAATAACACCTGTTACTGGAATGACCGCCTCGATACCAACCGCTTCGCCATGTGGCACGATGGTCAGGGTAAACGCTACGCTACTTCTATTCATACATTTGTAAGTGCTGCTGATGACCTGATTACCACCATAGCAGACTATTGCCGCCTGGGTATTTATACCATGGGGCGGGTTAACGAAAACAATCCGCTTTACGCCGATATGGTACGGCCACAGCGAAGAACCAAACCGGGCAACGCTTCTGGCCTGGGTTGGGGGATTGTTGATGATTTGCCGAACGGTGATTATGCCATACAGCATGGCGGCTCGGATATCGGGGTACGTACCATGGCCGTTTTTCTGCCTAAATCCAAAAGTGGGGTTGTAGTGATGACAAATGGCGACAATGGCGGTTTTATCTGTGACCGCATCATCAAACGTGCACTGTCCTACGGAACGCAAGTTCTTACCGTCATGAACAAGGGCGCCGCTACCCATGAAAGAATCACCATAGCAGACGGGCTTATACAAAGCTACACAGGCATTTACGCACAAAGCAATGGTAAGCTAATTAAAGTAGAGCAAGCAGGTAATGCCTTAAAAGTATCAGGCGATGGCATACCCACTGCGGTTGTGTACCCCGAGTCAGCAAATCAATTTTTCCTGGATGGTTATGACGTGCAGCTTAAATTCCCTGGTACTAATCGTATGATTGTTTTTGAAGGCGGCAAACAAGTATTAAGCGTAAACCGTAAATAATATGAAAATAGTTATCGCCATATTATTGGCCGGACTTGCCTTTACCACACAGGCACAACCAGTTACGGCGCTTAAAAAAGACATGTACGGCATTGCTTCCGATGCTACGGAGGGCCGTTTTACCGGCTCTCCGGGTTACCTCAAAGCGGCTAAATATGTAGCGCAGCAACTTAAAGCTTCAGGGTTGAAGACTACCTTTCAGCGGGTGTCATTTATTTGGGACAACTACGACGCCAGTTCCTTAAGTGTGGGCGGGGAAACATTTCGGCATTCGGGCGGCAACTTCATCGTTTTACAACGGTCGGCACAACAAGCCGGGAAATGGATGGTTTTACAACACCGGCCGGATTCGTCAGAAACTGAAGCTTTAGTAAAGCAAAAAGTCGCAGGTGCTATTGTCCTGCCGGATGAAGCACAAGCTAAAGATTGGGAAACAACCGTGATAAGGCAGTATCGCTTTGGATATATGCACTACGCAATTGATTACAAACCTGTTATCGCGCCGCTAACGTTAATATTGGTTAGTCCGCACGTAGCAAAGCAACTAAAAGCCGGGCTGCCAAAAGTGAATTTTAAATATAAGCAGGAGCAAGTTAGCGGCTATAATGTAATAGGCCGGGTTGCCGGAACAGATAAACGATTGAATGATCAAACGATAGTAGCAGGTGCGCATCTTGACCATATTGGCAGGCTGGGCAATCATATTTATAACGGCGCAAACGACGATGCCAGCGGTTGTGTTGCCTTATTGGTCGCAGCAAAAACAATCGCCGCCCATCCTGTTAAACGGCCGCTGATGTTTGTGTTTTACTGCGGCGAGGAATTGAATTTATTGGGATCGCGGTATTTTACAGAACATCCACCATTACCGATAAAAAACATCCTGATGAATATCAACCTGGAACAGGTGGGGAGCAAGCATCGTTCCGAAAGGGGTATTTGGGCCGTAGCTACACCTGGCTTCGAGCAGGATTTTTATAGCAGCGGTAAAGCGCTTCCTGCCCAATATTTGAAATATTCACCAATGGACAGCCTTTTGAACGAGGTAAGTAATACAGATACATACAACTTTTTGAACAAAAATGTGCCTTCTGTTTTACTATCTTCCGGCGGCTTTGATGAACACCATTCGCCCCTAGATAAAATAGCATTGATTGATTTTCCGCATTTGCGTAAGGTTGCATTGCTTCTGAATAAATTTATTAGGATGGTAGGGAATAACTAATTGTCGGGCAACCTGGTTGGATAAAAAACGCGCAGTAATATTAAATACTACTGCGCGCTATTGTAAGTATTGAACAAATAATGCTTATTTACCCGCAAGTGCCGCTATCCGGCCAGCCGCATGTTTATTTTGCGGATCCAACGCCAGCGATTTTTTATAGTTAACAAGCGCATCTGTTTTGTTATCCGCAGCTTCCAGTACTTCGGCCAGGCTATCATAGGCATTTGCACTCTGCGGATACATAAACACGTTCAGCTTGAAGATAGACAGCGCCGCGGGTATATTCTTTTGACCAAAAAGCTGGTAGCCCAAGCCGTTCAGTTCGCCCTCCGTCAGGGTAAAATTTGGATCTTTCTTTTTCAAATTGGCTGCGACTGGTATAGCCTTGTCAAAGCCTTGCTGCAATAGCGCGGCCCTTAACTTTTTAAGATTTTTCGGTAAGCCAAAACCATTAGCCTCATGCATGTCAGGAACATAGTAGCCTGCAATCTCATCAATAAATTGATCCGGGTTGCCTTGCAATAAGTTGGTCAGCACTATAATGGAAAGATCGTCTTTTAAGTACACAAACAAAGCTGATCTGCCACCACCCACAGGGCCAACCGCAGGGTGTTCTTCACGGATTACGGTAGGCCAGCCCAGCGCATAGCCATTGGTAAGCCGGTTAAAGCCTCCGATTTTGCCATTATTAAGAATTGCCGGCGTCCATAACAAGTCAATGCTGGATGATTGTTTGAGCAGCTTGCCACTTTTTAATGCAATTACCCAGTTAGCCATGTCGGTAGCGGTAGATTGAATACCGGCTGCCGTTCTGAAAAATACCGGAAATTGCATATAAGCCTGACCTGGTGTGCTGTTTCGCACAAAACCGTCGCCCATCTGCCGGGTCATGGTATAAGCACCTGCGTAATTGGGTATCACGTCGTACGAATCACCAAAACGGGTTAGATTCATACCGGCTATTTTGAACTGCCTTTCTTCAATAAATCTGGTAAAGTGCATACCACTCAATTTGGTAATAATCTGCCCGATAAGTACGTACCCGGTTTGGTTATAACTGAACTTCTCTCCCGGCTTAAACTCGATGGGGAGCGCTTTTACTTTACGCATAGCTTCCTGCTCATCGTTGTGACCTAGCACCTGTTCTTCAGCATCCATAATATCCGGCAGGCCGGAGGTATGCGTCAGGACTTGCTGTAAGGTGATATTCTTCCAGGCATCGGGCAGGCTATCCAGGTAAAGCGAAAGAGGGTCGGTGATTTTCAGCTTATGCTCCTCGGCCAGTTGCATTACGGCCACGCCAACAAAAGCTTTGGTGATGGAATTAACAGAGAAGATGGTCTGATCAGTAGCTTTTATATTGTATTCGAGGTTGGCTGTGCCAAAGGTCGTATCCTTAATAATTTTACCGCCGCGCACAACGGCCAGTTGCAAGCCCGGAATATGGCGCTGCAGCATTTTAGCTTTGATGAAATTATCAATACTGTCTGAGGGAGAAAGTTGCTGTGCAGCAGCTGACGCGGTAATTAAAGCAAAGTGGACTAAAAGTGATAACGTGAAGAGTTTAAATTTCATAAATTATAAAAGTGACTGTTATTGGTGAGACGCTAAAGTATGTATTCAGTTACATAACCGCTGTCATTTTACTTTATCGTTAGCAGTTCCTTTATAATAGACAATACGACGGCGGTTTTTGATACTCAATATAATTTCGGGATATCAGGCAGCGCGATCCATCTAAAAAAGGACAGTGGTAGCTACTAGAAAGTCGAAAGCGAACAACCGTATGTTCGCTTTTACCTGGAAAATCAATGAGCATAAAACAAACGGATAACCCGGCGACGAATTAAGAAACACAGCAATGCTAAGTACTACTGTGTTTTGTGTGCCATCGCTTTTTGCAAATTATGATGTGTTTTCTGCCTGATTTGCGTTTAACGGCGGATTTAGATTTATAATGGTCAAACTATTCGTTTCGCAGGCTTCTTACAGGCTTAGCCTGTGCAGCTTTGATGGCCTGGTAACTAACGGTAGCAAACGCGATGAGCATAGCCATCGACCCTGCAAGGGCAAATATCCACCAGCTAACCGTAATACGGTAGGCAAACCCATGCAACCAGGCATTAGCCAGCCACCAGGCAACAGGAAATGCGAAAACAAATGATAACAGCACCAACCGGATAAAATCTTTGGAAAGCAAAGCAACAAGGCTTGTTTCACTGGCGCCTAATACTTTACGGATACCAATTTCTTTGATGCGCTGGCGGGCGGCGAATATGGCCAAACCAAATAAGCCCAGGCATGAAATAATAATAGATAAAATGGCAAAAACATTGAAGAGCTTGCCCATGCGCTGCTGGGTGATATAAAGTTTGTCGATATCCGCATCAACAAAACCGTAAGAAAAGGGATAGTCGCCATAAACATTATGGAAACTTTTCTGAATGGCGCTGATGACTTTCTGAACAGTACCGGCCCGGGTACGCATTACGACATAGCCGCCGGAAAAATTACTTTTTAAAATTAAAGGTTCGATACCATACTGTACAGACTTGAAATTAAAGTCTTTAACTACACCTATGATCGGCGCTTTCTCGTCCCAGAATGTTATCGACCGGCCCACAGCGTCAGACGGCTTTAGTTGCATCACTCTTAAAGCTGCCTCATTAACCACGAAACTACTGTCGTCGCCGGCAAAGTCTTGGGAAAAGAACCGGCCGGCGACAACTTTGAGGCCAAAGGTGCCTAAAAAATTCCTGTCAACCCTTAAACGGTAGGCTTCGACCTGCGTCGTCGGGTTCATACCAGGCCATTGTAATGAGGAAACCCCATCGCTTAGATTGGTCGGCAATTGGTCGGTGAAAGTAAAGTTGCTGACCTCCGGATAACCGGCCAGCGCGGCCCGCATCGCATCTTTATTGTTTTTCAGGTCTCCCACTTGCGGCATTCGCATATACAGCAGGTTATCTTTATCAAAACCAATATCCCTATGTTGAATAAACTGGAGCTGATTATAGATCACAATTGTGCTCACAATCAGGATAATCGAGATCGAGAACTGCAGCACAACCAATCCGTTGCGTAAAAAGGACTTATTGCTGCGCAGCACCTGCCCGCTTTTCAACGCTTTCACCGGGTTAAAAGAGGCCAGGAAAAAAGCAGGATAACTACCCGAAACGATGCCGGTGAATAAGGCAACACCTGCCAGCATCAGCAGAATATTCGGCCGGAAAAGATCAAACGAAATGTTTTTGTCGGCCAGTTGGTTGAATAAAGGCAATAGTAAAAAAACCAGCACTATGGCCATAATTAATGCCATGAAAGAAAGCATGAGGGATTCCCCCATAAATTGCGCGATCAACTGCGGACGTAAAGCACCAATAGTTTTACGTAAGCCTACTTCTTTAGCCCGCTGCCCGGAAATTGCGGTAGCTAGGTTTATGAAATTGATACAGGCGATCAGGATAATAAAAATAGCGGCCAGTGCAAATATGGTCACATATTCTGCATTGCCCTGCCCGGGTACATCACGCATAAAATGTGAATGCAGGTGGATATCCGTTAGGGGTTGTGCGGAAAATGAGGTGACATACTCACGGTTGTTGCGTTTATAAATAGCGTCTATCTGCCGGCAGACGCTGCGCATTGTCGACGGACTGGCTATAATCCCATCTTTTAACTGGAAATAAACAAAAACATCGAAATTAGTCCATCCGAATTTAACATTATTGACCCGGTCATATACTTCCATGGGGATAAGCATAGATGGTTGCAGATGAGAATTAGCCGGGATATCTTTCAGGATACCGGTTACTAAAAGGGTAGTGCCTTTGATGTCATTATCAATATAAATGGTTTTGCCCATAGCCTCCGCCGCGGAGCCAAAATACTTTTTCGCCGTTGTTTCGGTTAGCACCACGCTGTTGGGTGCAGACAAGGCGGTAGCCGCACTCCCTGTTAATAGCGGATAATTGAATATTTGCAGAAAACTGCTGTCAGCATAAAAAATATTTTTCTGATCAAATTTCTTATGGCCTACCGTGATCATTTTTTGAATATCGGTAATACGTGTGGCGTTTTTAATGGCAGGAACCTGGGTTTTAATGGCGTAGGCCAATGCAGGCGGTGCTGTAACGTAAGCAGGCTGATCACCTGATTGGTCTGTTACCCGGAAGATTTGTTCCGCCTGTGGATTGAACCGGTCAAAACTTGACTCATCCTGCACCCATAAAAAAATGATGATGCTGCAGGCCATACCGGTTGCCAGGCCGAAAATGTTAAATCCTGAAAATACCTTGTGCCGCTGCAGGTTGCGCCAGGCGATTTTGAAATAGTTTCTGAGCATAAAATTGCGATTTAATTTTTGATGATGGTTCAAAATTATGGTCGCAAAACTTCGCTGACTATCCGGATTATAAAACGGATAGTCTTTTTTTAAGGAATTTTTATAGTCCAGCGGGCTTTTTCCTGTGAGTTGTTTTAAAACGCGGGTAAAGTTGGTTTGAGAGTTAAAACCGGACTCGTAAGCTATGCCGAGTAAGGTAAGGTGATTGTAAGCCGTGTCCTGCATTTTACGGCTCACTTCACGTACCCGGTATTCATTAATAAAGTCACTGAAACTTTTTTTTAGTACAGTATTCAGTATACGGGATAGTTCATGAACGGTCATCTCCAGCTTTTCGGCCAGCGAGGTCAGGCTTAGATCCGGGTCTAAATAATAATGATGTTCCCGAACCATTTGCTTTAACCAAGTCGCTTTTTGTTTTAGTGCCGCTGGCAACAAAGGCTTTAGGGCTAAGGGTGCCGCCGCGGGCATGGTTTCGGCTTTCACCGTAAACACTATCATTGTGGCTATCCAAAGCAAATATAAAGGATAGTACACCTGTAGGTTTAGCCCATCATGGTAAAAAAAATGGCCCGCTGCCGCTAATGTCAATCCTAAGCAACCTAATACCAGTAGTACTGCCATGGTACGATTGAGCCACTTAAGCTGGGCATGGGAACGGTCGCCGCCGTTAAATTGCAATCCTTTATTGTGCCGGTGAATCAGTCTACGGGATAAGCTTAGATAAGTGATGCCTGACGCCAGTGCAAGCAGTTGTATCACCAGATTTGGTGTACCAAAGTAGTCAGCGATAAGTTGCAGGCATAAAGGCACTAAATGTAAAGAATCTTTAAGTCGAAATTTATAGGCCGGCCGGCTAAGTTTTAATACATAGCAGAAGATTAGCGGGCCCCATGCCAGGCTGACTTGTAAAGGAATGTAAGTGATTAGCTGGGCGTCTTTTACCAAAAGCCAGGTGCTTTGCAGTACGGTAATGACAAGCGCCATAGCCAGCAAACGGTTCGCCGGTTGATGGGTGCTTTTTTTAAAAAACAACTGCGATGACAATGTTAGTCCAACAAACACGGTTGCCACCAACACCAGGTCATATAGGTTAAATTGGAAAGTATATGTATTCAAAGCAATCAATCCGCGCAATCATTATTCCAAATTTATAAAAAGCTATTGGCTAAGTAATTATGTGTTGAAATTATTCAAACACTGTATCGCTGCTGAACGCAACCCGTTCGGTTTTGGAACAGATGCGGGTGCTCATGTACGCTGATTCCCGCTCTGATAAGTTTGTGCAGGTTACCCATAAAACGACGCTAAACCACGGGTTGGTTTTTACTCAAATTTATTAGCGTAAAAATACGTTGCCTGTTGCGTAATATTCCTGATGCAATTGAAATTTATGCCAGCTAATTTTATACCGAAGTAGCTGTTAGTCAGTCCTGAATTTTATTCTAATCACCTAAAGCTTTATATGGATTCATCAGAACACCCACCGGTAAAACCTGTTGAGCATTCGCACAGCAATAAGACGAGCACGCCAAAGAAATCGAACTTAATAGACATTCCAACGATACAGCTCCCAAAGGGCGGCGGGGCAATTAAGGGCATCAGCGAGAAGTTTTCAGTAAATGCTGCTAATGGCACCGCGTCGTTCTCGCTTCCTTTGCCGTTTTCGCATACACGAAGCAATTTCGCCCCGAAACTTTCATTAGCATATAATTCAGGTAGCGGTAATAGTCCGTTTGGGCTGGGCTGGAATATCGATCTGCCGTCGATACATCGCCGGACCGAAAAGCTGTTGCCGGCGTACGAAGATGGCGAAGAGAGCGATGTATTCCAGTTTTCCGGTGTGGAGGACCTGGTACCCGCCTATTACCAGGACGCGCAGCAGCATTGGCTAATAGATGCATTCAATTCAGGAACCCTGGCTATAAAACGGTACAAACCCAGAATAGAAGGCAGCTTTAATCTTATCGAACGTATTACACAGCCGGATAATACCTGCTACTGGAAGATTACCTCAAAGGACAATATTGTAACTTATTACGGTTACTCCAAAGGCGCGCGTTTGGTTGACCCGCAGGATGAGACGCGAATTTTCAAGTGGCTGCCCGATATATGCTTCGACGACAAGGGTAATTGCTACGCTTACACATACAAGGCAGAAGGTTCCGACAATGTGGCCAATGCAGTCCACGAAAAAAACCGGTTGAGCAATCCGCAATCTTTCGCAAATACTTACCTGAAAAGTGTGCGCTATGGTAATAAGGCGCCTTTTACTCCCAGTGACTTATACACTCCCGCTGGAATGGAGGCTGTCAGTTATCTTTTTGATATGGTGATCGACTATGGCGACCATCATAACGATTTACCGGCCCCGGCAGCTGATCTGCTATGGCCTATGCGGCTTGACCCATTTAGTAATTGTAAGCCGGGATTTGAAATACGCACCTACAGGTTGTGCAAAAGATTTTTATTCTTTCATGATTTTTTGGAGCTCGATGCAAAGCCCGTATTGGTGCGCTCTGTTGAGCTTCAGTACAAATATTTCGATTTCAGCGTCCCTGTCAACCCGGCAGACCCTGCTTTGATCGAGGCGGAACTGGTGACGGCTGTAAAAGAAGTATCGTGGTTGGGGAACGGCACAGCGGGCTATCAAACCAAAGCCTACCCGCCTGCAACTTTTACCTACAATCTTCCGGAATGGAACCACCAGGTGCAAACGATCGCGCCTGAAAGCCTGGATCAAGCGCCTGTCGGATTGGGCGCGGGCTACCAGTTTACGGATCTTTGGAACGAAGGTATCCCCGGCATACTGACAGAGCAAGGTGAATCGCTGTATTATAAGTCAAACCTGGGAGATGGCCGGTTTACCCAGGCCGTACCTGTTACACCCACGCCTTCGCTAAGCGGATTAAGCAACGGTACAATGCAGCTGTCGGCCCTGGAAGCTGACGGGCGTAAATTTTTTGTACATACAGAAGCGCCTGTAAGAGGCTATTATGAGATAGCTGACGATAGTGGCATTTTTCCTTTCCAGGCTTTTGACGATTATCCTGTAATAGATTTTAAAGATGCCAATACAAAATTCCTCGATCTGAATGGCGACGGCCGGCCGGACATCATAATATCCGAAGAAAACGTTTTCAGGTATTATCCCTCGCTCGGCATCTCCGGCTACGATTCCGCGGAGATCGCTCCCAAACCTTTTGATGAAGAACTCGGACCTGCCATTGTATTTGCTGACCCGGTGCAGTGCATATTCCTGGCAGATATGAATGCGGACGGACTTACCGACATTGTCCGTATCCGCAATGGGGAGATTTGTTACTGGCCTAATATGGGGTATGGCCGTTTTGGTGCGAAGGTGAATATGATGAACGCACCTGTGTTCGACACTTTGGATCGTTTCAATCCTGCCTACCTGCACCTTGCGGATATCAATGGTACAGGCGCTTCGGATATCCTATACCTGGGGTTGGATACTTTTAAGGCATGGCTGAACCTGGGCGGTAACGGCTGGGCCGAACCTGTGGAGTGGGAGGCGTTCCCTTCAGTTCCGCGGCAAAATGAGCTAATGGTGGCGGATTTACTGGGAAAAGGCACAGCGTGCATCGTATGGTCATCGCCGCTGCCGCAAAATGCCGTTAGCCCTATGCGGTATATCGACCTGATGGGCGGTAATAAACCCTACCTGATGACGCAATACAGCAATGGCATGGGTAAAACCGCGGTCATGACTTATAAGGAATCTACTTTTTTCTACCTGCAGGATAAAATGAATGGCACCCCGTGGATAACCAGGCTACCCTTCCCGGTACATGTGATTAATAATACCACAACGACAGATAGTGTATCTGGTACCAGTTACGGCAGCAGCTACAGCTATCATCATGGCTATTATGACCATGCGGAAAAGGAATTCAGGGGGTTCGGCCGTGTGGAACAGACCGACCTGGAGACCTACGACGCGGCAACCGCGCAGGCTTTTGACCAGGTACCCGTGTTAACCAAAACGTGGTACCATACAGGTATTTACTTCGACGCCGGGAGGATATTGGGTCTATTTACAAAGGAATATTTTCAGAACAGTCAGTTCAGTGAGTATTTACTGCCGCAGCCGGTGTTACCGGCCGGGCTTGACAGCACGGAGCTACGCGAGGCCGCGCGGGCGTGCAAAGGCATGATGCTACGTCAGGAAGTGTATGCGTTAGACCAGGATATCCAACCTGAACTGTACAGGTATCCTTATACCGTAACAGAGCACAACAGCAGGGTATTACTGATGCAGCCGCTGTTGGATAACCGCGATACGGTTTTTATGAGCCTGGAGAGTGAGCAGATAGCCTATCACTACGAGCGCAATCCGGCCGACCCGCGGATCGTCCACACACTGAATACAGGAATAGATCCTGAATATGGTTTTTTGCTGCATTCGTTTCACGTGGTTTATGGCCGGCAGCCCGTGCCCGACCTGTCAAAGCCCGGAGGCTGGCCGATACCCGGCGGGCAGCTGCTGCCTGCAATCGTTCTTACGGAGCAACAAAAACCGCACATCACTTTCCAGATCAATAACTATACTAACGGCATTACAACACCGTCTACTTACCGGTTGCCGGTCACGTGCGATACGATTTCTTATGAGGCCACAGGAACCAGTCCGCAAAACCAATATTATTCTTTAACGGAGCTGGCCGCGCTCATTAATGACAATAACGAGCCCATTGCACCATTGCAACTACGTAAGACCAAGCAGGAGCGTACGCTTTTTCTCGATGATGACCTTGTTACACCTCTAAAATTTGGTAAAATAGATGCCATGGGGTTTTCTTGCCAAAAGTTCCAGTTGGTGTTCGATGATGCTATTTTGAACAACTACGGCGGCCTGGTTACAAAACAGATTTTATCAGGCGGCAAATACATTAAAAGCAATGACTATAAAGCGCAGCATTTATTCCCTGCAACCGACCCGGATGGCGAGTGGTGGAGCCCATCGGGTACGGTAGGCTACCTGCAAAATAATCTTCGCCTGCCGTTCTGCCTGCCATACCAGTACACGGATAATTTCGGACATACAACTACCGTATTGTACGATGCATACTGGCTGACCATTTCCAAAACTACCGATCCGGCAGGCAATGAAATGGCGGTACAGCTTTTCGATTACCGTACGGTGAAGCCGCAGAAAATAACGGATATCAATCATAATATCACGGAGATCAGCTTTGACATTCATGGTATGGTGGCGGGGCTGGCTATGGAAGGTAAAGGGGATCATACGGAAGGGGATAACCTGGACGGTTTCGAACCGGATGCAGACCCGGCCAGCTTTTTTGACGATCCTTATGCCCACGCCGCGGCATTGCTCGGTAATGCCACTTTCCGGTATGTTTATGATTATTCGGCGCTGCCTCTCAGAACGGCATCGCTTGTGCGGGAGAACCATGTACATCATTTTACCGATGCGCGTTTACAGATAGACCCCGGTGCGTTACAGATGAGCTTCGAATATACGGATGGATTTGGACGAAGCGCAATGAAGAAAATCCAGGCGGAGAACTACCCGGCAGCCGGTAAAAATAATGATTGTGATGGCGATAGTGTCAAGAGAAGATGGATAGGTACGGGTAAAACCGTGTATAACAACAAGGGTAATGCCGTAAAACAATACGAACCATTTTTTAGCGATACAAATGCTTACGAAGAGGCGCCTGCCAATGGTGTAACCCCGGTCATGTTTTTTGATCCTACAGGAAGAACGATCCGCACTAATTTCCCGGATGGTACTTTTTCTACTGTAGTGTTCGATCCGTGGATGGAAGTATCGTATGATAGGAATGACCTGGTCAAGGACAGCGACTGGTATGCCTGGCGGATGGACCCTGCAAACCCTTTATCAGCCGACGTATGGGAAGTCGACGCCGCTGATAAAGCAGCAGTGCATTATGGCACACCCGGTATCCAGCACCTGGACAGCCTGGGCCGGGGCTTTTACAGCGTGATATTAAATAAGGGCAGGATAAATGACCCGGTTACGGTGCTCGCCACTTATTCTGTTCTGGACATAGAAGGTAACCCGCTTGAGGTGATAGATGCCAGGCAAAATGTGGTCATGGCGCATGTTTATGACATGGCCAACCGTCCGTTTAAACAAGTGAGTCAGGATGCCGGCACAAAGTACACGTTGAACGACAGCCTGAATAAAAATTATTACAAATGGGATAACAACAATGGCCTGCTGATAACCTTAACTACTAGTTACGACGAATTGCACCGCCCGGTGAACAATTGTATAGCGATCGGAAATTCAGCGCCGGTCATCTTTGAACATATGGTGTATGGCGAAGGGATTATTGTCAATGGGCAGCCGGACGTAGTCAACAATTTTCGCGGGCAGATCTACCAGCACTATGACAGCGCCGGGCTGCTGACGAACCATTTATTTGATTTTAAAGGCAGCGTCTTACAGGCGGGCAGGCGTTTTACTAAAACCTATAGGCCTGCGCAAAGCGATGCTATGCAGCAACCGGTAGTATGGACGGGTAATCCGGCTACCGACGACGCACTACTGGAAAATGATGAATATGTATCGCTTACCCGGTCGGACGCAACAAATAGGGTACTGATGAACATACGGTCGTTTAAAGTACCGGCCCCGGCGGGCATCATTCAGGCGCCGTATACAGCGGCGACTGTTAATGGCTCGGATATCACCGTTCATAGCTATTCGCTATCCGGGCATTTAAAAACGGTAGATGTATACAAAGCCGGCGGCAACATTGCTACAAATTATGTAAGCCGGATATGCCATAATGAAAAAGGCCAGCGTCTGTGTATTCAATACGGCAACAATACGGTTACGCGGTATACCTACGACCCGCTTAATTTTCATATGACGCGTTTGCTTACCACGCGCAATAAGGGTACAGATATCCTGCAGGACATCACCTACAACTTTGACCCGGTGGGCAATATTACGCACCAGGCAGATAACGCGCAGCAAACTATATACTTCAACAACCAGGTCGTCAGCCCGGACGCAGACTATACTTATGATGCCATCTACCAGCTGATAATCGCCAAAGGCAGGGAACATATCGGCCAGGGCATGCCGCCATCATACAACGATAACGACCGGATGCAAAATGCCCAACCGGGCAATGCAACCCAAATGCGTACCTACACACAATACTACACTTATGATGCAGTAGGTAACATGCAGGCGATGGGTAATATGAACAGCTGGAAGCGAACGTTCAACTACACCGCCAGCAGCAACAGGCTTACAGGTATTGATCCGGGATCGTCAAACAGCGCCGGTGTACCGTACCACTACGACACGCACGGCAATATGCTCAATATGGAACATTTGAACCATATGGACTGGAATTTCAAGGATGAACTGCAACATGTAAATCTGCTCGGCGGGGGAGATGCCTATTATAATTACGACTCAGCCGGGGCGCGGATACGGAAGGTGTGGGAAAAGAACGCCGGCCTGGTATGTGAACGGCGGTATATGGGCGATTATGAGCTGTACCGTGAATATGACGGGGGCGGGGAGCTATTGCTGGAACGTGAAACATTAAACATAGCCGACGATACGACCCGGATAGCCTTGGTTGAAAACCTTACAGTAGGTAACGACCAGAAAGTACCGTTCCTGGTGCGCTACCAATATGGCAATCACCTGGGCAGCTCATCGCTGGAATTGGACGATCTGGCGAATATCATCACGTACGAAGAATATTATCCTTTCGGCAGTACTTCTTATAAAGCCACGGACAGCACCAGGGAAGTGCCGGAGAAAAGATACCGGTATAGCGGTAAAGAACGTGACGAAGAAACAGGATTTAACTATCATAGTGCCCGGTATTACGCGCCCTGGTTATGCCGGTGGACAGCGACGGACCCGATAGGGATACAGGACGGGGTGAACGTGTATGCATACACACGCAACAATCCTGTAGTGCATCATGATAAGACAGGCACGGCGGGCGTACCTAATGAACCGGTCGCATCGGTGAGTGAGGGGCTTAACAAGTTACGTGAATTGGCAAGGGACGAATGGAAAAATGGTGTTGAATGGGGCCTGCAGGTACACAATAAGACTAAAGCGCTTTCCATTAAGATGGGTGACGGATTTGAAGGCGGGTCTGTCATTGTCGAAAAAGGAACGACTCTTCTGGGGCACACGCATTTAGGACATGGAAAGGATGATGCACTTCCAAGCGCGGAAGACCTTGAGTATATCGTTAAGAATAAAGTAAAAGAGCATCATATTTTCGCCGAAGAAGACGCAGCCGTGAACCGCGTAAGGTTGACTTTTAATAAATGGTCAGGTCGCCTTGTCCAGCAAAACTTCAAGGGAGAAAAGGAACTTGGCGTACTACATTACGACACTACGAAAGCAAGCCTTTTCAATAAAATGGGGCGTAATGTTGAAACGTATGAAGAAATAGCCGCAGGATTACCGGTTACCCTGGAACAAAGGGGACAATCAGCACTGAAATTATTAAAAGGACTGGGCGGGAAAGCGTCTGGGGGGAATGTGTCGGGTAAGTTTGGGGCCGCAATGGCTAAGGCCGTGCCGGCAATAAGTAAAGCTGCGGCACCATTGGGCAAGGTTCTGGCACCCGTTGCAAAAGTGGCGGCACCAGTATTGAAAGTAGCAGGAAAAGTTGCGGGGCCGCTGGCAGTAGCCGCCGGTGTGTACCAGATAGCGACGGCAAAAACCAATACGGAGCGCATACAGGCTGGGGCAGATACACTTGCAGGGGCTGCAGCATTTGCAGGGCCGGTGGGTACAGCCTTCTCGCTGGGATACACAGGCGGCCAGATGCTGGATAAAGGCGCAGAATATGCTACGAAAAAGGTATTTGGCAAGGACTATTCGCCGTCGTCGCTGATATCCATGGGCATGACCAAGGTTGACGAGAAAGTATCCGGGTATTTTGCCGATCCGAATAAACCGGCTTATACCCAAACGTTTGGCTGGAAACTGGCCAGCTGGCTCGATTAATAATCAATTTAATAACCTCTAAAAATATTTTGCTGTGAACAAGATCAATTTTCCACTCCACATTGGCAGCAGCGGCAAGAATGTCGCCGATCTGCACAAAACGCTGACAAAACTTATCCCGTTATCGGGACAGCAGGTAGTAATCCAAATGTTTGATGCCCCGGCATTTAAAGACGATTTTCAGCGGGAGGTGAGACAGAAAAAATATGGGAAGGCCACCCAATCGCTGATCACGCAGATACAAGAGCAGGTATTTGCGATTGCCGGAACCGGGGAAATAGACCAGCAAACGGCGGGCTTGCTGAATATCGCATTCAGGCGGCTGGCTGAAAGCGAACCGGAAAATACAGCGCCGTCTACCTACCAGGTTCACGGCACCTTGAGAGACCGGTACCAGCTGCCCATAAAAGGCGCAAATGTGAATGTATACGATAAAAGTATACGTTCACAGCAGCTTTTAGGACAAGGACAAACAGATGAATCCGGTTATTATAATGTACGTTACGAAGCCCGTGCATTGGCTGCACTGGGCAAGCAGAACGCAGATGCTTTTATAGAGGTAACTGATCACAATGGCAATGTATTGTATACATCCGGTGTATCGTACAACGCGCCTGTTAAGCTTACACAGGATGTGAACCTGGGCGGCGGCGCCTTTACGGGACCTTCATTATATGAGCAAGTAGCGTCGGCTGTGACGACCAATACAGGCAAAATAGCGGCAGATACCTTGCGGGAGGACGATAAAGTAAAAGATATATCGTACCTCAACGCCAAAACCGATATTCATATAGATGTGCTTACAGCGTATGTATTGGCGCAGCAATTTAGCGCGGAGACAAAAATAAGGCCGGAAGTGTTTTTTGGCTTGATGCGAAGGGGGCTTCCGGGCGACATCCTGAATAAGGCGCTGACTGCCAGCCAGGCATCCAGCATAGAACAGGGCAAGCTGGTGCTGGACGCGCTGAAGCACGAACCATTGGCCAGGCTTACTAAAGCCCTGAGCCAGGCGATAGCTGATAATGCTATACCAAAGCATACTGCACGGGATTTGGACGGAATCAGGGAGCAGCTACAAACATTTGTCCGCACTGCATCCGGGAATGTGGCCACCGGCGATCTGAGTAATTTAATATCCCGTGCCAGCCTGGCGGACCTTTCGGAAAAACAATTGAAGACGCTGAACACGATGCTTAATACGCAGGTGAGCAGCGAGACAGACTTGTGGCAAATGATAGCAGCGGCAGACGACTTTGATGATACCGCCAAAGATTCGCTGCGGTTAGCCTTGAAAACAACGGAGCTTACCCACAACAGCATCCATCTGGCAAAGGCGATCATCAAAAAACAAAAAATAAAATCGGAACGCGACCTGCACCCGCTGGCAGAAATGGATGAAAATGAATGGAAGGAATACCTGGATAAGCTGGGGCTAAACTCGGCAGGTAAAACAACCAATGCACAACTGGCCAAAAAGCTGGCGGCCAGCTTCGGCAGTACCTATCCCAGCGCAGCGCTTAAAGGCATGCTGAAGAAAAGCAAAAAAGGCGATGCCAGGCTGAATAAAAAGTTGATAGACTTTCTGCACAGGAACCCTGATTTCCATATTGTGCACTCCAATGTAAATAAATATATACCGCCGGCTACAGCAAAAGAAGAAGACAAGCATATGGCTGAGCACCTAAAGAAAATACAGCGTGTGCACAAGCTAACCAAAAACCTGGGTGACACGCAATTATTAATGGATGACGGCATCCACTCGGCCAGGCAGGTTTATTTTGCCGGCAGGAGCAACTTTATCAATAAATACAGCACTACGCTGAGTAAGAAACGGGCAGAGCGTATCTATAAAAATGCTAAACTGCACTATACCTCCGCGCTGAATTTTGCTATGCGGATGAAGTCGGCTGCACAGGCATCCGCGATAAATGTGTTCCCGGACTATAAGAAAGTACTATTGGGAAGCAACCTTGCAGACGAATTCCCCAACCTGAAGAACCTGTTACTGGACGGCGATAGCTGCGTGTGTGACGAGTGCAGCTCGGTATATGGCGCGGCGGCATACCTTACAGATATACTGGAGTTCCTGGGCAGCAGGAACGCTACGAATGTGTCGCTAAAAGCGCGTGATATCTTATTTGAAAGGCGGCCTGACATAGCTGATATAGACCTCAACTGCGACAATACAAATACGGTGATACCCTACACGGATATTGTAAACGAACTGCTGGAAGATCATATCTCTGGAGCTTCTTTCACTATCAGTAAAACGCTTTTGCCAAAAATAAAGAAGGGTGCGATCGATCATCAGCTGCTGCAAGGTCTGCACACCGTTGCCGCGGCGAAAGCGATCAGCAATATTAAAGACCTGAGCGCAAAGGCGGTAGTATCCGCAGAATATAGCCTGAAAGCGAACTTAAGCGAGTGGGTGGTACGCGATAAATATATTACCCTGAAGCTTTCCTATCAAAGCGGAGCCGCAAAGATACACGTTCGGCTGCTGCGCCAGGCTTTACTTACGGCAGATGAAATAGCTGCGCACCCGGAGTATACCAATGCGGTTGTCTATACAGGTCAATACCTGATGAATACCGGCATGAACCATCTGCCGTTTTCGCTGCCATATGACCTGGCGGCCTCGGAAAGCAGCCTGTACCTGCAGAAGCTTGGCGTAAACAAGTATGATCTTATCAAAGCATTCCGCAAGCCGCACGAAGTGCCTGCAGCAGGGGATAAGTACACGCCCAATCAGTATGCTTATGCCTTTAGCTACCTGGACGTGAACCACGCGGAGCAGGATATCATTTTTAAAATTGATGCTACGCAATCAACCAACTGGCCGGATTATAATACCAGCCTATACCCGGTGGATACTTTCCTCAGTTTCACAGGGCTTATGTTCGACGACATGCTTACTTTGCTCACGCTGAAATTCATTAACCCGTCCGGTAACAGTGAGATCGTCAGCACGCTTGACCCAACCACGCAAACACTGACCTGCAATACATCAGAAAAGAGCATCAGTAAGCTGAGTAACCATAAGTTTGATGCGATCCGCCGTTTTTTGCGTGTATGGCGTAAAACCAGTCTTTCGATGGAGGACATGGACAGGTGCATCATGTCGCCGGCGATGGGCAATGGTGTACTCGATAAAAACTTTGCGGTACAGCTGCAAAGTTTTTTACAGCTCCAAAATCAATTCTCGCTCAGTACGGAGCAATTGCTGGCATTTTACCAGGACATTAACAGTACCACACCTGATGCGCTGTATTTTGAGCTATTCCAAAACCGGTCGAACCCTTTGAACCCGGATTTTACATTGGCCAAAGCAGGGCAGCCCGTGCCGGCGAATATGGATATCAATGATATCCTGCTGATCACCGGCGCATTGTCTATCAGCAGCGACGACCTGGCTTTGCTGGTAACCAGGGCCGGCAATCCGGGAACACTGATGGGGGCTTTGTCATTCTATTACCGGTACGCCATGCTGGCCCAATCATTGTCGCTGTCTGTCAGCGATCTGTTGGATGTGATCGACCTGATCGTAGCCTACCCGGCTTACAACGCCGCGGCGGACCCTTTTACCGATCCGGTTGGAACCAATACATTCCTCGGGCAATATAATATGCTCGCGCTGTCGGGCTTCACTATTGCCGACCTGAATTACCTCCTGTTGCAAAAAGATCCGGCTTCCGGCTATATACCGGATGACAATACGATTGCCGGCAACCTGGCCGCGATCAGCAGCGGTTTACTGGCCATTATTGGTAAAACAACGGCACCTGCGGCACAAGCCATCACCGCCACGAATGCCAATACCTTACTTACGACATTGGCTGCCCAACTGACGGCCTGGCTCACAGACCCGGTGCTGAACTGGGACCCCGTTATCGCCAAGAAAATAGTGGACATATTGAGCACGACAGATGACCCTGTTTATCCTGGTGTCGGGGCTATAGCACCTTTCTACCCGGAATACGACGCGGCTATCGCGCAGTATACAGCGCTGCTGTCGAGCCTGTGCGTAAGTTATACCGTACCGGCAGTAGCGGTTTCGCTCGGTACGTTGCCGGATAATGTGGATTTTGGTAGCTACGCTGCGCAGATCAGCTATAACCCGGATACTTTTCAACTGCGGTTCGCAGGAAATATGACCACCGATATCCAGACCGGTTTGCTGGCTTTGTCTGTTGATGCGGGGTACCAGGGAGCTGTCAATGCCCTGTATGCGGCGACCCAAACAGCCAATCCCGGCCTGTCATTGATATTTAACGGGGGGACAACACCGGCTGTATTAAACGAACTGGATGTGCAGGCACGCTTCCTTTATTTCTTTAATGCGCTGGCGCCGGCTTACCAGCAGATGAAGGTACTGAGCTTTATACAGAATGAGCTGACCACGATCTATAAGGTGGATAAAAATATATCGGCACAACTGGTGCGGTCGATACCCGCTATTGTTACTGACCTGGCGAATACCAATTTTGTTCATGCCCAGGGCACCGTTACCGCGGCCGCCTTCCCTCAGCAATACAAACGCTACAAGCAGCTAAGTAAAATAGCCTTTGTGGTCAACAAGCTGGCTATTCAGAAAGCCGGCATTGCCTGGCTGCTGCAATACGGGCCCGGCGTGCAGGTGCTTGACCTCCAATCGCTGCCATTAGATAAGGTGACGCTGCCCCTGGGGGCGCCGCTGCCTGCCGGTTCAGCTGTTACGTTTGACAATTGGCGGATGATGATCAACCTGTTCAAGTTATCGCACTATTACCCGGTGGTTAACCACGTGAATACGGATACCAGCATTACCCAGGTTTCTATCTTCAGCGTGCTGCAGGATTTTATTACCGGCGATGCATCGGCTATAGCCCACCTGCTGCTACTGACAGGCCTGGACGAACTTACTGCAAACTTCTTACTGGGTTACGCTGCCGTGCCTGTCCCGAACCCATACGTGAATGCACCCAACCCGCTTCAGCTCAATTTAGCAGCGGATATGAGCAACGTAGATATACTACTGCAGCTGCATACTGTCATTTCCATCGCCTCCCTTATCGGCGCCTCAGCAGATAATTGCGTAACCTGGACAAGTGACCAGCCGACGCTGAGCGATGCAGAAAACATTATCCAGGCACTCAAATCGCAATACCAGCAAAGCGATTGGACCGGCGTAACGCAACCTTTGCAAGACCAGCTTCGCCAGCAAAAACGCGATGCGCTGGTAAGCTATATACTGGCAACTAACACCAATGGTTGGCAAAATACCAATGATCTGTATGATCATTTCCTGCTGGACGTGGAAATGAACCCGGTACAAACTACCTCGCGCATTGTACAGGCTACCAACACCGTGCAACTGTTTGTGCAGCGCTGCTTTATGAACCTTGAACAGGATGTGGTGGTTGACAGTGCGACGGACGATGCGTGGCCGCAGTGGAAATGGATGCAATACTACAGGCTTTGGGAAGCGAACAGGGAGGTTTTCGTTTACCCTGAAAACTGGATCGACCCGACATTACTGCCGGTGAAATCGCCGTTCTTTACCGATCTGCAAAATGCGTTACAGCAAAATGCCATTACTAATGACAACGTAGCGTCGTACTACCAGGATTACCTGGTAGCGCTGGACGGGGTAGCCCGCCTGGAAATAAAGGGTATGTGGTACCAGGACGATGAAGATATACTGCACGTGTTCGGCCGCACTTATGGCGGTGACCCGCATACCTGGTATTACCGGCAATTGCTGCAAAACAGTACCTGGACACCCTGGCAAAATGTAAAGCTGGATATTAAGGGCGACTATATCATCCCCGTGGTTTATAACCGCCGCATCTATTTGTTCTGGCCGGTATTTACCATGCAGCAAGATGTCCCTAACACGTTCGACGTGCCTGATCAGTCGCAGTCGCAATTTACGGCCACCCCGCCTCCGCAGCAATGGAAACTGCAGATGGCCTTCAGCGAATTAAAAAATGGCAAGTGGTCGCCTAAAATATTGTCAACCGATTCCATTGACATAGAACTCTCACAGACAGATGGTTTCCAGACACAAAGCACGGATAAGAGCCAATTTCTTTTCATACCGCTTGATTTTCCGGATGTATGCAAGCTGTTGAACGACAAGGCAGCACATGCTAAAAAGACCGTAAATAAAAATCAACAGTTCCTTGATGATTTCGTTGCGGCTTTACAGGGGAATTCCAAGCTGGTGATCGGAGTTTTCCAGGTCTACATGGATGAGTTCGGGGGCTCACACTATGATATGAAAGGTGCCTTTGAGATGGATCCATGCCGCGGCTACCCCGTACTCAGCTACGATACGCCGAATGTTAGCCCTATTGTGCCGATGTTTGATAACAGCGTTTGGGTTAACCAGTTAGATCAATCGGATGATAACGGAGAGGAACTATCCGTTAACAGCGCGCCGATTTTAGATCAAACAATAGGCCAGTACAACAACCTGATGCCGCTGCAAGTCGGTTTCTTTGATAAGCTGTTCTATATCTTCCTTTATAAAGATTATTGGATGAAGAACTGCGGGGCTAAACAGTCCTCGCAAAGCTTCCAGCCGCAAATGCGAATGGAAATGATAGAACACGTGAAGATGACGCTTGGTACCTTCATGTCATTTTTCTACCAGGACGGCAAGCGTACTTATTATGTAGCCGAAGAAGTGAGCAACGACAATGATTTTGAGTTTTTCTATGACGATTTTGAAGGTTTGTTTATCGCTTTGCTCGAGCAAAAATGGGATGATGCCAAACGGTATATCGCAATGTTCCAGAAAGCCAAGCCGAAAAAGTTCCGTGGTATGATGCATTTTTATAATTTTTATCATCCCCTTACTTGTTATTACATCAGGCAACTTTATGCGAAGGGTATAGACGGATTGCTGAGCCGCGATACGCAGGCAGCAAACGACCCCGCATTGGATACCAACGCTAACCTGTTCAGCTTCGAAACAACCTACGGTCCATCCGCTCTTGTATACAGGGGTAAGCCTTTCCAGGCGCTCGGGCGCACGATATATCCCGGCTACCCGACAGATGATACGGATTTCAACTTCAGTGAGGGCTATGCCAATTACAATTGGGAGCTGTTCTTTCACGTGCCGCTGCTGATAGCAGAGAGCCTGAGCCAAAACCAGCAATTTGAAGATGCTACCAAGTGGTTCAATTACATTTTTAACCCTACTGATACGTCCTCCAACCCATCTCCGCAAAAGTATTGGGTAACCAAGCCGTTCTTTCAAACAACCAATACAGATTACTTCAAAGAATACATCGATAACCTGATGGTGCTGATCAATAATGACGGTGACGCCGGAGAGTTTGACACTTTGACCAAAGAAGTGGGCAACTGGCGGGCTGATCCGTTCGAGCCGCATGATATCGCCCGCTTCCGTACGGTAGCTTATCAGAAAAATGTGGTGATGAAATTTGTGCAGCACCTGATCGCCTACGGAGACTATATGTTTATGCAGGATACGATGGAGACAGTAAACCAGGCCACCCAGCTTTATGTGATGGCCAGCGAAATACTGGGGCCAAAACCGCAGCAGGTGCCGCCGGCCTATGAATTGGAATATATGACTTATAACCAGCTGCACGCGGATAAACCCGACAGCTTTTCCAATGCCCTTGTGGAAATAGAAAACCTGCTGCCGCTGCAGGAAGTATCGGGCTATGACGGTACCAAACCCACCGATCCGCACCTGCCGGCATTGCAGACCCTGTACTTCTGTATACCGCAGAATGATCAGCTCATGACTTATTGGGATACCATCGAGAACCGCCTTTACAATATCCGAAATGGTTTGAATATAGATGGTATCTTCTCACCATTATCGCTGTTCGCGCCGCCGATCGATCCGGGCGCATTGGTGCGTGCCGCCGCATCCGGGCTGGATATCAGCAGTATACTCAGCGATATGAACACGCCGCTGCCTTATTATCGTTTCCAGGTTATGCTGCAAAAGGCGATAGACCTGTGTAATGACGTGAAAGGCATGGGTAATTCTTTGCTGTCAGCGCTGGAGAAAAAAGATTCGGAAGGATTAGCCTTGCTGCGCTCTCAACAGGAGATAGCCGTGCAGCAAAAAGTGCTGCTGGTGAAACAAAAACAACTGGACGAATCGAATAACGCATTGTCTGCATTGCAAAAAAGCCTGGAGTTAAATGATGTAAAGATCAAATACTATACAGGCCTGATAGCAGCCGGCTGGAATACTGCGGAAATTACCTCCGTTGCACTTACCGGCTCATCAATAGCCCTGCAGGTTGCCGGTACCGTACTGGACACCCTTTCAAGCGTAATGCATGAGATACCCGATATACAGGGCGGTGCATCCGGCATCGGCGGATCGCCGCATGTGACCGTAAAATTCGGGGGGCAGAATATCGGCGATGGCATTCATGCAGCGGCAGCAGCCATACACGGCGTGGCTTCGTCTTTGCAAACAGGTGCAGGCTTGAGCACCACCATTGGGTCTTTCCAGCGCCGTGCCCAGGAATGGCAGCAGCAGCTGGATACCGCTAATAAAGAGAAGGAGCATATTAACGTGCAGATGGAAGGCGCTAAATTAAAAATTTCCATTTCAGAGCAGGAGGTTAAGAACCAGGAATTGCAGATCTCCAACTCGGAAGCAACGGATGCTTATATGCACAGCAAGTACACCAACCAGGACCTGTACAGCTGGATGATCTCGCAAATATCCAATATCTATTTCTCCTCGTATAACCTGGCTTATAAAGTCGCCAAGTCTGCAGAGCAATGCTATCGTTATGAGCTGGGTCTGAGTGATTCATCGTATATCAAATATGGTTACTGGGACAGTCTGAACAAAGGTTTACTCAGCGGCGAGAAGCTGATGGCCGATATCAAACAGCTGGAAATGGCGTATTTCGGCCAAAACAAAAGGGAGTACGAGCTTACTAAACATGTATCCCTGGCCTTACTGGATCCAACTGCATTGATGACCCTAAAAGAAAACGGCAGGTGTTTTATCGACCTGCCGGAAGAACTGTTCGATATGGATTATCCGGGACAGTACATGCGGCGCCTGCGTTCGGTGAGCATTACCATTCCTTGCGTGGCGGGGCCTTATATCACCGTAGCCTGCACGCTCACCCTGATGAAAAATTCCATACGCACAATTAACACCAGTACAGGTGCCAATACTTATCCGCGTAAGAAAACCGGCAATACACCGGCAGATGACAAACGCTTCCGGGATCATGTAGGTACCGTACAAACCATAGTGACCAGCAATGCTGTTAACGACGGCGGCCTGTTCGATATGAGCATGAAGGACGAACGTTACCTGCCATTTGAAGGTGCTGGAGCCGTTTCCTCGTGGATGATAGAATTACCTTCGCCGGTGGCGCAGTTCAATTACGAAACCATCAGTGATCTGATCATCCACCTGAGATATACCTCACGCGAAGGAGGAGACCAGTTGGGCAATGATGCAGCCACACATTTGCGCACCCTGCAAAAAAGTGCACCAGGTTCGCCGCTCACCGCAGCATTTAGCGCCAAACGCGATTTTCCAACCGAGTGGTACCGTTTCCTGAACACCCAAAACAACCAGGGCATGCAGGAACTGGATATCGATATCACCTCCCGGTTGCCATACATCGCGCAGGCCTCCGGCACCACCGCACAAGTTAACAAGGTGACTATATACGCAGGAAGCATCATGAACCCGCTGGCGTTTACGGTGAAAAGCGTGAAGTTGAATAACGTAACGGCGAATATGACGCCTGATAAAGCCATCAGTCATTTGCTGAGCTGGAACAGCGCATGCAATGAACAGCCGGGCAAGTGGCAAATCGATTACGACCCGTCGCAGCAGGCACTAACTTCCAGTGATATTGATGATATCGTGCTGGTGTATCATTACAGTATCCAATAGCGGCAAACAACCCGGTGGATAACCGGGGCGTTTTTCAGATGCATTAAATAATTAAGCCCCGGTTGAACCAACCGGGGCTTAATTGTTAATTTATTTTTCCTATTTCTTGAAAAATATATGAAATTGACTGTTAACCGTTTCGAACTTATACGGCGATGTGCTCTTCTTAAAAATATCTACGCCGCCTCTCCACTGGTTGACATCGATCAATGGAATGGTCCCCATGTTCACCTGTAACATTGCTGAAAGAAGGAGGTTGCCGCCAGGGACCTTATTCAATTCATCCGCAGATGGAGGCTGACCGCCTTTGTTGTAGGTGCCAAACTGAAATTCGCTTGAAAGATTCATTAAATTAGGCGCATCGGCCGGGCAAATAGCATTAGCCGTTCCACCTTTTGCAGCCGGAACACAAGCGGTCGCATTACTGTACATGCCGGATTCGCTGGATAAACGCGAGAGGTTTTCTATTGCACTGGCGTAATGTTTTGCGATCTCAGCAGATTCTGTTTTCGCTGTCGCTAATTTAGCCACAAAATCCGTCTGTGTTGCTACAGCCTTTTTTAGCGCACCATCGGCCGTTGCCAGTTTTTTTTCAGCCTTTTCCAAATTACTCGCGGCGGTCTTTAACTTTGTATCCGCGATTTGTAATTTGCCTTTGGACAGGCTGGTATCTGCATGGGCAGCGTCATTGTCTTTCTGGGCCTGATCTTTGGCGTCCTTTGCCTTCGTTACCTCATCAGCTGCTTTACTTTGATTTGTCTCCGCCAGTGTTTTTGCCTGCGTGGCTGCATCCAGCTTTCTTTGTGCCCATGTTACAGAACTTATTGCGCCTTCATGATTGGCCCATGAAGCTCTGTCCAGCAGTTGCGTGTTCGTTAATTTTACTTTAGCCGACAGATCTTTGTTGATCTTGTATTTATCGCCGTCTTTTTCAACTATAAAGACTTTGTTCGAATTAGCATCCGTATTGTTATCTACCAGTTTAGCATCCACAGCTTCCCCGGTGATCGTATAGTAGCCTGAAGCTGTTTTCCCGTTTTTATCAACCAAAACAACCGGGTTTGCATGACAATATATGTAGACATTCAGCCCGTCTTCGATCCCGGCAGGATCTGCGGCGGTCCACCTGCATAACCAGGGAGCGTAATACCTGGCTCCATGATAATATAAGCCACTTTCTTCATCCCGTTCTTTGCCGGTATAACGATAACGCTTCATCGGAACGTCAAGCGCGGCATCCATTGCCTGGTATGATGTTGTACCAAAAGGATGGTATTCTTCATAGGAAACTATTCTTCCCGTCCCGTCCAGTTCGTAAGCAGCGCTGCCAAGGTGATTCCCATATTGGTATCGCGGAAGCAAAGTTCCCAGGGCGGTGGCATCTGAACCAGCAATATCAATAGTTTTTCTATCTATAGTGGCAACCCTGGTTTTGTCATCCATCACATGCATGGTCTGCCGTTCCAGCACCACATGGCCGGAGGGGTCATAGGTGCGGTATATCTCAAAACTGCCGAGGTAAAAACGTTCTGAGATGAGCACAGTAATTCCGCCCTCAACCGCCGCGCTCATGGTAGCTTTACGTAGCCTCATCCCGGCAGCGTCGTAAGTATAATAAGTAGTTTGTCCCACACCTGAATTAACGGCCTGCGGCGTAACCGAAACCAGTTCGTCCCGGTAATTCCACGCCATGCCGGGTAGCTGGGGCATATTCAGGGTATTCCCGTGTGTATCATATGCGTATGTTATCGCAGGTGTGTTACCTACAGTAGTAGCCAGCAACTGGTTATTCATGATTGCAGCGGGCGCAATACCAAAATTTGCCCTGTCGACCATATTATTGTTATATGCAAAAACACGGGTATAGCTTCCACCGTCGGCAACATGCTTTAATTTCGTCATGTTACCCACTGCGTCATAACTGTAGCTTTGGACGTAAGCACGCATAGCCATACTATCAGCGGGAGCCGGTGATGCGGCCGCATCAAAGGGGTAGTTTCGGTAATTTACATTCACAGGGCTTTCATCCACAGTGTTTTGAGCTATCTGTTCCCTCCCGGTGGCTTGTATGAGCCGGTAGGTAGCATCGTATGTATAATCTGCGTCCGACAAAACCTGCTTGTTATTATAAAATACAGGGGGCTGCGCATCGTCAAGCAGGTAAGTTATATTACCCATAGGATCATAATGATAACGGAGGTCCTGCAGGATGACAGCACCGTTGTTTGCGGTGGTCAATAAACGTGACAGGCGAAAAGTATCCTGGTCATAAGTATACCTGGTCACCGTATTGTTGCCGTATTGTATACAGAGCCGCTGCCCTTTTTCGTTATGGGATATCCTAGTCACATAGGGCGCCGGTGATAAACCTCCCTTTTCGTATAGGTCTACCCTGTTTAGCTTACCCGATTCGCCGTAGTCCGGAATAAAAACGTCCGCATTATTTATGGCTGCCCCGGAATAGGGCGGGGATATTATAGCTCCGGCGGTGAGGGGAATAAAAGGCCGCGTGTAAAGTACGGGCCTGTTCAAGGCATCGTAAGCTACCAGGCTTACATACTCTTCATTGCTCAGCAAACTAAGATCGCTTGCATCGCCAGCCCATTGGATCACAGGGATCACCGGATCCGAAGTCCGGAAATGGTTTGCGAAGATACGGCTGCCCTGGATAAGGTTGCCTTTGAACTCATAGCTATAATTCGTCACCAATCCCGACTGGTCGAACTGCTGGTAAAGTCTTGTTCTCAGGTTGTTAGTGATATCTGCAGCTCCGTTGATCGTTACGCCCTCCCCGTAAACATTGTAAGCGGACAGGTAAAAAGTCCCGTTCACCCATACCCCGGATTGAAGCGGCCGGTGTACCGGATCATAGGTATAAGTGTACACCATCGTATTTGCGCCGTTCATATCCCATTGCATGAAAGGCTTATCCATTACGTCATGCAGCATCCAGCGCTCCCCGGTATCCATGCTCGACTGATACACCTGGCGGTTGAGCAGGTCATATTGCCATTGCATTACGGTACTGCCCATTGCATCAATAGCCGATAGCGGGTTGTTTTCCAGGTCGAGCACAGTTTGCTCCGCGTAAAATTCCGGGTTACCATCAACAATATTATAGGATACCGTATAGAAGGCCCGGCCCAGTGAGTCGAGATGGACAGTTTCCGGCGTATCATAATGTGCGGCTGCCTTGGATGCTGCGTTGACAGCTTTCGGATCAGCAGCGTTTGAGTTGACCAGGTACCAGCCGCTATCCAGCACTGTGTCGTTTTGATCGTACATGATCTGCATCCACGCATCGAACACTGTCTTTGAAAAAGTGCCGTCAGGAAAATCGGTCCGTATCACCCGGCCGGTAGGATCGTAATGCAAAACAGCGCTGACGCCGTTTGGCGGCGCCTGTTCATACGCCGCCGTATCGCTAAAATAAGGCTCAAACTGCATGACTGCACTGCCCTTGTTATTATATACGGTTTTGCCGCTGCCGACCCATCGATGCAGCTGTAGATTGGCGTCGGCCTGTACTTTTTTCATCACACTGCGCCCCAAACCGTCGGTGTATTCAAAGCTAAATTGATACGGCGCCGAATTGATATCCACGCGCGGATCAACTGATTGGTTGGCGTGGATGCTACGGGTTATAGCGCCGGTACCGAAAGGGCCGCCTGCGGAGAAATCATAGATAAAGCGGGTGGTCGCGCCTTGCAGAAGGGCAGGGCCATTGGCGAATGGATCACTGAAAAAGCCGTTGACTTGGACGGCTGTAAGGTCGGCTGTAAAGCCGCCGTTAAAGACATCGCCCTCTCCCTTGCCACTCATAGCTATGGCGACCAACAAACCACGGGTGTCGTATTTATAATCCGTAGCATTGCCGTTAGGATCGATAATGTTCTGAGGCGAAAGCGTACGGTAATCGAACCCGGAGACCGTCATCACATTATTAACGGCATCCGTGACGGACGACATCAGCAGCCAATGATTATCATAAGCAATAGTAGCCTGATAACCATAAGCATCGACGAACTGGCAGGGCAGCAGGAAAGGAAGCGGCGCCCCGGCCCGCAAGTATACCCGGAAGCCGGACGGTACCCACCATTCGCCTGACGCATCCGTTCCCGGGAAGTAATTTAATGTCTTATAAGAATCCGATGCGATATACCGGCTGTTGGTCAGCAGTGCGGCTGTAGCCTTACCCATGAGCGCCGTAGTCCCCGCATTAAAAGCAAGATGATAGGTTTGATAAAGCATTCCGAGGTTATCCATTGTATATAATGGGAGGGGCGTAACCAGGTCATCTTTTAAATACAATTTGCGCTGGTGCTTCAGCTTTTTTAATGCAGGCTGAACCGGCGGGCTGGTGAAGTCTCCAATGCCAAAGTAACCGGCAGACGGTGTCAGCCCCGTTAGCTCGGAGACAATTGTTTCACAGTCTACCGGCAGCCGGTAGGTTGATGTGTTAACGATCTCGCCGGTGTAAGCAAGTTGTGTGTAAATAATATGGGTGTTTTGCTGCTCAAGCGACACCTGTCCCGGCAAAAGCTGGTTACCGGGAAGGGCTAATCCCCCCGGGTTGGCCGGATCCACAGGCTGCCGGGCATAAGCCACGGTATAGGTGTCCGTTATATTACCGTATTCGTCAAATGCGGTATTAAGTGTATGGTTTATGCGTGGATCGGCCGGGTTGCGTTCGTAATCGTACCTGATCATCTCACTTTCGGTGCTCAAAAACGAAGCATATAGGTTTGTTCCCTGGGGTTGTATCAACGTGATCTTGTTATTGCGCTCCACCACGGAATAAGGGTATTTGGCCTGCGGGGAATTATCCGGCGCATAAACTTCCTGGCGGATCATCATTCCTTTGCAGGCCCGTAATGCCTCCAGCACTTCCTCCGTCGTCAGGTTTACAGGCAGCAACGGTTCAGGTAAGTTGTATTCGGAGAACGACGGGTTTGGAAAATATTCGGACGCGTACTGATGCAATATTTTATTCAGCCCCAGGTAAGCGCCGGTATGATACCATGTTTTGGTGTGTACCGGCGCCTGGTCTGCCAGGGCGTTGTTATCAAAGATGTCAGTGTCTGTTTGTTCTACACGGCCAAATCCGCGGTATTCTTTCTCGTGGTGATCGTAATAACCATGATGATACGTATAGCTGCAGGAATAACTTGTTCCCGAGATAGTATCCCTAACCAAAGTGCCCGCGACGCACTGCACCGGGAAGCCAAGTTTTGTTATCCATGGTGTGCCGGCCATTTTATCGTGCAGGTAATAATAAGTAGAGGACTTATAGCTGATCGTAACCTGTTTTCCCATACCGTTGCTATGCCCCGCAAGCATGTAGGGTTTGTTGCCGCCCATCAGGTCGATATATTTCAAAGGAGCGACTGCGTTACCAGGCAGCGGCGACGACCATATGATACACGCGGTGCCATTCCCAAGCAAGTCCGCTACCGACAATTGGTTCGGTGAGGCCAGATCCGGGAAGCCCGGCACCTCAACAGGTTGCCCCCAGGCATTGCCGCTTAGATTAAGCCAGGCACAAAACTTATTTTGACCGAGATATAATATATCCATTGCCCCGGTGCCGTTAATATCCGACAAATGTATATAACGGGGTTGGAATTTATCAATGGTATCGAATACCGGGGCATTTAGCATATTTACTTTTGCGCCAAACTTGCCATACCCCATGTTTGGCCAATAGGATACTTCGCCGTTTCGTATCCGTACGATGTCGGAAAGCCCGTCGCCGTTCATGTCTGCTATAAAAATGCTTTGTACGGGGTCAGCAAATACAATGGCCGGGCCTTTTTCTTCATCAAATGGCTTTGAGGCCCGTCCGGGTGAACCATAACCTCGTGTGCCTGTGGCCGGGTACCAGGTAAAGACATTTTCTTCCGACAAAACAATATCGGGCATTCCATCGCCGTTCAGGTCAATAAATTTAATATTCGGATCTTTGATATCAACAACCGGATATTGTTCAAAAGGCATAAATGAGAGCCATTCCTGTTCGTCTGTCAGCTCAAAATAGCCCAGGTTGGGCGAATTAGCGGAAACGATAAATTTTCGCCCGTCCCCGGTTAAGTTTTGCAACGATAGCGTGCCATTATATAAACCTGTGAAGGATGGCTTTTGAGCGGCAAGTTTTGCCGGTGTAAACACCCCTCCCCCAAGATTGCTGTTGTAATACCAGCCTTCCGACTGCTCGCTGAGGATGCCGGAAATTCCTTCGTTATACAGGTCGGTAAACAGGTATGGGGAGCTTAGTCCGACCGGGATATTTACCCTATTTTCCGGACTGACGGTTTGCACGTCCGTATTCCAGACGGGCACCTGGTAATTAAAAGTAAGCGGCGGAAATCCCGATACGCTGTAGCCGCTTTCCTGGTTTCCATACCAGCCGTTTTCGGTGACCGAAGTGATAAAATCAGCTTCTGCGAAGGCAAGTGCGGCAAGGTCTGTCACCGGCTGAAAATTAAAGTACTCGTACGTAAGATCGAGTGACTTCACCAGCACCGGGTTGGCATCCAGCTCCGGAAAATTGTGAAACATCAAAAACCTACGGCACAACCGGTAGGTACGCATATCAAAGCCGGGCTTACAATTCGAAAAAGGATCCAGGCGGCAGCTCCATGTTCCGGATGGGGCAGGAGTGGGCTTATCCAGGTCATGATCGCCATAATCGATCACGAGCGAAAACAGGTAATCCGTGGCGTCAGGAATTACAGGAAGATAAGGGTCAGGCGTTCCGCCCAAAGGTACCGGGCTGTAAGTCGTAATATTTCCATAGGCAACCTTCTTCAGGTAGGTATTGCAGACAGCCTGGTTGCCGTTCAACCGGTTGCCTTCATGCAGTAAAGCAGGTACATTAGCCAGGTCCTCAGCTGCGTAAAAATACCGGTAACAATTCCCCTTGTCATCGAACGAAATTTCAGGCAGCCATTCATAAATATGTGAAGGCTCGGCCGGATCGGTGATCCTGCTTTGCACAGTGAGCCCGTAAAAGGTGACGGTATTATCTTTACCTGTAACTTTCCAATACATGCCCGAAGCAGAAGTGATCTGTTCTATCAGCATAAAAGCCCCTTCCATCCTTGGCCGGTAGCGTTTTATTAAATAAGCGCCGCTGTTGAACGTGTCAGGTTCCCATTCGCTGTTCTTTCCTATTACCAGTTTTAGCACGAGGTCTTCGGCGCCATCTATTTGAAAAATGTCACTTTCAAGTGCATCCTGGTACATGGGTAATTGTTTATCAGTACGCCGCTTAATGGCTGGGAGGTTAATATTCCAGCCAAGTCCAAACGGGCTGCCACCGCTTCCCGAATTATAGGTTAACGCCAGCGAGGGAGCAAAATCGCCCCTTGATTTAGAAAGAGGCAGAGGAATGCTTAACGAAGCAGTGCCGTTTGCAGCGTTTACCTGGAATTTTTCATCGATAGATTTTAGCGCGCCACCGCCTTTTGGTATATTAATAGCAGGCATTGGTATCAGGTTGTCTTTTGCAAACGCGTCACTATCAGATTGCTTCATAAAATCGCGTAGCTGCTTCGACCGGTCACCCGGAGCGGATGGCTTCGGCTGATTATCCATATCGTCTGTTTTCATATTGGGTGGGATAAGGGATTACCCAAATGTAATTGAATGATCGGTGATTTGAGCGCGTAGTTCAACCCGTTTTCTCTTCGGTTTTTACGTATTGTAAACTCTAAACAGTAGTGGGTCGCCTGACGAAGATTTGCTGAAAACAAATCCCTCAAAATTTCTCTCCTGAACACATTTAGCAGCCCTATTAAATTACCGGCTATTTGTGCCCCGATCTATATGTTGCTGTTTATCTTCGCTTTGATTTTTTCGAAAAGAAGCCGGCTGCGATCATCAGGCGGTTGCCATGCTTCGGTTCGGTCTGTAAATAGTAGCTGTAGCGCCTTGTATAAAGCTGCATCTTTTTCAAACAGGTCATCGAGTTCCTGCAGTTCGTTAGGGTTCGCTCTGCCGGTCATTTTTTTGACGACGAGTTTTATTACCTGATCTTCATTTGGCATCGTTAACTTTGTCAAAAAATTCTTTTTGCAGTTTCAGGGTCTGCTGATCGGCTTTGATGGTACGGATCACTTCAGCAAGCTCCTTCGTCACATGCCCGACTTCCAGTTCACCAAGCGCAGCGGTCGCGGTTGAGCCGTCGCCGTCATAGTGGTTAGGGTACCCGGCATACCACCAGATCGGGGTGTAGATGTTTTTGAGGTTTAGCCTTTCCTGTATAGCACCAGATTCGTTCTTCGCCCTGTCCATCTGTACCAGGTCGGGCCGTGTATACAAAATTTCGGAAGTCTCCATCTCACCGGCATGGTCGCCCCTGGAAAGGTCGCCTTTGCTAAGCTTTACAAACTGTTTTTCAAATTCGGGGTCCCCGCTGCGTGACTGGTACAGGTATACCGCATAGTTCCGGCGTTTCTCCAGCCGGGTTTGCATAAAGTAATGCATGAAGTCCCAATTGCCACCATGGGTATTGATGATCAGTATCTTCTTAAAACCATTGCGGGCAATTTCATCGCAGGTGGCCTCCAGCAGGTCCCACGCCACATGGGCGGGCAAGGCAAAAGCGCCCGGCTGGTGGCGTGCCTCATTGATCTGCCCGTAAAAATAATCAGGGAACACCACTGCATATTCTTTTTTTACCGCCCGGGCAGCGTACTCCCTCGCCCTGACGAGGTCTGTGCCGATAGGGGCGTGGGGCCATGTTTCTCTAAAACCCCAATAGGTAGTATACACGTCGAATCGGATTGTTTGAGCGCTTCTGCCCAGTCGCTGGCTGTCAATTCATCCCAGCGGGTATGCAGCTGCTGGGCGCCCGCATATTGCAGCATGCCAGACAGTACTATCAACAAAAATAATTTCTTTGCCATAATTTTAGTTTTAAATTGTTTTACAGCGACAAAGAAACCGGCACATGGAACGCTTTGAAAATATGTATGATGACACGCCGGATTTAATTGATGAAATGCATATTAATGAGTAAAATAGCTGAATGTGCAGTTTATTAACCGGGGAGACACGTCTATCTACGTAACTCCTTTTGGCCGACCAACCGGATCACTCACTCCTTAAACTTTTAACCGGATCTGCCAGCGCCGCCCTGACTGACTGGAAGCTGATTGTAAATAAAGTGATCACCAGCGCCATAATACCTGACATAAACACACCCGGTCCAATGCTGATTCGGTAATCATATTGCTGTAGCCAGCCTGTCATAAAATAGAATGCTAAGGGCGCAGCAATTACACAACCGATTAGTACCAGCACCATAAAGTCTTTAGACAGTAATAGCCAAATGCCACTAACCGGCGCCCCTAAAACTTTACGTATGCCGATTTCCTTAGTTCTTTGTTCCGCCATATAGGCTGCCAGCCCGAACAAGCCAAGGCAGGAGATTAATATCGTTAACCCTGCGAAAACGGCAGCCAGCTTACCCACCAGCTGCGCCTGTTTAAATTTATCATCATAAGCTGTATCGGCGAATTGATAATCGTAAGGATAAGCTGGGTTATATTTTTTAAAGATGGGTGCGAGTTTGTCTATCGCGTCGTGCACATTCACACTATGCTTAAGGCGGTACATCATAGTACCAGACATATCCGGGTTATAAACAAACAGGGCGGGTTGTATCGCCGAAAATGGAGAGCCGATAACCGAATTTTTGGCGACCCCGATGATCCGCACAGGCCCTTTCGATAATTCAGTGGTCAGCATTTGGCCCAAAGGTTTTTTGAGCCGTAATTGCCCAACCGCGGCTTCGTTAAGAATAACGTTGAGTGTATCATTCGGCGTTCCTGCAAATTCCCGGCCTTCTGCCATTTTCATACCTGTGGTTTCAAAAAAGCCCTCTGAAACTGCGGCATAGGATATACCAAGCAGTTCTCCGGCGTTTTTACCCGGCCAGTTTAAGAGGTTACAACCAGCCTGGAAATCAATCACAGGGATAGGACTGGATGCCCTGGTGACGTTTGCTACAAATCCACTTTGTAATAAGTCATTTTTAAGCGGGGTGTAGTTGCGGTTAAGATCGGGGGGGATGGTTGTCATTACCAGCCGGTCGGCGTCATAGCCGGTTGGTCTGTTTTTAACATGGCTGATTTGCTGATAAATGATGATGGTACCTACAATCAATGCAATGGAACAGGTAAATTGAATTACTACCAGGATCTTACGGGGCAAGGCCGCCGCTTTGCCAACCTGGAGTGTACCACGCAGCACCTTTACAGGGTTAAAAGAAGAAAGGTAAAAAGCAGGCCGGCTTCCGGCCATTACACCAGTAAATAAAATAAACCCCAGCAATAATATCCAGAAAAGAGGCGCAGCGTAAGGTATCTTCAGCGTATTGCCGGTTAGGGAATTAAAAGCAGGTAGTGATAACTGAACAATGAGGATAGCAAAAAGAGCGGCTATAAAGGTAACCAGGACAGATTCGGTGAGGAACTGGAAAATCAGGCTGGCACGGCTCGAGCCGATCGCTTTTCTCACACCCACCTCTTTTGCTTTTTTCTCTGAACGCGCGGTAAACAAGTTAACAAAATTGATACAGGCGATTAGCAAAACCAACGCGCCTATAATGCAGAACATGTGTACGTAAACAATAAAGCCGCCGGATGCTTTCCCATTTTTGAATTCCGAATATAAATGCCAGTTTTTTACCGGCTGTAAAGCGATTTCGACTTTGTGGATGGGATCGTGGCCCTGCAGCAGGTTTTTGATCTTTGGCGCAAATTGTTCTTCGGTTACCCCCGGCTGTAATTCAACATACTGTTCAAAGGGGTAATGTGTCCAATCCGTCCTTGCCGACTTTACCCATAGTTCTGTTTGCTCCCAATAAGTAAACGGTAATAAGAAGCTGAACTGCAGGGTGGAATTATCAGGCAAATCATCCATCAAACCGGCCACTTTTACATCATGCGTATTATCTATCCGCATCATTTTCCCAATCGGATCATCGTTTCCAAACAAAGCTTTAGCTGTAGATTGGGTAAGTACAATTGAAAACGGTTCATTCAGCACAGTAGCGACATTGCCTGAAAGCAAATGAAACTGAAACATCTTTAAAAAATCAGTCCCCACAATCATGCCCCGCTGGTATAGCTTTTTATCTCCGACTATCAGGCTGTGTCTTGATGTCCAGCCGGTCTCGGAAACGTATTTTACTTCCGGGAAATTACTGCGCAGAGCCCCGGCAATTGGCAGGCAGCCGCCGTTTTGCGTTTGAATATCCCCATTTTGGTCGAAATTTAGCTTAACCTGGTAAAGCTGTGTGTAATTTGGGAGAAAGCGATCGTAGGAATATTCGTGCCAGGCCCATAACGCTATCAGTAAGGTTACAGCAATTCCTGCTGCGAGTCCGGTAATATTGAGGGCGCTGTAAACTTTGTTGCCGATTGTATTACGCCAGGCTAGCTTTAAATAATTTTTAATCATAACATTGCGTTTTAATTTGGCGGCAGCCCAAATTGGCGGGCTTTCCGGACGCAATATTACCGGGCGTATTCGTGGCGGGGCTGCCAACTTATCAATTGGCAGTTGTTTTCCCAAGCTGTTTTTGTACTCCAAAGGAGTTTTGCCGGTCATCTCCTTAAAAACCCGATGAAAAGTTCTTTCGGAATTGAAACCCGACTCATAAGCGATACCACGCAGCGTAAGCCTGTCGTAAGCCGGGTCATGCATTTTTCGCACCACTTCACGAACCCGGAATTCATTGATAAAGTCGCTAAAGTTCTTTTCAAGCCCAACGTTGATGATGCGTGATAAGTCATGGGGATGGATGGCCAGTTTTACGGCCAGCGAGGTTAAGGTCAGTTCCGCATCCTCGTACAGGCGGTTTGCGGCCACAGCTTCCTTTAACCTCCTGCCTTTTTCGCGGGCATCCGATCTGTCGGCTACCGGCATGGCCAGTTCGACACCGTTACCCGGTTTCAGTATCGCTTCGGCGGCCATGTGGATCAGAACCAGGGCAATAGCAAAATAGCATATATCGTTAAATAGCGATGCCACGCAAAACAAACCGAGCAGGAGCAAGGCCCTTTCCAGTCGCCTGAAAGCAAAACGCGGCCTGTCCATCAGCACCGGTCGCAGCTTGCGATAAAATTCTTCTATCAGCCGGTGCGCCAGGTACAGATAAATCACAACCGAAACTAAAACCACCCAGGCCGGCATCCAATATCCCACAAGGAGCATTGAAAAATGCAGCATATCTTTCCACTGAAACCGCTGGTCGGGGAAGGTTAGCTGCCGTATATAAAAATACAGCAACGGCCCCAGCGCCAGTAACAGAAACGGCGCAAGTTCACTGGTCTTCAATACGCAGACAGCCAGGGCCACGCTCAGAAACAGTTTAGCAGCGTTGCCGGGCCTTTTGGCAGATACTAAGAGCAACGCAAACGCCAACCCTACGAATAGGGTCGCCAGTGATGCCAGGTTATACAAGCCGATATGGAATATATTTAGATTCAATGCAGTGAGAGGTTCAATCATTGTTCCAAATCAATAACGATCTGAAAAATAGGAAATTATAATTTATGTTTTGCCGGGTTTGTAATGAAAGCGAACGGGTTGGTGTGCGGTTATTGAATTGATGAGGTGCTGCGACAAAAGCAAATAATATCTAAAAAATAGCGCAAAATAAAGGCCGCCTCTTACACAATTAGAGGCGGTTTTTGAAATTCGTGACCGATAAAGTACAGATATCAAACTCTTTTGTTGAAAACTTTAAGAAGATTACAAAGTTTTCACTACATAAAAAGGGGTCTTAATAAAAAAAAATCTTGCATAATTTACTTATTTTAAATGACTTATATTTAACTTGTTAAGTTTATCATGAAAAACGAAGTCAGAAACAAAATTATCTTGCATGGAAATTACTTTGATTCTTTTTTGAAGTTTTCGTATAAAGAAGGCTACGCAATTCCAGCTGGTATCAGCATAGAAGAATATAAGCTCGAATTTGAAGATTTTGATTTTCATAGGGTATATTCAAATAGGAGTGAAATTTTGCAGATGCTTTTAATATATGATGAAATTTCATTTATCGATCCCGTGTTGCAATTTGACTTATCCAAATTGCAAAAGACTGGTTTAATAAAAGTAGTTGTGGATGAAAGAGCATTAGGATACCTTAAATATGAAGACACAGAAAAGGATATATTGATGCAAATTAAACCCATCATCATTGACAGATTAAAAAAGGATTTTAATAATCTTTATTCTGAATTGGGGCTAAATAAATTTAAAATCAGTTACTCAAGCTTTCTATCTGTTTTATATGATTTCCATGTTATTACAAATCATAAAACGACCGGATTGACGCAAATAGAATCATTAATTATTGACAAATATTTGGCTTATTTAGAAAACCAAATTATAAAAAGGGGTGATGCGTTATATGCGCGCAAAAGGGGAATCGATGAGGAGACTATTGGACGAATGATATCGTTGACATTTAGGGGTATCATTGAGGCTGAGGTGGGGACACTATTGTGTCTATTAGACATGAGTAGCACTCAAAATGGGGTGTTAATGCAAGACGAATTTAAGTTTGATAAGGTGATTACAGCTTCGGCGCTACCTGATTTAAAAGAAGGTACACAAATCATCGAAGGCTACAAAATCTTAAAATTATCGTATCAGAAACTTATAGATACGCTTCCGGCACTAAATACGATAGATGATGTATTAAAGTTAAAAGAGAAAAAACACAAAGAAATTAAAGAGCTTCAGCAAATATTGTCGGAAATTGAAATCGATTTGCGAAACGGAAGAATTGCTGCAATTAAAAATGCGGACTCAAGGATAAAAAAATCTATTAACGATTTGAACAGGAATCAAAAAATTCAAAAGGTAAATAGATGGCTTACTTATATTTCAATACCAATAGGAATTATAGAAACAATATTGCATTTACCGCCAATAATGGGCTTTTCAGTAGGCGCTGCCGGTGTTGGCACTACTTTGCGGTCTAAAGTAATTGAAGAGAAAAACGGGTGGCTTCAGGTAATTAGATAATTTTATTTATTATGTATTGAGGCTCTTCCATAAAAGAAATATAAATCAAAGGCTTTCCAGTATTACTGAAAAGCCTTTCGTGACCCGGGAGAGATTCGAACTCTCGACCCAATGATTAAGAGTCATTTGCTCTACCAGCTGAGCTACCGAGTCTGGTGTTTTTTATTCGGGCTGCAAATAAACGATTTTTTTTTGATGTATAGAAGTGTCTGAACCGGGAAAATAACAAAACATTATTTACAAGTAACCTATGCTCAATATATATTTGGAACGATAGTTGAATAACCAGTATATAATTACCTAACTTTGAACCGATAACTTATTGACAATGGCCCCTTTCGGGGCAAAAAAATCCCATATGACGAAAAATTTTACCCGCATTTTCCTTTCGCTTTCTGCGATCGTGATGCTTTACGCTTCCTGTAAAAAAGAAGCTGTAAAAAAAAATACTCCCGCTACTGATTATAAAGCTTTAAGCAGCCAGGTCGCCATTACATTCTACCAGGCAATCACCGGCCAATACGGCAGCGTGGATGTGAGCAAAGGAATTAAATCTCCGTTTAAGACTAACGCAGCACGCAAAGGCTTAACGCTGAATGATGTACCATCATTGTGCGGCTTTGCGGTTGATACCACTTACAATTATACGGTTGTATCACCGGGCGACCCGGGTTATCATTTTACTGATACAACAAAAATTTATTACGGGAATTTCCATTTTGTTTATACCTGCACAGGTGGTATAGTTAATGGGTATGATGTAACCGATAGCGTATCATACAATGCATCCAGCTTTGACTTCAGGAGCGCCAGCTCGCTCGCACAACACTATATTGTTAAGGCGCTTGACCAAACCTATAAGGTGGTTTCGATGGACGGTACAATATCGGCGCGTACAAATGAAAGCAAGATTGGCGAAGAAGTAAATAGCTATAGCATTACAACGTACACTTTAACCGGGCTGAAGGTTGATTTTTCTTCAGGCGTAGCTGATGTAGTTAGCGGAACATCAACTTTCCATATGCACATATTGCCGCCAACTTCGATAGGAGTACCTCCGCCGTATATAAAATATATAGATTATTACGGTACTATCGAATATTTAGGTAATCACAAAGCTAAGCTTACTATCAATCCCGGAGGCCAGGTTTATTTAGTCGACCTGGTTACAGGTGTAGCAACGCCCGTATGATAAATACAATATAAAAGCAATAAAAAACCGGAAGAGAGTCTATCCTTCCGGTTTTTTATTTGAATTCGTTTCGTTTTAAATTATGCCATTGCGTACAGCTCATCGCGCAGTTTCTGCACGGCTTCGCTGGTAATGTATTCGTCGTAGCTCATCAGCTTATCGATGGTACCACCTGGCGTTATTTCAATAATGCGGTTAGCCACAGTCTGTACCAGCTCATGGTCACGTGAGGTGAACAGGATAGTGCCGCGGAAATCCTTCATACCATTGTTTAAGGCAGTGATCGATTCCAAATCAAGGTGGTTGGTCGGTTCATCGAACATCAGCAAATTAGCTGATTGCAGCATCATACGGCTAAACATGCAGCGCATTTTCTCACCTCCTGAAAGCACGGAAGCCTTTTTTAGTACTTCTTCACCCGAGAATAACATCCTGCCTAAGAAACCGCGGATAAACTGGTCATCCTTGTCACCGGGAGAATATTCGCGCAGCCAGTCAATCAGGTTATCATTCTTGCCCGCAAAGTATTCGGCATTGTCAATTGGAATATCGGCAGGGTTAATAGTTACACCCCATTTAAATTCGCCTTTATAATCCTTATCGCGGCCTGTAAGAATATTATACAACGCAGTGGTTGCAAGGCTATTCTGAGATATGATAGCAATCTTATCGCCCTTATTCACCATAAAGCGAATGTCATTAAACAACCGTTCGCCGTTTAATGATTTGCTAAGCTTTTCAACCTGCAATATCTGGTCGCCTGCCTCACGGCCCTGGTTATTGAAGATAATACCCGGATACTTACGGTTTGAGGGCTGTATCTCATCAATGTTAATCTTATCCAAAGCTTTTTTACGGCTGGTGGCTTGTTTTGATTTCGATGCGTTGGCGCTAAACCTGCGGATAAATTCCTGCAATTCCTTAACCCTGTCTTCGGTCTTCTTATTCTGATCCGACCGTTGTTTCAGTGCCAATTGGCTCGATTCGTACCAGAATGTGTAGTTACCGGTGTAGGTAGTCATCTTGGCAAAGTCTATATCCACCACGTGTGTACACACGGTGTCGAGGAAGTGCCTGTCGTGCGATACCACTAATACGATAGCCTCGTAGCTTGCCAGGAAGTCTTCCAGCCAGCTAACGGTGTGGATATCCAAATCGTTGGTAGGCTCATCCAGTAATAAGATATCAGGTTTACCAAAAAGAGCCTGTGCTAGTAATACACGTACTTTCTGGGTATTGTCAAGGTCTTTTACTAATTGGTAATGAAATTCCTCTTTAATGCCGAGGTTACTCAATAGGGTAGCGGCATTACTTTCTGCATTCCATCCGTCCATTTCAGCAAATTGGTTTTCCAGCTCACCTGCACGCTCGCCATCGGCATCGCTGAAATCCTCTTTCAGATAGATAGCGTCCTTCTCCTTCATCACGGCATACATTTCTTTATGCCCCATCATTACGGCCTCCAAAACGGTAAAGTCGTCAAAAGCGTAGTGATTCTGGCTTAAAACTGCCATGCGCTCGCCAGGGGTAAAGCTCACAGACCCGCTGCTTGGGTCAATCTCGCCCGAAAGAATTTTCAGGAAGGTGGATTTACCCGCACCATTGGCGCCGATAATGCCATAACAATTGCCCTGGGTAAATTTCAGGTTAACGTCCTCAAAAAGGGTGCGCTTGCCGTAGCGTAAAGATAAATTGGATACCGTAATCATTAATGCTCCTTGAATTTGCCGCAAAGGTACGGCTAAAAGCCATAATTTATTAACATCGTGTCAATAATTAGTTAGAAAATAGTTTTTAACGATTGTAACAAAGCTGTTGTAATTGCGTTTCATAGCTATAATTCAAGCGTATTTAACCATAGGAAATATAAGTTGGAACAAATGTTGATAAGTTAAGTAATTTGTTCTTAATAAATTCTTTGAAATTAAATAATACGTAATTATATTGTACTGTTTTTAATCCCTAATTAATAAACTAACATGGTTGTCGTAGTAACATTATTATTTGTTATTAACGTGCTTGCAGTACTCGTTCATTTACGAGCGAAACGGGAATATTAATTCCTGGTTTGTTTTGGCGGAGGTTGCAGGTGCTTAACTCAAAAGAAAAACCAAGCTATTGGCCTCGTGTTCGGTTAGCTTTTTTAACTGACCGGACACGGCCATTTTCATCATAAGATTTAACTCCGCGTTAATTGTAAAGGTGACCTCTGTTTCCCCGCCTGATTGCTCCAATTCCCACTTTAAGTCCATTTCAAACGGCGATTTTGCAGCCGGAACGATTTTTATCTCTTTATTTTCAACCCGGCTATCAACCTTAAGGCTAAGGGTAATCATGCCCCTGATATTAAAGCTGGCTTCATCGTAAGTTGATTTCCATTCCCCGATATCTTCGGCAGGCATTAATTTCTGGTGATTGTTCATATCAGCCAGGAAATCGAACACCTTGTTCACAGGCTGTTTTACAATTACTTTATTTTGGAAGGTAGTCATGAATAGAGATTAGAGGTCAGAGACCAGAGATTAGTTGGGGTGTTTTATAAATCTAAATAGAAAAGCGGCAGCCGGTTGCTACAATTTACTGCCGCTGCTACTTTTTCTCTATTTTCCCCAATTAGATGGGTTTTCGCGCCATTGTTTCAATAAGTCCACATCGGCTTCGGTGATGTATTGATTCTCTACCGCATATTTTATCAGCGCGCTGTAGTTGGATAATGTAAAGAAAGGACAGCTTGCACTTTTGAAGTTCTCAGTAGCTATATCGAAACCGTAGCTGAAGATAGCGGCCAGGCCGGCAACATCGTAGCCCGCATCGCGCAAAGCATCAACGGCCTGCAAACTGCTTTTGCCGGTTGAGATTAAATCCTCGATAACTACAACTCTTTTGCCTGATAATGATGCATCGCCCTCGATAAGGCTGCCGGTACCGTGTTCCTTAGGTTTTGAACGGACATAGATAAAAGGTAAGCCTAATTCCTGCGCAACAAGCGCTCCCTGTGGTATGCCGGCTGTAGCAACACCAGCTATAACGCCCACTGATCCGAACTCTTCCTGTATCAGCTTTACTAGCTGCTGCCTGATATAAGTGCGGATATTGTGATGCGACAGCGTAATACGGTTATCGCAATAAATTGGCGATTTCCACCCGCTGGCCCAGGTAAAAGGATTATTAGGTTGTAATTTTATTGCTTTAATTTGCAGCAAAAATTCAGCAACTTGCTGCGCTATCTCAGTATTATCAAACATGGCCCAAAAATACAGAATTTATATTAACGAAAAAGTTATTCTATTAACAGGGAAGGAACCCAAGCGGGTTGCTGACTATAAACAGATTGATACTGAAGCTTTTGACCTTAAAATGCTTTATACCTGGGTGCTTAATCATCCCAATAAACTTTTTTATGTGTTGTGCGATGATGTAAAAGCTTTTTTTAAAACGGTAAAGAAAAGCGTGCCGCTTATTGAAGCGGCGGGCGGCCTGGTGAAAAACGAGGATGGCGATTATCTTTTTATTTTCCGCAACAACAAATGGGACTTACCTAAGGGAAAGATAGAAAAGCAGGAAGGCGTAAAAGAAGCTGCCGTGCGCGAGGTAGAGGAGGAGTGCGGCATAAAAGTGAGCAAACTGGATGACCTTATTTGCAAAACTTATCACTCCTATATCAACAAAGGCGAGGTAGTACTAAAAAAAACTTACTGGTACGAAATGCGCGCCAAAGGCCAGAAGAATTTAAAACCCCAAATAGAAGAAGGGATAACCGACGTGCGCTGGTTTAACAAAGACCATATCAGCCCGATTATTGAAAATACCTTCCCCTCAATTATGGATGTGCTGGTAAAGGAAAAGCTCGTGGAACGGGTAAGGTAGTCTAAAGTCTGTAGTCTCGAGTCTTTAGTCATTTTTTGATCGCCTTGTCGTTTACTGACCGACTTACGACTAATGACTCCAGACTTAAGACTAAAGAAACGGCAACGCTTCCTTCGGAATAAACTGGCTTACATCGCCGTTGTATCGCATTACTTCGCGCACGATACTGGAGCTGATGGACGAATAGCCCGGCTTGCTTACGATAAAAATACTTTCAATTTCCGGATCGAGGGAGTGGTTCATTTGGGCAATGGCCTTTTCGTATTCAAAATCGGATACGGTACGGATGCCCCGAATCATGTAAGCGGCACCGATGCTTTTGCAGAAGTTTACAGTTAAGCCTTCGTAGGCTATGATATGGATACGGTCGTCGTGCTGAAACACTGCACGTAATAATTGCTCTCTTTTTTCTACACTTAACAAGCCGGACTTGGTGCTGTTTACGCCAATGCCGATGTAAAGCTTATCGAATAAGCCGACCGAGCGTTTCACAATATCCACATGAGCTTTGGTTACCGGATCGAACGAGCCGGGGAAAAGGGCAATTTTCATAGCTAAGCCTTATATGGGGTAAAGTTATAAATCATTATGAAGCCCGCGCAATATTTTGGTAAATTGCAATGCCTAAATCGACCAAATCCGCAACTATAGCCCTTAAAGATTCGTATTAGGCATATTCAAAAGCTATGAAATATTATATCAAGCTGTTACGACCAAAGGACTGGGCCAAAAATCTTTTCCTGTTTGTGCCGTCTTTTTTTGCCAAGCATATTTTCACTGCAACAAATACATTGCTGCTGCTTGCAGGCTTTGTTGCTTTTTGCTGCATCGCAAGCAGTATTTATATTATTAATGATTACCGGGATATTGAGGACGACCGCAAACACCCTACTAAGTGCAAACGCCCGCTGGCTTCCGGAAAGGTAAAACCATCACACGCCATCGCGATATGTATAGCGCTGATTATTATTGGCTCTGGTTTCGGCTATATCGCAAATCCGGGCCTGGGGTTTCTGCTGGTGCTGGGCGCGTATTTCTGCCTTAACCTGGCTTATTCATTCGGACTGAAAAATATCGCCATACTGGATATGCTTATCCTTTCAGCCGGTTTCGTTTTCAGGGTTAAAGGTGGCGCTATTATCACGCATACAGACACCACCGAGTGGATGATTATTATGACTTACCTGCTGGCCATGTTTATGGCGCTCGGTAAACGCCGCGACGATTTACTGTTGAAAGAATCGTCGGGTACCGAAATGCGTAAGTCGGTAAAGGGCTATACGATGGAGTACTTAAACCTGATGCTGGGTTTATTCAGTGCGATAATCATCGTAGCTTATATCAGTTATACGCAGTCACCAAAAACTATTAACAGGTTAGGCACTTACCGGCTTTATTATTCCAGTGTATTTGTAATTGCCGGCATTATGCGTTATATGCAAATCGTTTTTGTAAACAAAAATGCAGGCTCACCGACAGACATACTTTACCGCGACCGCTTTATACAAATAACTATTCTTTTGTGGATAGCAAGTGTCTATATAATTTTATACGTGTTGCCACACGCACCAATCTTCTTTTCAGATGGAAAAGCCGCTTACTAGTTGGGGCCATTACCCGGTTGTTGACTGCAGCGAGGAGAAGTTTGTTTTTACCGAACAGCTCGAAAAGTTAGTGGGCGAAGACGATGACTTTATCCCCCGTGGCAACGGCCGTAGCTATGGCGATTCTGCATTGGGTAAACGCGCTTTAACTACGCTTAAATTTGATAAAATCCTAGCTTTCGATAAGGCTAACGGCATATTTGAATGCCAGCCGGGTGTTACCCTGAGCGATGTGCTGGAAGTAATTGTGCCGCAGGGCTGGTTTCTGCCGGTAACACCGGGTACTAAGCTCATCACCATCGGCGGGGCGGTGGGTAGTAACGTGCACGGCAAAAACCATCGTACTGAAGGCTCATTCTCCAGGCATATTGTAGATATGGATGTGAGGTTAGCCTCAAACGAGGTAATTACCTGTTCTTCAACCCAAAATACCGATTTATTTGAAGCAACTTGTGGCGGCATGGGCCTTACGGGAATGGTTACCAGGGTAAAGCTCAGGCTTAAAAAGATTGAGACCTCTTATATCAAACAAAAGCAAATTAAGGCGAAAAACCTGGATGAACTGCTATCGCTTTTTGATAAATACCAAAACTACAGTTACACAGTAGCCTGGATTGACTGCTTGCAGAAAGGCGAAAATTTTGGCCGGGGTATTTTAACGGTCGGGGAACATGCTGCTTTAAACGAGCTTAATGTAGAACAAAAAGTTGAGCCCCTCAAGCTTCCCTCAAATAAAAAACTGAACTTTCCTTTCACTTTCCCTTCATGGGTGTTGAATACATTTACAGTTAAGGCCTTTAACTTTGTGTATTACCTGAAGAACTATAAAAAGGAGATGGATTCGGTAGTATTATACGACCCGGTATTTTATACCCTCGACGCGATAAACAACTGGAACAGGATGTACGGAAAGGCCGGCTTCGTACAATACCAGTTTGTAATGCCTTTGGAGGCTAAACAGGGGCTGGTTGAAATATTAAACCGGATAGGTGAGAAGGGGCTGGGCTCGTTCCTTACCGTGCTGAAAGTATTAGGTAAGCAGGAAAGTATGATTTCGTTTTGCCGGGAAGGTTACACCCTAGCACTGGATTTTCCATTACGTAACGGTGTGTTGGAGTTTTTGAATGAACTGGATGAGATTGTACTAAAATACGGGGGGCGTATTTATCTTACCAAAGACGCCCGCATGAAACCGGAAATGCTGACTAACTACCCCGAACTGGATAGGTTTAAGGCCATCGTAAAAAAATATAACCCGGACGGAAAAATCAGGTCGGCGCAATCTGACCGCTTATTATTGACAGACCCTAAATAAAATAAATGGAGACAGTATTAGTTCTCGGCGCAACATCTGACATCGGCATCGCGATAGCAAAAAAATTTGCTGCCGCCGGTTATAACTTACAACTGGCTGCCCGTAAGCCGGAGCAACTGGATGCCGTTAAATCGGATATTGGAATTCGCAGCGGGATGACTTGCAGCACGCATGCCTTTGATGCTTTGGACTACGGCAGTCATGCAGCTTTTTTTGATGGTCTGAAGCCCGACATTACCATAACTGTTTTTGGTACGATGTACGAGGAGGAAGACGCATTTAACGACTGGGCGCTTGCCGAAGAGATGATTAACACCAATTACACAGGCGCAGTATCCATATTAAATATTGCCGCAAAACATTACATCTCGCAGCAAAAAGGTGCAATCATCGGCATTAGCTCGGTAGCTGGTGACAGGGGCCGAGCCAGCAAGCTGATTTACGGCAGCTCCAAAGCAGCTTTTACGGCTTACCTGGCAGGGCTCCGCAATAAATGTTTTAAAGATAAAGTGCATGTTATGACGGTAAAGCCCGGATTTGTGTACACCCGGATGACCGAAAACCTAAAGCTGCCTGCCCCGCTTACCTCCACGCCGGATGAAGTGGCCGCCTTAGTTTACAAGGGTTTTGACGCGGGCAAGAATACCGTCTACGTAAAATGGTTCTGGCGGTATATTATGTTGATCATCAAAAACATACCCGAGTTTCAATTTAAAAAGATGAAGCTTTGAAAAAGATAGCCTTTTTTGATTTCGACGGTACAATAACCACTAAAGATACGTTGCTCGAGGTGATAAAACACCAGAAGGGCAAAGCGTTATTTTACACCGGTTTTTTATTGAACACGCCCACGCTTATCGGCCTGAAGCTGAAAATGGTGTCGAACCAGAAAGCAAAAGAGCGTATGCTGCGCCATTTTTTTAGGGGGATGGACATCAGCGCATTTCAGCAGGCCTGCGATAAATTTGTTGACGATGCTTTGCCGGCGATGATTCGCATGGACGCGATAGAAGAAATTCAAAAGTTAAAGACTGAGGGTTTTGAAGTGGTGGTAGTTTCGGCATCGCCCACAAATTGGATAAAAAAATGGACTGATGCCAATGGCCTCGGCCTTATCGCCACAAAGCTGCAATGCTCCGATGGCACACTTACAGGCAATATTGAAGGCATCAACAACAACGCCGAAGAAAAAGTAGCCCGCATAAAGGCAGCCTACAACTTGACTGATTACGTTGAAATATACTGCTACGGCGATTCATCAGGCGATAAGCCAATGCTGGCGTTGGGGACAAAGGCGTTTTATAAACCGTTTAGGGGGAACTGACGTCATTGCGAGGCCGACTACTTGTAGTCGGCTTCGAAGCAACCTCTGCGCAAGATGGTATCAGACCTAAATACACATGGTTATCGGGATGCCGGCGGACAGGAAACCATGATATTTACCGCTTATATACAGTATGACGCAGAGATTGCTTCGAAGCAGGCCGCAAGCGACCTGCCTCGCAATGACGGAGTTTTTTAAAGCTTGCCCTCAAAAATTCTTCGTCAAACTATCCCTTTTCAGGTTAAGCGACATCAGCGTAAATGAATCGTTCTTAAACAACACCCTATCGGTGGCAAACGAAGGGGTTTTATACTTGGCGTAGTCCTTGTTTGTGAGTAAAACTACGCTTACTTTATAATCATTAAAAAGCTTACCTGCATTGGCAGGGTGTGTCGTGCTTAAATAATTGAGCATGGAATCACGGTCGGCCTCACGCCTGTCATAGCTGATATAGGGATTGGAAAAAAAAGTCTCCACAGATACCATTTTAATAGCCGTAGGCATTACCGGGAAGAGCGATAAATCGTGCTCGCATAGCAATACATTATTCAGCGGCACATTTTTCTCGATGAAGTGATACACCTCGAGCTTGTCCTTTTCATTTCCTTTGGCTATAGCCTCGCTTCTTGCCTCCGAAAAGTCGGCCCTGTGCATATAAATAGGGTAGTAGATTAGCGCATACAATAATACCGCACCAACAAAAAGCCCGGTTGAATGCGTGAAGAAGATTTTCCGTTTGGTAACGTTTGAGAGCCATACAGACAGCTTTTGCAGCAGGAAAATAAAACCGAAAGCAAAGAAAACCGACTGCAATACTTTCAGGTAAAAAAAGTAATGAAAAGCAGGGATGGTATCAGGCAGGTGTATTTTATCTAAACGGTCGAGTGTAGGAACCACCGACTCATACAGGTACATAACTACAGTAATAACCAGCCAACTGAAAATTATTCTTCGGATAAGCTTATTTTGAAACTTTAAATAAAACCACACCAGGCCAAGCAATGCAATCGGCAGGCTAAAGGTTATATTGGCTTCAACCAGTTTGGCCGACTCTTTTCGTGCAAAAATACCGGGCGCGCACTCCAGGATAGCGCGGTTAACAAAATGAAAATCATATTTGCCCCAAACAAAGTAAAGGAAGGGAAAAGCACATAACAAAAATGGTATTGCTGTAACCACTCCCTGCAGCACATAGCGGGTTATAGCCTTATATTCTTTTTGTTTTATTGCTGAAATAATGCTTTGCAGTTGTAGCACAACCATTATCATGATGATCAATATGGTTGGCGCGGAGTGCCCCAGGAAGGTAATACCTATAGATGCTCCAAGCAAGATAAACCATCGCATCTCCTGCGTTGAATAGGCCTGGTAGCAAAGAATAATGTTTATGTAAAACAGGAATTGAACAAACGAGTCGGAAATAAGCCATGGCGAATAAGTGGCCGCGCCCCAGCAGGGTAAATTGCCTGCCGCCAGGAAAAGAAATGACAGCAATGCGGCCAGCGCAGCTTTATAATCAAAAAGCTTCGCAACCATCAGGAAGAAGAATATAGGACCAAGGATATTTAAAAACGCGCCGGCGCGTGCTACCACAATGTTTATAGGCAGGCCGGTGAGTTTTACAATTAACGTTTCTGATAAAAACAGGAGCGGGTTATACCACATGTATTCGCCGGCATAGTTGGCGTCTTGTCCGTAATGCCCGTTAAGAGCTGTCCGGATATAGGCTATATCGCGGTCGAAATCGGGCTCGCTGGCCCAGTGTAAGTCATGAATTGTTCTGTAACACTGCACTAAGGCAGCAAGTATCATAACAATGCAGGCCAACCAATACTTCCTGTTATCCTTCAACTGCATGTTTTCGGGTTCGGCTTTTATTTTAATCATCAGGGGGTATGATTATGTATATAATTAGTAATACTCTTTATACCACTAAATTTGCTTTTAAGTTACATTTTAATTACCGAAAAACGAAAAGGAAGAATGCCCGTATTTACGCTGTTCACTAAAGGCTGGGTGGTTAGTTAAATTCTGCATGGATTGGTGCTCAACTATCAGTAAGCCACCGGGTAAAAGCAGTTCACGTTCAAAAATAACCTTAGGTAATTCAGGAATGCGGTTAAGGTCATAGGGGGGGTCTGCAAAAACAAGGTCGAATTTATCGGTTTCTAATTGCAGGTATTTAAAAACGTCGTCTTTGTAAACTTTAATATTAGTTAAACCGTGCTGGCGAGCGGTATCTTTCAGGTAATTCACACAATGTATACTGCGGTCTACTGAGGTAACCTGCGCCGCGCCGCGTGACGCAAACTCCATGGAGATATTGCCGGTTCCGCTGAAAAGGTCGAGCACACGGATATCCTCAAACTCAATTTTATTTTGCAGGATATTGAATAGTGCCTCTTTGGCCAAATCGGTGGTTGGGCGTACCGGTAAGTTTTTGGGCGGATTAAGCCTTAATCCCCTCAGCTTCCCGCCTATGATGCGCATAGCGACAAAGCAGAAAGCGAAAGTATTTTATGCGACTGAACCTGTCCGGGCAGTTCCAATGCTTTTAACGGGTTAAGCTCTATTTTCGGGAAGAAATAAGCCAGCCTGGTTAGGCTTTTATCGCCTGCGGTAACGTCGCCGCTGATAACCAGTGTAATATTTTGAGCCTTCAAGTTCAATTCCTCGGTAACGAAAGTAGTAAAATAAGCCAGCTCGTCTTCACCTTTAAAATCAAAAGCATTGTAAAAACGCAATGCATTTAATGAAAAATAAAGGAAGTGCACTTTATCCTTGCCAACTTCGATGTATAGTTCTGAACCTGGCGGGTTGGTTTTTGCGATTGCCTTTATCCAGCCTTTAGCTGTATGAACAGTGTTTTGCAAGCCGAACTTTTGTATTGAAGAAACCAGGCTATCGTTCGTTTTATAAATGATGGCATTGATATCGTCCAGCGGTTGGGCGAATACTTTTTCATTATCCTTAACATCGAGGAAACGGGCGAAACCAGAAACCCTTTCTTCTTTAAAAAGCGAGTTTGGGATAAGCGTTAAACCCGATGCAGGCATGCCGATTACAACCTTTTTATAAGTTGCAGACAATAAATCATTCAGCGCGCGGGGCTGCGACAGTTCCTGCAAATCGCAGTTTTGAGCAGAAACCAGCAGGTGGTTATCATTTACAACCGCGTAGCTAAATGAGGTTGGCTCAACCTGTAATAATAAAGTGTAGCTGTAGGCCTGGTACAGGTTGAAGCTATTATCGGTATAATTGTTATTGTCGCTCATGCAGATGAACAAAAGTAATTAATTTTTGTCATTTGGCATCTGCAATATTAGGCTCTAAAATTTTAACGATACATCATTAGTTAATGCTCAAGTGAGGGACGGTTTATAAACTGCGGACGGACAGGCCTGCCTTTTAGCGATGCGTCCGGGCGCATCTCCGGCTTTAATAGCCTGTTTACCGCGGGCTGCACCCAATTCTCAAGCATGTAAGCCAGCATGGCAATAAGGGGCAGGCAAAGCAACGCATACAGCCACACCTGGTGCACCAATTTCGAAAGTGTGAATACAACAGTATAATGGCTAATGTAAAGCGAATAAGAATATTTCCCGGTAATAGCACCAGCGTCGCGCATAAACACTTTAAGTCTTTCTTTTAGATTCAGCTTTTCTACCAAATAAAGTACACCCATATATACGTATGGCAAAGTACTGTATGTCAGCGTGTTTTTTAAGGGCATATACCGGATGGTAAGTGCGCAGATAACCAATGCGACATGAACCGGCACTAAATAAATCATTTTAATTTTTTTGCCCGATGGAGGTAGTTGCAGGCAGTAGCGTAAAAACGGCGCAGCAAAAATGGCAAAAATGAAATACTTCAGCGGGTCGTAAAAATTGCTGGAGAATTGCATCCTCGAAATAAGCGGCAAGATGCCCAGGCTAAAAAGGACTGCATATTTTTCGATGTAGAATTTGCTGTGGTATTTGAAAACGTAATAACCGATTAGCCAAGTTGCCGAAAACGCAAATATGGCGATGATGTGGGTAAGTGCGTCTTTTTGCGTATGAATGAAGAATAGCGGAATAGCAGCAAGCGACAGCAGCAGCCAACCAAATATTATTTTTGACTGGCGTCGACCGATAGTAAACGCAAATAACACATAGAACGCCATCTCGAACGAAAGCGACCATACCGGCAGGTTGCTTTGTATGCTCGTTGATATATAGCCCATATAATCTTTCATGGTACTTACCATCAGGAAATTACCGATGGTATCTTTAACGGAGGGAAATGCTGAACGCGTAATATACAGCGCCAGGAACGCCAGCAACAACCCTGCAACAAACTGCGGGTAAATGCGACCGAACCTGTTACCAATAAACTCTTTAAAGGTTTTCGGTCTGCGTGACTCCGACAGGTTGATTACCAGTCCCGAAAGCATGAAAAAGATAATAAGCGCATCGGTACCCCAGTAAGCCGTTAGATGTGTGGGATGACCTGTTGGCGCCAGGAAGGCCATGTGCCAGCCGATGATGAAAATTGTTGCAACTCCTCTGAAAAATTCGAGATAAATTTTTTTCATTGTCTAAAGTTTAAGTAATAATCATTCCGCACGCTACTCCTTTTATTCCTTTTACGAATGCGAAAAACGTAATGTTGCGAAACTTTTAATTTTCATTAACTAAAAAGAACATTATCCAGGCGCTTCGTTAACTATTGGATAATAATTAAGATTCTTAATTGTGATAAAGAGATTTCAATTTGAAGTAAAATAAGTTGTAGAAATTCTGTAGCAAAAACAACAGAATCTTAACTTAATCTAACCCAATCAACTTATTCGTAAATTTACCGGGGTATTAAATTAACAACTCAATCCAACTTAATTGCCTTAATCAATTAAAAACAAAATGTCCGAGCCTATAATCCAAGCATTCCCTCACGAGCCGACTCTGCAGCAATTGGAGCTGTTCGGAAAGCTGCATACGTTTTTGCTGAGCGATGACGGAGATGAGTGTTTTATAATGAAAGGCTACGCCGGTACGGGTAAAACCACTATACTGGGTGCATTAACCAAAGCCCTGCGGAGCTACAATTTTAAATATGTACTGCTGGCGCCGACGGGACGAGCCGCTAAAGTGATTACTGCTTACTCCGGGCGCAAGGCTTTTACTATCCATAAAAAAATTTATCGCAAAAAGGCAGCGTTTAATGTTGATGAAGGATTTTCGATAGGGGATAATATTGCAGAAAACACCTTGTTTATAGTGGATGAAGCTTCGATGATTTCGGATGATATCGGTATCGGTCATAAAGCATCTTTATTATTCGACCTGGTAAATTATACCTATAACACTAAAAACTGTAAGCTGATGCTGGTTGGCGATACGGCACAGTTGCCGCCTGTCGGTTCGGATGATAGTCCGGCGCTGAACCCGAAGCTGATGAAGGATAGGTTTGGTTTGGATATTCATACATATGAGTTAACGGATGTGCTGCGACAGCAAAAGGATTCGGGGATTTTATATAATGTTACCAAAGTCAGGGACATCATCCGCCGAGGTAAAGAAAAAATGCCGCAGATTATCACTAAAGGCTATAAGGATGTTTACCACATGCGCGGCGATATGCTGGAAGAAGGCCTTAATTATGCCTATAACAAATACGGCAACGATAATACGCTGGTAATCTGCCGTTCCAACAAAAACGCCAATGCCTATAACCGGCAAATCCGCAACAGGATTTTATACCGTGAGGAAGAGCTAACCGGCGGCGACCAGGTAATGGTGGTGAAAAACAACTACTTCTGGATGCCCGAAAAGGAGGAAAGCAGCACTGACTTCATCGCCAATGGCGACATAGCCCGTATTAAAAAGGTACGCCGATTTGAGGATATGTACGGGTTCCGCTTTGCAGATGTGCAGCTTGAGTTTATCGATTATGCCGAAGACCCTGTTATCGACTGTAAAATAATGCTTGATACGCTTTATACGGATGCGCCCGCCTTGCCGCAGGATGAGCAAAAGCGCTTTTACGAAGAGGTGATGAAGGATTATGAGCACATTCCCGCCAAGCGAGATAAATGGAAAGAGCTAAAGCAAAATCCTTATTACAATGCCTTACAAATAAAATTCGCCTATGCCATTACCTGCCACAAAGCCCAGGGCGGTCAGTGGGATGCTGTTTTTATAGACCAGGGCTTTCTTACCGACGAAATGGTGAACACCGATTTTCTACGGTGGTTTTATACCGCCTGTACCCGTGCTGTTAGTGAGTTATACCTCGTGAATTTTAATAAACAGTTTTTTGTAAAGGGAGAAGAGGAGGACTAAAAAACTTATTCCCAACCAAATGCCCATCATCTTGTTATACCCCTAACAATGAAACCAAAAGCATTCATTTACATTTCTTTAGCAGTTGATTTGATAATAGCGGCGTCGAAATTTACGGCGGCTGCTTTTACGGGCAGCTCATCAATGGTGTCGGAGGGTATACACTCCATCATCGATGCGGTGAGCCAGGTACTCCTGTTATGGGGGATCAACAGCAGTAAAAAGCAGGCCGACCTGGCGAGACCTTTTGGTTACGGCAAAGAATTGTACTTCTGGTCGTTTATTGTATCGCTGATGATATTTATCCTGGGGGGATGCGTATCTGTTTACCAGGGTGTTACACACATGAATCACCCCCACCTGGATGCTAATGAAGCCTGGAACTATGCCGTGCTGGGCATAGCATTTATTTTTACGTCGATATCCCTGCATGCAGCAAAAAAGGAATTTAACAAGGAACGTGGCCGCATATATTTCTGGAAAGCCATTATCCAAACCAAAAACCCATCGACCATAATTGTACTATTGGGTGATGTTGGCGATATGCTGGGACTGATTGTTGCCTTTACAGGCGTGTTGCTCGGTCACCTGTACCATAATCCGTATTACGACGTTGTTGCCTCTATCGTGATTGGGGTAATAATGATTGCCATTAGCGCCTTGCTGGTACGCGAGAGCAAAAGTCTCCTGTTGGGCGAATCGACGAGCAGGAAAACGCTTAAAAAGGTAATCCTCCTAACACAGGCCGATGAAGCGGTAATCAAGGTAAAAAAGCACTTCAGCACCTATATGTCGCCGGAGGAAGTGCTGTTGCAATTAAACACGGTTTTTAAGGACAACCTGGATACCCGGCAAATTACCGATGCGATAGAACGCATCACCAAATCAATTCAAAAAGATTTCCCGAGGATAAAGCAGATATTTATCGAGCCGGTTAAATGAGTTGGCATTGAGCAATGACGTCGCCAAATAACAATTCACTACTTACACCTCAGCACTCACCAAATTTTTTTATGTTTATCTCGTTTTAAAAACTAATATGCAGGAAACTATTTTATCCCGCCTCGAGGCATCCCGTAAAGAGCTTTTAGATTTAGGTTTGCGCAACCCACTGCTAAACTATAAGGCCTCAAAGGCGCGGGGATTACATATCGTACAGGAAAAATCAGTTTATATTTATGATATACTGGTAAAGCAGAATAAATCGATGACTTTTTTGGGCATGCCCGAGAAAAAAGGGACGGAGCAAGGGGGACTGTTCCCGGAGCTGTCTCAACCTGAATTGCTTGAAACTTACCAGGATACCAAGTTGCAAACTGACGAGGTTGACTTAAAGCTGCAAACCAAGCTGTTAAATACTTATTATTTTGCCCGCACGAGCATCGAGGAGCAGGGTGTAAACACTTTATATCTTTCTTTAGGGATGCTGAAATGGTACGAGGCTGGCAACGATGAAGATGTCCGGCAAGCGCCGCTGTTGCTAATACCTGTTTCACTCGAACGTTCGAGCGCTAACGAGCGGTTCCGTTTACGGTATACCGGTGTGGAAATTGGCGGGAACCTGTCGCTGCAAGCCAAGATGTCTACCGATTTTAATATTTCGGTACCGGATATGGCGGAAACAGAGGAGTTTGATTTGGAAGCATACTTTGAAGATATTCGCAACCGCATTGGTCGCCAGTCTGCGTGGACGGTGGATGACGATGCGATAGAGCTGGGCTTTTTTTCGTTCGGCAAGTTCATGATTTACCACGATTTGGACAGCAGCAAATGGCCGAAGGATGAACAACCCGCCAATCATCCCAATATAAACGCTTTATTTACAGACGGCTTTAAAGACAAGCAGCCGACAGCAGATGAAGACGATTATTTAGATACCGATACCCCTGCAAATGATTTATTCCAGGTTGTTGATGCCGACAGCTCACAGGTATTGGCGATGCTTGCGGTACACGAGGGCCGTAACATGGTTATCCAGGGTCCTCCGGGAACGGGTAAATCGCAAACTATCACTAACATGATTGCCAATGCCGTAGGGCAGGGGAAAAAGGTGTTGTTCGTGGCCGAAAAGATGGCCGCGCTGGACGTGGTAAAGCGCCGTTTGGATGCGATTAATTTAGGAGAAGCGTGTTTGGAGCTGCATAGCCATAAAGCCAATAAAAAAGAGTTACACGAGGAATTAAAACGCGTGCTGGAACTTGGCAAGCCGACTTTCGAAGCCTTACAGCAGGAACTGGCTTTGTTGCAAGCCTACAGAAGTGAATTGAATGAATATTGTGCGGCTGTTAATAATGCCGTAATCGGCAGCGGGTTATCGGCACAAAAAATAATCGGCTTTTTATTGTCGATAGGTAAAACGGCATCGCAAATTCACCTGCCCAAAATACCGCTCGAGCAAATTGAGCAGTGGGATGCCGCGCGGATGAGCAGGGCAGAAGCCATGGCCGACAGGATACAAGCACGATTAAATGATACCGGCACGCCTTCAAAATTATTGTTTTGGGGCAGCAAACTGACTGTACTATTGCCCCACGAAGAACAGCCTGTACAGCAATTGCTTTCAAAAGCTTTACAGGATTTAATCGCACTGCAACAGGAACTGGAAAACATTGCCGCTGAATTTGGCGTTCCATCGCCAAAAAACAGGATTGGCACGGCTGATTTGCTGGAACTTTGCAAACGGGCTGCACAAGCCCCGGACCTGAAAGGCATCACCATAAAGACAGATGAATGGCTGCATAATCAGCACGATATAAGTGAACTTCTGGACACAGGTAAACGTTTCGCTGCCTTACGGCGGGAATATGAGCATATTTTGATACCGGAAGCCTGGGGGCAAAATGTACTGGAGATACGCCAAAACCTGATGGCCTACGGCGACAAATGGTACAAATTTATGATTGGTGCTTATGGAAGGGCAAAAAAACAATTGGCCGCCATGAGCAAAATACCGTTGCCATCGGGTACAGCGGAGAAGGTTGCTTTGGTTGATGCGATATCCGAATCGCGCCGGCTGGAGCAAACACTTAATGAGCTGGAACCATTGGGCGTTAAACTATTCGGCAGCAGGTGGATGAAACAGCGGTCGGATTGGGATGCGCTAGCGAAAATAGCGGCATATATGGCTGAGTTGCTATTCGCCATAGCTGATTCATCCGTTCCGCAGGCTATTCTGGATTATCTCGCTAAAAATGAAAATGGTGGCAATGCAAAAGCAAGTATGGACAAGCTTTCGGCTCAAATAAATGAGCAGCAGCAAAGCCTGCAAGCCGTTCTGGAAAAGCTTCAGGTTGATTTGGCAGTCAGGATGCCGGAGACAACATTAGAACGCCTGTATTATCATGCGCAGCAGCAAACCATAGAAGGGTGGATAAACCGCTTCCCCGAATTGCAAAAGACAATTGCCTGGAATAACCTGGCAAAAATGGCGGCAGAAGAAGGTTTTACTTCATTAATCAACGCCTCATTAAGTTGGGAAGGCGCAGGCGAACATTTAAAAACGGCCTTGCAGAAAACGTGGTATGAGTACCTGATAGAACAGGCGTTTAGCTTTAATCCTGCCCTTATAAAATTCGAGCGCGCAAGCCACGAAGAAGTAATTGAAAAGTTTAAAAAGCTTGATTTGCTGAACATGCATTTCAACCGTGCCCGCGTGGCCCTGAAACACTGGGAAGGCGTGCCAAGGCAGCAGGCGGGTGGACAGGTAAATATCCTGCGCAGCGAGTTCAATAAAAAATCAAGACTGATGCCTATCCGCAAGCTCATTTCGGAGGCGGGGGCAGCTATACAGGCTATTAAGCCGGTGATTATGATGAGCCCGATGTCGATAGCTAACTTTTTTGCGCCCGGCAGCATCGAGTTTGATTTGGTAATTTTTGATGAGGCCAGCCAGGTGCGCCCGGTTGAGGCGCTTGGCGCAATTGCCCGTGCGAAGCAATTGGTTGTGGTAGGCGATTCCAAACAGTTGCCGCCGACCAGCTTCTTCGATAAAATGAATACCGACCTGGAAGACGAAGACAATGTTACCGCCGACCTGCAAAGCATCCTGGGTATGTGCGATGCGCAGGGAGCGCCGCAGCGGATGCTGAGATGGCATTACCGCAGTCGCCACGAGTCGTTGATCAGCTTATCGAATAAAGAGTTTTATGAAGATAAATTGGTGATATTCCCAAGCCCCGGCTCAAAAACAAAGCTCGGCCTTGTATTTCACTATTTTGAAAATGCGGTTTATGACCGCGGCAAAACCCGCACTAACCCTATTGAAGCGGAGGCTGTTGCTGATGCGGTGATACAGCATGCGCTCAATAATCCTAAGCAAAGCCTGGGTGTGGTAGCATTCAGTACCTCGCAGATGCAGGCTATACAAAATGCACTGGAAGGCCGCCGCCGTAAACATCCCGAGGTAGAGAATTTTTTCCGCAGTCACATACATGAGCCATTCTTTGTAAAAAACCTGGAGAATGTGCAGGGTGATGAGCGCGATGTAATTTATATCAGCATAGGCTACGGTAAAACCGAGGAAGGGAAAATACCGATGAGCTTCGGTCCGCTCAATAACGAGGGCGGTGAGCGCAGGTTGAATGTATTGATAACCCGCGCCAAAATGCGCTGTGAGGTGTTCACCAATATCACCTCAGAAGATATTAAGCCTACTGAGAACACTAAATTCGGTATCCGTGCGCTTAAAAGCTTCCTGTATTTTGCGCAGCATGGTCGTTTTGATGAAGTGGAGGATGTGATAGTTACCCAGAAACGCCCGTTTGAAGACCAGGTTGCTGGTGAGCTAACTACTAAAGGCTATATCGTTCGTAAAAAGGTAGGCTCCGAAGCGTTTTATATAGATTTGGCTATCGTAGACCCGCAAAACCCGGGGCGCTATATTATCGGTATAGAATGCGATGGCGATGCCTATGCCTCGGCCAAATCCGCCCGCGACCGCGACCGACTGCGCAAGCAGGTAATGGAAACTATGGGCTGGAAAATATTCCGCATCTGGAGCACCGACTGGTTCCGTAACCCTAAACAGGAACTCGACAGGCTGGTAAATGCCATTGAAAAAGCTAAACAGTCGGTTGCGGATGACGATACCGAAACTGATGACCAACCCGCTCATGAAGCAGTTACCGTAAATCGTGAAAAAAGTGAAGAGGTAAAAAATGGCGCTGCCCCTTATAAGCTAACCCAACTTCCGCGTGAAGTGGCTAAACAGGAATTACACCTGCACTCGTTTGCGAAATTGGCCGGCTGGATAACTGACATAGTCAATACCGAAGGCCCCATTCACGAAGATGAAATGGCCCATCGCCTTGCGGAAGCGGCTGATGTGAGCAAGATGACTTCGAGGGTAAAATATACCATAACCCAGGCTACGCAGTTTGCCAAGGATAATCACATGGTTAAAGCAAAAGGCGATTTCTTGTGGCCGGTAGATATGGAGACACCGGTGATAAGGGATAGAAGCGACTTTCCGCCATCATCCAAAAAGCTGCAATACATCGCCCCTGAAGAAATAGATTTAGCTATTCAGAAAGTGGTGGAAGATGCCATTGGCATACAGCCCGAAGCAGCCGTGCCTTTTGTTGCTAAGCTATTTGGTTTCGGCAGGGTTACAGAAGATTTAAAGGATGATATTTTGCATGCCATTGAATTGAGTTTGGATAAAGACCATGTGTATATGGATGGGGAGTTTTTGAAGAAGAGCTAGGATTTTTACGATGCCCTTTTGGTGTTGGCCTATATTTGTCATTCTGAACGCAGTGAAGAATCTTTACCGAGCGACATTGGCGGCGGACAGGTAAGTACGCGACCTGTCAATCGCATACCTGCACCTTCGCAAAGATTCTTCGCTCGCGCTCAGAATGACAAAAAATAATACGCCAGGTCGTTTTTGCGACCAATAAACCTACTTTTCAGCCCTTATCATCCTATCCCTACCACTCATATCTTTCCTTAATTCTATGTTTTTAAAGCCTTTATCTTGTAAAAGCTTCACGGTTTCTGCGCCGAGGTTTTCATTGATTTCGAAGAATAATAAACCGCCGGGCGAAAGATTACTCAATGCAACATCGCCTATAGCGCGGTAAAATAGCAGCGGGTCATCTTCAGGAACAAATAGGGCGGTATGCGGCTCAAAATCGGTTACGTTATTATGCATTTGGGTTTTATCATGCAGGGTAACGTAAGGCGGATTGCTGATTAGGATAGAGATTTGAGATGTGAGATTTGAGATATGAGAATCTTGGTTTAAAATATCAGCATTAATAAACTGTATATCAACATTATTTAGTTGCGCATTTGAAGCGGCGGTTGCTAAGGCATCGCCGGAAATATCAATAGCTGACACATTAAATCCTGGTAAATTTTTCTTTAAGCTGATAGCAATACATCCACTGCCTGTGCCAATATCCAGGATACTGCCAACTGACAACTTTAAACTGCCAACTGATTCCAAAGCCCATTCTACAAGTTCTTCCGTCTCGGGGCGGGGGATAAGTACAGATGGATTAACATTGAATGGCAGGCCATAAAACTCGGTGTGCCCTAAAATGTATTGCACCGGGCGACCGGTTTTGAGTTCTGCCAGGATAGAAGCCGTCCGTTCTGATTGTTCCCCGGTTAATTCCAGTTCAGGGAAAGCCTTGATTTTTGCGTTGCTTATTTCGCATATATCACTGATAACCAAAAGTGTAATCGTACTTATCTCATTTGCATCATAAATTTTTGATAGTTCCTGCCGGTAAGCGTCAAAAACATCCTTTATAGTTTTCATGCAACAAAGTAACATAAAAGCTACTTTTGCAGCATGGTGCAACACGAAAAATATATGCAGCGCTGCCTGGACCTTGCCGGATTGGGCATGGGCAGCGTCAGTCCCAACCCGATGGTTGGCGCTGTAGTTGTACATAATGACAGGATAATAGGCGAGGGCTACCACCGCAAATACGGCGAAGCCCATGCCGAGGTAAACGCCATTAACCAGGTAACGGAACGCTTTGATAATGCGGATGAATTACTCAGGCAGTCAACTATTTATGTTTCATTGGAGCCATGTGCACATTATGGAAAAACGCCGCCCTGCGCTGATTTAATTATCAAACATCAAATTCCAAACGTGGTGGTTGGTTGCCGCGACCCGTTTGCACAGGTTGATGGTAAGGGGATTGAAAAGCTCCATGATGCAGGTATTAATGTTGTTGTGGGTGTTTTAGAGAAGGAATGCCAATGGCTTAACCGCAGGTTTTTTACCCGCGTACAAAAGCATCGTCCTTATATAATATTGAAATGGGCACAAACGGCAGACGGCTTTTTCGCGCCGGATGATAATAGTCAGCATTGGATAACAGGGTTTGAATCGCGCAAGCTGGTTCACCAATGGCGTACGGAAGAGGATGCTATTTTAATAGGGAAAAATACGGCAGCTATCGATAACCCGCAGCTGAATGTGCGCTATGCACACGGCAAATCGCCCAAACGTGTGGTGATTGACCGCCGGCTGGAATTAAACCCGGCCCTGCATGTTTTCGACCAAAGCGTTGAGACTATTATTTTCAATGAGATTAAGACAGATGTTGATGGCAAAAATAAATTTATCGCTCTTGAGGATTTTGAAAAGTATGTGCCCCAGTACATTTTATTTCAATTATATCTGCAGGACATACAATCGCTAATTATTGAAGGCGGCGCCCGCACATTAAATAGCTTTATAGAAGCCGGTTTGTGGGATGAAGCGCGTATATTTACCGGTGAAACAGAATTAAAAAAAGGAATTAAAGCCCCGGACGTTCACGGTCATGTTATTGGCGAATATCCATCAGGAAAAGATAAATTGAAAATATTAGTGAATGGTTGATTAGGTGAGTGGTTAATTGTTTGTCTGAAATACCGGCAATTATTTAACTACTCTTCCAATCAACCCTTCACTCAATCAACCTAAAAAATGCTCTACGTTCTACTAAGTATTTGCTGCAGCGTACTCGTTTCTATCATGTTAAAGCTGGCTAAACGCTACCATATCGACGTTTACCAGGCCATCACATGGAACTATTCTATCGCCATTGTTCTTACCTGGCTGTTTCTGAAACCGCAATTGCACAATCTTAGCGGTGCTCCTTTCAATTTATTTGTATTGCTTGGCTTACTACTCCCGGTGCTGTTTGTGATATTGGCTGCATCGGTAAAGGCAACCGGCATTGTACGTACGGATGCTGCACAGCGATTATCATTGTTTATCCCGATAGCTGCTGCATTTCTCCTCTTTAACGAAACGCCTGACGCTGTCCGTCTTACCGGGCTTGCCATCGGCATTACCGCCGTTATATGCCTAATACCCTGGCAAAAACAAACGCGGGATAAAAAGGCCAGCAATAACTCGTGGATTTACCTGCTGGTGGTATTCATCGGTATGGGCATCATCGACGTGTTGTTTAAACAGGTAGCGCTGGTTAAATCGATTTCTACAGGCACTTCGCTTTTTATCGTTTATTCGCTGGCGTTTACGGTGGCGCTTATCGGCTTGCTTTACCAGGTGTTTACCAAAACCATGCGCTTTTCGTGGCCGCATATTTTTATAGGCTGGGTGCTTGGTATAGCCAACTTCGGGAATATCCTGTTTTACATTAAAGCACATCAGTCACTCGCCAAAAATCCATCGATCGTATTTTCGTCGATGAATATAGGTGTTATCATTTTCGGCACGTTGGTAGGGGTTATCATCTTTAAAGAAAAATTGAGCCTGTTTAATAAGATTGGCCTGGCGCTTGCCATACTGGCTATCGTCATCATCTATCATCCGTCAACTTTTACACATATCTTCGGCATTAATGCTTTTTGACGATACTTACCGCACTATTGAGAAGCCTGCTGAAGGCATATTCCGCGACAGGGGCAGCAAGTTCCTGGCTTATGCGTTCCCGGTAATCAACGAGGCCGAGCTAAAAAATCACCTTGCGATATTAAAGAGCGAGCATCCAAAAGCTAATCACCATTGCTGGGCGATGCGTTTAACACCCGACCGTTCCGTATTTCGCTTGAATGACGATGGCGAACCTTCGGGCACCGCCGGCAGGCCTATCCTGAATACTTTGCTATCGCAAAACCTTACCAATTTGGGTATTGTCGTAGTCCGCTATTTCGGCGGTACATTGCTGGGCGTTCCGGGTTTGATAAATGCCTACAAGACTGCGGCTGAAGACGCGCTGAAACTGGCAACGGTTATTGAAAGGACTGTAAACGATGTCTATATAATTGCGTTTGATTATCTACAGATGAATGATGTTATGCGGATTATCAAGGACGACAATTTAACTATAATAGAGCAATCGTTTGATAATGATTGCAGCATAACTGTGGCCATCCGGCAGATGCAGGTAAACCAGAGCCTTGCTAAATTAAGCAAGTTAGAGGGTGTTAAAGCTACTTATAAGTACAGCCTGTGAGTTGTAAGCGAAGTTTGAAAACAAGCTACTTTTATTCCTTTTTTGCAGCATAAATGCTTACTTTAGTCGCATATGCAATCTTTCGAAATCGATAAGTCGGATTTACTGCGCATTGAAACTGCGCTCGAGGGCAACGATGCTGAATTAGAGCTGGTTCTGCTCGAATATCACGCGTCGGAGATTGCTATGCTTTTTGAGCAGCTGCCGCAGGAAGCAAAAGAAAGGATCATCAACATCCTCCCGACCGACATCGCATCCGAGGTATTTGCCGAGATGCACGAAGAGCAGGACGCCGGCGAATTGCTCATCGGCCTCCACCCAGAAAAGCGTACGGAAATTATCGAGGAGCTGGATTACGACGATGCAACCGACATTCTCTCGCAGCTGGATGAGGATGAGCAGCAGGAGCTGCTCGAAGATATCGACGCCGAAGATGCAGCCAGTATTCGTGAGCTGTTAAAGTACGAAGAAGATACCGCAGGTGGTATCATGAACTCCGACCTGATAAAAGTCAACATTAAGCTGGACAAAAAACATGCGCTTGATGAGATTATCCGTCAATCGGAGGAGATGGAGGACTTTTACACTGTTTACGTGGTGAATGACGATAACGTGATGCAGGGTATACTCTCTGTAAAATCGATACTAAAAGCCCGCGCCGATGCAAAGGTGGCGGACCTGGTGGTAGCCGACTTTGTTTACGTAAAGGCCGACCTTGACCAGGAAGATGTAGCCAGCCTGATTTCTCAGTATAACCTCACCAATATACCGGTAGTCGACGATAACATGAAACTGCTTGGCCGCATTACGGTTGACGATATCATCGACGTAATGGAGGAAGAGAGTACCGAGGATATATTGAAAATCTCCGGTGTATCAGAGGATGAGGAACTGAGCGGTAACTGGAAAGAAGCGGTAAAAAGCCGTTTGCCCTGGCTGATAATTAACCTCGGTACCGCATATCTGGCAGCTTCTATTATCCGCCATTTTGATAGTACGGTTTCCAGGATACCATCTATCGCCGCTTATATGACGATTATTGCCGGAATGGGCGGCAATGCAGCCACGCAGGCGCTGGCGGTAACCGTAAGGCGTATTTCGCTGAATGATTTGAGCGACAAACAGGCATATAACGCTGTTTTGAAGGAATTAACGGTAGGATTAATTAACGGCGCCGCAAACGGGCTTATTGTATTCGGTGTAGCACTGTTTTATGACGCTAACCCTATGCTGGGCCTGGTGCTTTTCCTGGCGATGACAGGTAACCTGATAGTAGCGGGGCTTACCGGGGCGTCCATCCCGTTAATATTGAAACGTGTGGGTATAGACCCGGCGGTAGCGTCGTCCATAATAATTACTACTTTTACCGACTGTGCGGGCTTTTTGCTGCCGCTATGGTTTGCGACGCAATTGTTGCTGAATCATAAATAAGCACGTTAACTTAGATTTGAAGATATGTTACATCCAGCATTTCAATCACATTTACCGCAAGTGATAAAACTCTTTAAGGATTGTAGAGTAAAAAATGCATTTGCCTTTGGTTCGATAATCAGTGAAAAATTTAACGAAAAAAGTGATGTAGACTTGCTGATTAACTTTGAAGATGATTTAGAACCTTTAGAAAAAGGGGAAATGTGGTGGAGTTTACACGATAAGCTACGAAATATTTTTAACCGGGAAATAGATTTAGTAATTGAAGGGGGATTGAAAAACCCTTACTTTATCGAGGAACTTAACGAGAAAAAACAGCTGATCTATGCAGCGTGAGATAAATAAATATCTTTTTGACGTTCAAACAGCACTAGATAACATCGAAGCCTACGTGGGACATCCCAAGTTGTTCGAAATATTCAAACAAAATCTGATGCTTCAACAGGCTATTGAGCGTAATCTTGAAATTATTGGAGAAGCCGTTAACAGTTTGCTTAAAATTGACCCGGAAATTAAAATTACGAGTGCGCGCCGAATGGTGGATACAAGAAATAAAATCATCCACGGCTACGATGAAATACAACCCGAACAAATTTGGAACATTGTGATTAATCATTTACCTATACTTAAACAAGAAGTTGAAAGCTTGTTAAAATAATTAGCCTACATAGAACAGAAATATGACTGAAATAAGACATAACTGGACGCAAGAAGAGATTGCAGAAATATACCACCGCCCGTTGTTAGACCTTGTTTACGAAGCAGCTACCGTGCACCGCGAAAATAAAGATTATTCGGAAGTGCAGATTAGCTCGTTGATATCTATCAAAACCGGAGGCTGCCCGGAAGATTGTGCTTATTGCCCGCAAGCTGCACGTTACAATACCGGCGTGGATGTGCACGCCATTATGCCGTTGAACGAGGTGATACTGGCTGCCCAAAAGGCGAAAGATGGTGGCGCATCCCGCCTATGTATGGGTGCTGCCTGGCGTGAAGTGCGCGATAACCGCGATTTTGATAAGGTGATTGATATGGTAAAAGCCGTGAATGACCTCGATATGGAAGTTTGCTGCACATTGGGCATGCTCACCGAAGGGCAGGCGCAGCGTTTGGCGGATGCAGGTTTATATGCTTATAATCACAACCTCGATACCTCCGAAGATGATTACAAGCGTATTATCACCACCCGTACCTACGACGACCGCCTGAAAACCCTGGAGCATGTGCGCAAAGCCAAGCTTACCGTTTGCAGCGGCGGTATCATCGGCCTGGGCGAAACTGTTGAAGACAGGATTTCGATGCTAAAAACCTTGTCTAATCTGCCTAAGCATCCTGAATCGGTACCGGTGAATGCGCTGGTTCCAGTGCAGGGTACCCCGCTTGCCGACCAGCCACGGGTATCTATCTGGGATATGGTACGAATGATTGCCACCGCGCGTATTGTTATGCCGAGGACAGTGGTACGCCTTTCAGCAGGACGTACGGAGATGAGCGTTGTAGAGCAGGCATTTTGCTTTATGGCTGGCGCGAATTCTATTTTTGCAGGAGAAAAGCTATTAACTACCCCGAATCCATCATTTGATGAAGATATGGCGATGTTTGAACTGCTTGGATTAACCTCGCGCAAAGCATTTAAAAATGGCAGGCCGGGGAAGGTTGAGAATCTGGCTGAGGTTGCTGCGGGATAATATTTGTTAGAGACGTACAAAGTTTTTGAAACTTCGTACGTCTGATAATCAGCCATAAAATGCGATTTAAGATAAACACTTCATGGGAAGAAGACGAAGAAGAGAGAAGACTATTCTTCGCATCGCTTTCTTACAAGCAACGCCTAAAGCATTTTATAGACACGCGAACAATGATTAATTTTCACAAAAGTCCAGTCCGAAGATTCGATTTGTTGATTTGCAATCGCGCAATAAATCCGCCTCCGTATTTATAATCAGCCCACTTATTGAAAATAACCGGGTAACGGTTAAAATTAGTTTCACAGGAAATTGAGAAAAATAAGATTTGCGAATCTTAAATACTCAACATGAAACTATTTTTAAGCATAGCGCTTTTATCATCAATTACATTTTCAACCTTCGCCAAAAATGCCGATACGGTTAAAGTTGCCGCCGGTACCCTGGAGCTTCAGCACCTGCAAAAAGGTGAGCTGGATTATCTGCAATTTCTAAGGAAAACAAAAGACGGGCCCGCAAGCCGCATTTCGCTGATAAAGTTTAATATATCTACCAAACCGTATAACAACAAACCCGCCATCCAGGTTACGCAGCAATGGGAATATGATACCGTTGTACACAAATGTTTCACCGTTTTCGACCCGAAGGATTTCAGCAATATTTATCACGAAACTTACTGGAAACGGCTTGGCTATTCGGTAAAGCTTGATTTCGGCGCGAAGACTGTCGATTTTACAAATGTTAACAACAAAACCGGCGTGCCTGATTCAGTAAAAGCGGAGACAGCAAAGGATTTCAACAATTCCTTCGAAAAATTTAACCTTAACTGGCATGCGGATATGCTGATTTATTCGCTGCTGCCCTATAAAGAAGGACGTACGTTCATCATCAATTACTACGACCCCGGTATGGCCCCAGCCGAAGAAGGTAACTACACAGTAACGGGCAGTGAAGCGTTAAAAGGCAGTAACGGCGATAACATAGACTGCTGGGTGCTGAATAACTATGTAGACAATAAAGCCCCGGAAAAAGGCTACGAACGATATTGGATATCCAAGAAAACACACGAAGTGCTAAAGCTGGAAAACTTTATGGGCGCGGGCAGGGGCTACAGGTATAAAGTGAAGCTGGGAACTATTACGAATTAGGTGAAAGGGAAAAGGTTAAAGTCGAAAGGTAAAAAGCTGTCCTGATTAAACCTTTTACCTTGCGCCTCTCATAAAAATATGGGCCTGTCTAATTTCATCGCTATACGGTAGGCTGCGTTCATTAAACCTACGTGACTGTAGGCCTGCGGGAAATTACCCCATTGGCTGCCATCGTTTTCATCGACGTCTTCACTGAAGAGCAATAGGTGATTTGAATATTTCAGGATTGCTTCAAACTGCTTCATAGCATCATCCATACGCCCAACGCAGGCCAGCGCTTCGATATACCAGAAAGCGCATATCAGGAAAGTAGTTTTTGGTTTGCCAAAATCATCTTTGTATAAATAGCGGTAAAATAACCCATTATTGCCTTTTAACTCTTTTTCAAGTGCAATCAGATGATCTTTGGCCCGGTCGGAAGCCGGGTCGAGATAATTCATCATAATGAGCTGCAGGGTGCTGGCATCCAGGTTGGGGTTACCTGCGGAATTGGTATATACCTTGCGCTCCGGGTCATAACAGCTTTCGATATGGGCGGCGGCGCGGTTTTTAAGGCTGATGGCCTTTTCGGTGAGTTCCTTATTATCGATAGTTCTCGCCATTTTCTCTGCTGCGGAAGCGCCCGCCCATTGGAACAGGTTGCTGTAACAATGTATATTAGCCATATTGCGGAATTCCCATATACCCGCATCTTTTTCATCGATGGTGCGTTCGATCTTATTCAGCAAAAAATCTATCCAGCGAACAGAATCTTTACGCTCGGAAAACACGAAACGATGGTCTGTATATAGTGGGAGCAAGGATATCATCACCTGTCCGTAGATGTCGTTCTGAATGTGTTCAGATGCCTGGTTTCCGACACGAACGGGCTGGTTACCCATGTAGCCTTCCAAGTCCACAGCTTCTTCAACCAGGTCCTTTTCGCCGGTGATACCGTAAAGCGGTTGGTACCGTTCCGTTTCGTTAAATGATATATCGGTCACATAGCTAAAATATTTCTCCATTTCCTCGAAATGGCCGATGTGGTTAAGCGATGTCAATACGTAATAGGTATCGCGCAGCCAGCAATAGCGGTAATCCCAGTTGCGGCCGCTGCCCGGTGATTCAGGTAAACTGGTGGTGCTGGCGGCTATAATTGCACCGGTATCTTCATACTGGTGAATCTTTAAGGCCAGCGCAGAACGTATCACAAAGGGCTGAAAATAAGTCGCTATGGATGAGTGTTTTATCCAGGTGCGCCAGTATTGGGTGGTTTCGCGTAAAAAGCGCTCGGCGGTGCTGATTAAAGGCGCTTCCAACGGTTCGCCGTAAGTGAGTACAAGGTATTTGCATTCGTTAATAACAAAAGGCTGTTCGTCAAAAACATAGCTTATAGGGATATTGGTCGTCAGCCTAATATTTTCATCGCCGCCCAGGAACTGGATGTGATTGCTGCCACGGTTTACATGAAGCTTTTTTGCCCCGTAATCTGTCACCGGCTCGCACTTTACCACAATTTGCGAAGTGCCCTCAACCGCCTCAATTTTACGGACGAGCATCAGCGGCTTATAATAACGCTGGTGCTCATGAAAACGCGGGGCGAAATCGGTGATGCGATATTTAGCCCCTTTTACTGTAGTAATTTCGGTGATAAGTACGTTGGTGTTTTCGAGGTAGTATTGATGCGAGGTGTAATCGTCGGTGGGGCGGATAGAAAATTCGCCGCCTTTCTTTTTATCTAATAGTCCCCCGAAGATAAAAGTGCTGTCGAAGCGCGGCCAGCAGAGCCAGTCGATATTGGTATTTTTATTTACATGGGCCAGGAAGGCGCAGTTGCCGATAGTCCCGGTATCATAGGTATGTCTTTCCATAGTTAAGCTTGTTGGGCTTATTGGGTAACACGGTTTTTGGAAATTGGTTTAGTGGGGGACCGGGATTAAGGGATTTTATGGATTTTGAGGGAAGGGGAATTAATTGCATTAGGATAGCAGCTAGTCGGTTTTTTCATAGCGATGTTTTTTTAGACTATGCGTGTTCGAAACCTGTCCGCGTGACGCAGGGCGATGCCCTGCGCTAACGGATGTATCCCTTTCAGGGAAAGAATTGCAGGGTAGAACCTGATTTAAATACCCTAAGGGTTACAGCTGTCAGCAATGGGTAACACACATCGCGAAAAAAAGGATAGATATACTGACAAACTCGTGTCAGCACAAATGCCTGTAAAATTTGGTAACTTGTAAGGTTTTGGGGTCGGCGAATATTTTATAAAATTTCGAATCCGTTCCAATTAAAAAGTTCTTTGACATCATTTTCAACACGTAAAAACGACAAAAAAGTAACCCAATAATTCCATTTTCCCCATCTTTGGTATCTAAAAGCCATTTTTTATACCGAATGGCCATAATGGTTTTAGCCCGTTCAAGGCATGTTTTTGTAGATAGGCAAAACAGCTTTTGCCCGTTTTTACCCCTTTTTTTGTTACGGGCAAAACGCATTATGCCCGTTTTGATGGCCATTTTGGTTACGGGCTAAATGGCTTTTGCCCATCTACAAAATTGGTTCTCAAGTAACTCGCCCAACCTAGTTAATCTAATCCAACTAAATCAACTACCTCACCATTGTCAGCAAAACAACAAATTCTACCAAATCAGTAGATTTTAATAAAAACACCCTTGATTTATTCGGCAATCCGCTTACCTTAGTACAATTATTTAATCAGAAAATATTTAACAATATGGGCTTAAGACTGGGAGATGCCGCTCCAAATTTCAAGGCAAAGACCTCGCAAGGCGAAATTGATTTTTATGAATTTCTTGGCGATAGCTGGGGCGTGCTTTTTTCGCATCCGGCAGATTATACACCTGTTTGCACAACAGAACTCGGAAAAACTGCATCGCTTAAAGATGAATTTGAAAAACGCAATGTAAAAGTTGCCGCGCTGAGTGTCGACTCTGTTGAATCACATAAAGGCTGGATAAACGATATTAACGAAACACAAAACGTTGAGGTAAATTTCCCGATAATAGGGGATGAGAGCCGTGAAATTGCGCTGGCTTACGATATGATACACCCTAATGCATCGCTTACAGCTACCGTACGTTCATTATTTGTGATAGCGCCTGATAAAACTATTAAACTAACCATTACTTACCCTGCATCTACCGGCAGAAATTTCCAGGAGATATTAAGAGTGATTGACTCGCTGCAACTAACAGCAAAATACAGTGTAGCAACGCCGGCCGACTGGAAAGACGGAGAAGACGTAATTGTAGTGCCTGCAATTAAAACTGAAGACATCCCGGCAAAATTTCCGAAAGGTTTTACGCAGGTTAAACCCTATTTAAGGACAACCCCACAGCCGAATAAATAATTTTATTTGGTTATATAATAATTTATTATATTTGAACAGATTGGTTTTCCTGTATCCTCCTGATTATAAATATCATTTTATTCAGTTTAGGTCTGGTTTTTTAATCGTAAACACAATTTTTAATACAACAATTATATTTATTTATGAAAACTGGAAAAGTAAAATGGTTTAACACACAAAAAGGGTTCGGTTTCATCATTACCGAGGATGGTAAAGACCTTTTTGTACACTTTAAAGATGTACAGGGTGGCGTAAACGCTATTAAGGATAACGATAACGTTACTTATGATGTGGAGGAAGGCAGAAAAGGACTACAGGCAGTTAATGTTAAAAAGGCATAATCAGGAAACCGGCGTTTCAAATTCAAAAGCCTCTGCTCCACAGAGGTTTTTTTTATGCATTTATTTTTCAATTGATTATTTAATAAATCTGTTATTTTAGCCAAACCAATTAATACTATTTATGACCGAAATTTCCCCTGCCAAAGCCCAAAGGAACGTTATCTTTTTAGTGCTGGTAGCCAGCCTGGGCTACTTCGTTGATATTTACGATCTTTTAACCTTCTCCATCGTACGTAAAGCCAGCCTGCTGGATATAGGCGTAAGCCCGGCCGATGTGCTTCCCAAAGGCGTATTTATTATAAACGTACAGATGTTCGGCCTTTTGCTGGGAGGTATTTTGTGGGGTGTGGTTGGCGATAAATTGGGGCGTATCAAGGTTTTATTTGGTTCGATTTTGCTTTATTCAATCGCCAATTTTGCCAATGCATACGTGCACGATGTAAATACATATGCGCTTATTCGTTTTATAGCAGGAATAGGCCTCGCGGGTGAACTGGGTGCAGGCATTACGCTTGTAAGCGAAACACTAAGTAAACAAAACAGAGGCTATGGAACTATGATAGTAGCCGTAATAGGCCTTTTTGGAGCAGCGGCTGCAGTAATGGTGGCCAAACATGGATGGCAGACGGCTTACAAGGTTGGCGGGGGACTTGGGTTTTTATTGCTTTTATTGCGTATAGGCACTTTTGAATCGGGGATGTTCAGGAATATCGAAAATAGCGAGGTGTCTAAAGGAAACTTCTTCATGCTTTTTACCAATTGGGAACGATTTAAAAAATACCTGTATTGCATTTTAATTGGAGCGCCGTTATGGTATGTAGTAGGTGTTTTGGTTACCCTATCGCCTGAGTTCGGGAAAGCAATGGGAGCAAAGGACGTGTTAAGTGCAGCTGATGGGGTGTTGTATACCTACATAGGTATTGCAGTAGGAGATATTTTTGCCGGTTTGCTGGCGCAGATTACAAAGTCGAGAAAATTGACTATGGTGGTTTTCCTGTTGATATCGGTAGTGAGTGTTATTGTTTACCTGAGCGCGAAAGAATTAACAGAAGCCCGTTTTGTTTGGATCTGCTTTTTTATGGGATGTTCCGTTGGCTATTGGGCAACGTTTGTTACCATCGCTTCAGAGCAGTTCGGCACAAATATCCGGTCGACAGTTACCACAACGGTACCCAACTTCGTACGTGGCTCATTAATTCCTATTAACCTGGCATTTACGGCTTTAGTGGGGCATTACGGAATGATAACCAGTGGCTACATTATGATGGGTATTTTGACATTGATTGCGCTATTTTCACTCAGCCAGCTAAAAGAAACATTCGGTAAAGACTTGAACTATCTTGAGATTTCGTAGCCCAGCCGGTTTCATTCTATAACGAGAGACGCAAAATATTGCGTCTCTGCGTTGAAAAATATGCACCTTTGCCTCAATGATATCTAAGGAACAAATAGCTGCCGACTACCAAACCATACAGGACGAAATTTGTGCTGCGCTCGAACAGTGCGATGGCGTGGCAAAGTTTGAAGAAGAGGTGTGGGAGCGCGATGGTGGCGGCGGCGGTCGTACGCGGGTTATCCAAAACGGTAGTATATTCGAAAAAGGCGGCGTTAATTTTTCAGCGGTGTACGGCCAGCTTCCGCATACCATGAAAAAGGCGCTAAACGTGGAGCACGATGAGTTTTTTGCTACCGGTGTTTCGATAGTTATCCATCCTAATCACCCAATGGTGCCGATTATTCACATGAATATCCGGTATTTCGAAATGCCGTCGGCACAACACCCTGATGAGCCTTTACGTTGGTTTGGCGGGGGAATAGATCTTACCCCGCATTATGTTATCGACGCCGATGCACAGTATTTTCATACTTACCTGAAATCGGTTTGCGACAGCTATAACCGCGACTTTTATAGCCGCTTTAAAACCTGGGCAGACGATTACTTCTTTATTAAACACCGTAACGAAACCCGGGGTATAGGTGGCATATTCTACGATAGGTTAACTGCAAGTGAGGGTTTGACATGGGAGGCAATATTTGAATTTTCGAAAACTTTGGGCCGTTCATTCGCCCCGATATACACTGAATTGGTGAACCGCAACCGTGAAAAGTCATTCACGGAAGAACAACAAAACTGGCAATACCTGCGCCGCAGCCGGTACGCCGAGTTTAACCTCGTTTACGATGCCGGCACAAAGTTCGGCCTCGAAACCAACGGGCGTATCGAATCGATACTGATGAGCCTGCCGCCCACGGCCAGGTGGGTTTATAATCATAAGCCCGAAACCGGAAGCGATGAGGAAAAAACGTTATTGTTGTTAAAAAAAGGAATAAGCTGGGCTTAAACTATTGCCTGTTTTTCCTGTCACTATTCACAAATGAAAAAAATATCTACTCTTTATAAAAAAGATCCGGAGCGTTTAAGCCGGGTAAGTAATGAAATTAACCCGGAAAATTCCTGGGTTTTCTCCAACGTGTATGCCACCCGTAAATATGACGGCACTGCCAGCGCAATTATTGATGGTGAAGTATATAAGCGCTATGATGTAAAAAAGGGCAGGGAAGTGCCGGTGGGCGCTATACCGTGCCAGGAACCTGATGAAATTACCGGGCATCATCCACATTGGGTAAAATGCAGTCGCGAAGATAATTCAGACAGATACCACTTGGAGGCTATGGATAACAATCCTGGTTTGGCTGACGGAACTTACGAACTATGTGGCCCTAAAGTACAGGGCAATCCTGAGAAGCTTGACAAGCATACATTAGTGAAGCACGGGGCAGACAGGTTGGAGATTAAGGACTTGTCTTTTGACGGATTGAGGGAATATTTAACCACCGAAGACATAGAGGGAATCGTTTTTCATGAGATTGACGGCGACCGCATGTGTAAAATCAGGAAGTCGGATTTTGGGATAAAACGCATTTCGTAAATTTAATTGAAGATGAAGAAACTGTACGGATACAGCGGCCTGGTTATTTTAACGGTTCTGATGATGGCTTTTAACGATGCCTATCCATTAAAGGGCACCTGGGTATATGCCGGTGATATATTTAACGGCAAATCCGAAGGCGCGCCAACTGAATATTCCCTTGAACGCAGGTTTACGAAAGATAAATTTGAATCGTTCCTGATGGAAAAAGGGGAGAAACCGCAAAAATATGAAGCTGGTGAATACTCCCTGGAGGCCGACACCTGTTACCAGACACAAACATTCAGTGCGCAGGATTCGCAGTTGCTCAATATCAGGATAAAATATAAGTACACGCTCGCAAACGATACCCTTACCCTAAGCACTACGTTGCCCAACGGCAATAAGGTAACCGAATTCTGGAAAAAGAAATAATATTAATGCCGGGAGTAAGAGAAATCAGACAAAAATTTACTAGCTCGATAAGGCGCGGCACAGGCGAAGCTCATCTGCTGCTGCGCGATAACCCCGAAATTGACTTCTCCAAAGAAATAACCGCAGCCTGCCTTAAAAACTATGCTTATGACGGCCAATGCGAACAAAGCCGCGCGCCATATTTGTATGAACTTGCCACTTTAAACGGTAAGACGAAAGAAATTAAGCCGGCCATTTTAGCAGCTATTGAGTTACGCCATGAAGATACCTGGACGCGTTCACAATTGTTTCAATTAAGCAAGCTGTATGCAGAAAACGGTGATACTAACGCACGAGAGGCCATTTATAATAATTTCTACAAATACCCGACAACCCGCAACGACTCGGTTGGGTACGCCGAAATAATAGATTTGGATGGCCTGGATGGTTTAAAGTTTATCGCCTCTAAAGTAGGCAGGGCACTATATGAAGACAGCGATGATTGGCACGATGACAGTGAGATTAGCTATCTACAGCGGATAAAACCGGAAATTGACGCCTGGCTGGAGCTGGATAAGGCTGCTGAATATGATCCTTTTATTAAAATCTATTTAGATAGAATACGCGAAACACTCGGGAACCGCGCCGTTGGCCCTAAGTTAGAATTTGTTCGGAAGAATGCCGTAGAAGAAACGTTAAGTATTTCCCGTGCGCGTGCGGCACATCGCAAATGGACGAAAAGCGACTTGAAAAAAATAGCGCAACGGCTCATTACAGAAAAACAAAGTACAAACCGGGAAAAGCTTCTTAGCGTATTCAGAAGAAATAAATATCCATTTGATAGCGAATTTATTTTACGAATAGCACAGAATGCTAAGGGCAAAGAGCAATATATAGCCTTTAACGCGCTTGCGAATTTAAAAAATCCGGAGATAAGAGCCTTTGCAATAAAAAGCTTGACAAATGACGTAAAGCCTCAAAAATTCACCATCATACTCAAATCGAACTATAAAAAAGGTGACGGACGTTTACTTACCGCTATTATTAATAATACCAGGAATGGGGGGCTGATAGAGTTGTTGCTGATAAACCTTATTGAAGTTTATACGGCAAACAGCGTTAAGGAATGCGCTGAACCGCTGGAGGCGCTTTATAACAAATCGAACTGTGCTTTACATCGTTATGATATAGTGAAATTATTAATAGAAAATGATGTACTATCAACAAAAATCAAAAACGAATTACCATTTGATTGTAGCGAAAACGTAAGAGAGCTTGCCTGCAAATGACCAGCCAGTCGCCTGCTTTTCTTCCGTCTTTCGGACTTTTCGGACTTTACTGACTTTCCGGACTCCATCCACTTCTCCACAGCAGATTTGTTACCAACATTCGGGGAAAAAGCCATAAATTTTCTTAACTTCGCCCGTTGTTTAAATGCACAATTTAAACATACCGAACTGAGAAGAATCTACAGGAAAAAACAATGGCCGAAGAAACAGGAAACGGAACCCCACACACACCAGAAGACAGAATAATTCAAATAAATATTGATGAAGAAATGCGGTCAGCCTACATTGATTATTCAATGTCGGTTATCGTATCGAGAGCTTTGCCAGATGTACGAGACGGTTTAAAACCGGTACACAGGCGTGTATTGTACGGCATGCTCGACCTCGGCCTAAGTAACAATAAGCCTTACAAAAAATCTGCGCGTATAGTAGGAGAGGTGCTGGGTAAGTACCACCCGCATGGAGATACTTCAGTATATGATGCCATGGTGCGTATGGCCCAGGATTGGAGCCTTCGCTACCCGTTTGTTGAAGGACAAGGTAACTATGGCTCGATAGACGGCGACCAGCCGGCTGCAATGCGTTACACCGAGGCACGCTTAGAAAAGATTGCTGAGGAGATGCTGGCCGACATCAATAAAGACACCATCGATTTCCAGCTGAACTTTGACGACTCGCTTGAGGAGCCGACCGTTTTGCCCGCCAAGTTTCCTAATCTGTTGGTTAACGGTGCGTCAGGTATTGCGGTAGGTATGGCGACAAACATGGCGCCCCACAACTTAACCGAAGTGGTAAACGCCACGTTGGCCTACATCGAGGATCGCGAAATTACGATAGACGGCCTGATGGCCCACATTAAAGGCCCGGATTTCCCTACCGGTGCTATTATATACGGATATGAAGGAGCGCGCCAGGCGTTTGAAACAGGCCGCGGCAGGATAGTAATCCGCTCGAGGGCTGAAATCGAAGTTTATAATAACGACCGCGAACGCATAATTGTGTCTGAGATACCATACCAGATAAACAAAGCGCTGATGATTGAGCGTACTGCCGAGTTGGTTAACGAGAAAAAACTGGAAGGTATAACCGCCATCAGGGATGAATCGAACAGGGAAGGGATCCGCATTGTTTACGAAATAAAACGTGATGCCAATGCAGCTATCGTTTTAAATAACCTGTATAAATATACTGCGCTGCAAACGTCATTCAGCATCAACAATATTGCGCTGGTACATGGCAGGCCGATGTTGCTGAACCTGAAAGACCTGATACATCACTTTGTTGAGCACAGGCACGAGGTAGTTATCCGCCGTACCAAATTTGAGCTTTCTGAAGCTGAAAAACGCGCACACATACTGGAAGGCTTATTGATAGCACTTGACCACCTGGATGAAGTAATCAAGCTGATAAGGGCTTCAAATACGCCGGATGACGCGCGCGAAGGCTTAATGACCCAATTCGGCCTGACGGACATACAGGCACGCGCCATACTTGACATGACTTTACGCCGTTTAACCGGACTTGAGCGTGATAAGATTAAGGATGAGTACGAAGGCTTGATGAAACTTATTGAGCATTTAAAATCAATCCTGGCAGACGAAGGTTTGCGGATGCAGATCATTAAAGACGAGCTTACTGAAATAAAAGATAAATACGGCGATGAGCGTAAAACCGAAATGGTGCATTCATCAGCCGAAATGAATACAGAGGATTTTATTGAGGATGAGGACGTTGTAATCACCATCTCGCGCGAAGGCTATATTAAGCGTACCCCGCTTACCGAATACCGCAGACAGGGCAGGGGTGGCAAAGGCGCTATAGGCAGCAACAGCCGCGACGAAGACTTTATAGAGCACCTGTTAATTGCTTCGAACCATAACTACATGCTGTTCTTCACCGAAGCCGGGCAGTGTTTCTGGCTAAGGGTGTTTGAGATTCCGGAAGGTACACGTACTTCGAAAGGCAGGGCTATTCAGAATATAATCAATATTCCGAAAGAGGAAAATATCAAGGCTTATATTAAGTTGATCAACCTGAAAGATACCGAATATCTCGAGAATAACTTCATTATCATGTGTACCAAAAAAGGTACCATTAAGAAAACATCTCTCGAGGCATATTCACGTCCGCGTGCTAATGGTATCAATGCAATAAATATTAATGAAGGCGATTCGTTACTTGAAGCAACATTGACCACCGGCAACAGCGAAATTGTAATGGCGCTTAAGTCAGGCCGCGCAATCCGCTTTAATGAGTCTACTGTAAGGCCGATGGGCCGTACGGCTACAGGCGTTCGCGGTATATCGCTTGAAAATGAATCAGATGAAGTAGTTGGCCTGATAAGCGTGGACGATCCGGAAACAACCGTACTGGTAGTTTCGGAAAAAGGCTACGGCAAACGTACAGATATTGATGACTACCGGGTAACTAACCGCGGCGGTAAGGGTGTCAAAACATTAAACATTACCGACAAAACCGGAAAACTTGTTGCCATAAAAGGTGTTACTGATAAAGAAGACCTGATGATTATTAATAAATCAGGTATTATTATCAGGATTGCCATCAGCGAATTGCGCACTATGGGTCGTGCGACACAAGGTGTTAGGTTGATAACGCTTAAAGGAGATGATGAAATTGCGTCGGTTGCAAAGATAGAACATGAAGAGGATGAGGAAATCGATGCTGTAGCGATAGAAGATACATCAGGCGAAACAACAGGTGAAGTTACAGACACCGAAGCGGGCGAAAATGAAGCCGATGCCGCTGAAGGTGAGGAAGGTGAACCAAAAGAATAATGAATGAATTGCCGCAAACTTATATTACCGGTTATAATTTTATCCTTTAGCGCTTCAACTGCGTTTTGCCAGACGGAAGTGCTAAAGGGCGTTGTCAACAGCCTTGCTTTTTACAAGCAAAAAAAGGACCTGAAATATTTAACCGCTGCCAAAAAATCTGTCGACAGCCTGATTACTACAAAATCGGATTCTGCTGACGTTCAAAAGACGGTTTACCGGGCAGTAGTAAATTCAAGCATTCTATATATCGATTCGCTTAATAAGCTAAATCAACCGGCCGCTTTTTTAACTCAGACAACTAACCTTGTCGACCAATTATCGGCAAATAGGAAAGCGTACAAATACCAGGCAGAAATCGGCTACGCAAAAAGATGTTTAGCGAACGTTTATATCCGTAATGCTTTCGTCTATGTTAGGAAATCGGATTTTAACAATGCGCTACAGCTTTTTCAGACTGCCAAAAAATACGCACCGGGTTTCAAGCCGTTAAATGCATATATAGCTTATTCAAACAATAAGCTTGGTAATATGCGAGAAGCTGCAAAATATTATGCCGATTTGGTAAACAGCGATACCACAAAGCTAGAGTACGTCCAGGAAGCCTCGAATAACTACAAATTATTAGGCGATACATCCGCCGCGCTCACCATTATAAAAAAAGGCCGTAAGCTGTTGCCCGACGATAAAACGCTGTTGCTGGATGAGGCTAATATTTATACCAACCGTAAGGACTACCGCTCATTAGCGCCATTATTACCTGCATTACTTGATAATAATCCAAATAACGCCGATATTGCATTTGTTGCAGCCATTTGTTATGACCGTTTAAACCAATATGATAAAGCTGAGTCATTGTACTTACACGCCATCGATTTAAATAATTCGGCATATGACCCGATATTTAATCTTGGCTTGCTGTATCTAAAGGAGGCTGCAAAGAAGCAGGAGAGGGGTAATACTCCTGATAATACGCGTGCGGCGCAATGGTTGGAAAAGGCTAACGAAATATCACCTAATAACACCAATTGCCTGCAGATGCTTCAATTAGCATATGCGCAGGCTGGAAACGACGAACAAACTGAAAGGGTAACTAATAAACTAAAACAAATAACCAATCAATAGTAAACTATGAAAATTAAACTTTTGATGACGTGCCTTTTAGGCGTAGCTTCAGCTGCTGCTTTCGCGCAAAAAGGCGAACTCAAAGATGCGCAAAGCAACTATGACACGTACGCAGGATTGCGGACTCAAAAAGTAGCAGCCATACAAACTAAAGCTAAGGCAAGCCTTAATGATGCAAAAACATCAATTGATAAGGCATCAACAAACGAAAAAACCGCTAATTTGCCGCAAACACAAGCGCTTAAGGCAGCAATTTATTCTTCATTAGCTTCAGAAGATACTATAGCAACCACCTCGGCGCCATTGTTTGCGACTGCTGATGAAGCCATTAAAAAAGCAAAAGAGCTGGATACTAAAAATGAGAACAAAAAGCTTCTTGATGATGCGAACCTGAACTTGGCACAGTATAAATTAAACGCTGGTGTAAGGGACTATCAAGCCAAGAAGTTTGAAGATGCCTACAAAGAATTTGATTACTACCGTACTTCGTTGCCTGATGATACTAACGCCATGTACTATACTGCATTGGCTGCCAGTAACGCAGCAGAAGCAACAAAAGACAGCAAATATTATCAGCTGGCGCTTACTAATTACGGGAAATTGGTTACCACAAAATACTCCGGCAACCAAAAAGTTTACCTGGATATGTCGTCGATATATCTGATGATTAAGGATACGGCCAACGCCCTGAAAGTAACAGGCGAAGGCATCACTAAATATCCCACAGCATCGTCATTACGTAAACGGGAAATTGAAATTGCGCTGCAATCGGGTAAAGCAAACGATGTTGTGACCAAGATACAGAGCGCAATAGCTGCTGATCCTAAAAACAAAGACCTTTATTATTACCAGGGGCTAACATATGTTCAGGTTGCAGATGCCCAGAATGCTAAGGTTGCAAAAGACAAAGATGCTGCTGCCAAAACAGCTGACCACAATGCTGCATTGGAAGGGTATACAAAAGCCGCAGAAGCTTACAAAAAGGCTATTGAAATCGACCCGGATTATTTTGAAGCCAATATGAACCTGGGTTATGTTTTAATGCGTCCTGCGCTTGATATTTATAACGAAGCACAGTCCTTGCCATCGAACAAGCAAAAAGAATATGATGCAGCTATGGCTAAGTCAAACACTATGCTTGACGTGGCCAAACCATATTTGCAAAAAGCGGTGGATTTAAAACCAAACGACCGTGATGCTTTAACAAACCTTAGAAGCTACTACAGGGCGAAATCAGACCCAGCTCATGCAGCGGAAAATAAAGCCAAAGCAAACGAATTAAAACAGAAAATTGATGCCTTGCAATAAGGGCCATCGTTGAAAATCAAGAGAAGGGAGATATAGTTCTCCCTTCTCTTGAGATATATTACTTAACATAATGTTAATTATGTGAACAATGACTTTTTATTTAGTGTTGGCTTTTTTTTTCAATTGTCGCCATTGGCTCATCTTTTTAGAAGCATATTATTTAAAACAAAAAACATCATTAAACTTGTTTTGTATCTAAAACTTTTAAAAATGGATTTAAAAATAAAAAACAAAATCGCGCTGGTAACGGGTTCAACAGCGGGCATCGGTTATGCAATTGCAAAAGCATTGGGTAACGAAGGCGCAGAAGTTTATGTAAACGGCCGTACAAGCGAGCGCGTTAACAACGCTGTAGGAAATCTAATCAAGGAAACCGGAAATAAAAACATAAAAGGTTTGGTTGCTGATTTTGCAGATGTGAACCAGGTTAACCAACTAATTAACCAATTGCCCGAAGTGGATATCCTGGTAAATAACGTCGGGATTTTTGAGCCTAAAGAATTCAGCGCGATTCCGGACGAGGATTGGCTGAAATTTTATGAGGTAAATGTGTTGAGTGGCGTGCGCTTGTCCAGGGCTTATTTTGATAAAATGTTGAAGAAAAACTGGGGCCGTATTATTTTTATATCAAGCGAATCCGCGTTACAGATACCTGAAGAAATGATTCACTATGGCATGACGAAAACAGCGCAAATTGCAGTTGCCCGCGGGTTGGCTGAATTAACCAAACATACAAATGTTACGGTTAATGCGGTGTTGCCAGGGCCGACATACTCTGAAGGTGTGGGAACTTTTGTTCAGGACATGGCAGCCCATAAAAATGTCACTGCGGAAGTTATGGAACAAGAATTCTTTAAAACTGCCAGGCCTACGTCCATCTTGCAACGGTTTATAACGCCCGATGAAATTGCTAGTACGGTGACTTATATAGCGAGTGATTTATCAATTGCAACTAATGGTGCCGCCATCAGAGCCGACGGCGGTTTGGTGAAAAGTCCATTTTAAGCTTCAGTAATACTTACGAAGTTTTAAAAACTTCGTAAGTCTATTCCATATCATACAACCATGAATTAATGATGTGTAGTGTCCTTTTTCATGCCGGTGTCTTTCTTCATCGTATCAGCTGGCATCGGTTTCATTGCTGTTGTATCCTTTTTAGTGGTATCGCTGTCGCTGGCAGTTTTAGATGAACTGCAGCCTGTAGCAATTGCGCCAATCATTCCTGCGATCAGCGCAAAGGTTAAAACTTGTTTTTTCATAGGTTTGTATCTCGTTTTTATTTAAATGTTTAGGGATAACACTATGATTTTCGTTGTTGTTTGTAAAACTTTCGTTATTAGAACAAATAACCAATTTCCGTAAATATTTTAGCGTAAGCTGATCACTAAAAATCCAAGCGTTTTCAACAGTCATTCAAAAAAATTACGCTTGCTCAACACAACTCCGGCCATTTATCAACAAAAAATCCTGATATTTAATGGCAACGGGATTTGGAACTTTGCAGTCCCCTACCCTGTAAATATTACTAAAATGCATACTATAATAAACGATGCAGCCTTCCTGAAAAAAGGCTTTCATATTTCCACAGATAAAAATTTGCTTGATCTAAACCTGATATATAATTACCTGGACAAAGAGTCATACTGGGCGCAAAGTATCCCGCGCGAGCGCATGGAAAAAGCTATCGAAAATTCACTATGTTTCGGTATTTACAACGGTGAGGAACAAGCTGGTTTTGCCCGCATAATAACCGATAAAGCAACATTCGCCTACCTTTGCGATGTTTTTGTTTTGACGAAATACAGGCGCTTAGGATTATCAAAGTGGTTGATCCAAACAATTGTTCAGCACCCGGAGCTACAGGGATTGAGGCGCTGGTCGCTGGCAACAGCTGACGCACACGGGTTATACAAGCAATTCGGATTTACAGAATTAGCAAAGCCGAACGTATGGATGGAAATACACAGCCCATATAGTTCAGCAAAAAAAGAGGAAGACGAAAAATGAATTTGAAGAAAATGATTTTTGAGGGTGAAGGCGTGTCGCTCGACTTTAAGAAAACTATAACCAGTTGCGAGAAAATAGCACGCACAATGGTGGCTTATGCTAATAATAAAGGCGGAAAGCTGTTAATCGGCGTTGCTGATGATGGCAGTATAAAAGGCGTAAAATCTGAAGATGAGGAGCGCTATATGATAACAAAAGCGGCTCATTTTTTTGCACGGCCTGCACTTGAACCGGTTTTTGAGGAAGTTTATGTTGACGATAAGCTAGTAGTTGTGGTAGAAATTGAACAAAGCAATATGAAACCGCATTATGCGCTGGCCGAGGACGGTAAATGGTGGGTTTACGTTAGGGTTAAGGACAAAAGTGTATTGGCCAGCAAAATTGTAGTTGATGTACTTAAACGTTCCTCGGACGATGAAGGTGTACTGATAACGTATTCGAACAACGAGAAAACCCTGCTTGAACATCTTGATAAATCAGACCGGATTACGATAAAAGAATGCTGTCAATTGCTGAATATAGGTCGAAAAAAAGCGCAAAAGCTGCTGGTTGACCTGATACTATCGGGCGTAATCCGCATAAACACGACCGAAAAGGAAGAATATTATACAGCTGCTTAGTTAGCGGTCTGTTAATTAGGGGACCTCAAAGTTGACGATTTTGTCTTGTGACCATATGCATGTTGTCGTCTAATAGTATCTTTGCGGCGCTAATTCAATACTGACCGCATGCCATTCTACAGCAAATATCAAAACCACTACCGCGATAACTTGAGGCTGGCTATACCTGTGGTGATATCGCAGGTTGGACACACGCTCGTACAGTTTTCAGACAGCGTGATTGTGGGACATTTCGCCGGCACTGTAAGCCTTGCAGCTGTCGCGCTCGCCACTAATATATTTAGCGTATTAATGGTAATCGGCTTGGGGATCTCTTATGGTTCTACGCCATTGATTGCACAATTAAATGGTCGAAGCAATTATGATGAGTGCGGTAAGCTGCTTTCTAACAGCCTTTTTATAAATATCATTTGCGGTCTGTTGCTATTTGGTATTACGCTTACCGTTGCCGTTTTTTTGTTGCCTAACCTGCATCAAACACCGGAGGTAGTACGTCAGGCCAAACCCTTTTTGATGTTGCTTGGTCTATCAGTTATCCCGATGATGCTGTTCAATACATTTAAGCAATTTGCTGAGGGGCTAGGTTTTACCAAACAAGCCATGCTGATTTCAATTTGGGGCAATATTATCAATATCATTTTAGGGATAGCGTTTGTAAAGGGATTATTTGGCATCCCTCCTATGGGCGTTAAAGGCGTGGGCTACAGTACGCTAATAGACCGTACCATAATGGCGCTGGCGATGGGCTTCTACGTTTTCAAATCAGCCAGGTTTAAAAAATATTTAAAGAGCTTTATTTTCACCAGGATTAGCCGATCCAGGGTACTACAAATATTGCGAATCGGCGCGCCGGTGGCTTTACAATATACGTTTGAGATAAGCGCTTTTAGCGGCGCTGCAATTTTAATTGGCACAATCGGTTATCACGAACAGGCTGCGCACCAGGTAGCAATAAATCTTGCAGCGATGACTTATATGATGGCAAGCGGACTTTCAGCTGCAGCCGCTATAAAAGCAGGAAACTATTTTGGAGCAAAAGACCATACAGGTTTAAGGCAATCTGCTATATCGAGCTATCACATTGTGCTAGCTTTTATGTTTATTACAGCTTGTTTTTTTACGCTTGGCAATCACTTGCTGCCGCTAATGTACACTACAGATAAAATAGTTATAACTATTGCAGGACAGCTACTTATCATTGCGGCGCTATTTCAGTTGTTTGATGGAACACAGGTCGTAGGTCTTGGAATATTACGCGGTATGGGCGATGTAAATATCCCCACGGGGATAACATTTGTCGCCTACTGGGTAATAGGTTTACCTGTGGGTTATTTGCTGGGCATGACACTTCATTTCGGAGTTACCGGGATATGGTATGGCCTCGTGCTCGGGCTAATGGTTTCTGCAATCCTGCTATTTTTCCGATTTCAATTTATCAGCAAAAAACACAGGGCATTAGCGGCTCATTCATAGCCGTTCTTTAACAGAATTGAACCACCTTTCTCAAGTTTTATTGAGAGAATACCATTTTGATTTTCAATCACTTTAGCTTTTTGTTTTGAAGCTATTACCCACGTTTTAAACGGCAGCTTAAATTTCGTTATGCCGCCTCGTCCAGCGCTTATCTTTACTTCTGATACCTGCCCATTTTCCTTTTTTGCGCTTACAAGAAAAGCTCCCTCGGCTCGCAGCGTGTTAAAGGAAATATCTTTCCATGATGCCGGTACAGCCGGAAACACTTCGATAAAGCCGGCGTAACTTTGCAGCAGCATTTCCTGCAGGCCGGATGCAAATGCAAAATTCCCTTCGAGCGTGAAAGGGCGATAGGTGAATTTTGAGTAGCCGGATTTGGTCTGATCGCCATTTAAGTGGAAGCTGTTTATCGAACAAAAAGCTTTTGCGAATATGTCTAAATCTTTCACCGCCCCTTCCCCATCCTTTGCACGGGCTTTCATACTGGCTAACCAGGAATACGAATAGCCGCACCAATAAGCCGGGCCAATACTATCCAATAAATGAATTGTATTTTTTATAACCGACTGTGATTTAGCGCCGTCTTCCCATTTTATTAAACCCAACGGATAGATGGCCAGCGCATTTGAGAAATGCCGGTGCGATTGGTTATAAGCCATCGTCGGCGCAAACATCAGCTCGTTATTTTTAGTGAGTGCGAAATCGTTGAACTGGTTATAAATCTTATTCCAGTGATTGGCTTCTTCCGTCAGGCCAAGGTTTCCGGCCAACTCAGCAGCAGCATGAAAAGTAAATTTCATAAGGGACAAGTCGTAATTCGTATTATCCGGGAACCAGGCACTGATATCGTTATCGTTAATCTCAGGGCTTGAACTCATTGGTAGTTTTCTTTTCCCGGCATCGTCTATAACAGTAAGATTTTCGAGAAACGTAGCTGCGCCTTTTATCCATGGATACGCCCTGTTTTTAAGAAATTCTTTATCCATGCTATATCGCCATTGCAGGTAATAATGTTGCCCAAGCCATGATGATACCGTTGGCGATAATGAATATTGTATCCATCCGCCCATTTCGGTACCATGTAACGTGGTTACGCCTGGCACAGCGAGTCCAGGCTTATTGAAATACATTTTGGTGTACCGTTTATAATTTGCCTTGTTGGCATCAAGGTTATCAAGATAGCCGATGCCCTCTTCGAGGTGGTTGCCGCTGTATGAAGGCCAATAGCTCAATTGTGTGTTCAAGTCATGGTGATAATCGCCTTTCCAGGGCGGTATGCGGCCATTGTCGGCGGTCCAAACGGCTTGTAGTGAAATTGGCGGCGCACCTTTGCGGGCCACAGCGCCAAATTTATATTGCTCCAAATACCATTGTTTTTCAATGCGGCTATCAGGCACGTGCAGCGATGATTTGCTCCAGAAATTCCTCCACCATAATTTGTGTGAAAGGTAGTCGCCTTCGAAACTTCGCTGCACTGCGGCAGACGTAATCGTATTTGCCGCAGGCTTTGCTACACTATTGCTTTGGTGCGAAGAAATGCTCCAAACGCCTTCTATGATATTGCCTGTTTTCCGCCAGCGTACATTTACCTCGTAGCTGAATCCACCCCATCCCTCCTGCCTGTAAGTTATGTTGTTTCCAGCCCGTGTTATCGTACCCTGTTTATAGCCGAGCTTTGATAAATCATCGCCCACAAGTGAGTTTACCTCGCCCTTTGTTGGCGGCGCCTGGTATAGCGGCGGTATTAATTCGGGCACGAAATCTTTAGGTGCATTTTCGAATTTGAACCATCCAAAAGGTTTAGTTGCGTGTATATAAGTTTTTAATAATGTGCCGCTTATCCATTTTACTTCACATACTGCGGTATTGATATCCAGGTGCACAGATTGAACCTTTCCCCATCCTTTGGTATCAAACTCCATCCCTGCTCCGGGGATTTTGGAGGGTGCTGGTTCAGCATCATAAGGATCATCGAAATACTTTTGAACCTCGCTGTAAGTTGTTTTCTTTTGAACCTGCTGGTAAACCCATTGATAGCTGAACTCTTTCCGGTGCAAACCTTTCATCGGGCGCTCATCCCAAAGGTCGGCCCGGTCAAGAGAGAAACGAAGACGGTTTTGTTTTTGCCAGATAAGCGCGCCGATAGTGCCATTACCCAGCGGTATAGCCTCATCCCACTGGGTCGCCAAAGTGTCGAATTGCAAATCATGAGACTGTGATTGCGCAAAGCCAGTCAAGCTTTCTGACACTAAAATCAGCAGAAATATAAATTGAATAAACTTTCGCATCAAACTGTAAATCTTTTAGTTATAGTATTAAATCAATTGTTCTTAATCGGTGAAATCATTCTCGAATCGGTGAAATCACAAAACAATAATCGGTGAAATCACAAAATTAAAAATACAGCTCATCAGCCACCCTAAACGTATTGCAATGCGCTTCAACAATATCCTTTATATCCGGCGAATATCCGCCGCCCATGCTTACCTGTACCGGAATTTTATGAGCAAGGCATTGTTCAAATACAAATCGGTCGCGGTTTTTGCAGCCGTTTTTGGTGAGCGCCATTTTACCGAGTTTATCAGAAGCCAACACGTCAACCCCGGCAAGATAAAATATAAAATCGGTTTTTTGCTGACCGATCAAGCGCGGCAAAGTATCTTTAAGTAAAGCCAGGTATTCTTCATCACCGGTGCCGTCAGGCAAGGATAAATCCAAATCAGATTTCTCTTTTCTGAAAGGGAAGTTATTAGCGCCGTGTATAGAGAAAGTAAATACAGCCGGGTTATTTTCGAATATTTGGGCCGTGCCATTGCCCTGGTGCACATCTAAATCGATTATTAAAATAGAAGAAGCTAAATTTTTATTTAACAGGTAGTTAGCGGCAATAGCCTGGTCGTTTAATAAACAAAAACCTTCCCCCCAATTGGTACCGGCATGATGTGTTCCACCGGCTACGTTAAAGGCTACGCCAAACTCTTTTGCATAATGACAACCATCGATACTCCCCCTTGCAATACGTATTTCACGCTCTACCAATTTTGCTGATAATGGAAAGCCTGTGCGCCGCTGCTCTTTTGCAGGAAGCGTCAAATCGCGAAGCTGATGCCAGTAATTCTCCTCATGAGTCAGCAGGATAATTTCCTCCTCCAACATTTCGGGCGAAAACAAGTTTTCAGATTTTATTAATCCCTCATGTAATAGTTGCTCCGGTATCAGCTCATACTTCAGCATCGGGAAACGATGCCCTTCGGGCAAAGGGTGAGCGTAGATAGGATCGTGAGCGATTTTGAGGTTTGTCATTATTAGAGATTAGAGGTTAGTTAATCAGAGATTAGTCGTGTCGGCTTTTTCCTAATCTCTGGTCTCTAATCTCTAATCACCGCTTTCGCCAATATCTGCCCAAACTCGTAAACCTGTGTAAAACTGTTGTACAACGGCACCGGACTGATACGGATTACATTCGGCTCGCGCCAGTCGCCGATAACGCCGTTTTCGGTCAGGTAATTAAAAGTTGATTTAGCGTTTTGCTTGCAGACAATGGAAAGCTGGCAGCCACGGGCTTGTTTATCTTTTGGGGTGATTATTTTGAAAAGATCGCCGCCGCTGATTGCGTTGACCTCACCGATGACGAACTCCAAATAAGCCGTTAGCTCCTCGCTTTTTCTTCGAAGCGGCTCCATGCCGCCTGCGTCCTCAAAAATGTCCAGGGCGGCCTTATGTAAAGCAAGGAGCATAATCGGACTGGTGCTTACCTGCCAGCCCGCAGCGCCGTTGTCGGCTTCGAAGTCGTGGGGCATTAGAAAGCGCCTGTCTTCGCGGTGGCCCCACCACCCGGCAAAACGGTGCAAACTCTCGTCGTTAAAGTGTTTTTCGTTTACAAAAATACCGCTGATGCCGCCCGGCCCGGAGTTCATGTATTTGTACGAACACCAGCATGCAAAGTCAACATCCCAGTCATGCAGCTTCAGTACCACGTTGCCGGCAGCATGTGCCAAATCAAAACCTGCATAGGCACCTGCAGCGTGCGTTGCTTTAGTGATAGCTTCCATGTCGAAGCACTGTCCCGTGTAATAGTTGATGCCGCCGAAAAGTACCAGCGCCAATTCATCTTTGTTTTCTTCGATGGTTTTCAGGATATCTTCCGTACGCAAAATCTCATCGCCGGTGCGCGGAAAAATCTCGATAATGGCTTCTTCTGGGTCATATCCGTGAAACTTCGCCTGGCTGGCTAATGCGTATTGGTCGGATGGAAAAGCGCCACCCTCCATTATAATTTTAAAACGTTTTTGTGTTGGTTTATAGAAACTTACAAGCAGTAAGTGAAGATTAACTGTGAGTGAATTCATTACCGTTACTTCCTCGGTCTTAGCACCTACGATGCCCGAGAGGGTATGCGTAAGCTTTTTATGAAAACCGAGCCATGGATCGTTGCCTGTAAAAAAGCCTTCGATTGCAAGGTCCTTCCAGTTGTCAAATCGTTGGTTTACATAGTCGCGGGCAGTTACCGGTTGCAGACCGAGGGAATTGCCGCAGAAATATATTACATCTTTCCCATGATGTTTTGGAACCAAAAATTTCGATTGAAAATCCTTCAGCGTATCCTGCTCGTCCAATTGAGCCGCGAATGCCAATGTGTTCTGGTAGTTCATGCAACAAATATTGGAAATATATTTGAGAGGTGTCACAAGCTACGAATTCTACAGACGATGAATGAATACAGCACCAACAGTAATGCGGATAAACTTAGTCCATAGCGACGCCTGTCTACGCCCTAAAATTACCGAAAAACAATTTTGTAGATGGGTAAACAGCCTTTTGCCCATAACGAAAATGACCCTCAAAACGGGCATAACGCGTTTTGCCCGTAACAAAAAATAGACTAAAAACGGGCTAAACCCGTTTTGCGCATCTACAAAAACACCCTCAAAACGGGCTAAAACCATTATGCCCATTCGGTACATAAACCGCGTCTTAGATATCAACAGCAAGGAAAATATGCTTATTTTTCTTCTATTTCCCGCATTTCAATAGGTAAAAATATCGTCAAAGAACTTTCCGGACTAAGGCAGCTACCGAAATTTGATGGAGTTCGCAACACAAGACCAAACCTTACAAGATAGTCAATTTAACTGTCATAAACGATGACACCATTTTGTCAGTATCGATTTATCCTATTTATTAGGTTTGCTCACATATGGGTCACCTTTCAGATAAAACCGGTACGGTAACAGTGCATCTTCACCTGCATAATCCACACCAACACGGGGTACAACTGCAACTTCTTCATCGGGAAACGATAGGCCGCGGTCTTCAATCCAGATGGTATCGCCGGTCAAGTCAAAAGCATTGATAGCACGCGATATCCCCAGGGCTTTGGCTACAGAGCCCGGCCCCATAGTGATGGTTGGTTTAACTACCGGCATATTGCGGCGCACCTGCATAGCTTCCAGGCCATCCGTTGGGTTTACCGCCCGCACCAGGATGGCATGGGGAATGCCTTCATCGGCCACTACAATATTAAACATCTCGTGGATACCGTAGCACAGGTACACGTAAGCCACTCCACCCTGCATAAACATAGTTTTGGTGCGGGGTGTCAGCCTGTTTCCGTAGGCATGAGATGCTCTGTCGATAGCACCGTTATAAGCTTCTGTTTCAACAATATATCCACCTGTGATTACACCGCAGATACGGGTAAATAAATACTTGCCGATGAGGTCCCGACTCAGTCTTACGACGTCTTCGCTCGTGTAATATGCCGCCGGTAATTTCATTGTGCAAGGATGTCTTTTAAGACTGCGTTAATTTCCGCTGCTCTGTCAAAAATCATTATATGTGTACCTCCTTTAACGATGACAGGGTTGCCGATGCGGCGATAATCAAAAACCTTGTCTTTATCGCCGGTGATGATGGTAACATTTGAGGGAATAGTTTTATTATCCCAATGCAGCAGGGCGTACATAGCCCACTTCATAAATTTTGGTGAAGAGTTTTCGAGCATATCGATAAACAGCTGGTTATCGGCTTCGCTCATTTTGCCGAACATAAACCTGATGCCGAATCCCATCGATGTTATTAATTTCCCGGGAATGATTTTATAAACCGGCAGCGCGCGGAAGAAAGAAAAATAGGCCGGCGCTTCGTCGATGGTCTTGATGCTGGAAATAAGGATTACTTTTTTCACCGGCAATATTTTAGCAATCTCGATGGCTACCATTCCGCCTAAAGAATTGCCAATCACGATGGATAGTGGCGCTATATTATATTGTAAAATAAGCTTTTGCGCATACGATTTTAAAGTATCAGTTTTATCCGGCTCAATCCAGTCAATCTTAATTAACTCATAATCCTCAATAACGATATTGTTATAAATCTGGCTGTCAGCGCCCAAGCCCGGTATCAGGTAGGCCTTACTCATTTAAAGCTGATGAGTTCAATTATTTGCTGCAGGTATTTGGCATCGGCCTCGTCAAATTGGTCAAGCTCAGCGGCGTCAACATCAAGCACGCCCACTACTTTTCCGTTGTTAAATAGCGGCAGCACTATCTCGGATTTGGAAAGCGAACTACAGGCTATATGACCCGGAAATGCATCAACATCCGGAACAATCAAGGTTTTTTCCTGCTGCCATGCCGCACCGCAAACGCCCCTGCCGAGGCCGATTCGGGTACAAGCTACCGGCCCCTGGAACGGGCCTAATACCAGTTCGTTATCCTTTACCAGGTAAAAACCTACCCAAAACCATTTAAATTGCTCTTTTAAAGCAGCACATACGTTTGCCAGGTTGGCAATTAAGTCCGGCTCACCCGTCAGCAGGGCTTCTATTTGAGGAATAAGCGATTGATATTGCTCGGCCTTATCGGTTGAGCTTACGATATTTAAATCTTCTGCCATAGTGCAAAATATTTTATACTTTGGTGCAAAAGTACGCCAATGTCAACTATACTTAAACAACGAAATTTCGTATTAACTCAAATATTTGAAATTACTGACAATTCGTTAATCGTTCGCAGCAAGACGCCTACAGGTTTTTCTGAGGCACAATTCAGATTTGAAGATATAACCAAACAAACTTACCGTGTAAAAAAAGCCAAAACAATGTCTATTATTGGATTTTGCTGTAGCTTTTTTATAACTATCGTGTTATATTTTAGCTGGATTGATAATAGTAAGGAAATGCCACTTGCGATGGTGGCGGGCGCGGGGTGTGTAACGATAATTTGTGCTTTGGGAGCTTTTTTTATACGCGAAAACTATATTCAATTATTCCTGGTTAATGGCTCGTTCCTTAAGTTTTTCGCCACATCACCAAATTCAAAAGAGGTAGATGAGTTCATGGAAATTTTCTTTGAACAACAAAAAAAGTATTTACTGGGCAGATACGCCCGTGCTGATGAATATTTAAACCCAGAACAATTATCAGCCGGGTTACAATGGCTGTGGAACAGAAACTTTATAGAAGATGAAGAATTGAATGAATTAAGATTAAAGATTCTTCCTAAGCCGTCGCCGTCGTCGCCTATGGGTTTTCAGTTTAATCAGTCGCCGAACTAGAATTAGACAACAGTCTAATTTATTAAAAAATTTATCTAATCATCATTTTATGAGAATCATTGCTGAACTTCCCCATCCTGATTTCAAAATATCCATCCTGAATATGAACCGCAAGTTTATAGTAAAGATAGAGCAGGGGGCATTTGAACAAACCTATAAAGTCGCCGAAGCTGACCTGATGGATGGCGTAAACAGCGTTTTTGAATTGCTTGACGAATCATTTTTGAAAACAGTTTCAGCACGTTTCGAAGAAATGCGTGGGGACTTCGGCCAGGCGTATTGCCGCTATAATTGATATGGTATAATTTGTTGTTTTATAGATAGTTATATGTTTGTATTCTTTTAAACAAAATAAAATTTGGCAAAATCGACATGAAATAAGATTGGCGTATTGTAGCATTTCAATTCAGACCAAGCTAATTTATACGTAAAATACTGATTTTAAATAGGTTATTTAATATTTAAAAGCAAAGCCAAATAAAATTTGGGAGGCTATTTTTGCCAAATAAGTGAGAACTCAGGCCGAAACCAGGTCTTGATACCAAAATCCGTAAAGCTTATTGTTGCTTGCGGGATCGTTGTTATTGTTATCCGTTTTGGGCGCAGTGTATGTTTTAAACACCTTCTCTCCCAGCCTGTATTTTATTTCGCTTTTAAAGATGGGGCCCTTAAAAGCAAAGGTGTGAAACTCTCCGTTTTCGCCGCATACATCAACACCCGTTGGAAATGCTTTGATTAATTCTGGACTTAGCTCCTGCCCTGCTATTGCACCCAAATGTTCCTGCGTACAGGCAATCACGGTTCCAAAACCTAAGCTGAAAAACTCATTGAGTAATTCGCGGGTATCGCGTTTCCATAAAGGGTAGATGCCTGTTAAACCGGCTTCAGCCAGGCGTTCATCGCGGTACTGCTTTAAATCCTCCAAAAAAATATCGCCAAAGATGGAGTGCGTAATTCCTTCCTCCTTAAAAAATTCCAAATGCCGGCGCATGGTGTTATCATAAGTTTCCATGTCTGGCATTTCAGGCAGCCGGATCTGGTATAAGGGAATGCCGATACTTTCAGCCTGCCGGATTAAAAGCTCGACACGGACACCATGCATTGATATCCTGTCTGCAGCATCATTAATAGTCGTGACGAGGTATTTAATATCAAGCTCCGGATTTTGGAGACAGTGGTATAACGCAAGACTGCTATCTTTACCACCGCTCCAATTCATTATACATTTCTTTGATTTCAATTTTTTGTGATTACACCTATTATTTTTGTTTGATTTCACCGATGGGAGGATGATTTCACAGATTATTTTTTTGATTACACAGATTTGAGAATAATCCCACCGATTACACCGATTAAAAATGGATAAGTTACGGCGTATGCTACTAATTTTCTTTTTATCATCGTCATCTGTTAATCTGTTTACATCTGCGATCCTTTTTCGTCCGTTTCATCTGTTAAATCTCCTTTACATCCGTGATTTATTTTTCATCCATTAATCTCTCAACCAACGATACTACACCTACAGTTGCCTTCTCTTCTATCTTTATATAAGAACTTTCATCGCTTATGTAGGGAATTTTGGGATCAACGATAATCTTAGGCGTTTCGTGGGGCACATAATCTACCAATCCTGCCGCCGGGTAAACGGCCAGCGACGAGCCTACCAGGATAAATATATCAGCTTCTGTACAAATCCTTGCCGCTTTCTCAATCATCGGCACAGCCTCGCCAAACCACACTACGTGGGCGCGCAGTTGCGAACCAAGCTCACACTTATCCCCCATCTTTATCTCCCATCCATCAATCGGATATGTAAGGTTGGGATTTTTGTCGGACTGCGAACGCGTGATAATGCCATGCAGGTGCACCACATTTGTTGAACCACCGCGCTCATGCAGATCGTCGATGTTTTGGGTGATGATGGTTACGTCGTATTTCTCCTCCAGTTTTGCCAGGGCAATATGCGCGGCATTTGGCTGGGCTTCAAGCACCGTCCTACGGCGCTCGTTATAAAAATTCTGTACCAACTTAGGATTGCGGCGCCAGGCTTCAGGCGTGGCTACGTCTTCAATGTTGTATCCCTCCCACAGGCCATCGCTATCGCGGAAGGTTTTTAAACCGCTCTCAGCGCTGATGCCTGCACCGGTTAGTACTACAATTTTTTTCATGATGATTGTTATTTTCAGAGACACGAGTGTTGTGTCTCTACAATTATTTTTCGTGTAGAGACGCAATACTTGTGTCTCCGGATTATGTTTAAAAAATCAACCCACAAAAAAAGCGGCCCTTTTACCGAACCGCTTTTTTAATAATAAATCTTATGTTAAACAGCGAGTTCGTTTTGACTGCGTAATGCAGTGTATTTTGTCTTTGCCAGCTCAAAGCCGCCGAACAATATAAAGCCGAATACAACATCACCTAAAACCATATTCTTTTCAAATGGCAGTGCAGCCGCTAACGACATGCCATAGCCCTGTAGTGTATGCGGATAGAGTGTACCATATAACCATGGCAAATCCATTATAAGCCAGTGAACGGCAACGCCGGCCAATGATGCAAGAAATACGTTTAGTATGTTTACTTTCTTAATTAAGCTGCCTACAAATACCATTATGGCAAAACACAGGTACATCCATAATGCGCCGCTGTAGACTAATACCCACTTGGAAGTGTATAAATAATTTATCAGGATGTCGCTAAAAAACAACGATGCCAACACCACCACATACGATTTCCATTTTGGCGTAAAGTAAGCGCCGCCAAATAAAGCGATTGCCCCTACCGGCGTAAAATTACTCAGGAACGGGTATTTAAAGCTTACCAGGCGCATGGCTGTTGCAGCCAACACTATCAGGATAAGCACTACTGTGCGGATGTTTATTGTTTTTAAAGACATAGCTGATATTTGAATGGTAAAATTAACTATTTATCCTGCTAAATAAAAATTATCAATTTACCTGGTATCTTATGCCGGCCATAAAATTAAATCCACGCGTATTATAGCCTACCCAATCCACATATTTTTCATCAAACAAGTTTTTAAGGTCGGCAAAAAAGCTGATTCGTTTGCTGGCTGTGTATTGCAAATGCGTATCAACAAGGTTATAATGTTTTAACGTCACTACGCTCGAACTAAAGTCAGGGTTGAATTTTATGTCGCTCCTGTCGCCGGTATACTTGTAGTCAACCGTTGCCGAAAAGCTATTGCAGAACTGGTAGGACAGGTTTGCGCCGAGCGTATTTTTTGGCCTGCGATAAAGGTTATTGGTTTCTTTACCAGCCACGTCTGTTTGCTTCCCGGTTACATAAGCTACATAAGCAGAAGCGCTTAGCTTATCCAGGTTCAAGTTAATGGTACTTTCAAATCCCTTATCTTTTTGAAATGCGCCATTCGAATATACTGCATATGGGGCAACGGGCAGGTTTTTAAAGTATATAACGTCTTTGGTGTCATATTTATAAAATACAGTATTGAATGATAGCGTATTTTTAATAAGCTGCCAATCAAAACCCGCTTCGTATGAAGTTGTAGTCTCAGGTTTTAAATCAACGTTTCCGTATTGCGAGAACAACTGGTACAGCGATGGCGTTTTAAATGCGGAAGCCACCGTTCCAAAAAGTTTAAACTGATCGGCAATGTAAACCGATGGATTAACGGTGTAAGTGAAGTTGCTGCCGTATTTGCTGTGATGGTTATACCTGCCGCCCAATTCCATGTGGAATATGCCCGCTTTAAAAAATAAAGAAGTATAGGCACTTGCTATGCTGTTGTGCAAATCTTTAAGCGTATCATAAGTGCTAAACTGGTTAGTTTTGCTGTATTTAAAATCTGCCCCGCTGGTAATATCGAGGTACTTATTGATATTATAATTGAAGATTGCCTCGGCATTAGTAATGTTACCGGTATTTTTTTGATACGATGCCGTGTTAAAGTTTACCGGGCTTGCTGCATCGTTGTAATTATTTTTAACGCTGTTTTGGCTGATATTGAATTTCAAACCGCCCCTATCCAGCTTTAGATTACCACCTATCCCGCCAAACAAAAATGTATTATTATAAGCATACTTTGCATCGTCTGTGAAAGCGCCGTAAGGAAGATTGCCTTTGTTATAGGTTCCCTGGAAGTTACCGTTTAAGCTGAATGACTGCGACACTTGCTGCGTTAAATTCACGCTGGCCGAGCGCTGGTGGAAAGCGTCCTTTGCGAAATGACCGCCATGTGTAGTATCAGTTGCCCCGGCAAAGCCTTTTGAATCTGTATTTGACAGGTTGATGGCTACACCGGTTTTGTTAATATTTCCGATAAGTCCGGCAGATTCGTTGAAGGTGTTATAAGTTCCACCACTGGCTTGCAGGTTTGCCTTTAGCCCCTGAGTTTTTGTGTGTTTTGTGATAATGTTAATAACACCGGCAACTGCGTCTGAGCCGTACAAAGTTGAGCCGCTGCCTTTTAATATTTCAACACGGTCAATCTGGTCGAGTGGGAAGGCATTCAGGTCATAGCTGCCATCTATGGACGAAGCGTTGTTTACCGCAAAGCCATCAACCAGGATAAGGGTATTGCCCGTTGAGGCCCCGCGAAGAAATACCGACGAGCTAATGCCCGGTGCGTTGTTGGCGCCGGAAAAGGTTATCCCGGCAACAGAATTGAGTAGTTGTGGTAAAGTTCTGCCCTGCGATTTGGCAATCTGATCTGCGGTAATAATAGTAACTACCCGGCCGATTTCGTTTTGTTTTTTGGGCGACCGTGAGGCAGTAACCACTACATCATTTAATACCCGGGCAGAATCCTGGGCTTGGGCCGTCGTGTTAAACAGCGCTGATTGTGCCAACCCAAGGCCGACTGCGATTAAGTAAAATTTTTTCATGTTGTTGTGAGTTTTTTCTCACAGCATACAGAAACGGAAAGTTGGAATGGAAAGACACCTCCGGACGGGCATTCACACTCAAGCTTCAATCCCCGAAAGCTATGAATAAGTTTATGCCTGGGCAGGTATTCTGACTTACTCCCCTTTGCCCGGCCTTCCCATCCCGACGAGTCGGAACAGTGACCATGTTGATTGAGCATTGGTTATAGAGCTTACAGCTGCGGGACAGTTACGGAATTACACCGTATTCCCTTTTAATCCCGGTTTGCAGCCGGGAACCTTAGGCGGTGCAAATGTAGGTGAAGATTACGTAATTGCAAATATTGTAACTGATTAAGTTGATTTGGTTGAATGAGTTAACTAAGTTTGATTAAGTTAGTCCAAACGCAATGCTCAGAAACCTGCTATTTTGTTTGTTATTTATGATTACTAACGCCGCATCGGCACAACCTGATACTGTGTTTTTAGAGAACCTCTTAAAATCAAAGCCGGAACTATTTGGTGGTATCTTAGAACATCCTACCAATAACGAAGTACAAATACTTTACACCCGGATTGATCGTGATGAAAAGAACGCTCCGCATTTTACATCGTATAGCTACCACCTGAATCCTAATCATTACTTCTACCCTGCCAGCACGGTTAAACTGCCCACGGCTATTTTTGCGTTGGAGAAACTCAATGAGTTAAATATCGCCGGGCTAACTATGCAGTCGACAATGAAAACTGATAGCTCATTTAATGACGAAACGCGCATGCTGGAAGATACCTCATCTGTTACCGGTTTACCCTCCATCGAAAATTATATCAAGAAAATCCTCCTTGTGAGCGATAACTATGCTTACAACCGGCTGTATGAATTTGTGGGCCGGGCACAAATCAACCAAAAGCTTAAAAAATACGAACTAAGAAATACACGCATTATCGGGCGGTTGGCAATTTATGACAGCGGCGAAAATGCCAAACATACCAACGCCATCGATTTTTACAATGACGATAAGCTAATTTACCACCAACCGGCGCAATACGACGCCGGCAATTATCCTATGCACCTTGAAAACATGCTGCAGGGCAAAGGCTACCTCGACAAAAACGACAAACTGGTTATGAAGCCTTATGATTTCAGTGAGAAGAATGTGTATACCATTAGTGATATGCAGTCTGTTTTAAAAAGGCTGCTTTTCCCTGATGCTTTCTCAAAGGAACAGCAGTTTAACCTCACGCCGGAACAGTACAAATTCATTTACCGCTACATGAGCATGTTCCCCGGCGAAAGCAAAAAGCCAACCTATAACCGGCCCGACTACTACCCTGCTTATTGTAAGTTCCTGTTTTATGGAGGCGACAGTACCGCAGTAATTAATCCGGATATCCGCATATTCAACAAGGTCGGCGACTCTTATGGTTACGATATCGACAATGTTTATATTGTTGATTTTAAGCACAATGTAGAATTTATTTTGACTGCGGTAGTGCAATCTAACGAGGACGGTATTTACAACGATAATAAATATGAATATGCTACGGTGTGTCTGCCCTTTATGAAAAACCTGGGACAGGTAATTTATCAATATGAGCTCGAGAGGAAAAGAAAAAACGTGCCTGACTTATCGAAATTCAGGTTCAATTATTGATTCGGCAATCGGTGAAATCATTCTCCAATCGGTGAAATCATAAAATTCAAAAACGTGCCTGACTTATCGAAATTCAGGTTCAATTATTGATTCGGCAATCGGTGGAATCATTCTCCAATCGGTGAAATCATAAAATTCAAAACTACTTTCCATATATATTGTTAAATTATTATACCTATTAAAACAATATTATGGCAACAACAGCACTACAGCGCGTACCGCGGCATAATGGTACTGCGGCAATAAATTTAAATTGGCCGGAGCGGTACCTTTCAATAGCTGCCGGCGTCAAGCTAAGTTTTTCGGGCATCAGGAATATTTTTAAAAGTCCGTTCTCAAGTATTTTAAAGCTGGGTGCAGGCAGCTATTTGGTCAACCGTGGTATCAGCGGTCATTGCGACCTTTACTCCAGGGCCGGTAAGCTGAGCACCGCGCCGGTAAATATTAATATCAGGTCTTCATTCAGCGTTAATAAACCCCGCGAAGAAGTCTATGCTTTTTGGCGCAAGCTTGATAACCTTCCGCTGTTTATGAATCATTTGGAGGATGTTGAAGTTATTGACGACACTCGCTCGCACTGGGTGCTTAAGTTGCCTACCGGTGTTGCCAAAGTTAGTTGGGATGCCGAGATTGTGCACGACGAACCCGGCTATATGATTGGATGGAGTTCTCTCCCCGATTCTATCATTGATAACGCTGGAAAAGTACGCTTCCGTGATACCATAGACGGCGGCACACTAGTAGATGTAGTGATAACCTACCAGCCTCCGGCAGGTGGCCTTGGCTACAGCCTGGCTCATGTGTTAAACCCAGTATTCAAAAAACTGGTTGATGACGATGTACAAAACTTCAAGCAGTACATGGATATCGCTGACAAAGAAGGTGTTATAATTGTGCTATAGCATCGGCATCCGGGTCGTCGGTCACAAGACCGACAACGGCGGTCGTCACACCATGAAGATAATAGATAAAAAAGCCCGCGTCAAGCGGGCTTTTTTATCTAAGGAGTTAATCCTAAAATTCTATAAATCCTACGAATCTTAGTTCTTACTTAACTGCGTCAACTACTGCTTTGAATGCGTCAGGGTGATTCATCGCTAAGTCAGCAAGCACCTTACGGTTCAGGCCGATTTCTTTAGCTGTTAATTTACCCATTAATTGAGAGTAAGAAATTCCGTGCTGACGGGCACCGGCGTTGATACGTTGTATCCACAAAGCCCTGAATTCGCGTTTTTTGGTTTTACGGTCGCGGTAAGCGTATTGTAAACCTTTTTCTACTGTGTTTTTAGCAACGGTATAAACCTTGCTGCGAGAACCCCAATAACCTTTGGCAAGGTTCATGATTCTTTTCCTGCGTCTTCTCGACGCTACTGCGTTAACTGAACGTGGCATGTTGTTGTTGTTTGGTAGTGAGTGTCAATTTAATGAACTTGTCAGACTCTAATACCTGGTTAAAAAAATTGTTAATTACTTGCCTATGCAAAGCATGCGTTTTACGTTGCCCATATCCGCATCAGACACTAGGCTGGTGTGGGTTAGGTTACGTTTACGTTTGGTCGACATCTTGGTTAAGATGTGGCTTTTGTAGGCGTTCTTCCTGGTGATTTTACCTGTTCCGGTGATCGAAAAGCGTTTTTTCGCACTGGAATTGGTTTTCATTTTTGGCATAACCGTGTTTGTATATATTTATTTTAATTAATTGCTTTTTTTGAGGCGAAAGGTTAAAGCTGAAAGGCGATAGCTGTTTGCAGTTTAATTCGCACATCCGCACATCAACCATCCGCACATTACTTCTTCGTTCCTTTTGGCGCTACTGTTAAAAACATGCGCTTTCCTTCAAGCTTTGGTAATTGTTCTACCTTGCCTACTTCTTCAAGCGCCTGTGCGAACCGCAGCAGCAGGATTTCTCCCTGCTCTTTGTAAACTATCGCACGACCTTTAAAGTGTACGTAAGCCCTCACCTTTTCGCCTGCTTCCAAAAACTTGATGGCATGTTTCAGCTTGAACTCAAAGTCATGGTCATCCGTATTCGGGCCGAACCTGATTTCTTTAATTACCGTTTGCTTGGCGTTGCTCTTTATCTCTTTTAGCTTTTTCTTCTGCTCGTAAATAAACTTGTTGTAGTCGGTTATTTTACAAACGGGAGGTACTGCGTTTGGAGATATTTCAACAAGATCCAGTTCCTGCTCTTCAGCTAAAGCCAGCGCATCACGCAGTGAGTAAATACCCTGCTCAATGTTGTCGCCTACCAAGCGGACCTCCTGGGCCCTGATAAACTGGTTAATGTTGTGTTCGGCTTCCTTTTTCTTAAATGGGAGCCTCGGTCCTCTGTTGAAAGGTTTGTTTAATGCCAAGTTATATTATTTATTTCTTTTAGTTACCTGTTATTCAATCTTTTATAAATCCACACCTTCCCTGCTTCCGCGCAACGATTTAACAATCGCTTTACACCAAAAGCCAATAAGCCCGCAAATATCGGAATATTTTACTGATTTTGAAAGTGTTTTTATATAATATTTAATTTTCCGGCTAATAATTCTTTAAAGGATAAGGCGACCAGGTTATTGTTACAAATTTAATAGTTTTTGGCGGATTTATGATACTTTTAGGCGAAAATTAAAACAAACCAATAACCTTTTTTCAATTGAAATGATAGTATACGGCACCAGGGCGCCCCTGCAAAAAACCGAACACATTTATGAGTCCTGCCCCAATTGCGGCAAAACCAACGCCTTGCTGATGAGCGTTTACCAACGTTATGCGCATATATTCTGGATTCCTGTTTTCCCGGCCGGTAAAACAGGCATTTCGCTATGCCAGAACTGCGGGCAGCAACTGAAGCTCAAACAAATGCCGGATACGCTTAAGCTCAGCTATGAAAATGTAAAGGCGCAAACCAGGGTGCCCCTATGGACATTCAGCGGTGCAGCGCTATTGGCAATACTTATAACCTGGGTTGTGATACACGGTCAGCAACAGGCCGAAAGAGTGAACAAATTGGTATTGGCGCCAAAAGCAAACGATGTTTTCCATGTAAAATTGAAAGAAAACGAATACGTACTATATAAGGTCTTAAAAGTAGAGCGGGATAGCGTTTTCTTTATAGCGAGTAAATACCAGACAAACCAGGAAAGCGACCTCGACAATGTTGCAGTAAAAGGCTATGACGATTCAACATCGTACGGTATTTCGAAGGCTAAATTAGCGTCGATGCAGAAAAACGATGAGATATTGGATATTGAACGGAATTAATTTGGTTCGCCAGAAAATTCCGAAATCGAACTTCCGAACGGCGAAGCCCTCTTGAAGGCCGATAAAAACATACAGAATCTGAAAAATTCCGAAATCTCTTTATACGTTTCCCCACCCCATCGCCAGCACATCAGCAATATGGTACGTTTTAAGTGGTATCATATTTTTGTCGATATAACTCTGCAAGTGCATCAGGCAGGAGGCATCCGTCGAAATAATATAGTCTGCTTCAACGGCCAGCGCATTATCCACTTTTTGCTGGGCCATGGCTGTGGAGATCGCATCAAACTTAACAGCAAATGTACCGCCGAAACCACAACAAGTCTCGCCTTCGTTTAAATCAAGCAGCTCAAGTCCCAGTACTTTTGATAGCAATTGACGTGGCTCGGCTTTGATGTGACATTCCCGCAAACCGGCGCAACTATCATGATAAACCGCCCGGCCATCCAACTCGGCGCCGAAATAATCCACCTGGAGGATGTTTACCAAAAAATCCGACAACTCGTAAATATTGCCCTGTATTGCCCGGCATTTATTGTGTTGTGCTGTATTGGTAAACAGATCGTTATAATAGTTTTTCACCATGCCTGTGCATGAAGCTGATGGCGCTATAATAACGCTGTCTTCAGAAAAATCATTCAGAAATTTACTGCCTACTGTCTTGGCGTCATCCCAAAAACCCGCATTAAATGCAGGCTGACCGCAGCAGGTTTGCTCCGGGTTATAGCTAACCTCGCAGCCTGCCTTTTGCAATACCTTCATGGTATTAAAAGCCGTTTCTGGAAATAACTGGTCAATAAAACATGGGATAAAAAGCTCAACCTTCATCAGCTCGGATTTTGTAAACCGCTAAAATCAGCATTTTTATCAAGTTTATTATGCTTTGCCTGTAAAGAAAGTAAGAAAATCAATCCTAAAACAAAATATATAGCCAGCGCAAGCGCAGAGTTACGCATACCGCCAGTCAACTCCTCGATAAAAGCAAAGCTCGCCATCCCTCCCACTATTGCCAGCTTTTCGGTAACATCATAAAAGCTAAAGAATGAGGCAGTATCCGGAATGTCCTGCGGCAAATATTTTGCATAAGTAGACCGCGAAAGCGACTGTATGCCGCCCATTATCAGCCCAACAACGATCGCAAGACCGAAAAACTCGGTTACTGTAGTGGTGAAGTAAGCTGCAATACATGCCAATATCCATATCACCACGGTTCCGGCAAGTACTTTGACGTTGCCGTATATGCCGGACAAGTACGACATCAAGGTTGCGCCGCCGATGGCTACCAATTGTATAATCAGGATAATCTCTATCAAGCCGCTGGTTTCCATGTGCAGCTCTTTTGCGCCAAAACCGGCCGCTACCAGCATAATGGTTTGCACGCCCATAGAGTAAAAGAAGAATGCCGACAAAAAGCGTTTTGTAAGCGGCATTTTTTTTATTTTTTGCCAAACGTGGCCAAGCTCAAGGAACCCGCCCTTGATTATGTTGCTATACCTTGGCTGCGCATTGGGACTACCTTTGGGCAGCACAGAGAAAGGAATATGGGAAAAACCAATCCACCAAAGGCCAACCAATAAAAACGATAGCTGTGCCGCAGATTTTGGTGTCAAATGGAACAGGTCTGGCTTTAGCACAAAGACAAGGCAGATAACCTGCAATATCACGCTGCCTATATAGCCGTAAGTAAAACCTTTGGCGCTTACTTTATCCTGCATATCAAGGGTAGCAATCTCGGGGAGATAAGAGTTGTAGAACACAAATCCACCGGCGTAGCCAATAGCCGCCAGCGCAAAACATATAATACCGAATTCAAGATTACTGCTGTCAAAAAAGAATAAGCCACAGCAGGATAGCGCGCCAATCCAGGTAAAAAACCGCATGAAAATCCGTTTGTTACCGCGATAATCAGCGATGGACGTAAGGATAGGCAGCAATATTGCCATTACCAGGTAAGCTGCTGCCAGCGCATAGTTAGACAAGGCAGTATTTATAAATTTAAAGCCGAAGAACGATACCTGGTCGTGAGTGGCCGCGTTTGCGGTTTGCGCCACATAATATGCCGGGAAAATCGTTGAGGTAATTACGAGGTTATAAGCCGAGTTAGCCCAGTCGAAAAAGGCCCAGGCGCGAATGGTTCTTGGATTGTTTTTAGGTTCCATGGTGGGTTAAAAGTAGGGAAAAATATTTCAGTTTCTCAATTGATGCGAGAAGTTATATTTCTTTAAAAGGCCTTTAGAAAAACCCATTTACTACGCCGTTAATGTGATTATAAATACATCACTTCGTGATTGTAAAGCAATCGCATCAAATTCTATACTTTTTTAAAAGTCTCTTCAAATATTTATTGAATGTTGTAGTTGGTGCACCGACAAAGTAATTATTATTTTGGCTGAATTTTTCATTTTGTTTTGGATCCAGGGGAATACTGGAGGTCACAATATTACAACCAAGACAAATAGTTAAATGCGCAACTATCTTATTGTCCAGATAATATACGAGCCCCATGCGAGGTTCAAAACAAGCAGCCATTTCATCACCGTACGAGCCTTTTTCGCCTAACTTCTTCGTAAGAACAAGAACATCTTCTTTATTAAGTATGGCCTGTCCCCAAACAGATTTGGCCAAGTGTCCTCTTTCGTCAACTATGCTCATATCTGAACCTATACCTCCCTGGAAACCATAAATCATCACTTTATCATACTTTAACCGCAGTAATGGGTTTTGTGCAGTTGTATGTTTCGCCAGCAATAGGAACATCAATAAGGCTAATGCAAAAACTTTCATAGCGGGAAGACGATATCAGCTAAGATAAAAAGAATCCCCAGAATTTATAAGGACGAGTTGATTAACCAAAGCAAACATTTAAGCCCCGGGCGATGTAATTATTAAACATATCCTCTGATAATGAAAAATAAAAATATCATCATACCTGCCGTTATCCTCTCGATTATAGCAGCCATCAGCTGTAAAACTCATTTCGACACTACCATAAGCGATTACAAAGCCGTGGCCTCCCCCTCAAATCTTTCACGCGGCAAAACGCTAACTTTCACCATTTGCGCAGGCTGTCATTATAATCGCGGTCTGCATAAATTCGCCGGAAATCCGATGAACGATGTACCACCCATAGCCGGTAAAGTTTTCTCAGCCAACCTTACGCATTCAAAAACGCATGGTATCGCCCCCAAATATACCGATGCCGAAATCAGGTATCTGTTAAAGACCGGCATTGCTAAAGATGGGCGCTTCCTTAACTATATGCTGCGCCCTAATATGGCGGATGATGATATTAACGATATTATCGCTTTCCTGCGTTCTGATGATCCGTCAGTTCGCGCTGCGGATACTACGGTCGGCCTTACACATTATAACGTCATCGGTAAAACATATAATGCATTCAAAGCTAACCCTGCTTCGTATCGCGCAAATGTAAATCGGCCATCAGAAAATAACCCGGTTGCTTTAGGGCGTTACCTGGTCGATAACGTTGGCTGCTATCATTGTCACTCCAAAAGTTTAAAATCATTAAATTCAGTAAACCCTGAGCAAACCAGTGGTTACCTTGCAGGTGGCGCAATCCTGAAAGGTGAAGGTGGTAAAGAGATAAAGGCATCGAACATTACGCCTGACAAGAATACTGGTATCGGCAATTATACCAAAGAGGATTTTCGCCGGACCTTAAAGGACGGTCAGGCGCCTCATCGTAAGCTACGTCCGCCAATGGAAAAATTTGAATACCTGACCGATAAAGAGGTTGATGCCATTTATTCGTATTTGATGATGGTACCGGCTAAGAGACATCCAGTGGAACACATGTAAAAAATCTTGACAACTTGACAAATAAATTTTATATTTGAATATGAAAACAATGTCTGTCGGTGAATTTAAAACCCATTTTTCAGATGTGCTTGAGCAAGTAAAAGCAGGCGAGAAAATTGCGGTAACCTTTGGAAAGAAAAAGGAGATTGTTGGATATTTTTTACCTGAAATGCCGCAGCAGCCCAAACGCAAATTAGGCATCCTTGAAGGGAAGGCCACCTTTAGCTTCGATAACGACTTTGAGATAACAGATGAGGAATTTCTTGGATTATGAATTATTTGCTTGATACCCATGCTTTCATCTGGGCTATATCAGAAAAAAGCAAATTGTCACAGCAAGTGAGACTTACACTCGAAAATCCTGCTAACATTATTTATATAAGCGCTGTTACTTTTTGGGAGATTTCATTAAAATTTTCCATTGGGAAGTTAAATATCGACGGAATTTCTCCCGAAGCCCTGCCTGAATTAGCTTTACAATTAGGATTCGAATTATTACCTCTTTCTGCCGCCGAGGCGGCCAATCACCATAAACTTCCCTTAACGAAGCACAAAGATCCTTTCGATAGAATGCTGATTTGGCAGTCGATAAGCAAGAAACTTATCTTTATCAGTAAAGATAGCAGGCTTGCAGATTATGATTTTTCAGGCCTAAAAAGTTTGTGGTAAATTTAATTAAACTTAACCACCTCAAAATCCGAGGCCTTAACATTACCCAGTTTTTGTAATTCATCATTATTCCACCTGCTATCGGGTGCGCCGCTGATGTACATATTGCTGCCGATATCTGCCAGTATCAACCCATACTTCTTCATGGCTTTTAAGATTACCTGGAGTCGGGCCGAATATCCGGTAATATTAAAGCTTGCTTTAAGCCTTATTTTGGCGCCGAATGGTAATGAATATTGCCCGCCATGGCTGTTAACACTATGTCGTGCAGGCGCTATGTAGGCCGGCTTTACGTATGCTGATTGCAGCGTGAAACGTATAGCATGGTCAATGGTGCCTTTTAAAACTTCATCATAGCGCACCAGCCCGGGAAAGATGGGCAATCCTGCGGCATCGGCCGAAGTCCAGCCTGCTTTGCGCAATGCGTTCGATTTTAGATTGAATATCGCACCGCTGGATGCGCCCCACTTGCCGCCGCTGTAGCTGGCGTTGTATAATTCATACAACATACTGTTGTCCCGGTCGACTACAATTACATGCGAATCGCCGATGCCGTTGCCCTCGATATGCGCATTTGATGGAATTGGATATGGCCCCGGGTCGCTTTCACTGCCGTAATTACCATCATTTTGGTTAGCGCGAAAAGTAACCTTAACCTTTGGCTGGCTGCCGCAAACCACATCAAACGGTATGCCTATCGGCACTCCCTCATACAAGCCACTGCCGAAATCGGCTTTTAAGCGTGATGCACTTATGGTAGCGATAATCTGGCTGCTATATGGGTCGACTGGTGCGGCAGAGACATCCTGGTTCCAGGCATTGTCTGCAGGGAAGATGGTCATGTTTTCAACGTCAGCTACTTTTGCATTGCAGGTGCTGCTGGTGGTAATTTTTGTCGTAGTATCGCCGCTGTTTTTAATTACAGGCGTAGTGGCCTGCTTTTTCGCACAGCTGCCCAACAGTAACAAAACGCAGGATAAAACAGTAATACTTCCCGTCTTCATAGGTAAATGTTAAGTATCTTATCAGGGGAATTGCTATAGAACGTTGTTTTTGGAGATAGATTGTATTAGAAATGTTACAAATTAACCAATGCTGAATGTCAAGATCGTCAAAACGCTTTAAACGCTGTACCATCGCCACCTTTTAACTCGATATTTCTTACCGAACCAGTCCCCTGGAAACCAAAGCCAAGGCCTACTATTTTTACGCCTTTATCCGGTTTATGAAATTCAAACACTTGCTTGTCGTTAATGTAATATTTTATCTTATTTGCAGTGGTCTGGCAGGAAAACTTCACCCAGTCCGACCAATCTACACCAAAACCTGATAAATTTGATGTTTTGCCATAAACATACCAATCAACGCTGATTAAATTGATTTCGGAAACACAGCCTTTTATGCATAGGGGTATAATTATTGGGCCAGCATCGGTGATCAATGACACAGCCGAAAACTGGCATGCCGCCGCCCCATCCCTGTAATTATTTTTCACATAAACGCTGAAACTGAAATTATCTGCAGGCACAGGTTCAAAGTTGCCGATATTGTAATATTTAACATAAGGCGGCCTGGGCAGCATGTTTACGTTTTTTTGTTTGATAACATCAACCGGCAAATCCATCATGTCCTTTTGCAAAAAATCACCCGGATTGAGGTAAACAGGTATAGGCTTATCTTCTATAAGGCCCAGCCAACCCTTTGTTGGTATCATCAGCTTATGTTCCTTTACCACCTTTTTGCCGACTAATAATTTAGCCTGGTAAAACCCAGGCTCGTAATAAACCGATGTAAACTGGTGATCTTGCTTTTTAACGAGCGTACGGGTGTTCGGGTCCCAGGACTGCTGTATATAAACAGAATCCGTTGGTGCATGGGATGCATCATATTCAAAAATCACAGAGTTAGGGATTGCCTGTGTAAGGCGTTGACTGCTAAATTTATAATTACTTTTATCAGGCAACGTCCTGTATCTGCCCGAAATTAAAATACCAACAATCACCGCAACCACCACTGCCGCAAAAACCCATATAACCACAGTGTTCATGCCCGGTTTTAGCTTTGTGCCTATCGGTTTTGATATCGGCCGTTCTTCCTCATTCGGCGCAGCAAGGCGCTTTACGAAAACGCGCCAGCTTTCAAAACCTGCAAATTGGGCCAATGTATCAAGTGTAGTTGCGCTGGGCAGGTGTTTATATTCTACACGACCCCAAACCCTCCTTAAAGTACTTTCGCTCAGCTGAACCTTTGTTTTATCAAAGATGAGCCCGCTTAGATTTTCAAAGTCGCGGCTTTGCCATGAAGCTGATCCGCCCCAATCCAGTTGCTGCTCAATTATCTCCAATAATTTTTTTATGTCAGAAGTCATTGAAAATCAAAGTGATAAAACTTGACAAAACATGAACTATTAATGAATGTATTAAACCGCGCCGCAACGATATGTTTGCTACAGCAAGCTGTTCGTGAGTTTCACTCAGTGAACAAACATCAAATTTTATTTATCAAAATCAAAGCAATGAATAAATTAATCTTAATGCTTGGCGCGGTGATAATTGCGCTCGGTTCATGCAAGCAGGAGCCGGCTAATTTGTGGGATACGCCCGATGCCTACCTCGGGCAAACGCAGCCGGCCGACACGCCTAAAATCTTCGCTCCCGGCTTGCTCGCCGATACCGGTAACTTTGCCGGCGACAGGGTGGCCTTCAGCGCAGATGGCAAAGAGTTTTATTACAGTCAGAATAACACTTGGTTCGATAGTAAAAATTTAAAAGTGAAATATGTGAAATTTAAGGATGGAAAATGGGGTAAACCGATAGCGATAACGCCGCAATATTATGGCCCAACCTTTTCATCTGATGATAAGACTATTTACCTGATGGGCGGCGGAAACAAGAAACCAGGCACCGATATGATTTCGCAAATGCATCGTACTGATACCGGATGGAGCGCACCTGTACCCTATCGTATATGGCCTTACCGGATGTATGATTTTACACCAACTAAAAGCGGTAACATCTATGCTGGCAGTAACGGCAACTGGGGTACGATGGATTGGCAAAATTGCCAGTTTGCAAGGATAAACGCATCCAAAGGCGATACCGCCATAAAAAGTCTTGCCAGGCCTGTAAACTCTCCAGGCTTCAATGGCGACTTTTTTGTAGCGCCCGATGAATCATTTATGGTGATAAGTGCCAAAGAACATCCCGACTTTGAATGCGAGCTTTGGATAACTTACCATAAACCCGACGACACATGGACAAATCCCAAAAGCCTCGGCCCGCTTATTAACAACGACCTGGCCCACCGCTGGGGCGAATACGTGAGTCCGGATGGAAAATACCTTTTCTATACCCATGGGCACAGCGCGAAGGACTGCTATATTTATTGGGTGAGGTTTGATACCCTTTTTGAAAAGCTGAAGCATACCAATTTTGAGCCTTATGTTAAAAACGACATCCCCGCTCAAACAGCCAGGGCTGGGCATGTGTGGAAGTTCCAGGTGCCGGAGAATACTTTTATTGATGATGATGGCAGTAATACACTTACCTACCGTATCGCCAATTTGCCGGCAGGTTTAATGTTCGATGCTTCAACCTTGACGATATCAGGGCAGGCCCTGGCTGGTAAATACGAAATCAGTATCAGCGCAACAGATAAAGCAAAGGCAAGTGCAATCGCGAAATTCACCTTGAACGTTGAGCGGTAAATGGCACGCCTTAGCTACGAATTGGTGTTCACGTTTTTGCACGCTGAACATTGCGAACATTTTGTAATATTTTTATTATCAGCGATATGCGTTTTTAACACTTTGCAATGTACTGATAATCAGCTATTTCATATGGGGGTTTACACTTCATATAGACACAAGGCTATAAATAATTCATAGTCAGCTAATTATAAAACCTAAGGCATTTACACTGTAAAACCCTGAATTATGAACAGCCTTCCATTTTTGCGCGGAACAGGTGGAACATTGCGGAACATTTTGATTATCAATTAATTGCTAAATTTCGAAATAACCGCACGGGGCTAATCTTCTGCTTGCGCCTTAAACCGGTACAAATACGGTGCTTTATGTGCACCCCCAGTCCATTTTTTGGCAATGCGCTCCAGTATATTGAGGCTCAGCATTTTTCGTTGAAATGCGGGCCTCAGCAATTTTTTGTCCAGGATTGTTTCGTACAGACGCTGCAATTCGCCAAGCGTAAATTCTTCAGGCAGCAGTTTAAAACCGATAAGTTTTTGGTCGAGGTTAATACGTAAAGCGCTTAAAGCCTTATGAACGATTTTCGTATGGTCTTGTATCAAAACAGGCATTTTATTCAAATCATACCATTCACAGCTATCAAATATTGCCGCAGGCGAGGGCGTAACTTTTGTAAAATCCACAAGCGCATAATACCCTATCGAAATAAATCTTTTTAGAAGCCAGTGCTCATCCGGCGGTGTACTGCCGTTTGCCGTCATAATCGTTTTTAAAGGCGTTGGGTCGAATCTCGCATAGTCGCCGAAAACATAAAACTGGTCAAGGTAAATATCCTGTAGGCCTGTTCGCTCGGATACTACCTGCATGGCAGCAGTATTTAAGTCATCGCCCTCCCTGATAAAGCCGCCGGGCAAAGCAAACAAGCCGGTGCGCTTGTACTCTATCAATAAAACCTTTAATTGGTTATCATGAAAACCGAATATCACGGCATCGATGGCTATATTCTTTAAAAAGCCATCACCGTAAATACTGCTTACCTCATTTGCTTTGTTAATCGTCATCTAAACTACATCATTTGTTTTTAACCACGGAGTTAGCAAAGAAAGTACAAAGACCCACTGAGGCTTAAAAGTTTTTTCTCTGTGCTCTCTGTGTCTTCTCCGTATCTCCGCGGTTAAATTTAACTAAACCAGTTTTTATTTTATCGCATTATGTTGTTATTCTCAAATTAAGCGATTATTATTGTAACATAATGATACAATAATAAATTTATTTTTCATTTGCCCTAAAATCAAACCATATAAACCAAACTATGAAAACTATTTTGCCCCTGTTTTGCGCGATGCTGCTATGCGCAACAAGCTTTTCGCAACCGCTCACCAATGATGTGAGTATCAGCAATGGTAAATTGCAAGGCACGTTTAACGATGCCACCAAAATCAGAAGCTTCAAAGGTATTCCCTATGCCCTGCCGCCCGTAGGAGAACGCCGCTGGAAAGAACCGGAAGCGCCTGCAAACTGGCAGGGCGTACGCAAAGCCGACCACTTTAGCCACATGCCGGTACAAAAACGCGTATATGCTGATATGATATTTCGCGCCGATACCATGAGCGAGGATTGTCTTTACCTGAATGTTTGGACGCCTGCAAAAACTGCAAATGCAAAGCTGCCGGTATTAGTCTATTTTTATGGCGGCGGCTTTTCTGCTGGTGATGGTTCTGAAACGCGATACGATGGCGAGAGCATGGCGCAAAAGGGCATTGTTTCCTTAACCATTAATTATCGCCTGGGCATATTCGGCTTTTTCTCACATCCTGAATTAACTGCCGAGTCGTCCCACCATGCCTCAGGCAACTATGGCCTGCTCGACCAGTACGCTGCCCTTAAATGGGTAAAGGCAAATATTGCTGCTTTCGGTGGTGATCCTGATAAAATTACCATTGCCGGCGAGTCGGCAGGCTCGATAGCGGTAAGCGCACAAATGGCTTCACCGCTGTCAAAAGGTCTGATTGCCGGGGCGATTGGCGAAAGTGGCGCTATGATCAAGCCTACACTGCCTGCGATTCCATTGGCACAGGGAGAAAGAAACGGCTCAAGCTTTGGCGAAAGGAACAACGCAAAAACATTGGCTGATTTGCGTGCTATTCCTGCTGCGCAATTGCTGGGAATGGCTTCAAAATTTGGTGCATGGGAATTAGCTGCCACAGTTGACGGTTACTTTTTACCTAAAACACCAGATGAAATTTTTGCCGCAGGCGAACAGGCTCACGTACCATTACTTGTTGGCTGGAATTCCGCCGAAATCCCATACCAGGCCTTTACCGGCGGCGACCAGCCAACTCCGGAAAACTATGCTAAAAAGGTAAAACAGCAATATCCGAATAACGCTGATGAAGTTTTAAAGCTATATCCCGGCACAACGCAGGATGAGGTGATTAAATCAGCAACCGCTTTGGCCAGCGACAGGTTTATCGCTTACAGTACCTGGAAATGGGCCGACCTCGCTTCAAAAACAGGCGGCAAGCCGGTCTACCGTTACCTGTTCTCGACTCCCCGCCCGCCGGAAGTAAAACCAACGCCGAACCCGATGGCCGATAAGTTTCCCAAACTGATGGTAGGTGCTTCACATGCATCTGAAATTGAATTTGCAATGGGCAACCTGCAATATGATAAAGTTTATGCCTGGACTGATGATAATTACAAAGTTTCCAACACAATGGAAAACTACTTCGCTAATTTCATAAAAACAGGCAATCCTAACGGCAAAGGCCTGCCCAAATGGGACGCCAATACCAAAGGCAGCGCAGTTAAGTTTATGAATATCGACGTAAATACCAAATTACAGCCAGAGTCGGACGGTGACAGGTATTTATTTTTGGATAAACAGTACACGGAAAAGAAATAGTTTTGTATCTTTTGCAATACCATTGCACCCTGCCTAAACGGGTGCAATGGTATTTAATTATGACCGAATATGAAGTAACCGGCGGCGGCCAGATTGGTCGTTTTAGCGCCACCTGGCCATTTGTGAAATTATCCGTAACCCCTAACCGTTTAGAAATTAATGCATCAATTGGCGGTAAATATGTTTTTGCGCCTGATGATATTATCTCATTCGACTATGCCGGTTCTTTCAAACCAGGTATCCGTATTAATCACAGGGTAGCTAATTATAGTTCGAACATTGTATTCAGCAGCTTCAGCAGCCGCGATGTTATGGCGGGTATTATGGAAGTAGGTTTTACTCCGGGAAAATCAATCTCTGCTGTCGATAAAATGGAAATAGTGCAGCTTCAGGAAAGCGGCGGCTTCGCCTTTAAGCTAAAACCTATCATAGCTATTATAGTTATCTGGAACGTAATTATCGTCGGCGGTATAGCCATGTTTGTGTCAAATGGTCAAAAAGGTTTCCCTGTCCTACCTATTCAATGTGCTACCGGGTTTATGATTTTAGTATGCCTTGGCATGCTCATCATCAATCATTTGCAGAAATGATTCTGAAACCCGGCCGCACCGTACGCGATGTTAAAAGTGCTCTTTTATTCATCATGTTTATCTGCGGATTGATGTTCCTGATGACAACGTTTGTGTCGTCAAACTTTGGCCGTTAATCTGCCGCTTCTACCTTCTTCAAATGCTCTTTGGCAAACTCGTTCTTGGGGTTAAGCTCAACACACTTCCGGTAATGTGCTGCCGCAAGTTTCTTTTCGCCAAGCTTTTCATAGGCTTCAGCAACGCTATCGTACAAATTTGAAACACCGGGGTTCATGCTTAGGTTATATTTGAAGATGCTCAATGCCTCTTTATTCTTGTCCTGGTGCAGCAAAATAAAACCCAGGTCGTTCAGGTCTTCTCTGTCAATATCAAATGTACTGTCTTTTTTCTTCAGGTCAGAATAGATGATCGGGGCTTTGTCGTAACCTTGTTTCTGTAGCTCAGCACGGTAAGCTTTCATTGCAGCCAGGTTGTGAAAGCCCTCACCGTCCCATTGGGCGGCCCAGGTTGTTTGTTTACCCAAAAACAGGTCTATCACATCGGGCGTTATGTGTAAGCCATGATAATTATGGGTAAAATAAACAAGGCTCTCTTTTTTGTCCGGGAAAAGAATATAAAAGGCTTTGAAGTCGCCATTATCGCCCCAGTGCCATATAGCCCGCCCTTTTTCGTTTTCCTGGATGCCAACACCAAGGCCCCACCAGATATGTGCATTGGCAGCGGTAGTCCTCCTGTTGTACCAATTTCCTTCAGTTATGTTCGATAGCATCATTTTATGCGTTTCCGGCTTTAGCCCATAACCGCTTGCAAGTGCCTGCAGAAATTTAGTGTAGTCAACGGCATTGGTAAGCAGGCTGGCCGCCGCGTTTTGGCCGGAATGCCATTTAATTTGGTCGGCACTGTTACCAAATGCCGAAACGGTATCGAATTTAGCAGTCCACATATAGCTGCTGTTGCTCATGTGAAGCGGTGTAAATACTTCCTCGCCGGCAATCTGGTTAAGCGTTTTACCTGTAATATGTTCCAGTACATGCTGCAGAAATACAAATCCTTCTCCAGAGTAGCTAAAACAGCTATCAGGCGTAAACATTAGCCTGGCACCCTTATTATCGCCCCAGTTTGGTAAGCCCGTATGATGGCTGAGCACCATGCGGGCGGTTATCTTTTCATAGCGTTTGTCAGCCGGATCAAATCGATCGTATTTACCGATATAGCTTAACAGCGATTTATCAAGGTCGATGACGCCGCGGTCGTACAAGCGAAGAACCGCATAGGTAAAAACACATTTGCTCAATGACGCGGCTTCAAATATGGTATTTGAGGTTACTTTTTGTGTCGATCCTTTATCTATAGTTCCCCAATTATATGCCTGCGATTTGCCGTTTTTACTATAAACAAGTTGTATGCCCTGCACGTCCACAGTCTGGCTGATTTGGGCGAGTGCTTCGAGCTTTTTATTATCCTGCGCATTGGTATTCGCGGGCATAATCAAATATATTGCTGCTAAAAGAAATAGGTATCGCATAAAAGAGCGTCTTTAGATTTTACTTAAAAGACGCTTTGTCCTGCAAATAGTTGCAGCAAATCCGGATAAAACTATTTGATTACCTTATAGCCAAGCCCTATAGTCAATGTTGCAAAAAAAGCGCTTTGCTTGTCCGGGCTATTAGTTAGCTTGTAATCATCTATTTTCCAATCGCCTGCATAGGCGTTTATATAATAACCAGCGCGGATGCCGATGGGGATATTGCGTTCAACCGAGAAACAATCCATTTTCTTGGTCGACATTTTTACCAGGATGTCATAACCCAAACCAAGGTCGATACCAAAATTAGGTTGCCACAGGGTTTTGCTTTTGGTGTTATTAAATAACTCACTGGAAAGGTCGGTTGCGGTGCGCACCCCTGTCCTATCCTCGACTTTTAGCATAGCCGCCGACAAATTCAAGCCGACAAAAGGATAAAACCTGAATGACGGGTTCGACGATAAGTTATAGCCTGTTCGCCAAAATAGTTGGTATTGGTTATATTTTACTTTAATGTCGTTAAAGTTTGAAGTAGCTGTTGGCGAAAAACCAATGCCGTCTTCCACTATCCAACTGTTAAACACGTGGAACATTGATGCATTAAGCCAGATATTTGAGGGGGATATGGCGGGTGCGCCATTGGCATGCAGCGCATTATTTAATTGACTGACGTCGGCTTTACGATAGCCAACCTGCAATTGAATGGCGCCTTCGGGTTTATGGTGCATCCAGCCCATCCCTTTAACCGTATCAGTTTTTTGTGCAAAAGCGGCGGTTGAACTAAGTATAGCAACAGCACTAAGAAAAGTATAAATCAGTTTTTTCATGAGACAGATGTGTAAGCTTGTTTTAACTTTAAATATTGATTTATTAATTATTGTTTCAAACAACTTACGCATAAAAACAACCGGTGGTTGTCTGCCGTTTGCTAATTCCCGTCTGTTGCGTACCTGATTCCTGCAATTTCGCGAATTTTATCTAGCGTTTCCATCAGTAGCAGTGTATCGGCAAAAGTTAGTACATCGCTTTCAGCAAGGCCGCGCTTTAGACAATCGTTTACGTGCCGGGCTTCGTATTGGTAACCAAAGCCTGCTTCCTTTTCAACCGGGATCACTTGCCTGCTATCCGGGTATTTAGCATAATATTCAACTGTGGCAGATGGTTCATAAAATCTCGAGGTCAGGTGTATACGTCCATCCGTGCCGGCAATATCAGCCTCCGTAGCCAGGTTAGCCGAAAAGGTGGAAAACAGCTGCGCAATTGCGCCATTGTTATATTTAAACAAAATAGCGCACTGCTCGTCAACCCCGGTTGGCGCTGGGGTCATACTGGCTTCAATGGTATCGGGCTTACCCAAAACACTCATCGCCATAAAAACATTGTAAATACCGATATCCATCACCGTACCGCCCCCAAGCGCAGGGTCGAACAAGCGGGCCGGCACAGGGGGCACTGGCTTAAAGCCAAAATTGATAAGCACTGAGCGAATATCACCCAATAGACCACCTTTAACCATATCGATTGTTTTGAGATAATGCGGATGAAACTTTGTCCACAGCGCCTCCATCAGGAATACATTTTTCTCCCTGGCCTTATCAATCATTATTTGGGTTTGCCTGGCGTTCATTGCAAAAGGTTTTTCGCATAACACCGCTTTGCGTTGCTCCAAACAAAGCAAGGTATTTTCGCAATGCAGATTATGCGGTGTGGCGATGTAAATTACATCAACTTCAGGATTACTTACCAACGCTTCATAGCTGTTATGCCTGTATTTAAGTCCGAATTCATCACCAAAATCATCAGCGCTCTGCTGCGAACGGGAGCCTATTGCTATCAGTTCGGCATCTTCAACCAGTTTAAGGTCCGAAGCAAATTTGCGGGCGATGCGTCCCGCGCCTAATATTCCCCAGCGAATTGTTTTCATAGTTTGTAAATTAAGAACATTTCCACCAGATTTACGAAGTTTTAGAAACTTCATAAATCTACCCGTCAAGCATGTATCCTGAGCTCCTCGCCCATATCGATAAATTCGTAAAACTTACGCCCGAAGAGCAACGGTTGCTGTGCGATAAAATCGAGCCAAAAAAACTTAAAAAGAAGGAGTTTCTATTAGAGGCCGGCAAGCATTGTCATGGCAATTATTTTGTAGTGAAAGGTTGTATGCGGCTCTATTTCATTAACAATAAACTTAACGAGCAGATATTGCAATTCGGTATTGAAAACTGGTGGATCACAGACCAGGATAGCCTGATGACCGGTCACCCGGCTAATTGTTATATACAGGCGATTGAGCCATCAGAATTACTGTTAATACCAGAAAGAAGCCGCACCGAATTGTTTGAACAAATACCGCATTTGGAGAGTTATTTCAGGATAATGATGCAAAAGGCGTACGTGGCGGCTCAACGGCGGATAGGTTTTATCTTTAACCAAACGGAAGAAGAACGCTACCGCAGCTTTATCAGCCAGTTTCCGGGTTTTGCTCAAAGGGTACCGCAATACATGCTGGCCTCTTATCTGGGGTTTACGCCGCAGTTTTTAAGCAGAATGAGAGCTAAGAAGGCCTAAGTCTTGAGTCGCTAGTCTCGAGTCAAAAAGCAGCTAAACTTTAGGCCCAGAACTTCGCGCTTACACTAAATTCACGCCGCATGCAGTGCTACAAAGAATGTCGAGCCCTCATTTTCCCCGCTTTCCAGCCAAATACGGCCCTCGTTTGCTTTTATAAAATCTTTAGTCAGCATCAGGCCAAGGCCACTGCCTTTCTCTTTAGCGGTGCCAAAGGCAACATTCAGGTTGCCGGTTAAAAAAATCTGCTGCTGGGCTTTGCTGATGCCTACGCCGCTATCGGCCACCGAAAAAACAATGTCATTTTTATCTTGCCTCTCAGCGCTAACTTCAATAACACCGCCCGGGTGACTAAACTTTATTGCGTTTGATAGCAGGTTGCGTATCACAAATTCAAAATGGTCGGCATCCGCGTGCACGCTTAATGATGAAGGCGCAGTGTCTTTTATAGTGATATTTTTTTGCAATGCCTGTGGCGACAGCAAGCTTATACACCTGTCGATTACCTCTTTAGGGTCAAAATCGGTTTGATTTACCTTAATACCCTGTAATTGTGCCCTGCCCCATTCAAATAATGATTTCAGTAAATCCAGCGATGCGTTAGTTTGCTTTTTCAATTCAGCAATCATTCCCTTTAACTCAGGCGCTGTAAATTCTTCCGTCTCCATCATTTCGAACAGCTGCACGGCGCTTGCCGCGGGGCCTTTTAAATCGTGGCCTACAACCGAAAATAACGTATCCTTTATTTTGTTTGATGCCTTAAGCTCCTGGTTAAGACGTTTTACTTTTTTTAGATAGAGCCAAAGCAATAGCAATATCACCAACACCGACATCAAAATCAGCCAGCCAAGCTGTAGCTGGCTTTTAGCATGCTTATTGGTTTGCTGCAGGTTGCCAATCTTTTCATACGAACTTTCAAGTGCATAACTGCTGTCCAGCGCCGCTATATCCTTCGCCGTATCGGCCTGCAGCAGGCTATCCAATAACCTGTGCTGCTCTGAAAGCGCGTTCATTGCCTCCTTATAATTCTGTTCCTGGCGATAAACGCCTGCCATCACCGCAAAAATTCGAGCCTCCAACTGCGGCTGTTTAATTTTTCGGGCTATTATCATCGCCTGCTTTAAATCAGCGAGACTTTTGTCCGAATTTTGTTTTTGCAACACCGAAGCGATGTTGATCAGCGCCTTGGCCTCTTCTTCAGGTTGCTTGTATTTCTTCGCGTCTTGAAAGGCCTCTTTATAAATAGATAATGCCTTTACCTCCTGGCCCTCTTCCTGGTAAGCTATACCTTCTTCGTCAAGCAGTGATACCTCGGTATCAAGCAACCCGGCTTTACTGCTGTTATTTATGCCTTCCTGCAAATAAGTAAGTGCAATTTTCGGCTTCCCCTTTTTCATATAGAGGTTGCCAATATCTTCCAGCAAAACAAAATATGCTTCCGGTTTTTGTTTAAGCCGCTCGTATTGAGCCAGTGCACGCTGATAATAGCTTAAAGCTTTTTCTATATCACCCTTTTGCTCATATACCTTACCCAGTTGTGCATAGCTTTCTATTACGCCCGAACTATCCCTGTTGCTATGGTAAAGCTTCATAGCGTGGTTTAAATTCCGGTTTGACGATGCAATATTTTGGTCTTCCGCATCCAACAAGCCAAGGTTGTCGTAGGCGTTTGCTGTACCGGCGGCATCATGCGTATGGCGCGAAATACTCAACGCCTCATTATAGAAACGTCGTGCCAGGCCATCATGATGGTGCGCTGCATTTACACGACCCAGTTGAAGCAAAAGCACCGCCTGCGCATTCCAGTTGCTTTGTTTTTCGGCAAGCTGCAAACCCTGGTTAGCATAATAAACGGCCGAATCGGGTTGAGCCGCAGTATAATCCTGGCTAAGCTCAAGATAAAGCTTTAGCTTTTCGTTATCAGATGCTGTTTTTAGCTTGGATATTTTGGACGCCTCAGGTGCCTGGGCAAATAAATTAGCGGAATACAGCAAAAACAAAGTTAGAGGACGCCACATAATCAAATCTTCAAAATCCGTTTTACGAAAATTATTCCGATAAGTTTTATGGAAAATTGAATAAATAGCTGATTTTCTTAATCGTAGTTCATTTTTTGAGGCATTGATTCTGTGCAACTTTGTATTATCAAAACAATAAAAAAATGAGCAGAATTAAAATCAACCAGGCAGAACCCGAAGCATACAAGGCTATGCTGGCTATGGAGCATTACATTGAAAGCACCGCTTTAACAACCAAACATAAAGACTTGATAAAAATACGCGCATCGCAGATAAACGGCTGTAGCTATTGTATCGACATGCACGCACGAGATGCCCGCAAAGCCGGTGAAACCGAACAGCGTATTTTCGCGCTTACCGCATGGCGCGAAACTCCGTTTTTTGACGAGCAGGAACGCGCAGTATTGGCGCTAACCGAAGAGGTTACGCTGATAGCTGGCCGCGTATCCGATGAAACTTACAATAAAGCTGCCGAATTATTCGACAGAACTTACCTGGCGCAGTTAATTATGGCCATTATTACCATCAATGCATGGAACAGGATTGGCGTAGCGACCGAAATGGCGCCGGCGTTGTTGGCATAACTGCAGGAAACTTGCGAAGTTTTAAAAACTTCGCAAGTTTGAATATTCTGAATTGCTTATATAAAGAATAACCAATTTCTGATAGACCATTATTCGTCTTTTACAAAGCGCACCGATAAAGAATAAACTTCTGTATCATTTCTATGCGTAATAACCGCAACAGTCGTCGAAATCTGCGCGCCATATTGAGCGACATCAGTCGCCGATTCAGGTATTGCGTCAGACGTTACAAAGAATGCGTTTTGATCAGCCAGGTCAGATTCAAATTCCTTAAAAGGGTTATAACAGGACCCCCCTGGCAACGCATTAAAGCCGGATATGTTTGTGCCCGAATTTGACTTCCACCCCGTGACAGCACAAAGGGTGGCTGATTTTCCTGATATCGATATGTAGTTACCCCGAGAGTCCTTTTCATGAGTAAAACTGGAATACAATTTATTAAAATCGCCTATAGAAGGCAGTCTCCATCCTGAAGGGAGCTGTATTTTGAGCGCTTCACTCCTTCTAAAGTAACTTCCATATGCAATCCTTTCGGGCGTACTATATCCACCCGGCCCTTTATAATTTATCGTTGTCCATATTTGCGAACCAATAGCTACAGTAGGATAAACCGTACCATTTATGGTAACACTATTTGGATCTTCTTTAGGCTTAGGATCTTTGCTCTTGCTACCGCATGATGAAATGAATATCCCGCCAAAAAGTATAAACGTGAGAAGCAAGCCTTGAACGTTCTTTTTCATTTGTTTTAGTTTATATTAACTCGCTTACTTGTCTTTTACAAACCGTACCGATAGCGCCCTTGCCTCCGGATCTGGCCGCTGAATAATAGCTGCTATATTTGGAGAAATTTGCACACTATAAATAGCTGGTTGTGTTTCAGAAGGTGGTCTAAAATCGGATGTGACAAACAAAGCGTCCTTCTCCGGCAGGTAAAAAATCTGGCCGCCGCCAACTGCATAGGAGCCTGCTGGAAGGGCATTAAACCCAGACGTATTTGTGCCTTGAGTATTCGTCCATCCGGAGGATGAACAAAGTGGAGCCGTTTCACCTGAAAAAGCATAGTAAAAGCCCTGACCGTCCATAACAGACGTATAATTATGTATAAGCATGCTGTAATCGGCTATTGTCGGAACGCGCCAACCTGCGGGAAGATTGATAGCATTAGCCTGACTCCGTGTAAAATAGCTGCCGTAAATCGCTGTTTCTGAAGCAGTGTAACCACTGGCGCCTTTGTAGTTCACAGTTGTCCAAACCTGTGAACCAATGGTCACTGTAGTATAAGCCGTACCATTTATGGTAACACTATTTGGATCTTCTTTCGGCTTTGGGTCTTTGCTCTTACTGCCGCATGATGATATCGCCATCGCCCAAAACGCTACAAATAGGATAAGCAAGCCCTTGAAATCGTTTTTCATTTGTTTTAGTCTATATTAATTAGTTTGTCTCAAATGTATGATTTAGTAATTCGCAAGAAATTTTTTTTTAAAACTTGATTTTAATTCACTATGAATGAAGAAGATAAAATCTAATACAAAAAACAATTTCGCTATTAACTATTTTACACTATCTTTGCGCCTCACAAAAATCCTAAAGATGCGGAAGTGGCGTAATTGGTAGCCGCACCAGACTTAGGATCTGGCGCTTCACGGCGTGGGGGTTCGAGTCCCTTCTTCCGCACTGAAAAAAGCCGTTAGCTAAAAAAGTTAACGGCTTTTTTATTTAAAATTCCACCAAACCGTCGTCTTTGGTCGGTCACCCAAAGTATAAGGCTCCCCAATGCGGGGTACGTTTAGCGGCATATTCAACTTTTTAGCAGCTGGCAGGAGTTTTTCTATAGGTTCATTCCAGGGATGGTCAGCTTCCACAAACTTGGCCCAGTGAACGGGTTGCAGCAAGCGGGCTTGTAGGTCTACAGCGGCTTGGGCGGCTTGCCCGAGCCAAAGGTGTGTCCATGGCCAGTTAGGGCTGTATTGCCCGCATTCCAGCAACGCCAGGTCAAAGGGGCCGTATTGCTGGCCTATTTGTTTAAAGTGCTGGCCATAACCACTGTCGCCGCTGTAAAACAGGCGGTAATGGTCTGCCTGTATTACAAACGACGCCCAAAGCGTCTTGTTTTCTTTGCCATACGTGCGGTTACTTTTGTGCTGCGCCGGTGCAGCGGTAATCCGCAGCCCACCGGCCAGCGTAACCGATTGGTTCCAATTCAACTCGATAATCTTCTTGCGGTCAAATCCCCAGTATACCAGGTCTGAGGCTATGCCCATCGGCACCACGGCCATTTTAATGCGGCTTTTCAGTTTTTTAAGGGTGCGATAGTCGAGGTGATCATAATGATCATGTGATATGATCAATACATCTATCGGCGGCATATCCTCCGCATGATAATGTGTTGTACCGGCAAACGCAGTCATAACGCCCGGCACCGGCCCGGAATGATTGCTGAAAACTGGATCGATCAATATATTGCCCTCCCCTGTTTTGATAAGCAAAGAAGAATGGCCGAACCAAACAATAGTTGGCGCAGTGGCAGCCAATGTTTTTAAATCAGTGTTAACCCAGGGCAGCGGATGAGAGGGTCTGCTGGTTTTAGGGCGGCGGTGAAACATCAGGTTATGCTTCACGGTAGAGTCGGACCGTTCGGCCAGGTTTTCGAAAGCGCCGTTTTTGTAGTTAGGCAAAGTATCTAACCGGGTACGTTCTTCACCATACGGGTTTTTACCAACTGACTTTATTACACCGCAACTAGCTATCACCATCAGCAACAGCGCTGCCATCCCAATCACCACAAATCTGTATTTCATACCTAGGACAGAAATAACGCTTAAAGCAGCCGGATGTTTTATCGGTAACTTTTCGACACAGTTGCATTTTATATACATTTGCTTATGCTCCCCGAAAAAGAAATTACCAAAATTAGCAAATTTCTAAGCCTTGTCTTGCGTCATCAGCCCGAAACTATTGGTATCGCGCTCGACGATAACGGTTGGATTAATGTTGATGAACTCATACAAAAATCAAACGCTGCCGGAGTTAAATTTGACTTCGATATCCTTAAACATGTGGTGGCAACTAACAACAAGAAACGATTCGCCTTTAACGATTCTCTTGACAAAATACGAGCCAGCCAGGGGCATTCTGTAGAAGTTGAGCTGGGCTACAAGCCCCAAATGCCACCGGAAATTTTATATCACGGTACGGCGATCAACAATGTGGCCTCAATCCTGTCAACCGGACTTGAAAAACGCCAGCGACAACATGTTCATTTAAGTAAAGACACCGAAACTGCCGTTAAAGTAGGCAGCCGGCACGGGAAGCCGGTAATTTTTGAAGTTGCCGCCCTGCAAATGCATAACGATGGATTTAAGTTTTTCCTGTCAGAAAACGGAGTTTGGCTTACAGATTTCGTACCTTCACAATATATTAGACACCCGTAACTAAATTCATAGGAGTTTCGTATAACGCTTAAATTTTTAAACAAGGATTAAACTATTTATATGAAACATTTAAAATTTCTGGTTATCGCCCTGTTGGCGTTCGGCGTTGCCAGCGCACAAAAAATCGAATACAAAAACAACATCATTAATGTTGATGGTAAAGACATTGCGAAAGTAAACCGCATTAAACAAAATTTTGGCCTTACCAGTAATTTTGACGTTTATTCCCTTCCGGGCAAAAAATTAATAATCGCTACCCTGGCTACGGAATTTGTGCCACCTAATGGCGATAACTCTTTCTTTTATTACCGGCTCACATTTTTAACTGCCAACCAGGTGGGTATCTTTGCTGTCTCCAGGCTTGGCGCAGAAAAGTCGTTTGCTAAGTTGATCGGCGGCGCAGGTATTATAGAAAATGATGACCTGGTTGCTGAAAAGGTGACAGAATTTATTGCCTACAAGAGCATGAATCCACAAGTGGCTGCCGACTACAGTACCGTTAGGCGAAGCTATATTTATCCTATCGTTTTGAAAGACGATAAAAGCATTACCCAGGAAGACAAACTTATCGGCCGGTTTAAGGATGTTTCAACCTCGACTGATCTTGATAGCTATGAGTTTAGCCTGCCCAATGGCTTAACCGTTGTAAAAGTTAGCTTTACCGGCGGTAACAATGCGCAGAATTTCGAAGTGTACACGGTGAAGGATAAAAACAGGCGGATAGTTCCGATTCCCACAAAGGATAAGGTTATGCTTGCCTCCGAAGGCCCTGACCGCAACTATATCGCGCTTGGCCGTTTATTAAAATGGCTGGTATCGAAGGATTATATTTAACGAACGTAGCTTTAAAAGAAAAGCCGCCAGCTCAAAAGCAGGCGGCTTTTCTTTTGATTATAAATTAGGCGTTGCACTGAAAACTGGAACGGTTTTTATACAGTTAGGGCATGCGCATCTGTTTGTATATCATATTATTATTTGCTTTATCATCCTGCACGCGTGTTGACGATAAAACAGAAAAAAACGATACCGAACACATCACCCATATCGAAACCGGCAATACCAAACCTTCTGAATTATTGAACTTTGCCTGTTCGCTCGAAGGTACACCTTATATGTATGGTTCTACCGATCCCAAGCAAGGATTAGATTGCTCGGGTTTTATAACCTGTGTATTTAAGCACTTTAACATAATCGTACCCCGCATGTCGGTCGACTTTACACCTGTAGATCATCCGGTTGCTTTAACACATGCCCAACCCGGCGACCTGATATTGTTTACCGGCGCCGATAGCACCATAAAAGTTGTAGGCCATATGGGCATTATTACAGCAAACTCAGGTAAAGGCTTAACCTTTATCCATTCCGAATCCGGAAAAAATATTGGGGTAATTGAAACACCGTTCGATGACTATTACAAGGCAAGGTATATCAAAACTATCCGAATTTTTCCGGATCCGGGTTTACAAGCACTGAGTTACGCCACCATCAAAAATTAGGGTCGAAATTAAAATAAATTGGGTTCGACAGTCCAACCATGTTGCCGCTCAAAGCCATTGAGCCAGGTACCTGCGGATACGCTGTAGCCGCCCCTTCTACTTCTATACGGTAATAGGTACGGCCAGTAGTTACAGGCGTATCGGTAAATTCAATAACTTGGGTTTGGCCATCTGTTTTAAGAGTTTTGAATTTATCCCCATCTTTTATCACATTAATGGTATATACAGCCCCCGCTGCAGTTTTCCCGGTTAATTGGACACGAAACTTTACCGGCTTGCCGGTTGATTTAACATTATCGCCCATCATCATATCCATTTTACCATCGTCATTAATATCGGCATAAAATTCAACGCGTGGTGCAAATGGGTTGGCGCTTACAGAAACGCGACCGTTGGTTAATGCATCTACTACCGCCTGGCTTGTGCGGGCTGTAGCAAATACCCAGGTAGTCGGTGTCCCAACATAGTTAGCCTTAGCCTGGTAGCTGTTTTTAGTGGCTTGTTCGGGTGTTTCAGGCTCACCGTGGTGTGCATCGCTCCCGCCCCTGCCGGTAAGCTTTCGGCCTGATGACAGCATATCGTCCCAAATCATTATAGCATTGGCATTTTTCGGCCAAACAGCAGAATTCCATACTTCGATAGAATTAACCATATCATACGAATATCCAAAATGGTCTTTTCCGCTTGGATGATTAGCGGAGAGGTGAATACCAAGTTCCTTTTTTATTGCGCCAACCACCACGTCGCGCTGGTCACGCACATCGTACAGCCGCTGATGATCGTAAGGCCTTGCTGAGAATACATTGCCGTGCCCGCGGGTTGTTGTCCATTCGGCGCCGTATAACAATAGTAACGAATCTGATTTAAATTCGGGATCCGCCCAGGTATTATGCGCCACATCACCGTTTACATGATTGTCATGGTCGGTAATACAGATATAATCCATGCCTACAGATTTTGAAAAAGCAATAATCTTTTTTACCGGATTGTTTGATGACTCTTTGCTATGGCGCGAATGTACGCAGCTCACCCTTTAACCAAACGCCGTTGATAAGACTGGCAACCGGTGGCAGTTCGCCAAGTTCCGTAGGCGCCCATGGGTTAACATGCGCCGACTGACCAAACGCAGCCGTACTAAAACAACACACTATAATAAAGGCTGTGAAAATAAAGCCAGTCAATCGTTTTTTCTTTAAAAGTTGATTTGTATCCATTTTATTTTTTTGATAGAAGATGCATTTTGGCCGCAAGTTGTGCCTTTGATATTAGCAGAATATTAATTCAATTAAATGATGTAGAAATGTTACACTACGCTAATTGCGAATCTTCAGCGCTAGTACTTTATCGGTATTTACTTTCATAATAGTTTAATAACACCCTATTAACTTAGGATGGTTACGGGCTTTTCGATTACTCATAATTGTCGTTAAATTTCTACATTTTCAACAAGGCTAATGTTTATTTGATGATTTGATAACATTGATACCCTTCCTTTGCAGCCAATTGCGATAATCGTCATTACTACACTTTATGTTAAATCAAAAGGACTTCTTATGGAAAAAAATTACAATTATTCTTTAAAGAAACTACGTTGTCGCACAAGGCAAGGTTTCTTTCTGGTATTTACTTTACTACTTTCGGTCTTATCGGTACACGCACAATCAACCAGGGTTGTGACCGGTACCGTAACCGATGAAAAAAATGAACCGCTTCCGGGTGTAACCGTTTCCATTGTTGGAACTGACAGGGGAACTAATACAGACCTTAAAGGAAATTATTCTATCTCAGCAAAAAGTGATGATATCCTCCGATTTACATTCATAGGATATGTAAAAAAGGAAATAAGCGCAGGCGTGTCAGGCAATATTAACATCAACCTCGCCCCTGACGCGAAGCAGTTAAAAGACGTTGTGGTGATAGGCTATGGCACAGCCAGCAAAAGGGATGTCACCGGTTCAATCACTTCGCTTAAATCTGAAGAATTTAATGTTGGCGTTACTACTACCCCTGCAGAATTACTGCAAGGTAAAGTACCCGGATTGAACGTAACCAAGAGCGGCGACCCTAACCAGGCGCCATCGGTTGTATTGCGCGGGCCCTCAACCATACGTACCACAGGCGGCGCACAGGAGCCATTCTATGTTATTGACGGCATTCCCGGAGCATCGATTGACGTGCTTGCTCCTGCCGACATTGAAAGTATAGACGTATTGAAAGATGCTTCATCTACAGCGATATATGGTTCGCGCGCAGCAAATGGCGTTATCATTATCACCACAAAAAAGGCAAAATCCGGCCAAAACCGCCTCAATTACAGCGCTTATGCCTCGGTTGAGAATGCATCAAAAAAGATTGATATGCTTAACGGCGATGAACTGAGAAAGTATTTGGCAGATAACGGACAAAAAGCGCTGGCTAAACCTATCGACGACGACGGCTCGAACACCAACTGGCAAAACCTGATTGAAAGGACAGGATATTCGCAAAACCATAATCTATCGTATAGCGGCGCATCAAACAATGCTGAATACGGCGCCAGCGTAAACTATTTTAAAAATGATGGTATACTTAAACGTACCTCGTTAGAGCGCACAATCTACAGGGGATACATCAACCAGCGCTTTTTTAACGACAGGCTAAAGCTTAACCTTAGCTTAACCAACAGTAATTCAAACAGCAACGATATTGTACAGCAAAATATATTGCCGGCGATGTTGTTTTACCTGCCTACTGTTGGCCCATACAACCCGGATGGCAGCTATAAGGAAAACTATACCCGTACCGGCAGTGGTACTTTAAACCCGTTGTCGTTATTAAATAACAATACCATAAAAAGCAACGACAATAAAACGCTTATAAATGGAATTGTACAGGTTGATATAATAAGCGGTTTAAAGTTCACATTGAGCGGCTCAACCCAGCGCGATCAGTATAACTACAACAGCTACCTGAACAGCATGTCGGGCCTGGCTGTAAACTTAAACGGCGTGGCTCACCGTGCCGCTACGTTAAATACAAACACCATTGTTGAGTCGTATTTTAATTATGATAAAACTTTTGGGCAACACTCCCTGAAGTTCCTGGCAGGTTACTCTTACCAGCAAAACCGAACCAATGACGGCTTTGGCGTACAAACTCAAAACTTCTCGAACGATAACTTAACTTATAATAATCTATTCCTTTCTAACCCGGCTTCGGTTTCACAAATAGCTTTTGACAATAACCCTATATCTACCTTAAGGCTAATCTCCTACTATGGTCGTGTGCAATACCAGTTTGCCGGCAAATATTTGCTACAAGCCTCTTTGCGTGACGACGGTTCATCCGCATTCGGTGCTAATCATCGCTACGGTTTATTCCCTGCTGCATCAATCGGATGGAGAATTATAGATGAGGACTTTATGAAAAGGATGCCGATCTTCAGCGATCTGAAATTAAGGGCTGGTTATGGCGTATCAGGAAACAGCGTGGGCTTTGATGCCTTTTCGTCTATCCTGATTTATGGAACGCAGTCTGTTAACGGCACCAGCAGCAAGTTTTTGTATAACGGTAATATCACCAATGCTATCGGCGCTGTACGTAACGAAAACCCTGATCTAAAATGGGAAAGCACTGCAACAACCAATATCGGTTTGGATTTCGGTTTGTTCAAGAATCGCATAACAGGCTCTATCGATTATTATATCAAGAAGACATCTGACTTGATTTATGACCAATACCCGGTTTCGTTAACGCAATACTTTACACCTACTATTACTGCTAATGCCGGTAAAATAAAAAACACCGGTATCGAGGTTGTTTTGAACGGAGTGGTTGCAAAAACGTCCGATTTTACGTGGAGAACGTCGGTGAACGTTTCGCATAACAAAAACGTTATTGAAAGCTTATCGAACGGAAAATTCAACCTGCCACAGTTCTATACTGCGCAATTGGGCGGTAAAGGCCAATCAGGCAACTACAGCCAGATTGTGCAGCCGGGCTATGCCCTGGGAAGCTTTTACCTGTGGCATTACATGGGTAAAAACAATGCCGGCGTAAGTACCTACTTAAATGCTGCCGGTAATGTAATAGCCACCCAACCGCTTACCAGCGACCAGCGTATTGCAGGCAACGCACAGCCAAATATTATATATGGCTGGACAAACACCTTCATTTACAAAAACTTCGACTTTAACTTTTTAATACGCGGTGTAGCCGGCAACAAAATACTGAACGCTACGCTCGCCAACTTAAACAACCCAGCGGATTCCAAATTACAGAATATACCGAGGTTTACTTTGGGCGAGTCTTTCAACGACATCAATGGATACCTTATTTCTGATCGTTTTATTGAAAGCGGTTCATACCTGCGCCTTGATAACGCAACTTTAGGCTATACCATTAAGCCAGCAATTCAGGCTATAAAGAGCATCCGGTTCTACGTTTCGGGCAATAACCTTTTTGTGATAACCAAATACAAAGGCATCGACCCTGAAATAAACATAGGCGGCCTTACTCCTGGTATCGACAACAATAACTTTTACCCTAAAACACGCACATTTTTGCTTGGCCTAAATGCTTCATTCTAATCTGATATTAAATAAAATAACATGAAAAAGATATATATTTTTTTAACAGCCTTAACAGTAATTACTGTTAGCTCGTGTAAAAAACTGGACGTGCCGGTCGAGTCGCAATATGTTAAGGCGAATTTTCCAACCACGCCTGCGGATTATACGGCGCTTGTAGGAACGATATACTCCAACCTCTCATCAAATTTTGCGGTAAACTACTGGCGCATGCAGGAATTATCGACAGATGAGGCAATTTTGCCTGCCCGTGACGGTAACTTCGACGATGGCGGCCAATACAGGCAGCTACACTATCACACCTGGACATTTGACCACCCGAACGTTATCGGCATCTGGCAATGGGGATTCAGCGGTATAAATACCTGTAACCGTTTGTTAACGGTTATCGCCGGGTCAAACTCGTCGGCGACTTTAAAAACATCCTATACTGCCGAGATCAAGGCGATGCGTGCCCTGTATTATTATTTCATGATGGAGACTTATGGTAATGTACCCATTATCACAACTTTCCCGGTAGCTACGCCGCCCGCAACCCAGTCAAGAGCAAAAGTGTTCCAGTTTATAGAGAGCGAGTTGCAGGCTGTTTTGCCGTTGCTTCCTTCAAAAAGCAGTAATCTTGCCACAAACACACTTCAGTACGGTCGGCCAACTAAAGGTATGGTATTTGCATTGCTGGCAAAAATGTACCTTAACGCTGGTGTATACACCGGCACTACACGTTACCAGGATGTTGTTACGATGGCCGACAGCGTGCAGAACAACCAAAACTATTTCCTTGACGCCAAATTCAGGGATATATTTTTACCAACCAACGGTCCGCAGGTTAACGAAACCATCTTCGCTATTCCATACGATCAGCAGATTCCGGGAAACCAGTTCACCCGTTTTGGGTTCTTCTATTACCTGGCCCCGGCATACGGCTTTAATGTGGGCCTTAGTATCGCTATGAGCACTACCCCTGAATTTTATAATCGTTTTAACATACCGAATGACGCCCGTTCAAAAACATGGCTAGCCGGCCCCCAGTTTTACCCGGACGGCAACGGTGGCTTCACCAATCAGCCGGTGTATTATCCAAACACCACCACCCAGATTGTTATTACACCTAATTTGGTGCTGGTACCGCCAAAACCGATGGACGTAGGCAATACCATAGCCAGCCAGTCTGAAGGCGTCCGCTCGATTAAATACTATCCGGACCCGACCATGATACAGGCAAGCCGTCTGAACAGTAATGACGTCCCGGTATTCCGCCTGGCTGATGTTTACCTGATGAAAGCAGAAGCTGAAATGCGCGGCGCAACAACAACCGCCGTTAGAGGTGAAACGCAGACCCCGCTCGTATTGGTTAACAAACTACGTGCCCGTGCAGGCGCCGACCCTGCCGGTTCTATCGACCTTCCGGGATTGCTTGACGAGCGTGCCCGTGAGTTTTCATGGGAAGCATGGCGCCGCAATGACCTGATACGGTTTGATTTATATGAAAAGGAATACCCACTGCCAAACGATGTTTTACACATGAACACCGACCCAAGCCGCAGGTTATATCCTATCCCATCCACCGAGTTAAAAACAAACCCTAACCTGGTACAAAATCCGGGTTATTAATTACAAATCATCACAGCAGTCCCGGCAATTTACCGGGACTGCTTTATTATATGTTAAGATTATGAAAGCATTATTTGGATTACTATCAATTGCGCTGTTAACCGGCTTTACGCTTGATAAGGGTAATGATGATGTGCCTATTAACCATATCCAGGTTATTGGTTCGCACAACAGCTATAAACAATCGATTGCCCCCGCGCTATTTGGTTTCCTGCAGAAAAGGGACTCGGCTGGTATGAGTAAAATCGATTATGACCACATTAGTTTAACCGACCAGCTTAACCTGGGCCTGCTGGACCTGGAAATTGATGTATATGCTGACACCAAAGGTGGCCGTTATGCCCACCCGAAAGGCCTGGCCTGGGTGCCGGGACAACCGGCATACGATCCGGAAGGTGTGATGAACGAACCCGGGTTTAAAGTTCTGCATATACAGGATATCGATTTCAGGAGCAACTGTCTCACCTTTAATCAATGCCTTGCCGAGTTGAAAAAATGGTCGGACGAGCATCCTGACCATAACCCGATTTTTATAACGATGAATGCCAAGGACGAAAAAATGAAGAAGCCGGGATTTACGATACCGGAAAAATTCACCTCAAAAGTTTTTGACGATCTTGATAATGCTATCAAAGCCGGATTAGGCGCCAATTATTTAATAACTCCGGACGTGGTGCGCGGGAAATATAAAACGCTAAATGCCGCCGTGTTGCATGGCAACTGGCCTAAACTAAAAGATGCGAGAGGTAAATTTATTTTTGTTTTGGATGAAAAGGACTCAAAACGCGCGGCGTATATAGCCGGGCACCCCTCATTAAAAGGCCGCGTACTTTTCGCAGATGCCCAGCCAGGCACGCCGGAGGCCGCCATACATATAATGAATGATGCGAAGAAGGACAAATCGGCAATCAAGTCGCTTGTGAAAAAGGGCTACATTATTCGTACCCGTGCCGACAGCGATACCGAAGAAGCACGAAATAACGACAAAAGCAGTTTTACGGCCGCTTTACAATCCGATGCTCAAATTATATCAACAGACTATTACAAAAAAAGTACGCATTTTAAATCGGATTATGTGATAAGTTTTGATGATAATAAGTATTTCAGACTGAACCCGCTTTTTTGATATAAAGCAAGAATAAACTTAAACACGAAGACTTAACTGTTATCAAACCCGGCTGTCGTGGCCGGGTTTGCTATTTATTTTCATACCCTGCCCACATTATTAGCCCCAGATCCTGATAAAAATGCCCGCGCCTCCATCAATGCGAAACCCAGCAAATTTTGTCCATTCCAAAAATGAGGGTTATCGATATTTTCAGCGTCTTTTGATAAACCTATACCCCAAATTCTGTCTACCGGACTGGCCTCAACCAATATCCTATCGTTAGTATTTAATAAGTATCGGGCGTAATCAGGATGTTGATTGAACTTATGAATATTTCCTTTGGTGACGATGTCTGCCCTACTATCCCGCCAGGTTATTTCGTCAAAGCCCAAAACAGTTCGTCCTAACTTTTTTGCTTCACCAGGCTTATTACAACTGATGATTTTATCGTATGCTTTAAAATCACCGAACAACAGGGCTTTGTTCGCCATCATCCAGTGTTCGGCAGTCTTATAGGTTATACTATCTACGACAAAGGGTAATTCGAACCATTGACTAAAGCAGGAGTTATCGATGGAATCTGCGGCTTTTTTTGTATGTCCCCAAAAGAAGAGGAATTTTAGGTGCTCGCCGCTGTCGTACTTATCAAAAAGCCATTGTAAATTATAGGTAGGTGCCATGTTTTTCTGCAATACTTAATCTACCCAAAATACTACTTTATTCGATGTGCTCGAACCATAACTTAATTCCATTTCGTACCGGCCCTTCGGCAAATTATAATCTGCGGTATTAAAAATCACTATATGTTGCAGGTTGCTTTCCGCAGACAAAGACACTCCGGGTTTTAGATGATAATAATACCTTTTAAGGTCTTCTTCAGCGTAAACCTGCGATGACAATACAGCCTTATTATGATAGGATACAACCGATTGCCCTGTATTTAAATCTGTTACATTTCCCGAGAATCCCCATAACTCAGGTTTATCAAACAACAATGTTTGGGTTTTACCAGTATTGTTTGTTATCGCAATTGTAATAGCAATCGCCTGACCATATTTAATTGTGTCATGTTTCAACCTCACTGATAGCGTTACTTTTGAAGTATGTGTGATAAACGAGCTTTTTATAGACGCTTTTAGTGCAGAGTCCCTGTCTTTCGGTTTACCGTGCTGCTGGGCATTTGCACCAAACACCACAAACAGGAAGGCAATAAACAGAGAATCTGCATTTTTCATATCTAATATTTTAATAAACCTTTATCACCTGCCCGGTTCCAGCACCCAACACAGCTTTTAAATAAGCCTGCGTTACCTTATCCATCGCCACAGGTATATGCCCCGGAAAATACGGAAAATATTCGGGAGAATCTTCAACCACACCCGGGCTTACTGCATTTATTCGGACGCCGTTTTCAAGTTCGATTGCCGCGCCAACTACAAAGCCGTTCAATCCTCCGTTAACTGCGCTCAGCGCCGCACCATAAACGACAGGGTCGTCGCTTAATATACCCGATGTAAGGGTAAAAGAACCTTTAGGATTGATATAATGCTGGCCTATCAAAACCAGGTTTACCTGCCCCATCAGCTTGCTGTTGAGGCCAATCCTGAAATCGGCATCTTTCATAGCCGGTACAGGGCCAAAATGGCCCGCGCCGGTAACGCTCACCAGCGCGTCAAATTTACCGGCCTGCTCATAAAGCTTTTCAATGGAATCAGGCGAAGTAATATCCACCTGCAAGTCGCCGCTTTTTGAGCCGGCGGTAATTATTTCGTGGTCTTTTTTTAAGGCAGCGGTTATGTGCTTGCCTATGGTGCCCGAGGCGCCTACGATAATGATTTTCATAGATTAATTATGGTTGTGGTTGTTAAATACTTCTTTTGCATGTGCTAGTGCATTGCTTACGGCTGCACCGCCGGCATAAAAGGTCATCTGTAAAATTACTTCAACTATTTTTTGTTTGGAAGCGCCGAGTTTCAGCGCAGCGTCAATATGTGCTTTTAACTGGGGGACGGTATGGCCAAGCGTTGTGCAGGATGCTATCAGCAGGTATTCGCGCGTCAACAGGTCGAGTCCGGGTCTGGCCATAATACCCTGCATCGCCCACTCAATGGTCATGTCCACAAAATCCGGGCAGATGTCTTTCAAATTATTTACCAGCTGTTCGCCTGCTTGTCCGCCGTGCAGCTCATTTAATAGCGCCAGGCCTTTTTGATAAGTTTCTGATTTAGTATTTTCCATAGTTTTTTTTGACAAACGTAAGCCAATACTTTACATTTGTCAAGTAATTACCTTTTTGTCAAGTATTGACAGAAAAGTAATAATTATTGATTATCAATATGATAGCAGACGAAATAATTTCAAAAAAATATGATGAGGCCTGCGATTGTCCCATCACATCAGCAATTGGCGTTATAGGCGGCAAATGGAAGCCGGTTATTATCTGGATTTTAATGGGCGGCTCTAAACGTTTCGGCGAACTGCACAAAACTATCCCTGGCGTTGCATTAAAGGTTTTATCGAGACATTTAAAAGAACTGGAAGCCGACGGAATAATTACCCGTAAAGCCTACCCCGAAGTTCCGCCCCGGGTAGAGTATACCTTAACCCCTAAAGGCAAGGCTTTACAGGGAGTAATGGATCTTTTAGTTGACTGGAACCGGGAATACGTAATGCAGCCTGCTTAACGTCCATCTGCTACATCGTTTTGCTGAGCGGCGTTTAAATGATTAGCCTTCCATCTGGCAATCGCACTATCGAAAAAGTATTTTGTTTCAGCGTTGTTAGCCTTTACATAAACGCTGAACTTCTTGCCATCTAATTTAAAAATTTCCAGCGACGACGCGTTAGTCCCTCCCTCAGCATAATGCGTTTTTATAGAGTCTATATCCGGGTACAACGCATAGTTAACGTGACGTTTGCTCGTGTCTCTTTCGTCAGTCCAATAAGCAGCGATACGTCTGTCCGTATAAAAATTGCCGGAAACCCTGATTTTATATTGCGAATCGAACAGGATGATGTTCTCATTCTGGGCCAGCAGGCCTAAGCTCCGGATATAATTGATGTGATTACGCGATATAGCGCTGCCCTTTTGTACGCCCGGCTGGCATGATGATAATCCGTACAATATCACGAAAAGGCCTATCAGCTTTAAATTTTTCATTAGTACCGGCTTTTTTATGGCGTACTAAAGCTAATACTTTTAAATCAATTCGTTAATCAGCCCGGCAAAATATGACGGTGCGTCAAGTAATCGACTGCCATACCATGAAAACATTTCACCGTCAACCAGCCTGATTTTTGCCTGAGGCACTATAGAATGCAATTCATCGATGTGCTTTTCTTTAAAAGGATAAGGCTCAGAGGATAGTAAAATTACATCCGGGTTTACCTGCTGTAGCTGCTGTACATGTATTTCCGGGTATCGCTCCAAATCAAAAGCATTTACCAATCCGCACTTTTGGAGCATGTTATCGATAAAGGTGTTCTTACCGGCTATCATATATGGTTTCCGCCAGATAAAATAGGCCACCTGCAAATTTGATTGAGTAAGCTGAAGCTCATTGAATTTTTTGCTTATCTCCTGGCTAAGGGATACCCCGGCTTCCGCTCTACCGACTAATTGCCCAACACCTTCAATCATTTCAAGAGCATCGTCGAGGTTATAGATGTCACTTATCCAAACCGGGAGATGTTGCATCAGCTCCTCCAATTGGCTGCGTTCATTTTCTTCTTTATTAGCGATAATAAGGTCAGGTTTTAGCGATTTTATTTTATCAATATCAAGCTGCTTGGTGCCGCCAACTTTTGTGGTCGATTTGAATTTATCTTCCGGGTGAATGCAGAATTTGGTTATGCCGATAATTTCGTCATTCAAGCCTAAATGAAATAATAATTCTGTCTGGGACGGAACGACTGAAATTATCCGTTTGGGTACGGATGGCAAGTTTATAGTCCTATTAAGTTGGTCGGTATAAATGGGCATCGTTCGTCAAACTTACGAAGTCTTTGAGACTTCGTAAGTTTTAATGGTTCTCTTTTGTCTTCCGGACTTTACTGATTATATATCTGGTAAATACCGCTTACCGTGCGGTCATCAGATGAACCGACCAATACCGTAGTGATCTTTTTTTCAATCATCAACTGCTCGGCGTTGTTGATTATTTCATCATCGCTAACAAAAACAGGTGTTACGGTCATCATGCCGGAAACAGTCAATTGCGCGGTATCAGGGTTTTTAAATAATGCCCGACGAAGGTCACCATCTGTAACAATGCCCTGCACGTTACCGGCGTCGCCCACTATCACCATACCTAAACGTCCTTCGGACATTTTGAGCAATAGCTCTGTAAACGATGCATCTTCATTTATAAAGGGTAGCTTATCGGTTCGCATTAAATCTTTTACCCTTACCAACAGCTTACGGCCAAGGCTGCCTCCCGGATGAAAGCGGGCAAAGTCTTCATGCTGAAACTGTCGGCATTCCATCAGGGCAACAGCTAATGCATCGCCCATAACCAGCGCAGCGGTTGTTGACGAGGTCGGCGCCAAAGCCAGCGGACAAGCCTCCTGCTTAATGGCGATATTTAAATGATAGTGGCTGTTTTTGGCAACAGTTGAATTAGGGTTCCCGGTGATTCCAATAATAACATTTTTGTTCCATTCTAAGAATGGAATCAGTTTGAGCACCTCGTCTGTCTCGCCTGAATAAGAAATCAGGATAACCATATCATCCGTACCTACCATCCCCAGGTCGCCATGAAAAGCCTCCCCAGGATGCAGAAAAAAGCTCGGCGTGCCGGTGCTGGCGAAAGTTGCCGCTATCTTCTTTCCAATTATACCTGATTTACCAATACCGATAACAATTAGCTTACCTGTATTTTGTAAAATCGCCTCAACTACCTTGCTGAACTCGTCGTTAATAGCATCGGCAACATAGCGCAACGATTCTATCTCAGTATCAAAAACTCTTTTGGCAATATCTTTCATTTCAGCTTACCAATGGCGCTATAACTTTTTCCAAATCTTGCAATTTAACCATATTAGGGCCATCGCTCAGGGCGTTATCAGGGTCAGGATGTGTTTCCAGAAAATAGCCATCTGCACCGAAAGCTTTGGCGGCAAGTGCCATCATAGGTACAAAAGTACGGTCGCCGCCGGTTTTACCGCCTGCGCCGCCGGGGCGCTGTACGGAGTGCGTGCAATCCATACAAACCGGGTAGCCGAAGTTTTTCATATCATAGATATTCCTGAAATCGACTGCAAGGTTGTTGTAACCGTAGGTATTGCCACGTTCTGTTAATATTACCTGGTTATTGCCAGCTTCCGCCACTTTTTGCGCAGGATAGAACATGTCCTGCCCCGAAAGGAACTGCGCCTTTTTGATATTTACTATTTTACCGGTTTTAGCGGCAGCAACCAACAGGTCGGTTTGACGGCATAAAAAGGCAGGTATCTGCAATATGTCGAATACTTCGCCAGCTATGGCAGCCTGGTAGCTTTCATGAATATCGGTTATCAGCGGCAGGTTGAAACGTTCCTTAACTTTCTGCATCATTTCGATACCTTTTTCAAGTCCCGGACCGCGGTATGAATGGATTGACGTGCGGTTTGCTTTATCGAATGATGATTTAAAGATTACCGGAACATTGTACTTCTGCCCTATTTCGGCAACCTTTTCGGCTACTGTATACAGCAGTTCCTGGTTTTCCATTACGCAGGGGCCTAATATAAAGAACGGCTTTTGCCGTATTTGGTCGAATAACATAGATGTGGGATTATTAGTATGCAAAGATAAGGAATTACACGAAGTGTCACGAATTGAAGCGAATTACACGAATTCTCTACGTTAGACCGATCCTTGACTGCGTAACAAACTTCAAATTCGTGTAATTCGAATAAATTCGTGCAAATTTGTGCCTATGAACTATTTCGAATTTTACGATATCCCCGAATCATTCAACCCGGACGTTGCCCATCTTAAAAAGAAGTTTTACGAGCTAAGCAAAAAATATCATCCTGACTTTCATGCCAACGAGAGCGACGAAAAACAGCAGGAAATTTTGGAGCTATCTACACTGAATAATAAGGCGCATCAAACTCTTACAGACTCATATAAGCGTTTAGAATACGTCTTGCGCAGTCATAATTTGCTTGAAGACGGCGCAAAACCGCAACTGCCCGGAGATTTTTTAATGGAAATGATGGACATTAACGAACGCCTGATGGAAATTGAGGACGGCCAACAACTGGGGCAAATAACCGGTGAAGTACTTGCTATTGAGGGCGATATAGAAGAAGGTATCGCTAAGGCAGCGGCCGGTTATGAGTCGTTAGATGACACGGCAAAGGAAGACCGCCTAAATAAAATTGCAGATTTATACTTTAGACAAAAATACCTGTTGCGAATTAAGGAGAGTTTAGATACATTTGCATCCCGCTTTTAGCGGAACTGCCGAATAAATGCCCAGATGGCGGAATCGGTAGACGCGTTGGTCTCAAACACCAATAACTTCACGGTTGTGCCGGTTCGACCCCGGCTCTGGGTACCGAGCCCTCCTGAGAAATCAAGAGGGCTTTGTTTTTTATTGCATTTTAATTGCCCCTTTGCTAAACCTGAGTGGGCGTCGCTCGCGGGTAACTTGCATGGTAGAGCATTTTGACAATCGTTCGTATTACCACATCATTCGCCACAATCAGAAAAATCCTAAAAAATCTGCTTAATTCCGGTTCAGAAAGATTTTACCAGCGGCATTGCCAGTAATTTTTCGTCGAGCAGCGTAATATCGGCCCTGTGTCCGGTCACCAACAAAGCTACCTTTAAACAACAATCGGCCTTGGAAACCTGAACCCGCCGGGATGTAAGGCGAAGCGCTTTAACTGCATCTTCCACGCCTTCTATATTATTATAGTCAGCATTGGTGAATACAATAACGAATAGCTTGTCACGATGAACTTTATCGATATATCTTTCTAACAGGTTAAATAACAGCAATACCAATAAGGTAAGTACCGTGCAAATAAGCGCCAGGGTGTAATTTCCCGAGCCGGCAGCCATACCAATGGCTGCGGATATCCAAATCACAGCAGCAGTAGTTAAACCGCTTACCGTTATATTATCCTTAAATATTACACCTGCGCCAATAAAACCAATGCCGGTTACAATATTGATATTCACACCCGCCCCGGCCCGCTGCGCAACCATAGTATAAATTGTTGAACCAAGGCAAATCAATATAATCGTGCGGAAACCTGCAGTTTTATTTTTATACTGCCGCTCAACGCCAAGTAACCCTCCGCAAACAACTGCAAGGGCTACCTTTATAAGGTCGTGAGTGGTAATATCAAATTCTAAAGCAGTCAACTTAATAATGAATTAGTGATTTAAAACTCCTGTAATCTAAGAAACAAAATCGGTGTAATCATCCTCCAATCGGAGGAAATCCCCAAAAAAACAAAATCGGTGAAATCCCAATTAAAATATTTTTCCCGGATTCAATATGCCATTTTCATCAAACACCTGCTTTATGCCGCGCCAAAGGGCAAAATGCACCTCGCTGTATTTGATAGGCATAAATTCTTTTTGTGCCAGGCCGATGCCGTGCTCCCCGGAAAGCGTGCCGCCAAGCGATACCGTTAGCTTGAATATTTCGCGGATGCCATCTTTTAATTTGGTGTTCCAGTCCTCATCGCTCATTTTACCCTTAAGGATGTTAACGTGAAGATTACCATCGCCTGCGTGTCCATAACAAATTGATTCAAAGCCATATTTATCACCAGACTCTTTTATTCCTTTAATCAATTGCGGCAAATTTGCCCGCGGCACAACGGTGTCTTCCTCCTTATAAATAGAGTTCGACTTAACGGAAACCGCCATGGTACGGCGCATGCGCCATAACTCTTCTTTTTGAGCGGCGGTATCGGCAAACAGTACATCGTGACAATCAAATTCTTCCAACACCTGGTTTATCTTTTCGCAGTCTGAAAATATTACATCCTGGTTGGTGCCATCAACCTCAATTAACAGGAACGCTTCTGCCCCATCTTTTAGGTCGAAAGCGAGTCCATCTTTTTCAATCACCCACTCTATCCCCCTGCGTTCCATAAACTCAAGCGCAGATGGTACAATCCCTGCTCTAAAAATAGCAGACACCGCCGCACAGCCTTTTTCGTTTGAATCGAATGAAGCAAGTAAAAGTGCATCCTGGGTGGGCCGGGGTATAAGCTTTGCCACTATTTTAGTAATGATACCCAAAGTACCTTCAGAACCAATCATTAATTGTGTTAGGTTATACCCGGATGCATATTTTAAAGTATTGGCGCCAGTCCAGATAATTTCACCAGAGGGCAGCACTACCTCAAGATTAAGTACATATTCCCTGATTGTACCGTACTTAACTACCCTCGGTCCGCCGGAGCCATGCGACACATTACCACCAATAAAACAGCTGCCCTTGCTGGCCGGGTCTACAGGATATAGTAACCCTTTCGCTGCAACCGCATCCATAAACACCTCTGTTACAACACCTGGCTCTACAGTTGCCTGCAGGTTTTGTTCATCAATTTGCAGCACTTTATTAAAACATTCCATGCTGATTAACAAACCTCCCAACACCGGCAATGCGCCACCGCTTAAGCCAGTGCCTGCGCCACGAGGCGTAACGGGGATAAGCTTAGCGTTACATAACTTCATCAACTCTGCAATCTCCTGCGGCGTTCCGGGTTTTACAGCAACTTCAGGAAAATATTGCAGGTCTTCCGTTTCGTCGTGGCTGTATTTCTCCAGGGCATCATAACCGGTAACTACTGCATCATCTCCCACGATTTGAGTTATCGCCGCCAAAATATCCGGGGTAATTTTATTAAATTTCATATAGTAATAACAATGTTCGAATAATCAACCTTTCCTTTTAACGGTGGGTTTAACTTTTTGACACTCACGCGTATAGAATCGGCAAATGAAAACCGCGCTTTAATTTCATCAGCAATAGCCTGGGCAACGGTTTCAATCAGTTTTGACGTTTTTTTCATTTGTCCGTCGATGATATTATAAACCTGTTCATAGTCGACCGTATTGCTTAATTTATCGTCTTTAAGGTTATTCAAAGGTTCGAAGTTTACGTCAACATCAACAATAAATTTGCAGCCAAGTTTTTGCTCTTCGGGATAAAACCCATGAAATCCAAAAAACTCAGCGCCTTGAAGGGAAATGGTTATCATGATTCAAAAGTAGTAATGATTTCACCGTTTACAGAAAATGATTTCACCGATTTATTGAAAGCGATTTAACCAATTATAGGATGGTTCCTATGATAACAACTGGTCATTTGAACTTCATCAACTCACGAACATTAGCGTATTTCTTACACACATCAAAATCGGTGAAATCATTCTCAAATCGGTGAAATCCAAAAAAGAACTATCTTTGGCCACCAATTATACACTAACTATATGTCGAAGAAAGATACTTACGAATCGCCTGATTATTACTTACTGGATGAATTGCTTAGCGAAGAACACAAACTTATACGTTCAAGCGTGCGCGACTGGGTAAAGAAAGAGGTAAGCCCTATTATTGAGGATTATGCACAGCGGGCCGAGTTTCCAAAACACTTACTAAAAGGCCTTGCCGAGATAGGCGCTTTTGGCCCAACCATCCCGGTTGAATATGGTGGCGCAGGTCTTGATTATACAGCTTATGGCATCATTATGCAGGAAATTGAGCGCGGCGATTCTGGTATCAGGTCTACAGCTTCGGTACAGGGCTCGCTGGTTATGTATCCTATTTATGCATACGGTTCTGAAGAACAAAAACATAAGTATTTGCCCAAATTAGCCACCGGCGAGTTGATGGGCTGCTTCGGCCTTACTGAACCAGACCAGGGCTCTGATCCTAGCGGCATGACCACCAACTTTAAAGACGCCGGTGACCATTACCTGCTTAACGGCGCTAAAATGTGGATATCCAACTCACCTTTCGCCGATATCGCCATTGTTTGGGCAAAAGACGAAAGCGGAAAAATTCGCGGCTTAATAGTTGAACGCGGCATGGAAGGTTTTACTACGCCGGAGACACATAATAAATGGTCGTTAAGGGCTTCAGCCACCGGCGAGCTTGTTTTTGACAACGTTAAGATACCTAAAGAAAATCTGTTACCCAATGTTGCAGGTTTAAAAGGACCGCTGGGCTGTTTAAACCAGGCACGCTACGGCATTGCCTGGGGCGCACTTGGCGCTGCTATGGATTGCTACGATACGGCTTTAAAATATTCGAAAGAGCGCAAGCAATTTGGTAAAGCCATAGGCGCTTTCCAATTGCAGCAGAAAAAGCTGGCCGAAATGATAACCGAGATAACCAAAGGCCAGCTATTGGTGTGGCGGCTTGGTATCTTAAAAAGTGAAAACCGCGCAAGCCCTGCTCAAATTTCGATGGCAAAACGCAATAGCGTTGAAATCGCGCTGAGCATTGCCCGCGAGGCGCGCCAAATGCTTGGCGGTATGGGCATAACAGGCGAGTATCCTATCATGCGGCACATGATGAATTTGGAGTCGGTTGTTACATACGAGGGCACACATGATATTCATCTTTTAATAACCGGCATGGACGTTACCGGACTGGAAGCTTTTAAATAAAAAAGGGTAACCTTAGTCAGTAATTTACGTTTAACCGAATACGAAATACAGTCACGTGTGACTGTATTTCGTATTTTTGCGTTTACATATTGATTAAGGTGCTGCACTTCATAAAACGTCAAACCATTCATTCCTATAAGCTCTATTTGCTTATTTCAGCGGTCTTTTGTCTTTTATTTTCCTGTAATAAAAAAGAAAAAGGTGATAACGGCGACTATTCCGAACAATTCAAAGCGTTTAATACCGAGCTGGCTAAGCCCATACACCATGTTACACTAAAACAGGAACAGGTCTTTATCGATTCAAGCTTTCGCGAAATAAAGAATCCTTATATCAACGATATTTTCAGGTACTACGGCTTAAAATATCTGTACTACAAAAAGGGTATCGACAAACCCAAAATCGCGCTTTTATATGCCGACAGCATGCTGATGATGGCCAAAAAAAGTGTAACCCGAAAACAATATGTAAGCAACTATGCTGAAGCTAACTTTGCTATGGGCGATGCTTATTTCAGCCTTTCGCAATTCAGCCCGGCTTATCAATGCTTTTACCAGGGCTATTTTATGGGTAAAAATAACCTTAAGAACGAAATACTGGCCGAATACACTTACCGTATGGGCATGGTGATGTTTAAGCAGGCGCATTACCTTGAGGCGGCTAATTATTTTAAAGAAAGCTACAGGCATAGCTTGTGGTACAAAGAAAGTTTCCAGTCGTTTTACCAGCGGCAAGAGCTGTTAGACAACGTTGGCGAAAGTTTCAAGAACAACGGCAACATTGACAGCGCATCTACTTATTTTACCAAAACCATTGATTATATCGATACCGCCGGTACACCTTATAACGGCCCCGGTCAGGCCAGGCTTAAGGACGTTGCACGAGCTGTGGTTTATGGAAATCAGGGTGAAATTGCTATGGCCAAAAAGCAAAATACGCTCGCAACACAACTCCTTAAAAAGAGCATCGACATCAACCTGAAAAAAGGTAACGATTATGGAAACGCCGAACTAGTTGAGATAAATCTGGGCAAGCTGTATTTCGCCACGCGTCAGTATCAGCCATTCCTTTCGTTATTTAAGGATTTGCGCAATCAGTTGGATACCGTTAAAAACGAAGAAGCAGAAACCAACTGGAATTTGTTGATGGGCAAATATTACCAGCAAACCGGCGACATGGACAAAGCCTTTGACCATCTTGAAAAATACAGCGCCTTAAAAGATTCGATAAACAAACGTTCCAGCTCGCTGAAAGAAACAGACGTAAACCAGCAACAAGCCAATTACGATAAGCAATACCAGATTGAAAACCTGAAAGACAACAATAAGCTTCAGCTGATTTATATCTACCTGGCGGTGATTTGTGCCGTGATGGCCGTGATTATCGTGATTTTGGTTTACCGCAATTGGCGAAAATCAAAAAAAGACATCAAAAACGTAAGCGAGTTAAACAGGCAAATCAACCTGCAGAAAAGCGACCTCGAAATTACACTAGGGGAACTTGAATCGAACAACCAGGAGAAGGACCGCATTTTGCGAACCGTAGCGCACGATCTGAGAAACCCCATTGGGGGCATAGCATCGCTAACATCTGTACTGCTGCTTGATGATTTAAACGAAGAACAAAAAGAACTGCTCGGACTTATCAAAGAAACCTCTAACAACTCGCTGGAGCTTATCAATGAGATTTTAGAGGTTACTAATAATGGCACGAGTCAACTGAACAAGGAATTGGTCGATATCAATTCACTGCTGACCCGCAGCGTTGAGCTGCTGCGCTTTAAAGCCGCCGAAAAAGAACAGGCAATAAAACTCACGGTACTTGATGAGCCTGAGAACCTGTTAATCAGCCGCGAGAAGATATGGCGCGTTATCAGTAACCTCATTACTAATGCTATTAAATTCAGCCCGGTTGGCGGAACTATTCATGTGGGCGCATCAGTGAATAAAAATGAGCTACGCATATCTGTAAAAGATACCGGGATCGGTATTCCGGAAGATGTTCAGGATAAGGTATTCAATATGTTTACCGAGGCCAAAAGGCCAGGCACAGCCGGCGAAAAATCTTTCGGACTTGGGCTTTCGATAAGCAAACAGATAGTTGAAAATCATGACGGGAAAATCTGGTTTGAAAGCAATACCAAAACAGGAACCACCTTTTACATTAGCCTGCCAAGGCAAAAACACAACAAGCGTACAACTAAAAACACAGAAAAAGCAGAGTCGGCTTTTATATAGATATATTTAAAAAGAACTGAATTAATAGTTAATTTAAGGCTTTAAAAATCAACCGCTTATTACCCGTTAAATATGCCTCGCTACAAAAATGGCTTTATTGGGCACAACCTTACATTGGTGCTTACTTTGCTTTTAGTGGCGATAGCAGGGCTTGCAGGTTCATGCAAGCAGGAAGCGGAACCATCTGAAAAGACAGTATACCGGCGGGTACTTGACTCCGCTTCTACCATGTATGACACCGGTGATAAAAAGAAGGCAATTTCACTGATTGATTCTATTTTCCCCAGGTACAAGGGTTTAACATTAACAGAAAAATTCGGCTACTACAATCTTAAATATAATTATGCCTATCATATTAAACGCGACCGTATCCAGGCTATGCTTTATGCCGATAGTATGCTGGATTTATTTGACAATGCCGACAAAAAATTAAAGCATGCCACACAATATGGGCAGGCTCATTTTTTTAAGGGTGATGTATTGTTTGATAATAACCGGTATAACGAGGCCTACAAATACTTTTACCAGGGAAAAATTATTGCGAGTAACAACGTTGACATCTGCATAATAAGCGATTACAGCTACCGCATGGGCATGGTTTTATATAAGCAGGGTCATTACCGCGAGGCTGCCGAAAATTTTAAAAATAGCTATAGCGAGCACGGCACCTGCGCCATTACATTCAAAACGTTTTATCGTAAACAGGAACTGCTGGATAACGCCGGTATATGCTACAGTAAAATTAACGAGAACGACAGCGCCACCTTTTTTTTTAAAAAAGCGCTGGCTTATATCGACGAAAATAAAGAGCGGTATAAAACAATCCCTATTCCGCTTGACATGGCGCGCGGCGTTATCTACGGTAACCAGGCAAATGTTTATATAAAAGAAGGCAATTATTTGCAGGCCAAAGAATTACTTAAAAAGAGCGCTGCGATAAACCTGCGTAAAGGAAACGACAATGTAGATGCCCAGCTATCTGAGCTGAAACTTGCCCATATTTATTACAGCACCAACATGCCCGATTCGCTTTTTACGCTGCTGCAAACGGTACAGCGGCAGAGCGATACTATCAAGAATCGGGACGTTCAGGCTGACTGGAACTATTTAATGGCCAAATATTGGATTAAAAAGGATGATGCAAAAACGGCGTTGACTTATTTTAATAAATATGACACACTGAGAGACGACATCGCTGCAAAACAAAAGAAACTACAGGAAGCAGATGTAAGCGAGCAAATAAAACGGCTGGAAAAGAACCACGAGCTTGATGAGCTGCAGAAAAACAGCCAGCTGCAAAACGTATTGTTGAAGGTGGCGTTGATATTTGCTGTTTTACTTTTTGCTATCATATTCCTGGTGTACAGGAACTGGCAGCGTTCAAAAAGGAATATTAAAAACCTTGACGATCTTAATGAACAGATAAACGACCAAAATGATACGTTAAGCCACGCTCTTGGAGAATTAGAAGTAAGCGGCCAGGAAAAAGACAGGATATTGCGTACTGTAGCGCATGACTTGCGTAACCCTATCGGCGGTATCTCATCATTAACTGGATTGATGGCAGAGGAAGCGGAAACGGATGAGCAAAAGGAAGGCATTAACCTGATAAAACAGGCTTCCGAAAATTCAATCGAGCTTATTAATGAAATATTAGAAGCCACCGGCAATAAAAAAGCTTTATTGACCAAGGAGCTTATTGACATCAATATGGTTATCACCAACAGTATTGAATTACTGCGTTTTAAAGCTGCTGAAAAAGGGCAGCAAATTACGGCTACGCTGTTGGATAAGCCTGTTGAACTAATGATAAATCGAGAGCAAATCTGGCGGGTTATCGGCAATTTAATCAGCAATGCTATAAAATTCAGCGCGGCAGACGGCACCATTGAAGTTATAGCAGAGGACCGCGGTGCCGGTATCCAAATAAGTGTAAAAGATAATGGTATTGGCGTGCCGGAGCAAATGAAGGATAAGGTCTTCAATATGTTCACAGAAGCGAAGCGGCAGGGTACCGCCGGCGAGAAATCGTTTGGATTAGGCCTTTCTATTTGCCGGCAAATAATTGAGGCGCATGAAGGCAAATTATGGCTGGAAAATAATCCGAAAGGTGGCGCAACATTTGCCTTCAGCCTGAAGAAGTATTTTATTTAACGTCCCTTTAAAAACTCGCCGTACCATTTACCCGAAGATTTAACAATCCGCTGCTGCGTTTTAAAATCGATATGGATCAACCCAAAACGAGGATGGTAGCCCTCTGCCCATTCGAAGTTATCAGTTAGGGTCCAGATAAAATAGCCGTCTACCTTAACGCCTTCATTTTTAGCCTTTAAAACTTCCTTTAAGTAACTCTGCAAATAAGCCACTCGCTTGGGGTCATCCACGTTGCTATCGACGACCATATCAGGAAAAGCAGAGCCGTTCTCGGTAATATATATTTTTCTTATCCCCGGATAGCCGTTAAATTGTTTAAGCATGTGATAAATGGATGGCGGGTAAACCTCCCATTTCATATCCGTTAGCTGTACGTTGCGTTTTTCGGCCTTTACCAGAGATGCGCCGACGTAAGGGGTGAAAAAAGAGTTCTTTACTATCTCCCTGGTATAATTCTGAACGCCAATAAAATCAAAGTCGAATTTCATGGCTTCTTCATCGCCCGGCTGATAATATTTACTGATACCTTTTATGGTTTTAACTTCCGTGGGATAACCCAAACCGAGAACAGGCTCGATAAACAAGCGGTTTAACAACGAATCAACGCGTTTGGCAGCAGCTATATCTTTAGGTTTATTGGTATGCGGTTCGATGTATGAACAGGAAAAAGTTGTACCTATTTCGGCATCGGGCAGTAATTTCCTTAATACCCTCCCTCCTTCTGCCATACACAAAACTGCGTGATGTATAGCCGGCAGGAAGTTTCTGAGCCCTGTACGGCCGGGGGCGTGAATGCCCAAAAAATAGCCGGCACCTGTGAAAACGCCGGGTTCATTCATTACCATCCAGTGCTTAACCCTGTCGCCGAAGCTTTGAGCGCAAATGGTAGCAAAGTTTGTAAACCAATCCACAATTTCGCGGTTTGTCCATCCCCCTTTATCTTCCAAAGCCTGGGGTAAATCCCAATGATAAATAGTTAGCCAGGGCTCTACACCTTTACTGATGCAATAATCAATTACGCGGTTATAAAAGTCGATGCCGGCCTGGTTAATTTCACCGGTACCAACAGGCAGTACGCGGGTCCAGGAGATAGAAAAACGAAAGCACGGGATATTGAGCTGTGCAATAATATCGATATCCTGCTTGTACTGATTATAGAAATCACAGGCTTCGCGGTGGTGGTCGTTGTTAAGAATCCTGTTTTTCCTGGATGAAAACACATCCCAGATAGATTCGCCTTTGCCGTCAGCATCGCAGGCGCCTTCAATCTGGAGGGCAGCCACAGAAACGCCCCATTTAAAATTATCGCCGAAAAGTTTTCTATTGAGAGTTGTGTCCTTTGAGGTGCTTTCCATTAAGAGCTATTGTAACGCCAAATTGTGCATTACAACTAAATAAAAGAAATTTAAACGTAAATAGTTTTTAGTGAATGAAGGAAGACTTCATGCTTCTTAATATCATCCATTCACGAAAATTAGTAAACAGCTTCGAAATTTTTACAAGGAACTTCATAAAGTGTTGCTTTTATTTAAGTTAAAGGTAGTGATGTGATATAACCCGGGTGTGTTGCTATCATTATGTTATTGTTAAGAAGGAGAGTCAAGAACCAAGAGCCAGGATAAAGATCGCACATAACTACCTTCGCCGAATAAAGCGCGGTTCAACTTACGATTAGCCTATATACTTTTTCTGTCTTAGCTCTTGATTCTTGGCTCTTGATTCTTGTAATTTTACCGGATGAAAAACTTCTTTATCCGCCTGTTTAACTACGATAGGTTTGCCAATGAAAGCATTTTGGAGGTACTTATCAATTCGAGCCGGCCTGAAAAAGCAATTAAATTAATGGCGCATACCCTGGCTGCTCAGCAGGTTTGGTTTAACCGCTGTAAGGGCCTGGTTCCTTATTCAGGAGCGCTTTGGCAGGATGATGGAAATATAGATGGATTTGCTGCAACCATCAGAAAAAATAACGAAGACTGGATAACCTATTTGGAGATGCTAACCGATGGTGACTTTGAGAAAATCATCAGCTACAACAACATGAAAGGCGACCCTTTTGAAAGTAGACTTAACGATATTTTAATCCACATAATAAACCATGGAACGCATCACCGGGCGCAAATAGGCCAGCACCTTAAATTTACAGGCGCCGAAACCTTGCCCGTGACTGATTATATTGCTTTTAGCAGACAAATAAATCATTAAGCCTTTTATTTGTTGCTTATTTTTGACGCACATAACCACATGATGAAAAAAATTATCCCGGCAGTATTAACCGCGACTTTGCTTTTTGGCTGCGCAGGTAAAAAGGCAGAAAAGAAAGCCCTCCGCGACTCGCTAATGCAGATACATGAAAAAGTAATGGCTATTGATGAGAAGGCAACCAACAACCATATGAAACTGGATACGCTGCTTAAACAAGGTACCCTGACTAATAAAGATTCGGCGACGATGCTTAGCAAAAATTTAAGTACCGCCGAAGACGCCATGGAATCGTGGATGAGTCATTACGAGGAGAAAAAAGGGTGGTCGGACGATGAAGCTATAACCTATCTGCGCGCGCAAAGGAAATTGATGCTGTCTATCGACTCGCAGCTTAATAAGGCCGTAAATGAATCGAGCCTGTATCTCAAAAAAGTAAAAAAATGAAGAAACTGATTTTTTGGACCGGTATAGCTATTATGTTCACCGCTTGCAAGTTTAATGACGATAATGCCCGCACGCTTCCTATTATGGGCAACCGCGAACCGGTTACCAAAACCGTAAACGGGCAGCAGGTAATAGATACTATTTATCAAACTATCCCGGCATTTAAATTTGTTAACCAGTACGGCGATACCATTACCGATAAAAGCCTTAACGATAAAATATATGTGGCCGATTTCTTCTTTACCACCTGCCCGGACATTTGCCCGGTGATGCACCGCAATATGCTGCCGGTGTATAACGAATTTAAAAGTAATCCCGATTTTAAGATAATCTCACATTCTATCGACCCTAAGCACGATACCGTGCCGGTATTGAAACGTTATGCCGATAAATTGGGCATTGCCGGTGATAGCTGGTGGTTTTTGCATGGCAGCAAAGATGTTACCTATACCATCGCCAAAAGTTACCTGGTATCGGTGCTGGAAGAACGCCATGTGCATGATGGCTATTTTATCCTGGTAGATAAACAAAAGCGTGTACGCGGAATGTATTTGGGCACCGATGAGCAAAAGGTTAAGGAAATGGTTGCGGATATTAAAGTATTGATGGCGGAACCCGACCAAAAATCTGCCAAATGAAAGCCGGGATTATCGGTATCATATCGGTCTTTCTGACTCTCCTAATAGCTTCATGCGAGGACAGCGGTAAGGTGGAGTTTAACCGTTACTACGCCAATGGAAGCGCGGTTTACCAGCAGCACTGCCAAAACTGCCATGGCGCTAGTGGCGAGGGATTACGGGGATTGATGCCGCCGCTAACTGATTCTATCTATTTAAAAAATAACAAAAGCATGCTTGCCTGCTTTATAAAAAACGGGCTGAAAGGCAGAATTACCATTTCGAACAAACAATTTGAAGGCGAAATGCCCGCATCCGGCCTGGCTCCTGTCGAGATTGCGCAGGTACTTACTTATATAAATAACTCATTCGGCAATAAAGCGGGCACGTTTACTACTGAGCGTGTGAATGCTGATTTGAACAAATGTAAATAAGGAATATAATCGGGATGATCACCAATATAGCGATGGGTTTAATAAATCTGTCGATATAAAAAATGGCGCCAAAAAGTTTAAATGCACTTACACTAATTAGTCTACACCGGAAAACCGCCCGTTAATCGGCCAAAAACATTAGCTTTGCAATGCAAAACGTTCTATCGCTGCCCCGATCTATCGGGGTTGAGGAAAGTCCGGGCAACACAGAGCATCCTGCTTCCTAACGGGAAGGCGCCGGCGGCCGGCGACAGCAAGTGCCACAGAGAATATACCGCCCCGGTGTAAATTGGGGTAAGGGTGAAAACGTGAGGTAAGAGCTCACGGCTTTTCCGGGCGACCGGGATTGCGGTAAACCTCAGGAGTTGAAAAACCAAATAGGTCCTGAACGTGGGGCGGCTCGTCCCCTAATAGCTTTTCGCAAGAAGGGTAATTTGTCAGGATGGGTAGGTTGCTTGAGCCTGCCGGCAATGGCAGGCCCAGATTAATGATAGAAACCGGTAGTTTACTACCGGGACAGAACCCGGCTTACAGCTTTGCTGCTGATATACCCCTTTCGGTAACGGAAGGGGTTATTTTTTGACACGATTTAATAATTGAATGGATTTACAGGATTAGTCCTTCTTTCAGACTTTCCGGCTTCCGGTCTTTCGGACTATAATCCAACTATTTCAACCACCCTCAAACCTTTCGGGCATAAATGTGTTTGCTTTTCTATACATTTATATATATTCGCAATATCACATCACCAAAAAGAAAGACTATCTAAAAACAAACAATGGCTAAAATATTAATAATTGACGACGAACGCTCTATACGCAGCACCCTGCGCGAGATATTGGAATATGAAGATTATGTTGTAGAAGATGTTGATAACGGCATTGATGGACTTGACCTGATACGCCGGAACGACTATGACCTGGTGCTTTGCGACATCAAGATGAACCGTATGGATGGCATGGAGGTGCTAACCGAAGGCTTGGTGATTAAGCCTGACCTTCCGTTTATTATGATATCGGGCCATGGTACTGTTGAAACTGCCGTTGAAGCCAGCAAGAAAGGGGCATTTGATTTTATTTCGAAACCACCGGACCTTAACCGCCTGCTAATTACTGTACGAAACGCCCTTGACCGTGGAAGTTTAGTTACCGAAGCCAAGGTATTGAAACGCCGCGCGTCAAAAGTGCGCGCAATCCTGGGCGAATCGCAGGCTATATACAAAATTAAGGAAACGATAGAACGTGTTGCGCCTACCGATGCCCGTGTATTGGTTACCGGTGCCAATGGTGCAGGTAAAGAACTGGTGGCGCGCTGGCTGCACGAAAAATCAAACCGCGCCAATGCGCCGCTTATAGAGGTGAATTGTGCCGCGATACCTGCCGAGTTGATTGAAAGTGAATTGTTCGGACACGAGAAGGGTTCTTTTACATCGGCAATTAAGCAACGCATCGGCAAGTTTGAAGCCGCCAGCGGCGGGACTTTATTTTTGGACGAGATTGGTGATATGAGCGCCTCAACCCAGGCAAAAGTGTTACGTGCACTGCAGGAAAATAAAATAACCCGCGTAGGCGGCGAAAAGGAAATTGAGGTAGATGTGCGTGTTGTTGCGGCAACTAATAAAGACCTTTTAAAGGAAATAGAGACCGGCAACTTCCGTATGGACCTTTACCACCGTTTAAGCGTTATATTGATACACGTACCACCGCTTACTGACAGGCGCGACGACATACCACTGTTAACTCAAAGCTTCCTGGAAGAAATCTGCAATGACTATGGTATGCCGGTTAAAAAAATATCGGAAGGCGCACTGGACGCATTGAAGGCCTTACCGTGGACAGGTAATATCCGCGAGCTGCGCAACATGGTTGAGCGCTTAATCATATTAAGCGATAGAACCATTACCGAAGGGGATGTAAAAGCTTTTGCCAATCCGTCTGCACCGGTGGTTGCGAGTGCTGGAGATGCCGCGCCTCAAACCGATTTTGACCAGTTTGCAAACTTCCAGGAATATAAAGATTACGCCGAGCGCGAGTACATCAAATTCAAGCTCGAGAAAAACGCCTGGAACGTATCAAAGACTGCTGATGATATTGATATTCAGCGCAGCCACCTTTATAGTAAGATAGAGAAGTTTGGATTAAAAAGAGGAGAATAGGTTGAATGCATTGTAGAGGTTGTAGTGGTTATTAGTAAAGAAACTGTTACAACTTCTACAACCGCTATAAGTGCTTCAACCTACTTTGAAAAATAATTTAAAAAGTATACCTTTCCTGTAACTAATTAAACCAGTTAATTAAACCAGGAAATGGCTTCAACAGCAACCGCACCACAACCGGCAGACGATTTCGACGCTGCCCCTACCCGCCTGTTCTCATTAGATGCCCTCAGAGGCTTCGATATGTTTTGGATAATGGGCGCCGAAGAAATTTTTCACACCATGGCCGAGGCTACACATAAGCAATCCGGCTTTTGGAATGCTTTATCGTTCCAGTTCACGCACCCGGCCTGGAATGGTTTCCATGCTTACGACTTAATTTTCCCGCTCTTCCTTTTTATGGCAGGTGTATCTACGCCTTTTTCAGTAGGCCGGGAACTGGAGAAAGGGAAAAGCCGCGGGCAATTGTTATTACGTGTTATTAAAAGAGGTTTGATATTGGTGCTGTTAGGCCTGTTAGTAAACAACGGTTTGCAAATAAAACCCATTTCCGAATTTCGTTTTCCAAGTGTACTTGGGCGTATCGGTATAGCTTACATGTTCGCGAATATCATCTACCTGTATGCTAAGGAATGGGCGCTGTTTGTTTGGTTCTGGGTATTTATTATCGGTTACTACCTGCTCCTTAAATTCACGTCGGCACCAGGCTTCCATCCCGGAGATTTAACACCTGAAGGAAATTTCGCCTCCTATGTTGACCGTAGTATACTTCCTGGTCACCTATATGTTCCATTCCCCGATGGAAGGCCAAACATGCATGACCCTGAAGGTTTATTCTCAACCATCCCGGCAATCAGCACCGGCTTGCTTGGCATTATGGCAGGCCTGCTGTTAAAAAGCAAGACACTTTCGCAAAAAGCTAAGACGCTGCGCTTAGTTCTCGCCGGTGTAATATCATTAATCCTCGCCCAATTGTGGAACCTTGATTTCCCTATCAATAAAAACCTGTGGTCGAGCTCTTTTGTGCTGCACGTTGGCGGATTTAGCTTATTGCTGATGGCATTGTTTTATTATGTAATAGATGTGCTGGGTCATAAAAAGTGGGCATTCTTTTTTAAAGTGATAGGCATGAACTCTATCCTGATTTATATTTCAGGTCACTTTATTAAATGGGGATACACTAACGAGGGTTTCTTTAAATGGCTGGGCCAGCTTGCCGGTGAGCCGTATGGTGCGGTACTGATGGCGATAACTTTCGTACTGGTAAAATGGGCTTTTTTGTACTATCTGTACAATAAAAAGACCTTCTTACGGGTATAATAACTCACATTTAGATTTGTCAACTTTTACAAAGTTGACAAATCTTTTTCCGGTTATTACTTTTCCAATATTTCGCTCAATGCCGCAGGCGAGTAATTAATCGATTTCAGTGTTTTGTTATCCGCGGTGCGATACACCAAAAAAAGTCCGTCAATTTCTTTGTGGTGCGAATCAGTACCTGCCGTGCTTTTATAGTGGGCAATAGTTTGTTCAGCCTCATCAACGGTTTTACACGCTTTGCTCATGTTTGAACGGTGTACTTCATCAAACAATTCCTTAAATTTTTCAGCCAGGCCAAACTCCAATATAGCACCGGATAATACGTATTGTAAATCACACAAGGCATCAGCAACTTCAACCAAATCATTATTATCTACAGCTTCCTGAAGCTCTTTTAGTTCTTCGGCTAATAGTGAAATACGCAGGGCCGCACGTTCCTTTGACGGTATTGCCGGCTTTTCTACTATCGGGTGTTTAAATGTCGAGTGAAATTCCGCAACCTGGTTAAGCGAATGGGTATCTTTAATGATCATTTTTTGTTAATTTTAAGCTGTCGTTTAAGTTAAAACCGTATTTGCGAATATATAAATACATGGCTGATTTGTATAAACGTTGTCAAAATAAAGCAACCGCCAAAATGCGGGCACAATTGTTGAACAAAAATAATTAAACGCGGATTAAACCGTTTATAATTTTGTTAGTCATATACATCAAACAGCAGTAAAAACTGTTAACCAATAACAACATGAAAAAGGCATTAAAATATTTATTATTCACAAGCTTAAGCGGACTTATCTGTCTGTTTTTAGCTTTACCTGCTGATGCCCAGCACAGAGGTGGTAGTGGCGGCGGTCATTCCGGCGGTGGCGGCGGCGGCGGTCACTTCGGTGGCGGCGGAGGAGGAGGTTCAAGGGGCGGATTTTCTGGTGGTAGCCATGTAAGCAGCGGCGGTGGTTTTTCACGCGGCGGCTTTTCCGGTGGTAGCCGTCCTGCGGTGTCATCGCGTTCTTTTGGCTCACGCCCGGGCGTTTCTGCGAGGGGTAACACCGCCTTTGGCAGATCACCACAATATAACCGTTCATACAATGGCCGTTCAGGCTTCTCTCGTCCGGCCACAGGCTATCGTGGTTATGCCGGTGGCCGCGGCTACGCAGGTTCAAGGGGCTATGTCGGCTCCCGCGGTAATCGTGGGTCTTATGGCTACAGAGGTGGTTACTATCGCGGCGGATACGGGGGCGGTTACTATGGCAGGGGGCGCTATTACGGCCCAAGCTACTGGGGAGGCCGCGGCTACTGGGGCTATCGTGGTGGTTATTTTTACCACAGCGGTTTTTACGCCAGCTTGTACTACCCGCACATTGGTTTCAGCTTAGGCATTTTGCCATACGGATATTATCCATTTTATTGGGGTGATTCTGAGTATTATTACAGCGGCGGGTTTTATTACCAGCACCAGAACAACCAATATACCGTGGTTGAACCACCGCTTGGCGCAGAGATCACTCAACTGCCCTCAGGTGCACAGCCAATCACTATCAACGGTGAGCAGTACTACGAACTGAATGGTGTATACTATCAGCCGGTGACAAAAGATGACGGTACACAAACCTATGTGATTGCAGGTAAAGATGGCCACCTGGAAACCACAAACGGCGGACAGGTTAACGGTAGCCAGGGCGACCAGTTGCCACAAACAGGCGACATTTATGATGATTTGCCACAAGGCACCCGTACCATACACATTAACGGACAAACATTATTCGTTTCGCCTGATGACGTATACTACCAGGAAACAACAGATACCTCCGGCAAACGTGTTTACAAGGTGGTAAGCACTCCCGGTGATACTCCTGAAAACTAAAGATAATTAGGTTTTATATATTTAAAGCCCCGGTAGCTAATGCTGCCGGGGCTTTTTTATTTTATGCTGCAGCGATAAATCTATAACCATCAGTTCCAGGGTTAAATTATATTTAAGACAACGTAAAACTTTTTACACCAATTTATATTTATACAATAATTCGAGCCGATTATAAATGATAAAGCCCTTCACCCTGCGGGTTATATGTGTTATTTTAGTCTTGTTCCTGCTTAGTCCAAACACTGCGGGGGCCTATTCCGTTTTAACGCACGAGGCGCTCATTGATGCTAGTTGGGCAAAAAACATCAGGCCGCTGCTTAAACTTAAGTTCCCAAACGCCACAGATGAAGACCTGAAAAAGGCGCATGCATATGCTTATGGCGGATGTTTGTTGCCAGATATGGGTTATTTCCCTTTTGGAAGCATCTATTTTACCAACCTGGCACATTACGTACGCAGCGGAGACTTTGTAGAGAATCTTTTGGGCGAATCACAAAATATAAACGAATATGCATTTGCGCTCGGTACGCTCTGCCATTATATGGCCGATAAGTACGGTCACTCCATAGGTACCAACCACGTTGTGCCTATTGTTTATCCTAAAATGAAGGAGAAATTTGGAGCCGTTGTAACCTATGGGGAAAACCATATCTCGCACTCAAGAGTTGAATTATCATTTGACGTACTGGAGATTGCCAAAGGGAATTATGCTGCCGAAGCTTATCATGATTTTATTGGCTTTGACGTAGCCCGTCCTGTACTTGAAAGAGCATTTTTAAAAACTTATGGAGAGGATATCAATACAGTTTTCGGCGATCTCGACTTAGCCATCTCTACTTATCGATGGTCGGTTAAGAGCCTCATGCCAACCGTGACACGTGCCGCGTGGCGCATGCGGAAAGATGAAATATTGAAGGCCAACCCATCGTCAAACGCACGCTCATTTCACTATAAAATGAAGCGCAAGGCTTATATCAAAGAGTTCGGCTCATCGCGTACTAAAGGTAATCTTGGCGAAAGATTAATGGCTTTCCTGATCCGGATATTACCCAAAGTTGGCCCGCTAAAAGCGTTCACATTTAAAGACCCCGGCCCTAAAGGTGAGGAAACCTTTATCAAGAGCTTCGATACGGTATTAGTGCATTATCACGCGGCGCTGGCCTCCCTTCATAAAAAGCCGCTTGAACTACCCGACGTTGATTACGATACTGGTAAACCGACTCATATCGGTGAATATGAGCTGGCCGACAAATCATACGCCAAATTGGTTGAAAAGCTGGATGATTCAAAATTTAATAACCTAACGGCCACACTCAAGCAAAATATCGTCAATTTTTATGATAAAACTGACTCAACAGCTATGAGCAAAAAATATCCGAAGGACTGGAAGAAAACTTATACCTGCCTGCAGGCGCTGCGCTCGGCCAAGGTGATAGTTACTGATAGCCTTAAAACTGCCAAGGGATTAAATTATAAATCAATCCCGCCGACGGTGGCCGACAAGCAAACCAGCGGGCAATAGGCTTTCTACTAAAGACTTACGAAGTCTTCAAAACTTCGTAAGTCTAAATGTGTTTTCTAAACTTTACCGACTATTTCAAATATTTATCAAACCACTTAATGTACCTGTCCAGCCTATCCACCTGGTAGCTGGGGACGGTTATGCCGTGATACTGATTTGGATAAAGAATCAGTTCAGTCGGTATATTCTGTGACTTTAGCGCCATATACATTTGCTCGCTGCCGGCGGTTGGTACGTTAAAATCCTTTAAGCCCGACATAAATAGCACCGGTGTTTTAATCCTGTCGGCGTGGAAGAATGGGTACGATAGCTTTATCCATTTATCCTGGCTTTTCCACGGCTGTCCAAGCTCATGCTCATATTGCAGCACATATTGGTCGCTGCCATACATAGTGGTTTGCAGTGCACTGCCTGCACCGCTGGCGCCTGCTTTAAAGCGGTTATCCGAGGCGATGGTATAATCAGTTAAGATGCCGCCGTAACTCCAGCCGCCTATGCCCAGGTGATCAGAGTCGGCAATGCCTTCTTTTACCAGCTCGTCAACTGCGCCTAAAAGATCCGTCACTTCCTTATTACCCCAGTCGGCGTTAATGGCATTAATGTATTTAAGCCCCCGCCCAAAGCTGCCGCGGTAGTTTACGGCGGCAACGGCATACCCTGCGCATGATAATATCTGTCTTGTGGCGTCAAAAGTATAATCATCCTGATCCACCGGTCCGCCATGGATAAACAGGATAAATGGCAGTTTACCGGTACGAACGCTATCCGGCGTATAAACTAACCCGGAAACTTGCGTACCATCTTTACTTTTAGACCTGAAGCCCTGCACGTGGGCCAACTTTACATCGTTTAGCCAATCCTGGTGATGTGTTAACCTTCGCAATATTCCCTTCTCCACAGCATACAATTCAATCGGTACATAAGGCGTGCTGAACTCCACTACCCAATCGGCATTACCGAAAGGAACAATATTGCTGATACCATAATCGCCGGTATTAACCGTAACTATCTTTTTGGAAGCAATATCATACTTTGCAAGATAATTACGGCGATCATCGCTCACCAAAAAACCAAGACTTTTTCCGTCTCTGCTCCAGGTTGGGTTCGATACCGGCCTGTCCACCTGCTGGGTTAGTGTTGTAGTATTTTTGCCATCAGCATCCATTAAGCAAAGTATCTCCTGGTCATAAATGGTGTATTCCTCTCCCGCTGTCGAGCGCAGGTAAGCTATTTGTTTACCATCCGGGCTCCATCTGGGTGTGTTATCGTGGCCTTTCCAGGTAGTAAGCTGGGTTAGCTGCCCGTTTGGCTTTGCTTCTATGGTGAAAATATCTGAGTTGTCGTCGCGCTCCGGGTCAGGCGAATGGTTGCTTACAAAGGCAATCTTACTGCCATCGGGCGACCATTCCACTTGCCGCTCATCAGTTTCACCTTTGGTCAGCGTATCTATTTTTTTGCCGTCGATATTAAAAAGATAAAGGTGTGTGTGCTGGTGCTTCAAATACCCTTCGATATCCTGCTTAAAATGATACCGGTCGATTTTAATTGGCAGTGGGTTTTTAGGTTCCTCTTTGGCTTTGCTTTCCGGGTCTTCTATCGAAAGTAAAAGTTGTTTCGAATCCGGCGACCAGGAGTAATCCCCTAAATCACCTTTGATATCCGTCAGTTTTTTTGCTTCGCCGCCTCTCCTGTCCATCAGCCAAACCTGTGAGCCATTTTTAGATTCGCGCGACGACAAAAATGCCAGGTACCTGCCATCAGGACTCCAGCGTGGTGCAGAGGCTGGCTCCGGGCCATGGGTAAGTTCTAGCGATTCAGTTCCTGTTAGGCTTTGCATCCACAAATGTGAAACGCGGCCGTCTTTAGCGGTATCAACTTCCGACAAACTGTAGGCTACCCATTTATCATCAGGTGAAATTCGTGGGTCGCTTAGATGTTTGATTTTCAGGAAATCGGCAGGTTTAAATACAGATTTAGGGCTTTGGGCTAAAACGGCTATCGAAATAAGTATCGTAAACGTTAACAGGAAGGCTTTTCTCATTGTGAAGTTAATAGATGCAAGTAATTTACGAATGTTTAGGGAATAAAAAAACCGGGGCACGATGGCCCCGGTTAAAAATTGTTAAAGTTCCGTTAGCTACCGTAGCCTGGGTTTTGCACCAGCTTAGGGTTAGCATTCAGTTCCTGTTTTGGTATCGGGAACACCAGCTTGGGCGAAGTGGCAGGCAAGGCGCCTATAGTTATTGGATTTCCTGCGCTGTTTAAACGTTTGGCATCGTGCAGGAAGAAACCGCCTTCGAAAAACAGTTCATGCACCCGCTCATTTAATATCTGGGCAAGGGTAACAGTTATCAAATCATTCAATTGCGCGCGCTCACGAATAACGTTAACATCGTTAACCGGGGTATCGCCGGTTGCCGAGTTCAAACGAAAATTACATTCGGCTCTTATCAGGTACATTTCGGCTAAGCGTACAATGTGCACATTACCATCTGCATTGTCAAACTTATGGCAACGCAAGGTGGTAGTATTGTCCGTTGGGTCGTCATATTGTATGATATTCGCGCGGTCATCGCCGGGCTCAAATGTGGCGAGGAAGCTATCGTCAACATGAATATCCCCACGGCCACCGTCAGTTTTTGATGCGTAATAGGTATTTAACGAGTTAACGCCCTGCTGGTCGGTTACCTGTATCGCAAATATATCCTCATCGGTGTTATCAACATGCACAGCTGTCTGGTTTGGATAAGGGAATTCATTAGCATAGTTTTTATTTAATTTAAACCCTCCGTTTTCTATTACACCCGATGATTCGGTAAGCGCCTTAGCATAATCGCCCTGTTGTAAATAAAGACGTGCAAGTATAGCCGCCGCAGAATATTTATTTGCAAAATAAGCGTTTGATTCCGGCAGCTTAGTTTCGGCGGTTGTAAGGTCAGTAATAGCCTGCTGATAGACCTGTGCCACAGTAGAGCGGGTTACATACGATGAAGCGCTGATAACCGTAGTAGGGGTTAAAACAATTGGCACACCGGGATTTGTATTTGGATCGCCATCATTCCAGGCACGGCCAAATGTCCTTGCCAGGTCGAAATAAGTCATTCCGCGCAAAAATTTGGCTTCTCCTTCTATTTCATCCTTATCGCCTGCGGATACCTTATCCAGGTTGGCCAGTACGTTATTAGCCTGGTTAATTACCTCATAAGCATCAAGCCATGTCGCATTGATAAAGCTGTTGTCGATAGGGATAGCCTGATTGGACATTTGTGTTAGCTGCTGATAGGTGCCATGCCAGCTAATTACAGTTTGGGTTGCCAGCAAGTCCGGATACAGGTATATACCACCGCCATATAGGTCTGACAGGCCCGCGCGGTTGTAAGCACCCGTAAGCGTAATGCGTACATCCTGCTCGGTTAGTATAGCTACGCTTTGTTCGATTGACTGATGCGGCTTCAGGTCAAGCTGCTTATTACAAGCACCCAATAGTATTGCAGTGCTTAAAGCCGTTATATATATGTTATTAAATCTTTTCATGGTCGTTTTTTAATTAAAATCCAACATTCACACCAACAGTTACCGTACGTGGCTGTGGCGCTGCATAAAAATCGTTGCCGATGTTTATGTTGCTCGCCAACCAGTCGGTATTAACTTCCGGATCCCATCCATCATATTTTGTTATCACAAAAAGGTTATAAGCATTCATAAATATTCTCAGCTTGTCAACCTTTATCTTCTTCAGCATTTCCGATGGGAAAGTGTAACCTAAGGTTACCGTTTTTAGCCTTACATATGACCCGCCTGACAGATATCTGCTTGATGGATCAGTACCATTGGCATAAAACTCTCTTGGTTCGGGAACCATTGTAATATCACCCGGCTTGTCCCAATATTTCAGCTGATCAATGGTTTGGTTATCAAGGCCATTGCTTGCAGCTGAGCTCATATACTGACCGCCACCGTTGTAAATCTTGTTGCCAAACGAACCCTGGAAAGTAAATGACAAATCGAAATGTTTGAAGTTAAAAGTATTAGTGAGGCCTGCAGTATATTTCGGCGTCGGGTTGCCTAACGGCACAGGCGAGGCCTCATTAACATTGTTGGTTACCGTTTTATCGAGTGTGCCATCCGGCTTTTTAGTGTTCTTGAAATAAATCGCATCACCGTTTGCCGGGTCAACACCTGCATACTCCGGTCCGTAGAATACACCGATTGGCTGACCTTCAATTACACGGTTCAGGTCGGCGCCATCGTCAATAATCTGTCCGTTGGTATAAGTAACCTTGTTGATATTATATGATGCATTCAGGCTTGCATTCCACTTAAAGGCCCCTACAAAAATATCGCCCGATAAGGTTAGTTCTAAACCCTGGTTGTACAAACGGCCAAGATTCTGTGTCTGAAAGGCAATGCCCAGAGTTTGAGGTACGTTTACATTGAGTAACAGGTCGCGGGTATTTTTACGATAATAATCAAAACCACCCGATAAACGATTGTTAAAGAAACCGAAGTCAACACCAAGGTCGTACTGTAAAGTTTTTTCCCATTTCAGGTTCGGGTTAGCTAATTGGCTAAAACGCTGACCAGGGGTGCCATTGTAGCCTGCGTCCCCGGAGAATAAGCCAAGCGATGAATAATCGCCGATCTCCGCATTACCTGTTAAACCGACACTAGCCCTCAACTTTAATTCGCTTAATGCTTGCCAGGTGTTCAGGAATTTTTCCTGGCTAAGCACCCAGCCGATTGAAGCCGATGGGAAAGTACCATAGCGGTTGTTTGCACCGAATCTTGACGACGCATCCTCACGTACGCTGGCTGAAAACAGGTATTTACTCTTGTAAGCATAATTGGCTCGTGCGAAGTATGACACGAAGCTAAACTCCGATTGGCTGGACGCTCCCCCTGATTTAACAGCTGCTGACGCAATCTCCTTATAAGAGTCGGACGGGAATTGCTTACCCTGAATATCATTACCCATCAGGTGGCTGTACTCGTAGCTGGTACCTGCGGTTATATCAAGGGTATGGTCGGTAGCGAATGTGTTTTTATAAGTAAGGAAGTTGTTTACCGTAAAATGAACGATGCTGGTATTTGTATTTCGGCCAAAACCGTTAGGCGTGCCGGTGTCGGCAGCAGTCAGGCTATTAAAATAACTATCTTCATTCTGATTGGTCTGGTCAACACCGAACTCCGAGCGGAAAGTTAAATGCTTTACAATTTCCCAATTAGCAAAAACATTACCGAGGGTACGATAAACGTTTGTATGATAATAAGCGTTTTTTACGCTGATGAGCGCATTGTAATATAATGGATAATCACCGGCATGGTCTCCTGGCGGCGTACCGCTTATCAGACCTGTACGCGGGTCAATAACCGGCGTGATTGGTGATAAAGCCACCAATTGCAGAGGGGTTGAAAACTGGTCATCATTACTTAAACGCTGGTTATAGGTATGCGTAAAGTTAAGATTCATTCCAACAGAAAAGTTCGAAAAAATCTTAGTTTCCAGGTTAATCCTGCCGCTGTAGCGTTGCAAAGCATTACCGTTCAGTATGCCTTTTTGATTAAGCGCCTGCATGCCGATAAAGTAAGTTGTTTTATCGCTGCCTCCTGACACATTCACGTCGTATTGCTGCTGCGGCGCTGTTTGGTAAGCTTGCTTTTCCCAATTAGTATTGGTGCTGGCCCAGTTGGTATTTCCGGCAGCAAGTGCTGTAAACGTATTATCCAGGTTCTCAGCGGCCAGCGCGTCATCCAGGTTGTCGTAATAGCCGTTCAATACATCCTGTTTCGCAGCACCAAGCACCGAACGTTTTTCTATCTGCAGCCACTGGGCGCTGTTCAAAAACTGGCGATGGCGTGATGGCTCGCTGTAACCGAACTGCGCATTAAAATTAATTTTTGCAGTGCCTGCTTTACCTTTTTTAGTGGTGATGAGGATTACGCCGTTAGAAGCACGTGCACCATAGATAGCCGATGCAGACGCATCCTTTAAGATTTGATATGATTCTATGTCATTAAAGTTAATATCCGCCAGTGGGTCTGAAGTAGCACCGTTATTGGATAAGTCCGTTTGGTTAACAATAATACCATCTATAACCACCAGCGGCTGTGTACCGGCCGAAATGGATGACTGACCACGGATGCTGATTTTAATGCCCTGCCCCAGTTTACCGTTGCCGGCCTGGATATTAACACCCGCTGCCCTGCCCTGTATGGCCTGCTCAAATGAGGTCACCGGCGTTTCCGCTACATCTTTACCTGATACGGAAGAAATAGCACCGGTAAGGCTACCGCGCTTTTGTGTACCGTACCCAACTACCACAACTTCAGATAGCTGCTTTGAATCGGTCTGAAGCTGGGCGTCCAGTGTTGCGCCTTTTACGGTTAATATTGCGTCCTTATACCCAATATACCTGAAAGTGACCGTCGTAACTCCATCCGGCAGGGTTAATGTGTAAAGCCCGTTAATGTCTGTTTGTGTGCCTGCGCCTTCAGCGCCTTTTGCGACCACCGTTACCCCAGGTAAGGGCGATCCGTCTTTTTGATCGGTTACCTTTCCTTTAATCACTTTGCTTTGAGCAAGAGCAAGCGAAAAACAGGAAAATAACAGAAAAAACGTAAGTAGATTTTTCTTCATATGCGTTAGTTAGTTAATTGTATTTAAAGCAGTAAGTGGTAAATTATTAAAAAAGATGCAGATCAGCAACAAATTCCATAAATATATTTACCAATTTTTATAAAAATAATATAAAGAATAGGTCACCTATGTACATTATCGTACAAAGACCTTAAAAGGTTGCCTGCATTTTTAGTTATTGACGTGTATAATTTAAAATGGTGACAAGTCTGGTTTGCAAAACACTGGTTTATTATGTCACTTGTCTTTTAAAAAGCCAAATATTTTTTTAGGGCCGATTTTTTCAGCAAGTTGCTTAGGTGAAATACCTTCTTTATTTTGCTTATTGGCATCAGCCCCATATCGCAATAAAAGTTCCATCACATCAACCGTGTGTTTTCGTTTCACGGCATAAAAAAGGGCAGTGTTGCCTTTAGTATCAACGGCGTTTACGTTCGCCCCATTCTGTAAAAACCATTCGGCAACGTTGAGCCGCTTCCATGTAAAAGCTGCTATGAATGGCGTATCTATCCCATTGCTGCAATCAATTTTAGCTCCATGGCTTTTAAAAAGTCCCGCCGCCTCAACGTCATCATACCAGGCAATGGCATACATGCAATTTTCCGGACTTGCGCCATTTTCGAGCAGATAAGTGTACAATGTTTTATTTCGCCCACGGGTATATGCATACCAAAGCGGTGTGGCCGGGAAATCGCAGTTAGGGTCTGGAATATGATGAATGGAATTGATATTCATCCCTTTTTCCAGAAGCAATTTTAGTATCTGCAAGCTGTCTGCCGCTTTTCCGGGAAACTTCGAAATATCGACGCCACCCAAAAAATGAAGCGCGTTCTTACCGCCGACCTCCTGCCAGGCAAGCCATTTGGGTTCCCGTTTCAGAATTTCATCTACGGCGGGAAAGTTTATTTCCTTTATTACTGTGATAAACTTGTTCATAGGTAGTCCGTCAGCCAGCCGGCTGGTAAGCTAATATAACAATTTTCAGCAAAACCCAATAGCGGCAATTAATTCCCTGTCGGCCTGTTGCCGTTATCCTTGCCTTTGGTATCATCGTTCTCAATGCCGTGCGCATTTTTCTTTATATCTGCTTTAAGTTTGCCAAACCTGTAATTAAATCGAAGGGCAAACGAGCGATTGTAAGTTTGTGTGTACGTTGTCTGGTAAAAATCAGCCGAGCGGATAGTGGTTCTGTAAGTGTAGAATTTTGAATAAGGGTTATTAGCCGCCAGCCCAATAGTCAGCTTTTTGTTGAGAAAGTCTTTGGTAAACAGGTACTGGTTAAATATGTTATCCGCCGTGCGGCCCTGCAGGTTTATGGTGCCACTGAAATAGCCCGCATTAAATGAGAATGCATAACCGCTATTCCCAAACCTGTAGCGCACATTACCGAACCCACTACCCGTAAAGCCATGATTTTTATAGGCATTACTATCAAAAATTCCGCTTAATTGTATGTAATTGAACTGGCCGTTCAGGCTCAGGGTTAAATTTTTACTCAGGCTTAAGTTCGTATTTACATTTAAGCCAAGCGTTTTATTAGTGCCCAGGTTTTGGAAAGTGGTGTAGGTTACGGTGTCAAGCCTGTTATTTATATTCTGTACCTGCAGACTCGACACATTCTGTATAGAATTATTTGAAAAAGCATAACTCAAGTCGATGTTAACGGAACCCTTCGCGAAATTACTGTAAGTAAGGTCGAAAGTATTGTCCAACTCCGGTTTCAAAGCAGGGTTACCCGTTGTGATAAAGGCCGGGTTCGAGCGATCGACAAACGGATTAAGCTGAAATATGCCTGGTCTTTGTATACGCTGCGTAAAGCCAAGGTTAATGCTGCTGTTTTCAAAGGCCCGCTGTATGGAGACCGACGGGATCAGGTTATTGTAGCTTGGCGCCGTGGTAACGCCGGCGGATACGAAGTCGGCGCTTATCGCAGTGCGTTCCAGCCTTAACCCTACCTTACCGGCCCATTTGTCCATTTTAAGTTGATAAGAGTTATACAGGCTATAAATATCCTGGTGATAAGTAAAGTCGTTCGTCAGCTGGCTGTTAGTGAGGTATTGCCGGCCAATGGTATCGCGGTCATCCACATGAAAATTGCTGTAATTGCTCCGTAATATTCCCTTAGCACCAGCTTCAATTTCAATTTGTTTGGTAAGCGGACCGGCATAATCTAATTGAACGGTATGGTCGCGATTACCAGCTTTATTATATTGCTGGTAATCCGGAAAGGCCGACACCGGGTAATTGAACCTGTCGCTAAACATGTTATCATTAAATTGACTATTCGGAGCGTAACTGTATTTATAAGAAAATGTAAGCAACTTGTTTTTCGAGTTTTTAAAACCTAGCTGGTAATTCACCGCAAGGTCGAGGCCGAGGCTATTGGTTTTGCCTGTATTCTGCCAGTTGTAGGTTTGTTTGATAACTTCAAGGCTATCTAAAGCTGAAAGCTGTTGGTTATTAAGGTGAAGATTTTCGCCAAATAAATTTACCGAGGCGGTAAGCAGATTAAGCGTATCTATCTCGAAACTCAATTCTGTCCCTCCGTAATGGATATTGCCGTTCTGATAAGTTGTACCCGATTGTGTAAGCGTATTTTGATTAGCAAAGATATTCTCAGTACTTCCCAAAGCTGTCGGTTTATTGCCGCCTGTGCTGTTAAAGCTCCGTCCCACCCCGCCAAAAAACGCCATCCCGAATTTGCCCTGTTTAAAAGTGCCGTTCACATTAACACCGGGCCCAAATGTAGAATTCAGCCTTGTAAACATACCGACGTTATATCCCTGGTCTACCCTTCGTTTGGTGATAATATTAATCAAACCAGCCAACCCTTCTGCATCGTACTTGGCGGGCGGCGTAGTAATAACCTCTATCTTATCGATATTAACCGCAGGCATCGATTTCAATATATCCGACGGGTTTTTAGCCATCAGGGCCGATTCCTTACCGTTTATCAGAATTTTATAATTGCCGCTGCCCTTAAGCCGGATATTGTCATTTGCATCGACAGATAGCAGTGGTACTTTTCGCATCATATCTAATACTGTTTGCTGTTTGCTGTCAGGGTCGGCTTGAATATCATAGGTAATGCGATCTACCTCCTGTTTCATCAGGGGTCTTGCAGCAATTACCGAAACTTCCTTCAGTTGACTGCTTGCGGATGATAACAATAGCTTGCCGAGATCAACATCAGATGAACTGCTGTTTATATTAACAAGCTTCGTGCTGTAACCAACGAAAACAAGCGCCAGTTGATAGGTTTTCCCTGCGGGCGCCTTTAACGAAAAGCTCCCGTCGTCTTTCGTAAGGCCGCTTTTTACTGCGGCGTGTGTTTGCGGGTCCTGTAAAACCACAGTAACCAAGCCTATGGGACGGTTAGCGGCAGAGTCGGCAACAGACCCGCTTACCGTTATTAATTGTGGCTGATTGTTTTGCGCTGAAACAAGCACAGGGCAAACACAGCAAAGCAAAACGGTAAGGTAAATTATGATGAAAGCGCTGGTTTTTCCTTTTTGTATCGGCTGCAACATTAGTTCAGATTTCATTTGGGGTACGATTCAATAACTGACGCTAATTTAGGCCTAATGTTGCAGCGGGGTATCACCCTATAAGTGGGATTTTAGCGCGTTTGGAAATTATTTTATTAATTTTTTAAGTCATTTTTTGAAGATTATAGAAAATCGCACATATAACAGCCCAGATTCAAACAAGCTTTGTGATTTGCCTGGCCCGTCAAAATACTACATATGTATTATTTTGGATAACGCATAGTTGCGTGAAATTTGATGAGAGACTTAATCATTCAATAACCCCAGGCAATGAAAAAAATACTTATCACTATCAGCTGCATCCTATCATCAACTATTGCCTTTTGCCAAAGCCCCGCCGAACAAGCTGCGCTTGACCTCGCCAAACAAGGCAAAATGCCCGAGGCAATCTCTGCGTTCGAAAAAATAGTTAAGGACGATAGTCGTAATACAAAGGCGATGAATGTCCTTGGTCAGCTCTACCTGCGCACCGGCAAAAACCAGGAGAGCTATGACATTGCTTCAAAAGGTATAGCGATAGACGCGAACAACAACGACCTCGCCATTACCAAAGCGAAAGCCGCTATCAACCTGGGCAAAGACGACGAAGCCGTAGCACTTATGGATGCCTGTATCGCACGCAGCGCCGATTTTTTTTATCCATACATCGTAAAAGGCAATGCGCTCGACGATCAGAACAAAGTTCAGCTAGCCATAGGTGCGTATAGCAAGAGCATACAATTGAAACCTGATTTCCCCTTTGGCTACCTAAGCCGGGCAGAAGATTTTGCGTCGATAAGCCGTTATGACAATGCCCTTGCCGATTATAATAAGTTTATCGAAATGGTGCCCAACAACGATGAAGCGTTCAATATGCGTGGAGCTACTTATTACGCATTGAATAAAAATACTGAGGCCATTGTAGATTATACCAAAGCAATCGAACTAAATGCAGACCAGCAATATGCCTACAATAACCGGGGCGTAGCCTATGCAGCCACAGGAGACGCTGATAAGGCAATTGCAGACTTAAATAAAGCAATTGCTATCGACCCCAAATATGCCGATCCTTACTACCAGCTGGCCAAAGTTTACCAGAAACAACACAACTATCCGCCTGCTGAAACCAATATCCAAAAGGCAATGGCTATAAATGGCAATAAGGCCAGCTATTATGCTTTATACAGTAAGATTTTGTTAAGCGCCAATAAAAATAATGAAGGCCTTGCCGCGGCGGAGAAAGTTATCTCGATGGATAAAACCAGCTCTGATGGTTACCTGCTAAAAGCAACCGCTTATAGTAATTTGGAACGGTATGACGATGCCATTACTGCCGTTAACGATGGTATAAAAATATTCCCTGATAACTACCTGTTTTATTCCCTGCGTGCAGCGGTGTACAAATTCAAAGGTAATACAGCGCTTTCCGATGCGGATAATCAGAAAGCCAAAGACCTCGCCTCAAAAAATTAAGGTGATGACAAAGTTATTTTTCTTTATTGGCCTGCTGTTTATAATACACCACGCCAATGCCCAATGCAAAAGTGGCGACTGCGTGGGTGGAAAAGGCGTTTACGATTTCGGCTGGTGTGTTTACGAAGGCGACTTTAAAGACGGCAAGCCCGATGGCAGGGGTAGTATGAAATACGACGACTACACTTACACCGGCACCTTTGCCAATGGAATGGAAGACGGGCGGGGTGTGCTCACTTATAAATCTGGCAAAACAGAAGATGTGTTGTACAGCAAAGGGGTAAAACAAAAAGCTGGCCCGGATAAAATTGCCGCGGCAGATTATAAACCCCTCAAAGGCACAAACGCAGGTTGCATAAACGGCGATTGCGAAACCGGGTTTGGTACCTTTCAGTTTCCGAGCGGGAATGTTTATACAGGGAATTTTGTAGATGAAATGCGGCAGGGAACCGGGACAATGAAGTTTGCCAATGGCGACGTACTGGAGGGTAGTTTTAATGCTAATCAAATTGTTAGCGGCACCTATAAATTTAACAATGGCTACCGTTTTACCGGCAGTTGGGATAGTAAAGGCGATATGTACGATGGTATGTATTATAATCCCGTCGGCACAGCAGTAAGGTTAGCAAATGGTAAAGTGATACCGCCAGAACCTGTATACCAGTTGCCGGCCAATTTGCCAAGGGGCGCTATTATTGTTTATGGTGATTTACCGGGAGAGAAACCCTGCAAAAACTTTGAAACGTGCCCCAATTGCGGTGGTCGTAAGATCTTAAGCAAGCCGATCATAACAACCTATTCATATACCGTACCAGGGAGTTATTCAATAGACAGGTACGGCAACCGGCATACAGATTATCCCACGCAATCTTCCAGCACCACCCGCTCCATACCGAATTACGAGGTATGCGGTAAATGTAATGGAAAAGGGAAAATATGTGCAGATAAGAACTAATTATTGCCGCTAACTACCTAACAGTCCTAACAAGTCTTTTTTAGAAAGACCGCTAAAGAATGTGCTGTCCGTTTTTATTAAATCATTCGCCAAATCGCGCTTGGTCTCCTGCATAAGCATAATTTTTTCCTCCACAGTTGCCGGGCAAATCAAGCGTACAGCCACGATGTTTTTATCCTGCCCGATGCGGTGACAGCGGTCAATAGCCTGGTTCTCTACCGCAGGGTTCCACCAAGGATCGACGAGGTAAACATAATCCGCCTCCGTTAAGTTAAGGCCGGTGCCGCCAGCTTTAAGGCTTACCAGGAAAACGCGTATATCGGGATTATTCTGAAAATCTTCCACAACGGCTTGCCTGTTCCGTGTCCGGCCGGTTAGATAACTGAACCCAATTTGCCTGGCCTTCAGCTCCGTGCGGATTAAATCGAGCATGGTTACAAATTGCGAGAACACCAGTATTTTATGCTGATGTTTTTTACCTTCAATTTCCTCCAGCAGCATATCGATTTTTGACGAGGCGTTACCCGGCATCTTCTCCCCTTTTATCAGCAACGGCGAATCGCAAATCTGCCGTAAACGGGTAATACCTTTTAGAACGTCCATGGATTTCTTATCCAACTGATCGCCGGTAGTAGCCGATATATAATCCCTGAATTGCTTTTCGTACGCATCATACACAACGCGTTGTTCGGGTTTCATTTCGCAATAAAGTACCATTTCTGTCTTCTCTGGTAGATCGGTCGCTACCTCCTGCTTGGTACGGCGCAGTACAAATGGTTTTATCTTAGCCTGTAGTTCCCTCGCCCGTTTGGTGCTCTTAAACATATCTATGGGCGATGAATATATCTGCTTAAAAAATAGTTTACTTCCCAATAGACCGGGACAGGCAAAGGACAGTTGCCCGTAAATATCAAAGGTATTATTCTCAACCGGCGTTCCGCTTAGCACAATTTTATTGCGCGATTTCAGCAAACGTACTGCCTTATATCGCTGAGATTCCGGGTTTTTAATTTGCTGCGATTCGTCAAGGAAGATATAGTTAAACGAATAATCTTTTAAGAATACGATATCTGCCAATAAGGTACCATACGAGGTAAGGACAACCTCATAATTGTCAAAATCGGCGGTGTTTTTAATCCTGTCGGCGCCATAAATTGTACGCACCCGTACCGACGGTGCAAATTTTTCAATTTCCTGCTGCCAGTTGTATATCAGCGATGTAGGTACTACAACAAGGTTCGTATTGTGGGCCACTTTATCCCTTTGCGAAAGTATAAAGGCGATGACCTGTATCGTTTTCCCAAGGCCCATATCATCCGCCAGGCAGCCGCCGAAATTAAAATCATCCAAAAAATTAAGCCATGAAAGCCCCTGCTGTTGGTATGGCCTCAACTCACCATTGAACGCCGCAGGAACGGCAACCGACTGTATGTTGGTAAAGTCAGTAAGTCTTTTCTGGTAGATATTTATCTCATTCCGCACCTCTTCATCCAGCGTGGCTTCATCAAAAAGCTGCCCGATAACCGTAAAGTTACTTTTGGCGATGTGTAAAGTATCATCCGCAGCGATCTCACCAGAATTGAAATAGTCCCGAAATTTCTCTATCCATTCATCCGGCAAAATACCGGCTGTGCCGTCATCCAGCTGAACATATTTGGTCTTATTTCTTACTGCCCGGTAGATTTGTTTTAGTGAAGTACGCCTGTTCCCGTATTTGGCGTTGATGATAACGTTGAACCAATTGATGCCGCTTAATACCTTGATAGTTATCTTTACCTTATTCGCATTCAGTTTGTTGCCTTCCAGTTCATTAAAGCCAAGTATAGTTATAGTATGGTTCCGCCATTCCTCAAAAACATTCGGGAACCAATCTTCATCCAGGAAACGCCGTTTGTGCAGGTAAAAATAGTGCAGGTCATTTTCCAGCTGCTCCTTAAAATCATCGTGCTGTTTAATCAGCAGGGCAGTAAAATCTATTTCGGCCTCATCATTGCGCCAAACCATAAACTCTTTGCCGCTGTGGTCAACTGAATAAATCTGCTTTTTGGTGCGAACGGATATTTCCACCTCCCCATAGCGCATCACCGGAATCATCATTACATGTTGCCCGAAATCCGACAGGTAAATTATCCTTTCGGTTTCGTTGGTAAAGCCTTGCTGCTTTAATTGTGCAGGCGTAGCCACCGGTATATGTTTATAATCTACATTAACTTTTTCTTCCAGCTTTACCAGGAGTTGTTTTTTTAATTCCTCGAATTTGGATGCATGTACCAATATATTTTCCTGCTTTTTAGATAGCAGGTTGATGATGTTCAGCTGCTGCAGGTTCTTCACTAAATGCAGGTCATCGCCTGCAGAAATAAAATAGCTGAATTTTATAGAAAGATCTTTGAGCTCATAAGTTTGCGGCCCGATGGCCAGTGTTCCGGACAATTCAAAGAATTGCTCTTTTGGCTCAACAGCCAATTTTACATCATTGAGTGCCAACCCAACTTTTACCGGGAAAACGGAAGCAGCGGTCACCTTGTCAGATATATCATTATTGTGGTAATAAAAACTATAATCCAGCGGGTTTTTGACAATAGCCCGAAGCGCATTAATATCAGCGTCAGTTGCTGTTTTGTTGATATGATTTTGAAATTTATGGATGCCGGTAAAAAACTTCAGTTGCCTGGCATCATCCGTCTCCCAGATAAAATCGAGCGGGGCAATTGGCGTTAATGGGTTTTTTATCTTTCCTTCCTGGGTCGTTCCTGCTTTGTACAGTTCAACAAAAAGGTATTTATAATATTTATGCTGCTTGAGCACAATGCAAACTGTGCTTTCATCTTCAGCACCAGCGGGAATATTATCCGGCGTGATAACTGCATTTAATAAATTTATGCTTTCCTTATTTACGGGCAAAAGCGATGACAGTTTTGGCGAAATAACAAGCTGCCCGTTGGAATATTCGATTTGAAAATAGTCATCCAGATCCGGCTCATTTTGCAAGCCATAGTCAACTGCAAATTTTTTCAGCTTATTACGCCGCAGTTCCTTATCAAAAAAAACTTTCAATTCATCGCGGGCAATGATGGCCGACAATACCAGCGCCTGGTGTTCACACAGCTTGTCCTTCTGCGTTTCGCAGGCACAGGTACAGGTTACAAAGTCTTCTTTCTGGGTCACTGAGACTTCGGGGAAAACAACTTTAGTACGTTTATTGGTAAAAAGCCCGCAGTCGGGTTCTAGTAATAACGGAAAAATATGCCGGGCGTCGGCTGCATCCGGGTAGATGCCGCTATAGCTATGTGCGGCTATTGCCGGGCCTGTAAGTGTGTTTATGGTAACACCTTTCAAGACAACCGAATAGCTTTCAGTATAATTTGCTTTGTCGATACCGGGTTTGCTCAATAGAATTTGTTACACCTGTTTGTTGGTAAATATCCAAACAAATATTAATAAGATGAGCGATAATAAAGGAATGTTTAAAACTGTTTTCTTGGTCGTCTCGGCCTGTCAAAACCAAATTTGGGTCGTGGCGGCGGAACGGGTTTATCTTCGCGGATCTTGACATTTATAGCACGGCCCTGAACCTTGGTGCCGTCAAGGGCTTCAACGGCACGGTCGGCGCCTTCCTGGGTTGCCATTTCGATAAATGCATAGCCTTTGCATATCCTCGTTTTTTTGTCCCTAACGATTTTGATAGTGATGATATCACCATGAAACCCAACAAGCATCGCGATGTCAAGTTCTGTGAACTCCAGCGGAAAGCCGCCGAAAAAAAGTTTGACCATAAAATTCTCAACAGTAATCGCCCAAATATAACAACTTAGGCAATATATACAGCATAAATTATTTTTCCCCGTTAGCTTAGTAATTGTAATAATTTGTTTACGCAGAGAATCAAGATTTGACAACCACTTGAGCTATCGGCGCTTCATTTTCTGCATGAATCAGCATGAAATACCTTAAATGCACCGATTATCAATTTATTTCATTTTATAATTATAACAAGCTGATAATCAACACATTTTAAATATATACTTTTATCATTATATATAAGTTATTTATAATCAAGATGTTTCACTTTATTGGCTGAGTAAAATATTTAATTAGCTTTAAACAACCCGTATTTTAAAATACAATAAATCGCCCTCACGCCATCCTTCCAGCCTATTTTCTTGCCCTCTTCATAAGTACGGCCACAGTAGGATATACCAACTTCGTAAATGCGGATTTTTGGAATACGCGCCACCTTTTGTGTAACCTCCGGCTCAAAACCAAAACGTTGCTCGGTAAGCTTAATGGCCTGTATCATTTTGGTATCAAATAGTTTATAGCAGGTTTCCATATCGGTAAGGTTCAGGTTGCTAAACATGTTCGACGCAAAGGTGAGCCAACGGTTACCTATAGTATGCCAGAAAAATAAGATGCGGTGCGGGTTGCTGCCCATAAAACGTGAGCCATAAACCACATCTGCGAAGCCAGCGCATACCGGTTTTAGTAAGTCGTTGTATTCGGCGGGGTCGTATTCCAAATCGGCGTCCTGGATAATAAGATATTCGCCCGTAGCCTTTGATATGCCGGTATGAAGCGCCGCGCCTTTGCCTTTATTGTATTCGTGTTTGTAGTAGCTTATGGGCAGGCCGGGATTATCATGTTGGTACGACAGGATAGCTTCCTCGGTATGGTCATTAGAAAAATCGTTAACAATAATAACCTCCTTTTGAATGTCCTCAATAAGGTTAACCGCTTTAATTTTATTTAAAATTAAATGTATCGTATTACCTTCGTTGTAAGCCGGGATAATAATTGATAACTTTCCTATCTTCATTTCCGATAATGCGACTGGGTTTAAATCGAGCTAAAACTTTCCTAAAAAAACCAAAAGTAATAATAATACTTACCATTTTATGCGGTCTGTTACTGCTGTTCTGGTTTTGCCTGCCAAAACCCCTGTTTAAAAGCCCGACATCTTATGTTATCGACGACGCTGACGGTCAGTTGCTCGGCGCTTCTATTGCATCCGATGGCCAATGGCGCTTCCCTCCCAATGCTAATGTTCCCGAAAAGTTTAAGCAGTGCATTATAGCCTTTGAAGATAAGCGCTTTATGCACCATCCCGGTGTCGATATTTTAGCATTAGGGCGCGCTGTCAAACAAAATTTTTATTCGAGCAAGGTAACCAGCGGCGGTAGTACTATCACGATGCAAGTTATTCGCCTCGCCACAAAGCACAAGCGCAACGTATGGAATAAGCTGAAGGAAATTTTTATGGCGATGCGGCTAGAGGCTGGCTATGGTAAGGAAGAGATATTATCGTTATATGCCAGCAACGCGCCGTTTGGCACCAATGTTATCGGATTGGATGCGGCGTCATGGCGTTATTTTGGGCGCAGTCCAGATAAATTATCCTGGGGTGAAATGGCGGCTATGGCGGTATTACCTAACTCCCCATCGCTGGTACATCCGGGCAGAAACCGGTTGGTACTATTGAAAAAGCGTAACTTGTTGCTGGATAAACTGTATCACCAGGGCGTAATCGATTCGACCACAGCAGCGTTAGCTAAATTTGAGCCGGTGCCCGACAGGCCCGTAGCTTTACCACAGCTTGCTCCTCACCTGCTGCAACGCTTTAAAAGCGATAATGAATCTGCTAAACATAGCGATACCCGTTTAAAGACCACTATCCGTGCAACATTGCAGCAACAGGTAAGCGAGGTGCTGGAGCGGCATCATCAGGTTTTAAAATCAAACGAAATAAACAACATAGCCGCTGTTGTGCTGGATGTAGAAACCGGGGCTGCGGTGGCTTACGCAGGTAACATTTCGCACCCGGAAGACCCTGAAATGGAAAGCGATGTGGATGTGGTGGATGCCCCGCGAAGTCCCGGCAGTACGCTTAAACCGTTATTATATGCCAATATGCTGCACGACGGCCTGCTGCTGCCCAACAGCCTGATGCCGGATATCCCTACGCAAATTGCAGGTTATCATCCGGAAAATTTTGATTTAGGCTACGATGGTGCTGTGCCGGCATCGAGGGCCTTATCGCGCTCATTGAATGTACCCGCGGTAAAAATGCTGCAACAGTTTAAGTATGAGCGGTTTTATGATGTGTTGCATAAAATGGGCATAACCACCTTAAAAAAGCCAGCCGACCATTACGGACTTTCCCTGATATTGGGCGGCGGCGAGAACACCTTATGGGAACTCGCCGGAGCCTATGCCGATATGGCGCGTGTGCTTAATCACTATAATAAATATAAGGGCAAATACGACCCGGCAGACTACCATAACCCAGTTTACAATATCGGCGAAAAGCGTCAGCCTGAATTAGAAAAGAACGGTTTGCTGGATGCCGGTTCGATATATTATACTTTACAAGCCATGGAAGAGGTAATGCGCCCGGGCGAGGAGATGCTTTGGCAGCAGTTCAGCTCGAGCCAACGCATAGCCTGGAAAACAGGAACCAGCTTTGGCTTTCGCGACGGATGGGCTATCGGCATTACACCCAAATATGTGGTAGGCGTTTGGGTAGGCAATACCGATGGCGAAGGCAGACCGAATTTGACAGGTATTAACACCGCCGCCCCGGTTCTATTCGAGATTTTTCGCCTGTTGCCGGTGACACGCGATTGGTTCGATATGCCAGTTAGCGAAATGGTGAAGATAAAGGTGTGCCGACAAAGCGGCTATCGCGCGGGACAGTATTGCGATGATTTCGAAGAAATGTGGGTACCCAAAAGCGGCTTGAAAGCACCGGTTTGCCCCTACCATCAACTGGTACATTTAAGCGCCGACCGTAAATGGCAGGTGACAGGCAATTGCGTGCCGCCTAACCAGATTGTCAATAAAAGCTGGTTTGTCCTGCCGCCCTCGATGGAATATTATTACAAAACCAAAAACTATCAATACAAGGTATTGCCGCCTTTCAGACCGGATTGCGTACAGACAGAAAATGCACAACCGATGGAAGTCATTTATCCAAAAGATGGCGCTAAAATATATGTGCCGCTGGAAGCTGATGGCACACGCGGCCGGGTTATCTTCAATGCTGCCCACCGGACAGCCGGTGTAAAGATATTTTGGTATATAGATGATAAATATATTAGCGAAACGAAAGATTTTCACCAGGTGGCGCTAAATCCATCTGCTGGAAAACATTTACTGACATTGGTGGATGGGAACGGTAATACGCTGAGGCTGGGGTTTGAGGTACTTGAGAAATAGTTAGCAGTTGGCATTACACAATGCTCATCAATTGTAAATTTTCGGCCCCAAACATAAAAACTGCTAACTGCACACTACCAACTGCCAACTGATTTCATATATTGCTCAAAAAATCGAAATAGAAAGAAATGCTCGAACAATACGACCTTCATAACCTGATGGTAATCGATATTGAAACTGTGCCCCAATACAGCAGTCACGACCAGGTACCCGAAGTTTTTCAAAAGCTTTGGGATGCCAAAACACAATACCAGCGCAAGGATCAAACCGCCGAAGCATTTTACGAGCGTGCAGGTATATGGGCCGAGTTCGGCAAAATCATCTGTATATCAATGGGCATTTTTACCAACGGACGTAACGCAGGCCTGAGGGTAAAATCTGTAGCCTCGCATGACGAAAAAGAACTATTAGAAAAATTTGCGGCGATATTGAACAGCCAACCGCAAAGCCTGATACTTTGTGCACACAACGGCAAAGAATTCGATTTTCCGTACATCTGCCGCCGGATGCTGGTGAATGGCGTAAAAATCCCTGCTCAATTAGAGCTGTCTGGCAAAAAGCCATGGGAAATAAATCACCTGGACACCATGGAGCTATGGAAATTCGGTGACTATAAAAATTACACTTCACTTAGCCTGCTTACGGCAATCTTTAATATTCCCACTCCCAAGGATGATATTGACGGCAGCATGGTGGGCAGCGTGTACTGGGTTGATAACGACCTCGACCGTATTTGCACCTATTGCCAGAAGGACGTGATAGCCACCGCCCAGTTACTGAAACGTTATCGAGGCGAGGATTTGATACCCGATGAGTGCATTACCATAGTAAATCCCTGATGCTGCAGGTAAACACGCTTTCGGTTAAATTTAAAACACAAAACGGCCTTTTCGATGCGGTTAAAGGCATTTCGTTCCATCTAAAAAAAGGCGAAACAATTGGTATTGTTGGTGAATCCGGCTCAGGTAAATCGGTTACCTCATTGGCGTTGATGCGTTTGCTCGACAAAAACCAGGCACAAATTAGCGGAGAAGTTAAGCTTAATGACATCAGCCTTTGCGGTTTACCTGAAAACGAAATGCGGCAAATTCGCGGCAACCAAATGGCCATGATTTTTCAGGAACCGATGACCTCACTTAACCCGGTATTAACCTGCGGCTACCAGATTACAGAGGCAATTCAGCTCCATCTTAAAACCACCAAAGCCGAAGCAAAAAAGCGTACTATCGAACTATTTAAGGAAGTACAATTGCCAAGGCCGGAAGCTATTTTTGACAGCTATCCGCATCAAATTTCCGGCGGGCAAAAACAGCGGGTAATGATTGCCATGGCGCTCTCCTGCAATCCTGAAATACTGATAGCCGATGAGCCTACAACAGCGTTGGACGTCACCGTCCAGAAAACTATTATCGAACTGCTGCTTAAACTGAAGGCGGAGCGCAATATGAGTCTTGTATTTATCTCACACGATTTAGGCGTCATCAGCGAAATTGCCGACCGCGTGCTGGTGATGTATAAAGGCGAAGTAGTAGAAGAAGCTACGGTAAAGCAACTGTTTCATCAGCCTAAGCACCCATACACCAAAGGCCTGCTGGCTTGCCGCCCGGTACCGGAATTACGTTTAAAGAAATTGCCGGTGATAGCTGATTTCCTTGGCCGGGATGGCGAAAAGCCCGAAAGCATAAAGCACATCCGGGATGGATTTGCTTATAAACCGACTGAAATTAAAGAACGTAAAAACAAACTGTATAGCCAGCGCCCTCTGCTGAAAATCAATAAGCTAAGCACTTGGTTCCCCGCTAAAAGCGGATTTTTCAATAGCGATAAATCGGTAGTAAAAGCAGTAAACGAGGTTAGCTTTGAGGTATATCCAGGGGAAACATTAGGCTTGGTTGGCGAATCAGGATGTGGTAAAACTACTTTGGGGAGAAGCATTTTAAGGCTGATAGAACCTACATCAGGCACTATAGAATTCGGGAACACAGATCTGCGCACACTTAACAAAAATGAGCTAAGAGACATCAGGAAGGACATTCAGATCATTTTCCAGGACCCTTACTCTTCTCTGAATCCGCGTTTAAGCGTTGGCGCATCATTGATGGAACCACTACAGGTGCACCAATTTTACACCAACGATACTAAGCGAAAAAAGAAAGTGCTCGAATTACTGGAGCAAGTGAACCTACAGCCAGAACATTTTGATCGTTATCCACATGAGTTTTCCGGCGGGCAGCGGCAACGAATCGTAATAGCCCGTGCGCTGGCATTGCAGCCAAAGTTTATTATCTGTGATGAATCAGTTTCGGCATTGGATGTTTCCGTGCAGGCGCAAGTGTTAAACCTGATAAGGGAACTACAGGAGGAACTGAATTTGACCTATATTTTTATCTCGCACGATTTGGCGGTGATTAAGCATATTTCTGACCGAATGATGGTGATGAATAAAGGTGAGATAGTGGAGATCGGTGACCCCGAGGAGATTTATTATCACCCGAAAGAAGAATATACTAAGAAGCTTATTGCATCCATCCCCGGTGCGTTTTAATGAAGTACGTAGAGACGCGAAGCATCGCGTCTTCCACAGGACAGGTGATGCACCAACATATCATATGGATAAGTTAAACGACATTATCAAGCTGGCTCTATTCAATTTCAGACTAGCAAAATTCAACCTTGCAACTTGGATTTGCATGCGGGAGACGCGAAGCATCGCGTTTCTACGACGTATTTTTAATCGTATCTTTGCGGTAATACATTAATACAATCTATGTCAAAAAAGAAAAACAGTTCATCTATCAACAAGATATTCACCAAAATGGTGCTTGATATATTTGAACAGAACGGCAATACGCCGTTGAATTACAAACAAGTTGCTGCCAAATTGAACCTCAACGATCCCGACGACCGGGAAATTATACACGATATACTTACAGAAGAAACAAAAAAACGCGTTCTAAAAGAAATCTCTCACGGCAAATACCAGCTCCTGGAGCTGAAAACTTTTGTTGAAGGCCGTGTGGATATGACTGCCGATGGCTCGGCTTTTATCGTTACCGAAGACGAATTTGAGAACGACATCTTAGTCGCCCCCCGTAAGTTGCGCACCGCCCTCAACGGCGACCGCGTAAAGGTCTACGTTTATGCCAAAAGCAGGGGAAAAAATAAAGAAGGCGAAGTGATCGAGATTATCACGCGCGCCAAAATGGAATTTACGGGCATCGTAAAGCTGTCTGACCGTTTTGCATTTTTCATTCCCGACGACCGCAAGATGCTGCATGATATCTTCATCCCGATGAGCGAGCTTAACGGCGCAAAAAACGGGATAAAGGCTATTGCAGAAATTACCGACTGGCCCGTCGATGCTAAAAATCCGATTGGCCGTATCAAGCATATTTTAGGCACACAGGGTGAGAATGACACGGAGATGAATGCCATCCTTGCTGAATATGGCTTCCCGCTGGCATTCCCGGCTGAAGTGGAGCATGAATCGGAGGAAATTTCAGATATTATCACCAACGAAGAAATTGCCCGCCGCCGTGATTTTAGAAACATAACCACATTTACTATCGACCCGTTTGATGCCAAAGATTTTGATGATGCGTTGTCGTTCAGGATATTGGAGAACGGCAATTATGAAGTTGGCGTACACATAGCTGATGTCTCGCACTACATACAACCTGATTCAGCATTGGATAAAGAGGCACTGGACAGGGCTACCTCAGTCTACCTGGTAGACAGGGTAATACCGATGCTGCCGGAACGCTTATCAAATGGCTTATGTTCATTGCGGCCAAAAGAGGATAAGCTTTGTTTTGCTGCCGTTTTTGAGCTGGACGAAAATGCTTATGTGATTAATGAATGGTTCGGTAAAACAGTTATTCATTCCGACAGGCGCTTTACTTACGAAGAGGTGCAGGAAGTAATAGAAACCGGTCACGGCGATTTTGAAAGCGAAATTTTAAAACTGAACGAATTGGCTTACAAGCTGCGCGACCGCAAGTTTAAGCACGGCGCCATCAGCTTTGAAACTACGGAAGTTAAATTTAAGCTGGATGAAACCGGCAAGCCTATCGGCGTATACATAAAAGAACGTAAAGACGCACATAAGCTAATAGAAGACTTTATGCTTTTAGCCAACCGTAAAGTGGCCGAACATGTAAGCAAAATGGGTAAAGGCAAGCACAAATACACCTTTGTTTACCGCGTGCATGATACACCAAAGCCGGATGCTTTGGCGGGTTTTGCACAATTCGCCGCGAAATTCGGTTATAAGATAAACACAAAGTCAGAGAAGGAAACAGCGAAATCACTCAACTACCTGATGGAACATGTAGAGGGGAAGAAAGAGCAAAACGTGCTTACGCAACTGGCTATCCGCTCGATGGCTAAAGCTATTTATACTACCAAAAGTTCCAGCCACTACGGTTTGGCATTTGACCATTATACACACTTTACCTCACCAATACGCCGGTATCCTGACGTGATGGTGCACCGGCTGCTGTTTCATTACCTTAACGGCGGGCAGTCTGCCAATGCCGAGCATTATGAAAAACTCTGCCAGCACAGCTCGCAGATGGAGAAAAAGGCAGCCGATGCAGAACGAGCCTCAGTTAAATACAAACAAGCAGAATACCTTCGCGACCAGGTAGGTAATATCTTTACCGGGCTTATATCGGGCGTTACCGAATGGGGTATGTATGTGGAGATTATTGAAAATAAGTGCGAAGGCATGATTCGCCTGCGCGATATTTCGGACGACTTTTATACCTTAGACGAGAAAAATTACGCTATAATTGGCCAGCGAAAAAAGAAGGTTTACCAACTAGGTGATGAAGTTAAAATTAAGGTAAAAAATGTTGACCTGGCCAAAAAACAGATAGATTTTTCGCTGGTACAAGACTAAAGCAACAAAATGGGCGCGGATAAGATGATAAGGCCTGAATGGATACCCGAAGCGTACCGGGAAATAGAAGCCGTAGCCGCGAATAAGATAATAATGAAAGAACTACACGAACTGCAGGACATTATCGGTAATGCAGTAAAAGAGCTGAATTTCCCGGAATATCCTGCACAATTATATGAGCCGATAAGTTATATCCTGTCGCTTGGCGGTAAACGTATGCGCCCGGCGTTGCTCCTAATGGCCTGCGACCTTTTTGGTGGCGACATTGAGGCGGCTATCCCTCCTGCCCTGGCTATCGAGGTGTTCCATAACTTCACGCTGATGCATGACGATATTATGGACAATGCCCCTATACGCCGTGGTCGCGCTACCGTGCATACCAAATGGAACCAGAATGTGGGCATCCTTTCGGGCGACGTAATGCTGGTGCAAGGCTACAAGTTAATGATGCAGGTGCCTGACCATTTACTACGCCCTATCCTTGATATATTTAACGTAACGGCAATCGGCGTTTGCGAAGGCCAGCAGCTGGATATGGACTTCGAGGAGTTGACCAACGTCAGCATCGACGAATACCTGAATATGATAAGGCTTAAGACCGCAGTAGTTTTAGGCGGCGCGTTAAAGATAGGCGCATTAATTGGCGGCGCGGATACGAAGGATGCCGACCTGCTAAGTGACTTTGGCGTTAACCTCGGTATAGCCTTCCAACTTCAGGACGACATCCTTGACGTTTACGGCGACCCGGAGAAATTCGGCAAGCAGGTTGGCGGTGATATTATCTCCAACAAAAAAACTTATCTGCTTTTAAAGTCGCTCGAATTAGCCGATAGTTTTCAATCAGGTGAATTAAATAACTGGCTGAATGCCAAACAATTTAACAATACTGATAAAGTGCAGGCTGTAACAGCGATATACAACAATCTTGACGTACGTCAGCTAGCCGACAAAGCCATGCAAACCTATGCCGACAAAGCATTTGAGGCGCTCGATGCAATAAATCTGCCCGAAGAGCATAAACAGTACCTCCGCTATTTTGCGGATGGATTGTTGGTAAGAGAAAGTTAAAATAGGCGTGAAAAGAACCGTATTCGTTTTGATCTTATTTTTCCCGATTTGCCAATGGTCGTTAGCTCAATCCATTAAGTACGAGGGAGGATCAAAAATATACGACAAGACAGAAAAGCAACCCGAGTTTCCCGGAGGTGAAAAAGCTTTTAAGCTTTATACCAGTTCACCGTATGATGATCACTCCAAAGATTACTACTGCGACATAGAATTGACATGTGTTATCGAAAAAAACGGAAAATTGGATAAGATAACGGCGCCCCGATATTTGGGTTACGACGAATGTATTATACAAGCAATTAAACTTTTAAAACATTCACCGAGATGGAGCCCGGGTTTGATAGCCGGGAAACCTGTTCGGGTAAAGCTAAATCTTATTGTTCAAATAAATTACCATGCTCCGGATATTATGCCAATTGGCCCTCCGTGCAGGAATTTCATTTACACCAGCGTTGAAGAATCGCCACATTTTACTGGCGGAACAGATGCTTTTTTAGACTATATCCAAACTAATATGATATATCCGCCGGTAGCAATTAAAGATGACACACAAGGAAAGGTGATTGTGAGCTTCATTGTTGAACGGAGTGGAAAATTAACACAGGTAAAAATATCCCGCGGCATTGGTGATGGATGCGATGAGGAAGCCCTTAGACTAATAAAGAACACATCAAAAAAATGGACGCCAGGTAAGCAGAACGGTGTTGCTGTACGGGTTGCATATTCAGTTCCCATTGATTTTCGCCTATCAGACAAAAAATATTAGTTTTCGTCTATTCACCGCTATACACGGATTTACTTATATTTAATGCGTGAAAAAGCAAATTATAACATCTTTCCTCCTATTGGCCTTATCGGCAATTGTTTACGCGCAAAATATAACCCCGCCCAGCTTTCCTGGCGGAGATGACGCCTTTCATGAATTTCTGAGCAAAAACCTAAAATGGCCGGATAGCACTAACATCCACGGTGCTGTTACCGTCGGTTTTTTTGTTGAAAAGGATGGCAAGCTCACGAATATCCACGTCGTTAAAAAATTATCGCCTGCTTATGACAAAGAGGCAATTCGGCTGATGTCAGTTTCGCCAAAATGGATACCTGCAATGCAGCTGAATAAATTGATCAGATCTGCTTATACAGTTCCAATTAGGTTTAAATTAGAAGTAAAAGAGACACGGTCGCCAGGAATCCCGGATGGATATATCTCTTCTGACGTTAGAGCTACCGAAGAAGATGCAGGTAAAATATATGTTTCAGCCGAAAAAGTACCTTCATTTCCAGGCGGCATTTTAAAGTTTAACGATTACATCGCCGAAAAGCTTAAAAATGAAAAACTTACAAGCGCTGATGCCGGTAAAGTGATCTTATCATTCGTTGTTGAACGGGATGGAAGCCTGGTAGATGTAAGAGTTGCTCGGGGTGTTTCACCTGCTGCCGATGCAACAGCCCTACGATTTCTCAAATCTTCACCAAAATGGGAGCCTGCTATGATGAACGGCCGCCCGGTAAGGTTTTCGTATTCATGTCCTGTAGAAATTAAACCAAAGATCTAAAACGATGCGTTACTTATTCACCCTTATATCGATTTTATTTTCCTGCGCCATTTTTGCCCAGGAGCAAACCTTGACCTCCGGTGGCAAGCTGAAGCCAGAACAGGCAATAATGGACGTAAGGCATTACACCATTTCCCTTAACCTGGACTTCGCCAGGAAGACCATGGATGGCTCAGCGACGATTGACGTCATCATGTCGCAGCCGACGAAGATTTTATTGTTTGATTTGCTGGACTCTCTGAACGTGAGCCAGGTGCTGGTAAACAATAAAAAGGAGCCGTTTGAGTATAAAAACAACCTGATTAGGGTTAACCTAAGTAATGAATTGCCGACTGGCCGAGCCAGCGTAAAAGTAATTTATGGCGGTAAGCCGCATGTAGCGCGTCGCCCACCCTGGGATGACGGTTTTATCTGGACACGCGACTCAACCGGGCATCCATGGATGGCTATTACGGCCGAAGGCACGGGCGGCAAGCTGTATTTTCCATGTAAAGATCATCCTTCTGATGAACCTAATGAAGGTGTGGATATGATAATTACCGTACCGAAAGATCTTGTAGTTGCCGGGCCGGGCCTGCTGCAAAGTGTTAAAAAACATGAAGAAACGGCCACTTTCCATTGGAAAACAAACTACAGCATTAACAATTACAGTATTTTATTTAATGTTGGTGATTTCGCGATAGTTAGCCGCACCTACACCACCTGCGACGGAAACAAAGTGCCGTTGCAATTTTATGTTTTGAAAGAACATGAGGCCAAAGCGCAGCATCATCTCGATATTTTTGAAAAGACCATCCACGAGCAGGAAAAATATTTTGGCGAATATCCATGGGCGAAAGAGAAAATAGCCATTTGCGAAACACCGCACCTGGGTATGGAACACCAAACGATGAATGCTTACGGCGCCAAATTTCGCTATACTAAAGTTGGCGGTGATGATTATGACGGTTTGATGCATCACGAGTTCGGTCATGAGTGGTGGGGTAACAAAGTAACCGCGAAAGACTGGGCTGATTATTGGATACATGAGGGTATCTGCACTTATGGAGACGCCTTGTACGTACGCGAATTTGAAGGCAAGGATGCTTATATCAAATTTTTCCAGCACTCAGCAACCTCGTTTGGTAACAAGATACCGATTGTGATGGGTAAAGACATTGACGAAGAAGCGGCTTATAACGGCGATATTTATGGCAAGGGTGCATTCTTTATGCATACCATTTGTTATATAATGGGCGACAGCCTGTTCTTCCCCGCTCTTAAAAAGTTTGTAACCTCGCCGCAGTATACATACAGCAATTTAGTAAATACCGACGATGTGGAGCAATTCTTCAGCAAGGAATCAGGCCAGAACTTAAAACCTTTGTTTGATTTATACCTGCGTTCGGTAAATAAGCTGGAGGTAGATGTAAAAGCCCGGCCTAAGGATAAATATCTTATCCAACTACAAAATATGTCTATCCCGGTTCCGCTCGACATAACAACTGATGCAGGTACCAAACGTATGCTGGTTGACAGCAAGGGCATAACTGTGGAGAGTAAAACAGTGCCGGTTATTGACAAAGACACCTATTATTTAAAAAAGGTAACGATAGAATAACACCGGGATACTGATGGAGCACGAAATAATGGGGCACACTAAAAAGGCCTTAAAAACCATGCGTAATAAAGAGAAAGGACTGGGCGAGAAAGCCAAAGAGGTGCTGATTGAGATTGTCATCATTATCTTTGCCGTATCTTTTGCCGCCTTTATCGAACGTACACGTGAGCATTATAAAGAGCAGGGTGAAGCAAAGGAGTTCTTGCTGGGGTTAAATGAGGATATAAGCTCCGAGATAAAACAGGTAAAAGATTCAAAAACAGCAATGGTTAAGCTGGTTGCTGATTATACTAAGCTGATACATTTCGATAAAAAAATACTGGACAGCCTTGATAAAACAAAGATTAAGGAGAGTTTTACCATCCCGAAATTGAATACCAGGCCTTTGAACGGACGATACGACGGATTTAAATCAAGCGGAAAGATACAGACTATAGGGAACGATTCACTGCGCAACAATATTCTGAAACTTTACCAGGAGTCGATACCGTTTATCGAGTTTTCTGAAAATGCATTCAACAGTAACCAGGGACGGATTGAACAAATTCTATTTTCCGGCCAGGGTAATAATGCGGCAGATGATAATCCATTGCGGACAATTACGACACCGCGCGGCAAGCTTGCACTCACTTTCGCCATCAGCTATTCGGATGGGGTTATAGGCGGTTACGACAGGATGATAAAGCAGGCTGAGAAGGTACAGAAGGAAATTAAAACGGAATACGGGGAGTAACCCTGAACAGACTTACGAAGTTTTTAAAACTTCGTAAGTCTTGAGCCGCCAGGGCTATTTATTTCCTCAGCTCAAATACTCCTCCGGCACCTGGTAATTCTCATTTTCATCGCACCATACCATTGAGTTGATATACCAATGGTCGTCAACCATGATATACTGAATATAGTTGATACCGCGGGGCAGGTTCTTTATTTCCTGGTCAGAAAGGGTATATTCATAAACGCTTATGCGTTGGGCTACTTTACCGAAAATTTCTGTTTTTGAATAGAGTTCGCGCTGCATAAATTGCTGCAAATTACCTTCGGCCACCTGCGATTCGATAGCTTGTATGAAACTTTTCATAGTAAACTCAACAGGCGTGGCAAAGCTGTTGTTTATCAAAATGCCGCTGCCGTGAAAAAGTTCTTTCACCGTTTCAAGGTCGGGCTGCTCACCGTCCTGGAAACTCAATGACTCATAAAAATCCTCTGTAACGTAATCTATCGCCCTTGTATTCATTTAGAAAATAATTGTTTTATATCGTCCCAAACAGATTTAGTACCGACAAACACGTCGCTGCCTTCAATCTTAACCGGGAATGTTTTTATATAATCATGCTGCCCTTTTCCTGTCTGTAAGTTGTATGAATAACCATGCAGCGGACATATAATCTGGCCGTTCTCGCACCAGCCGCCGCCCGTCATATCATAACCATGGTGAGGGCATATTGCCGATACCGCGTATATTTTGCCTTCGTAACCCACCACACAAATACTGGCGTCGGCTACTTTCACTTTAGTCATAAACGGTTTATCTATATCCTGAATACCTTCAACAGGGTACCACTTCATAGGTTAGAAATCAATTTTTAAATTCATGAGCGATGGATTCTTCATCACGTCATCCATATTAGTAATAAGCGTAACTCGTTTCCTGTCGGCGCTAATAATTGCTTTCGGGTTATTCACTTTTTTAACGGGCTTGGCAAAATTCAGTATTACCTTGTACGGCATGTCAATCAACATCGCCTTAGCCATGGTAAAAGCCGATTGTGTTTTCTTTAAAAAAGCATTAAACTTCTCTTTGTCGATTATACGGTAAAATTTGTGAGGAGTTATCTCGTAGGTATAATAATCTTCACCGGCTATCAATTGCTGTGCGCTAAACCCCACAGGCGGCTTCTCCCCTTTCTGAAGGGTTTTCAGTTGGCTATCCATAGATATTTTGGAGATATGCTTCAGATAATACTCCAGGTCGGCAGCATTCTTTGCTGAATGGGTAACATTTACTTTCATAATAGATTTTTTCAAATCCATCTTTATCGACAAATCGCTGGTTTTAACCATATTAATATCTTCCGGCGTCATTTTCTTCTGCGTGCTATCGGGCAAAGCAGAATAGAAATTAAGCGTCGTATCTTTTACCAATGAAAATTGAGGCGTCTCCCGTACCGAATCAGACAGGAGGTTGGTAAGTACAGATATAGCGCTGCTCATGTCAAAACCATACACTACGTCGCACGAGCCATCTTGTTTAAAATTATAATGCTCTTCAATATCGAGACATGAAGACAGGCTGCAAATGACGAAAAACAGCACCAGGAAGTAAAGTTTTTTCATAATGCAAAATTTACGTAATGATAAAGAAAAAAGTGGAAAGCAGAAAATACATCAAAGCCGGATGTCACACCTTTTCTACATAACAGGTATACTACTTAAATGTTGTTTAATTAACTTTGAGAAACTAACGTAAACACTTATGAAAATGAAGAAAGCATTTATCTTTCTGTTGCCGGTATTTGCGGCGGCGGGATTGATACTGTTTAATGCGTGTAAAAGCCCGGACAATAAGTCGGTCAGCACAACAACCAAACCTTCAACAGCCGGTGCGGGGTTAACATTACCATCCGGTTTTAGCGCCGTGGTATTGGCAGAGAAGTTAAAAGGCCCGCGCCATTTGGCCGTTACCTCACAGGGCGATATTTACGTTAAACAATCTGACGGTAATGGCAACGGCATTTTGGTTTTGCATGATGATGGCGACAAGGCTACGATAAAATCCCATTTCGGTAATTATGGAGGTACAGGCATCGCCATTAAAAACGGCTACTTATATGCAACATCAAATAGCGACATTTATCGTTACAAACTAGACGATAAAGGCCAGGTTATAGACCCTGCAATGCAGGAAACTGTGGTTAGCGGCTTAACCAATAAGCGTATGCACAACTCTAAATCTATAGTGCTGGATAACGATGGAAACATCTATGTAAACATGGGCGCTTATTCGAATATCTGCGAAGAATATGATAAAAACAAAAAAGGCTGTTCTGTTTTAAATGATGCAGCAGGTATATGGCAGTTTAAAGCTGATAAGCTTAACCAGAAACAAAGTGATGGTGTTAAGTATGCGACTGGTTTACGCAACGTGGTAGGCCTTGACTGGAACCAGCAGAACAACCAGCTTTTTGTAATGCAGCATGGTCGTGATGCACTGCACGACCTTTTCCCGTCGATGTATACAACAAAACAATCTGCTGACTTGCCTTCGGAATGTATGTATGCGCTTAAAAAGGATGACAACGCCGGCTGGCCTTATGTATATTACGATTGGATGCAGAAAAAATTAATGCAAGGCCCTGAGTATGGTGGCGACGGCAAAAAAGAGGCAGATGCCAAATACCTGCGCCCGGCAATGGGATATCCCGGGCATTTTGCGCCTGACGGTTTATTGTTCTACACCGGCAGCCAGTTTCCTGAGAGATATAAAAACGGCGCATTTATTGCTTTCCATGGCTCGTGGAACCGCGCGCCGGAACCACAGGAGGGGTATTGTCTGGTTTTTCAACCTTTTAAAAATGGCAAACCCGATGGCCAGTATGAAGTTTTTGCTGATGGCTTCGCAGGTCCGAACAAATCTCCCGATGGCGCCTTACACCGTCCTTGCGGATTGGCACAAGGGCCGGATGGTTCATTATATGTAACTGACGACCAAGGTGGTTCACTTTATAAAATCAGCTACAAAAAATAATGAAACGGACATCTTTTTTATTTTTTTTTGCAACGGTATTTGTTGCATTCAACGCTTCAGCCCAGGCAAAACGCGGTAGTGCGGCGGCAACCATTGCACGAGGGCAAATAGTTTATAAGAGTGTGTGTTTGGCCTGCCACATGGCAACGGGATCTGGCGTACCGCGTTTAAACCCTCCGCTCACCAATACCACCTATGTTTTAGGTGATAAGACAGCATTAATAAAAATTGTACTGAACGGTTTTAACGAAGACGTACAGATAAACGGCCAAAGCTACTCGAACACCATGACACCACACTCCGACCTAACCGACCGGCAAATTGCTGACGTATTAACTTATGTACGTAAAAGTTTTGGCAATAAGGCGAGTTCTGTTAGCGTTGCCGAAGTGAAAAAAGCCAGGGCTGGCAATGTTAATATCGGTAAATAAGGTTTAAAATCAGTATAAAATCAGACTTACGAAGTTTTTGAAACTTCGTAAGTCTTTCACAGCTTTTTCGGAGGATTACCCCGTGTTTTTAAATCGGCGAAATCATACAACAATTACTTACCAATGCGCTTAATTTTTGCATTAACGCGTTCTATGCTTTCCTCAATTTTCTCGCTGTCTTTTTTATCAACCGCTTCTTCAAGGGAATCGTTATAAAAAGCCAGGGCATCCAGCCAGCGCTTGTTCTTTTCCGCGCTTAAACCCATCTGGTAGTGAATATCAGAAACGTCTACGCCGGGCACAGTTAAGGCTTTGTCGGCAATATGCTTAACCAGCTTTTCCATATTCAGAAAAACGGCCAGTTGCAGGTAATGCCCGTAATTACCGGGGTACGAAGGCTCCAGTTCCATACAGGTTTTAAAATGATAGCCCGCAGCCTGGTAATCCTCCATCTCGTAATAATATATCTTCCCGAGCTGGTGATGCGCCCTTGCGTGCAGCGGGTCGTTGTTGAGAATTTCGTTAAATAGCTGAAGTGCCTTTTGAGCCTTACCGTAAATGGCACGATCGACAGCCTTCAGGTATTTCTCTTCAACAGTATAATATGTGTTCATAAAAATTCAATAAATAATAGCGATGCCAAATAGCAAAGCATCAGGTTTTCAATAAAAGCGTTTGTTTTTCAGAAGGACGGATGTAAGCCCGGCCTAACTCGCAGAATTCAAAGCATACGCCTGCCACTGCGCCGCGCTGGGCTGCATATAGCTGTATTTACAGAAAAAATTAAGGCGTTGCATCGGATAAAAAATTTCACAAAGATACTATTTTTTTGATTTTTATTGATTTAAATGATTGATCTGATTAGGAAATAGCGTTGCACCTCTAAACCAATTAAATAATCAAAATCATTGTAATCATTTAAATCGGTGTAATCATTCAAATCAATTATAACCTTTTTTTATATTTTTGCGGATGATTTGGAGGCGCTATACCCCTGCCCCATTTCTTATTCCTAATAAATGGATATATCAGTAGTAGTACCTCTTTATAACGAAGTAGAATCATTGCCGGAGCTTACGTCATGGATTAGCCGTGTAATGGACGAAAACCGGTTCACTTATGAGATTGTGCTTGTTGACGATGGCAGCAAGGATGGCTCGTGGGAAATGATTAAAAAGCTGCGCGAGGGCAATCCTTTTATCAAGGGTATAAAATTCCGTCGTAATTATGGCAAATCTGCAGCGCTGAACACCGGCTTTGAGGCTGTAAAGGGCAATGTGATAATTACTATGGATGCAGACCTCCAGGATAGTCCGGATGAGATACCTGAGCTTTACCGCCGTATAATGGTTGAGGATTACGACCTGGTATCTGGCTGGAAAGCAAAACGTCACGACCCGTTAAGCAAAACCATCCCTACCAAATTTTTCAATTTTGCTACGCGCCGCATGTCGGGCATACACAACCTGCACGACTTTAACTGCGGACTAAAAGCTTATAAACATAAAGTTGTAAAAAATATAGAGGTATATGGCGAAATGCATCGTTATATACCTGTTATTGCCAAATGGGCCGGATTCACTAAAATCGGTGAGCAGGTTGTTGAGCACCGCGCCCGTAAATACGGCAAAACCAAATTCGGCATGAGCCGTTTCATCAATGGTTTTTTAGACCTGCTGTCGATATTTTTTGTAGGCAAATTTGGCAAACGACCAATGCATTTTTTTGGTTCGATGGGTGTACTTAGCTTCCTTACAGGTACAATCATCACTATCTGGATAGTTATTGATAAGCTCCATGCCATAGCAAAAGGATTACGCTACAGAGATGTAACCAGTCAGCCTTTGTTTTATATCGCTCTTGTTGCCGTTATATTAGGCTCGCAGCTGTTTTTAACCGGCTTCGTAGCCGAACTGGTAGCCCGCAGCGCCTCTGAGCGGAATAATTACCAGGTGGAAGAGGAGATTTGATGATTTGAAAATGTGCCAATTTTAAAATGATTAGCATTAACACAATTCAAAATTTGAACACATAATAATTTTCAAATCTTCAAATTATAAAATCTTCAAATCAAAAAATGTTTTTCTCCGTCATCATACCGTTATACAATCGCCCGCAGGAGATAAAAGAGCTGCTGGAAAGCCTTACGCTGCAAACCTATAAGCAGTTTGAGGTTTTGGTGATTGAAGATGGCTCTAAAGATGATGCGGCAGATATAGTAAACAGCTTCGCCGACCGGCTGGACCTAAAATATTTTGTGAAGCCTAACTCCGGGCAGGGCTTTACCCGCAACTACGGCTTTGAGCGCGCTAAAGGTGATTACTTCGTGATATTCGATTCGGATTGCTTGATACCGGAGGATTATTTTCAAATCGTTAACGATTCACTAAACTCAGACTGGCTGGATGCATACGGAGGCCCGGACGCATCGCATCCGTCGTTTACACCGGTGCAAAAGGCCATCAGCTATTCCATGACTTCTCCGTTTACTACAGGCGGCATTCGCGGTAATAAAAAAGGCATCGGGCAATTCCATCCCCGCAGCTTTAACATGGGGGTATCACGGGCTGTGTGGGAAAAAGCCGGAGGATTTATTATCACGCGCTCGGCAGAAGATTTGGAATATAGCATCCGTATTCATTCGCTTGGTTTTAAAATCGGACTGATACCGGATGCAAAGGTTTATCATAAGCGCCGCACGAATTTTTTACAGTTCTACAAGCAGATACACTTCTTCGGCAGGGCGCGTATAAATGTTTACAAATTTTTCCCCGGCCAACTTAAAGCAGTACATTTCTTCCCTGCGCTGTTTACCCTGGGGCTTATTTTCACAATAGTTGTTAACATATTTACACTTCGAATATCAATCCTGTGTAACATTGTTCTCGCACTTATTATTTTGTTGATATTTTTTCATTCGCTCATTAAAAATAAGTCGGTAAAAATTGCATTTTTGAGCCTGATAGCAGCCTTTATACAACTAACCGCTTATGGCCTTGGGTTTATGCAGGATTTTGTGAAGCGCATAATATTTAAAATATCATAAGACTATGTACCACCCATTTTCGGTAACAGAAACGCTAAGTATAGCCTGGCATGTTCTGAGAAAGAACTTCGCTACAATTGCTGTATATACTTTGATTACATTTTTTGTTGTCGGCGGTTTTGGGTTCGTAATTTATAATATCATTAACGACGAGGTTTTAACGTCTATAGGCGTAGTTATCTTACTTATTGGCGTAAGCTTTCTTTTTTTAGGATTTATAAAACTGGTTTTCCAGCTCATCGACAGGGAATTTTATGATTTTGGATTTGGCGATATCGTGCCAAAAATAAAAATGCTCGGAAGCTACTTACTCTTACTAGTGATAGTAAGCACGCTTGCAGTATTTATGAATAATGCCTTACAGTACCTTGGCGACGGTATTGTACAAAGTATACTTGGAATTTGCATATTCCTGTTTATACAGTTCTTTTTTCTTTTCTATTTCCCTATATGCGCTTGTTTTATTGTGGACGATGAGTCGGGGCCGTTCGAGTCAGTAGCGCAGAGCTTTAAATTGATAAAAGGAAATTTCTTCAAATACTTCCTTTTATTTTTGTTGATTGAGCTAATGGTATTTATCGGGACGGTAACTGTTATCGGGATGGTGTTTGTGATACCATTTGTAAATCTTTTACTCGTAGTTGCCTACCGGAAGCTGGTTTACAGCCACCAGGATGTGGATGACGATATTACCGAAACCGTTTAAGCTATGGGATTAAAGGCAGCACTGAGTAAACCTTTCGCCGCAATTGTAAATTTCCGGTTAAACAAGCTTCGCTATAACGCCGTTGCGCTGCAGCAAAGGGTTTTTGAACAGCTTGTTGTAAAAGCTCAAAATACAGCGTTTGGTGCCGACCATCATTTTAATGAAATACGCAACTACGAAAAATTTAAGAAAAACGTCCCAGTAAGGGATTATGAAGATTTACGCCCATACATTGACCGTGTAACCAAAGGCGAGGAAAATGTTTTGTGGCCCGGCAAGCCTGCTTACTTGTCTAAAACATCCGGCACTACTTCAGGTGTAAAATATATCCCTATCTCGAAAGAAAGCATGCCTGAGCATATAAAAGCTGCCAGAAATGCATTGCTAAGCTACATTCACGAAACGGGGAATGCAGATTTTGTGGACGGCAAGCTGATATTTTTGCAGGGCAGCCCTGTGCTGGATATTAAAGCGGGCATTTCTACCGGAAGATTATCTGGCATTGTGGCCCATCATGTGCCCGGATATTTGCAGAAAAACCGCATGCCCAGCTATCAGGTAAATTGCATTGAAGACTGGGAGCAAAAAGTAGACGCGATTGTTGGGGAAACCAAAAACGAGGACATGCGCCTCATATCAGGCATACCGCCCTGGTGCCAGATGTATTTCGACAGGCTTTCTGCTGTGTCTGGTGGAAAAAAGATAAAAGACATCTTCCCCAATTTTAAACTGTTTGTATATGGGGGCGTAAATTATGAGCCTTACCGCACCCGTATAGAAGAAAGCATTGGCTTTAAAATTGATACGATTGAAACTTACCCTGCATCCGAAGGCTTCATCGCTTTCCAGGATTCACAAAAAGAAAAAGGGTTGCTGCTGATGGTTGATTCCGGGATATTTTACGAGTTTATCCCCACAGATGAATACTTTAACGAAAACCGTACCCGTATCTGCCTGAAAGACGTACAGCTTGATAAAAACTATGCATTGATTTTGAACACCAGCGCTGGCCTTTGGGGTTACAGCATTGGTGATACCATTAAGTTTGTATCAAAAAACCCATATAAGATTGTAGTAACCGGCCGTATCAAACATTATATTTCGGCATTTGGTGAGCACGTTATCGGCGAAGAGGTTGAGCACGCGCTTTTAAGTGTAGCGAATCAGCAGGGTATAGATATCGTTGAGTTTACCGTGGCGCCACAGGTGAATCCTCCGACGGGGCAATTACCTTATCATGAATGGTTTATAGAATTCGGTAAGGAGCCGGCCGACCTTACAGCATTTGCCCTGGCTGTAGATGAAGCGCTGCAAAAGAAAAATATTTATTATTTCGACCTGATTACCGGTAACATTTTGCAGCCCCTGGTAATCCAAAGCCTAAAAAAAGATACCTTTATAAACTATATGCGAAGCGAGGGAAAGTTAGGTGGGCAAAACAAAGTTCCACGGTTATCTAATGACAGGAAGATAGCGGACGAGTTAAAGCGATATATAGCATAGCAAGGAAATTTTGAGAAATAAAAAAAACATAGCGATTCTCGGCTCTACCGGCAGCATTGGCACACAAACGCTGGAAGTGGTCAGTAATAATCCCGACCTCTTTCATGCCTACCTGCTTACTGCTCAAAGCAGTGCCGATTTATTGATTGCACAAGCGCTGCAATTTAACCCGGAGTATGTTATCATTTGCGATAAAAATAAATACCAATACGTTAAAGATGCACTTTCAAAAACCGATGTCAAAGTATTAGCAGGTGCGGAATCCGTTATAGAGACGGTTACTCACAAAAAAATCGATATCGTTTTAACAGCGATGGTTGGCTTTGCGGGGTTGGAACCTACAATAGCCGCCATAAAGGCCGGGAAGGATATCGCGTTAGCAAATAAGGAAACTTTGGTCGTAGCAGGCGAAATAGTTACCGCCCTCGCCAAAAAGCATAAGGTTAATATACTACCCGTTGATTCAGAGCACTCGGCGATATTTCAATGCCTGGCTGGTGAGGGGAATAATAAAATTGAAAAGATTATCCTTACCGCATCCGGCGGACCGTTCCGAAATAAATCCCTGGCGTTTTTAGAGAATGTTACCCGCGAGGACGCATTGAAGCACCCCAACTGGGTAATGGGCGCAAAGATCACTATCGACTCCGCCTCGCTGATGAATAAGGGGCTCGAGGTTATCGAGGCTAAGTGGCTATTTGGATTGGAACCTGAGCAAATTGATGTGATTGTACATCCGCAGTCGATAATTCACTCGATGGTGCAATTTACAGATGGCTCCATTAAAGCGCAGATGGGATTGCCGGATATGAAGCTGCCGATACAGTACGCCCTCACCTATCCTGACAGGGTTCAAACCGATTTCAAAAGGTTCGATTTTACAAGTTACCCTAATCTAACTTTCGAAAAACCTGACATGGTGACATTCCGTAACTTAGGTTTAGCATTTGAAGCGCTGAAAAAAGGCGGAAATATGCCATGTATTATCAATGCAGCCAATGAGATTGCTGTGGCCGGGTTTTTGAACAAAACTATAGGCTTTTTGGCGATGAGCAATATTATTGAACGATGCATGCAACATATTGCTTTCGTCAACAGTCCTGATTTGGAGGACTATTTGAATACTGATAAGGAAACACGCATCTTTGCGCAAAATTTAATACAACAAATGCCGTTAAAAGCATTACAATTTTAATAAAACATATAAATGAATATAGTGATCATGGTGGGCCAGTTAATCCTGGGCCTTTCTATCCTGGTAATCCTTCACGAACTTGGCCATTTTTTGGCTGCCCGCGCATTCGGCATCAAGGTAGATAAGTTCTACCTCTTTTTTGATGCATGGGGTTTCAGCCTGTTTAAATTTAATTACAAAGGTGTTGAATACGGTGTAGGATGGCTTCCCCTTGGCGGCTATGTAAAAATTGCTGGTATGATTGATGAGTCGATGGACACGGAGCAGTTGGCCGGTCCTCCGCAGCCGTGGGAATTCCGCTCAAAACCAGCCTGGCAACGCCTGATAGTAATGCTGGGCGGTATTTTTGTAAATATCGTATTGGGTATATTCATATTTTGGGTGTTAACCATTAAATATGGCGAAACCTATATGCCAAATGCCAAACTTAAGTATGGCATTGTTGCCGGCACGGTGGGCCAAAAGATCGGGTTAAAGTCTGGTGACAAGATCACCGCTGTAAACGGCAAAGAAGTTGTACGTTTTGAAGAACTGACCGGCACACAGGTTATATTAGGTAATGCTGATTTAACGGTGGAACGCGGCTCCCAAACTTTGCACATTAAAGTACCTACAGGTATAATAAACGATATTGGGGAAGTAAACGTAGGTATAGAACAATTCATCAGCAGATCGCCGCGCTTTAAATTTGCAGTTGATTCAGTTGCAGCAAAATCTGGCGCTATGCAAGCGGGTTTAGTTAAGGGGGATAGCATAGTGGCCATTAACTCCGCTAAAGTTGAATTCTTTGACCAGTTACAAAAGGACCTGCAGCAATATAAAGGTAAAACGGTACAGCTAACGATAAAACATGCAGGTAATACCGTTCAGAAAGATGCAAAAATAAGCGATGAAGGTACGTTAGGATTTTTCTCGAGCAATGATTTGCCGAAAGAAGAAAGACTGACTTACGGCTTTTTTGGTTCGCTGCCTGTAGGCGCGACCAAAGCCTGGGGCACCTTTACCGACAACGCAAAAGGCATCGGGAAGATGATAAAAGGTGAAGTAAAGCTTAACAAAGCTGTAGTCGGGCCTGTGGCAATTGCAACCATGTTTGGCTCGCATGTTGATTGGATCCGTTTCTGGAGCCTGGTAGGCTTTTTATCGATGGTTTTAGCGCTTACCAACCTACTACCTATTCCGGCGCTCGATGGCGGGCATTCACTGTTCCTTATTATCGAAATGATAAAGGGTAAACCCCTAAGCGATAAATTCCTTGAACGCGCACAAATCGTTGGATTCGTGCTTTTGATAACGCTGATGGTGTTTGTATTTGGAAACGATATTGTGCGGCAGGTGATGAAAAAGTAATGTGTTAATAATTGATGTGCGAATAAATTTCGCGATAGGTTAGTAACAATATTTAAGAACAAAAATGGCCGCTTCGTGAACGAGGCGGCCATTTTTGTATGATGATATGGTGAGGCCTAAGCCGGATCTGAATAGCCTTCATCTTGCTTCAAAATATCAAAAGCCGTACGCTCTTTTTTGAAAATTGCCGCGCCGATCAAAGAGATTATAGTACCAGTAATAATTCCCCCCAGTAATGTCGCAATGGTTAGGAAGGTTATGCTTGCATAAGTACCTGTCATTTTAGCCGCAGTCTCTTCATCTAAACCTTTGGCCATCATTTGCTCCTGGGTGCTTTTTAAAACCTCATCGTAGGCACCTGGACTCAGAATTTTATAATATATATAAATAAATATGGTCGACAAAAGGCCTGTATATATCGCAAAAAGGAAACCTGTCATGAAACCCTGTCCATAGGTCATAAATCCGTTTGATTTATCACGATACTCCTTTTGCGCCAGGAATAGAAACGCGATATAAGGTATAAGCGTTATGTACTTTAACCCGCTTGTTTGACTAATGCCGGCGAACTGAAATGCATACGTTAAAACAATCGAGGTTAAAAAACTAAAAAGAGTCCATTTAAGTGCCACAGATGATTGTGAAGGTGCTGTTGTTTCCATTAGAGTTTATTTTGAGTTTAAATAAATGTAGACAAATTAATTTGATTTAAAAGTTTAGGGAATAAAAAAAGCAGGACCATATCGGGTCCTGCTTTTTTCGAAATTTTATTATATCTAAGCCTGCGGCGCGTAGGCTGGCGGATCCTTCTTAAACAATGCGCCGAATAACAATGCCAGGATAAATACAAAAAGTATCGAAATTACTATTCCTGTAATCGCATTGCCTATCGAAGAGGAGGCCTGCGAAAAGTCCTTTTTAAGTTCGGCTACATTTTTGTCAATAAGTTCCTGGCTAGCGTGCCTTTCTTTTAAAATGGCAATCTTTGCATTGACGGCCGCGGCCTGGACTTTAACCGCATTGTTAGGCTCCACGAGCTTATCGAAAATAAGTTCTTTCCCTATATAATTAAAAGCAAACGCCACCAAAAACATAACAAAAATACCGGTAGTGGCCTGCTTAAAAGTCCAGTATCCGCCTATATCCTTACGGGCTTTGAATGCTAAGAATATAACCGTAAAAATCGGAATAAACACCGAAAATAAAACCGGCGCACCAACGAACATAAGAGGTGACGTTGTAGTGGTGATTAAATAATAGGATGCTATTGACAAAGCAGTTATAACAAGGCCTAATATCAGCCCGTTTTTTACACCGTTCGTCTTTATCTTTTGTTCAATATCGTTCATTATAATCAATCAGGGGGGTAGCTTATTTGAAGCTGACCAATATTTCAAAAACAGCCATATCGAACTCTTTATCGATAGCATTGGCAGCGATAGCCTCTATTTCGGCATCAGCTGGATCCGTATTGTGGAAAAAGCTCATAACCGGATAAAACAACTCTTTCAGTTCCGAATCTTCAGGCAAGTTTTTTGCAACCTTTGCAATTTCCGAAACCGGGCTTTCCATCAAGGCCTGGTTCGATATTATCGGCTCATAAATGCGATACTCATCCTGGAACTCGTCTTCATCAACCAATAAGAACTCTTTTAAGTAATCTTCCAGTCCCGGTTCAATTTCCTCATCCTCACATTCATTCAGGTATAGCAACAGGTTGAGCAGCTCGGTACCGCGGTCAAGCGTTTCTTCTTCAATAGCTTCCCATTCAGGTGAATCGAGGTAATCCTCTTCCAGTTTCTTTACGTCTGCGCTGAAGAAGTTCACTAAGATCAGGTCAAAAAACACCTCCCGTAAAACTTCAAGCTGTGGGTAATCGTCGAAAACCCCGTCCATCATATCCACTTTGCTCATGAAATCTTCTTCGGAGTCGAACACACCAGCTATTACATCTGCAAATGGTTCAGCATTAAAGCTGCTGTATTCAGAAAATGCCGTCAGCGCGGCTTCTATGGCTGATTCTACTTTTGGGTCTATCATTGGTTTATTGTTTATAAAGGTGATTATTGTTAGTGGTTAACAACACTTTTCCTTTTAAGTTCTGCCCGATGTAAGGCGAGTTATATGATTTGGATTTGTTATTGGTCTTATTATATTCCCATTCCAGCTCTGAATCGAACAATACCAGATTGGCATCATTTCCTTCAGCGACAGATGGTATTTCTACATTTAAGATTTCACGCGGAGCAATAGCCATTTTCTCGATAATCAAATCAAGATCCAATCCCGCTTTAAGCGCCAGCGAGAATGCTGTTTGCAAACCTATGATGCCAAATTCGGCAACCTCAAATTCAACCGCCTTAAATTCCACCTCATGAGGCGTATGCTGCGATACGATAGCGTCAATGGTACCGTCTTTCAATCCTTTCAGCAAGGCTTTCACGTCATCGCGGGTGCGCAATGGCGGCTTAACCTTGTACAGGCTATCAAAACCCAATAGCGCCTCGTCTGTAAGCACCAGGTGATGTGCTGCCACATCGCAGGTAACTTCAATTCCTTTGCGTTTAGCCTCCCTTATCAGTTCGACAGAGCGTGTGGTAGATATGGTAGTAAAATGTATTCTTGAACCGGTATATTCTGCCAGGTAAAGGTCTCGTGCAATCATTAGTTCCTCTGCCAATGGCGGAATACCCTTCATGCCCAAAATGGTGCTTATCTCCCCTTCGTTAACCTTTGCTTTGCCGGCTATTGCTGTATCCTCAGGATATGACAAAATCAACGCGTCAAAACCCTGAGCGTACAATAAAGCGCGTTCCATCAGGCCTGCGTCCTGTACAGGGCGATTGCCATCAGTAAATGCTTTTGCGCCGCTTAAAAACATATCGAACATTTCGGCCAGGTCTTTACCCTCGCGTTTGTAAGATATGGCACCGAGTGGATAAACGTCTACCAAATTACGCCTGGCGCGGTTCATAAGGTACTCAATTTCTGCTTTGGAATGTACCGGTGGAACAGTATTCGGCATCAACGCAATACCTGTGAAGCCACCTGCGGCAGCGGCAGCCGTACCTGTTTTTAAATCCTCTTTGGTTTCAAGTCCCAGCTCGCCGATATTGCAGTTTAGGTCGAAAAAACCCGGCGACAGATGTTTGCCTTCCCCTTCAATCAATTCCGCATCAGCTTCAAGGCCCGGCGCTATTTTTGTAATGATTCCTTTCTCAATCAAAACATCGGCAACCTGGCCGTTATAAGGTGAATTTGGGTCGGTAATTGTTACGGATTTAATAAGCAAATTCATTTACTATGCTTTAGAGGTGGGTTTTTATCCATTTACGACTGGCTGACTTACCTTGCTGACATTGGTCTTATAGAACCTAATCAGCAGTATTTCGGCTGCCAGGAAAATCAGTGCCAAAATTATACAAAGTTTCCATAATTGTAAGCCGAAATTTGTTTCCGTTACGCCACTGTTCAGCGAACCCTTGCCGCCTTCCAAAATTTCGCTTACCTGCGGCACAGCTAAAGCCAGCTGTGCATTGCTTAAATAGCTCATATCCGACTCGCTCCTGTTATCATTAAACGCAAGTACAGCAACGGTACTGTCTGCTTTTTTAAGATCGTATATGCCTGTCTCATGCAATTGGTCGGCCACATAAACCAGTGTACTTCCCTCCTGCTGGCGGGTATCGGGTATAACGCTTTGCTGGCCTTTTACTAATTTCAACAACTGTTTCTCATTGGTTTCAACCGGCGGAGCTTCGATGCTTTCGTCTTTTCCGAGGGTATAAAATAATGGAAGGTCGTGGCCGCTTAACAATGCAATCCTGAACATAAGGGGCACAAACAAAGCGTGACGTGGCAGGGCGCTGAAATCCTCGTTAAGCGGTACAGCCGATACATATACGTGTCCTTTCCTGGAGTTATATCCCGCCCAAAATGTTTTATTGCCGGGTAAGCTCATCAGGTTTTCTGTGCGATTGCCGGTTGAGGTGCTTAGGGCATAATATTTCTTTACGACCGGCAGCTCCGGGTTTTGCGGGAAACTTTCGAAAATGCCTTTAAATACCTGGCTTTGCAGGTTGATGTTAAACACTTTAGTGTTTTCAGTAAGCAACGTTTCGGGATATGCCGCATTCAATGGCTGCAATAACGACTGGTAGCTTGCCGCATTAATGCTTGCCGACGGGAAGACCACCAACGTTCCCCCTTTGCTTACATAGGTTTTTAACTGCTGAGACAATCCTGTTGAAATCGCATCAATATCGCTTAAAACAATTAAAGGATAGCTGTTTAGCGATGAATAATCCACGTTGCCATCAGGTACTCGTTTTGCGTTGAAAAACGGGTCGGCGGCGAAAACGGCTTTCAGGTATGGATTTGGCGTGCCACCATCCACTATTAAAACCTGCATTTGCTGCGCGGCGTTAAACGCAAAATGGAATACATTATCAAATGTTACCGGGTTATCCTGTAAGGTCAGCTCAGCGCGCTGCCAGCCGGGTTTTAGCCCCGAAAATGTAAGCGTATCATATTGTGTCGACCGGGGCTCAACCGTATAGCTGCCCAATGCTTTTTGCTCGCCGTTTATTGTAAGTTTAAGCGGTACTTTTTCGGCAGGCATATCGGCATAGTTATGCAGCCGAACAACCAACTTTTCAGATTCGCCGGGGCGATGTATAGCGCTTAGCAAGCTTACTGAATCAACCGCAACATTCGGCAGCGCACTTGCGGTTAAACGTACCATAGTAACGCGAACGCCGGTATCCTTTTTCATTGGCCGACCGGTTTCCATGTTTTTCTGGAAATCGGATATCACATAAACCGACCTGACGCCACTTTTATTCATATCCAGCAAGCTCTCCTGCCTGCTGATGATTTGCTGCAAACTGCGGCTTTGGGGGCTAACTTTAACCGCATCCACCGCATCGTTAAATTCATCGCGATTTAATAAGCGCTGATGCTTGCCTTCAAAGTCTTGTGTAAGCAGTTGAAAGCTATCGTTTATGCTGTAGGCCGATGCTATTTCCTTTGCTCTGCGCTTAGCTTCATCCAGCAGGGAGCCCTCGCGGTTGAGCGTTTGCATGGAATAAGAATTATCAACAAAAATACTCACCACCTGCTGCTTGCCTGCATTAGCTGCATTATTACCAGGGATATAAGGACGGGCAAAGGCCAGTACCAGAAAAGCCAAAGCGAGTAATCTCGATGCTAGTATCAGGCGCTCCTTCAGGTTACGGCGGTGCGATTGCTGCTCCTGCACATCCTTTAAAAACTGCACATTGCTGAAATATACCTTTTGATACCTGCGAAAATTAAACAGGTGGATTAGTACAGGAATAGCCAGCGTGAATAATGCAAATAAGAAGGCAGGATATAAAAAGTGCATGTTCTAATGTGCGGATATGCAGATGTGCAAATGTGCGAATTTATTTGGTTTTGTAACGTTTATCGGGATGAATAAGTATATCTGCATATTCTTCGACGAAAAATAAATTACTTAACGCAAAAAAGCCGCTGGTGAGGCGGCTCTTAAAACTATGATTGCATTTAGGATAAATCTCTTATTCGTGCAAAACCAAAATTGCTTTTACCGATTTGTTCATTACCTGGTTAATAGTGCTGCGGGTAAATAAACGGTAAACAATATTGTGGTGATGTTTTACCAGGCAAAGGATATCAGTATCGTTATCCTTCAAAAATTTCAAAATACCATCCGTAGCGCTGCTGTTATTGATATAGTTAAAATCGAGCCTGGTATTTTTAATTAAATCCTGCAATTTGCTTTCCTCTGTCTCGATATTCTTTTTGCCATCGCTGCCTACATACAAAACCTTCATTGTTTCTGAGCCGAAGGCCTGCACCATTTCGTTCAGTGCATTTACATCATCAGCCGACAAGCGGGTATCGTAATCTGTCGCTAAAGTAATAACAGGGGTTTCGGAGAAATGGCTTTCCAGCGGAATAAACAACGTTGGCAGCTTAAGCGATTCAACTATAGTACTGGCGTTGCTGCCCACAATACCGGTAATGCCGGTAGCGCCGGTAAGGCCCATAACCAGCAATTCCACGTGGTTTTTTGCTACGTAGTCTGTCAATACGCTTTTTAAAGAACCCACCTCGCATAAGGTAGTCACCGGTACATCTTTAGCCACTTCATTTGCGGTAAAATGGGCCGCCCATTCCTTCAGCGCCTGGCGTTTGTTATTATGATAATCCTCTATAAAAAAGGCATTGTACATATTATTGCCCACGCCTTCCATTGAAGGGATAGCGTTGATGGCGCAAACTTCCATATTTAAAGTTTTAGCAAGCGCTACAGCGTATGACATGGCATTGGCAGCAGCGTTCGAAAAGTCGGTTGCAACAAGTATCTGTTTCATTTTGTGATAGTGTTAAATTTAATAAATAACCAGTTACAATTAAATAAAAAGATGGAATGCCATAAACAGCAGCATTGACAGTAAGATAGCAACAGGCAATGTTAGTATCCACGCCAGTGCTATATTTTTCAATGTTTTACTATTAAGGTTATTAGTTCCGCCTGATGCCATCATTGAACCGGCAATACCGCTCGACAATACGTGTGTGGTACTCACGGGCAAACCAAAACCGGTACTCAAACCGATTGTTGAAGCGGCTATGATCTCTGACGTAGCACCTTGTGCATAATTCAAGTGTTCGTTGCCGATTTTCTCGCCGATGGTAACAACGATACGCTTCCAGCCTACCATGGTACCGATGCCCAGCGATATGGATATAGTAGCGATAACCCATATTGGGGCGAAATCTGTCAGTCCGTTAAGTTCTTTCGATGCGTCTTTTAACACGGTAATATCTGCGGGAGATAATTTTGCATTTTTTGCAGTAAGCACAGCGTCAATGCTCTTGTTAACATTTTTTACGCCCTTGCGGAATTTGTAGGTTTTGGCGGTATCTGCCGGGTTGCGGCTTTCCACCTGGGCTCTGGTTTGTGCAATAGCAGAATCGAGGTGCATCACAAGACCTTTCGAAGCAGCGTCCTGGCCTGGGTTGCGTTTGATAACCTGTTCTGTTTTATTTAACGCAGCCAAAATTTTATCGTTCGATATGCTATGGTTTACAGCAAACTTCACGGGCATAAATGCTATCAGTATCAGCATTAATAAGCCAACGCCTTTCTGACCATCATTACTGCCGTGGAAAAAGCTTACCAATGTACAGGTAATCACCAGAAGTGTTCTCACTAAAATTGGTGGCGTATCGTTCTCTCCCTGCGGGATGTGAAATAATGCTTTTGATTTAACCACGTTCTTTAAAAACAACATCAACAGGGCAGCTGCGCCGAAACCGATAAGCGGCGACAGGATGAGCGACAAGCCTATTTCTTTTGCCTTATCCCAGTTTACACCTGCGCCACCGTAATACCAGGTAAATGCAAGGCTCGCTCCTATCATGGCGCCGATCAGCGTATGTGAGCTTGAACACGGGATGCCGAGATACCATGTACCCAGGTTCCAGATGATAGATGCCAGCAGCACCGCAAGAACCATACATGCGCCAACGCTTACCGGCAGCTTCATCAGGTCGTCGAGCGGCAATAGTTTCAGGATACCCATGGCCACAGCAACACCACCCAGGAACACGCCCAGGAAGTTAAAAAAGCCCGACCACGGAATAGCGTACACCGGTTTTAATGCCTTGGTATAGATAACGGTTGCAACGGCATTGGCAGTGTCGTGAAAGCCGTTTACAAATTCGAAGCCGACAACTGCCAAGAGGCAGATGCAGAAAACAATGGTTAGCGAGGCGCTTAAAGCAACATCGCCGATAAAGGGCAATGAAATAGTGCTTAGATAGTTGACCATAACGTCTGGGGTTTCAGGGGTTAATCAATTGTGACTTAAATGATTTTTATCAAAGAAATAGATATGCTGTTTACTCCTTGAAAATTCCAGATTATCAAATTGTTATGTAATCGGGTGAGTTACGATGTTTTTTGTAGAGACACAACACTTGTGTCTCTGGCGACATGCCAGGTCCCCAATACACGCGGGAGACACAAGTGTTGCGTCTCTACGTTGAATTTCCCCCGCATCTATCCCCAAAACACCGCGCTTATGTACTTTATATTTTAAGTTGATATTTATTTTGTTGCTTTGATTAATAATTGATTTCAACGACATTGAGCAACAGGATACACATATCACTTTACTGGAAATGCCAGCTTATCGGCTGGTCGGTGGCGGCGCTGTATTGGGAGTATCACGGATATATGCTTAGTCCGCGCTTCGACTGGCTCCTGGCTGTGCTGCAATTTATTGGCGATGTGGTTATCTTAATTTCGCTTACGCATGCCTACCGCACTTTTGCCCTGAAACACAATTTTCAAAACCTGGACCTTGGGCAATTGCTACAGCGTATTATCCCCGCCGCTTTGATTTTAGGTATTGCATACACGCTTACAACGACAATTAAGCTGCACCTTTTCCAGGTTTGGTTTTACAGCATACCCGTACAGCCATTTACTGTTTTCTTTAAGACAAATGCCGAAGCCATTTTTATAGGCGGCATGCGGCTCATGTCTATCTGGCTGCTGGCCTACCACATATATCATTACGCCCAGCGCGAAATACGGATGAGCCGCGAAAACGCCCGGCTGGCCGTAATCACCCGCGATGCGCAGCTGAATAACCTGTCTGCACAGCTTAACCCGCACTTTTTATTCAATTCGTTAAATAATATTAAGGCGCTGGTAAGCGATAACCCTAAGGCGGCAAGACGCGCTATCGACCTGCTATCCGACCTCCTTCGCACAAGCCTCTACAATGGCGATGAAATGCTGGTGCCGCTAAAAGATGAACTGAGCCTGGTTAACGATTACCTCGAGCTGGAAAAACTGCGCTTTGAGGAACGCCTGCAATACGAAATACGTACTGATGACGCATTGGCGAATTTCCAAATCCCGAGACTAAGCATCCAACTGTTGGTAGAGAACGCCATCAAGCATGGCATCGCCCAAAAAAAGAATGGCGGATTGGTAACAGTAAGGATCGATCGATTGGCTACCATGGTAAAAGTTACTGTTCAAAATCCGGGACAGTTAACTAAAGGCGGCAACGGCCTCGGCTTAAAAAACCTGGAAGAGCGGTTGGCGCTGGAATATAAAGGCCGCGCAGAATTTAACATCAGCGGGCAACTGCACGATATTGTTTTGGCAACCATAACTATACCATCAGCATGAAAAAACTAAGAGTTTTAATTATTGATGATGAGCGCAATGCACGTGCCGAGGTTAGAAAACTGGTTGCCGGTTATAGCAAGTTGGAAATTATAGGCGAGGCGCAAAATGCGGATGAGGCAAAGGAACAAATTGAGCAACATAATCCAGATTTGTTATTCCTTGATATCCAGATGCCCGAAAAATCAGGATTCGATTTGCTGGAATCGTTAAGCAAGGTGCCGCATGTAATTTTCACTACCGCGTACGACCAATATGCTGTTAAGGCCTTCGAAGTAAGTGCGCTGGATTATTTGGTAAAACCCATCCGCGAGGAACGTTTCGCCAAAGCGATGGAGAACCTGAAACAAAGAATCAGCCTGCCTGACGAGGACAGGATATTTGTAAAAGACCGCCAGCAATACCACTTTGTAAACTGGAGCGACGTACACCTAGTAGAGTCCATGGATAATTATGCGCGGCTGTTTTATGGCGATAAAAACGTCTTTTTAAAAAGCTCGCTTAACCAACTGGAACAAAAGCTGGATGCCTCGGTGTTTTTCCGGATAAACCGGGCGCAGCTAATAAATCTAAAACACATTGAAAAAATAATACCGGCTGCAGATGGCCGGCTTAAGCTCTTACTAAAAACCGGTGAAACCGTCGACGTATCCGACCGGCAATCTGTAAAGCTTAAAAAATTGGTAAAAACATAAATCAATCCAAAATAGCATAACACATCATGAACAAAAAACTTTGTATGGCATTGCTATGCCTTATAGTCGCCGCTGTTTGCCATGCGCAGCAGCTGTATTTCCCGAAAGTAAACCCCGCGGATAATGCCGCCGCCGCGAAACAAATAGCCAGCTTCGCCAACCAGGCAATCGAAAAATATCACCCATCTGGCGATAAAAACTCCTATACATCAAACCTGTTCAGGCTGCAAATGGCAGCTGGGAAATACGATGAGGCCATTGCCAGCATCCACGCCCTTCGCGGGCTTTCCAATACATCCGGCACCACACACCCGGAATTACTGTTTATACAGTATGAACTTTTTTCCCGTGCAAAAATCGACGAGGAGAAAAACGGGGAGACATTCGGTAAAGCTTTCTCCGCCGATTTTGAAAAGTTTTTTAAGGGTTTAGATGATAAAACCGCAGTGTATATTTCAAGCGCGTTTTTGACCCGCAGCGGGCTGGATGAATTGAAGGACAATTACCACACAGCTTTAGCACAGACCTCCGCCAAAGATTCCATTAGCCTACCCGATGCAATAGAATTATGCAAGGCCTATAATATGTACCGCGTATTTGAAAAGATTGAACCGGCTGCACAATCCCTGTTAAGAGCTGATGACAACCGCCGGTACATTATGAATGACAGCGTGATGATACGTACCAAAGACGGCGCCACCCTTTCTGCCGTAATTGTACGGAAAAGAGGGGCTACTACACCGCAGCCTACGGCACTGTTTTTCTTTATCTATTCCAACCTGGAGCGCTGCCTGTATGAGGCCAAATACGGCGCAGCTAATGGCTACGTAGGCATAGTAGCCGATACCCGCGGCAAACGCCTCAGCCCCGACCCGATCGAACCTTACGAGCACGAGAGCCACGATGTAGCCGCCATTATCGATTGGATAGCTGAACAGCCCTGGAGCAATGGCAAGGTGGGCATGTATGGCGGCAGCTACTCCGGCTATGCCCAGTGGGCGGCAACCAAGCGCATGCCCAAAGCGCTCAAAACCATTGTGCCTTATGTGGCGGCTATTCCCGGGCAGGGCCTGCCGATGGAGAACAACATTTTTTTGACCGCCAACTACCAATGGGCCTTTTATGTAACCAACAACAAATATGTGGACGACCCAATAAATAACGACAACGCCCGCTGGAACAGCCTCCGCAACAAATGGTACAAAAGTGGCGCAGCCTTTAATAAAATCGACAGTATTGACGGCACGCCCCACCCCTGGCTCCAGAAATGGCTGAAGCACCCCTCGTTTGATAAATACTGGCAGGATATGGTGCCTTACCAAACCGATTTCGCCAAAATAAATATACCGGTGCTTACTTTTGAGGGATATTATGACGACGGGCAGATTTCCGGGCTGCAGTATTTTACCGACCATTATAAATATAACCCCAAAGCCAATCATTACCTCATTATCGGTCCGTATGACCATTTTGGTACGCAGCATGGAGGGGATGCCGTGTTGCGCGACTACCCCGTTGACCCCGTGGCGCTTATCAATACCCGGGAGCTTACCTTTCAATGGCTGGACTACATACTGAAAGGCGGTCCCAAACCCGCGATACTGAAAGACAAGGTGAACTACGAGGTAATGGGCGCCAACGTGTGGAAACACGCTCCTTCCCTCGCCGCCATCAGCAATAAAACGCTGAAGTTGTACCTCACCAACGTTAAGGCCGACAGCAATTTTACCTTATCGGCGCAGAAACCGCTTAAGCCGGCGTCTGTTTACCAAAAAGTAGACCTGGCTAACCGCGACACCGCCAACAGCGACTATTACCCCTTCCCCATCATCAAAAAGCAGCTCGACCGCACCGATGCGCTGTTCTTTATCAGCAAGCCCTTTGATAAACCGGTGGAAATAAACGGCAAATTCAGCGGCGAGCTGAAGGCCATTATCAACAAAAAGGATATGGACGTGTGCCTCACCTTTTACGAGGTAAAACCCAACGGCGAATACTTTGAGCTCACCTACTATGTAGGCCGCGCCAGCTATGCCCGCGACATGACCAAACGCACCCTGCTGCACCCCGGCGCCGTGGAGACCATCCCCTTTACCCGCACCCGCATGACCAGCAAACAGCTCAGCAAGGGCAGCCGCCTGCTGGTGGTGCTCACCATCAACAAAAACCCTTTCGCGCAGATAAACTACGGCACCGGCAAAGATGTAAGCACCGAAACCATTAAAGACGCCGGCGAACCGCTAAACATTTGGTGGAGGAATGATAGTTATGTGAATGTACCATTGATGGAGTGAGTTGTTAAAAGCCCGGGATGCACCTGCAACCGGGCTTACTGTACCGTTCCGCGGAACGATGTGTACAGGTGGAACAGTTTTGATGTGCAACAACCCCACCGCGCCTGTGTCCCCACAGGCGCTTCCTGTAAGCCCACGCTAAGGTCTATTTCCCGTTGCAAATGTTTGGCGGCAGCAACTAATCTCTAATCACTAACCTCTGGTCTCTGACCCATACTGACAAAACAGTGTCAGCACTTTTATCAAAAATATAGCCGATATTAGTCGCACGCAAAATTAATGTAGGGGCGTATCGCATACGATAGCCGTTAACTTAAGCCAAATCATAGCTGCAAAGCGGGTCAAAGCCCCTCCTAAACGGCGAAGCCCTCATGAATAATTACGGCGATCGTGCAGCTAAAGTCTCCCCTGCCGGGGGAGATTTAGAGGGGGCTACGGACCCCAATGCCCTGCGGGTCAAAGCCCCTCCTAAACGGCGAAGCCCTCATGAATAATTACGGCGATCGTGCAGCTAAAGTCTCCCCAACCGGGGGAGATTTAGAGGGGGCTACGGACCCCAATGCCCTTAGGTTAACGGATATGGTATCGCATATGCCCCCGCCCGTTTTGCTGTCAAATTTGCCTGTCTAAATCCGGGCGTATGCCATACCATAGCCGTTAACCTAAGGAAAGTTCACCTTTACAACGGGTTAAACCCCACCTAAATCCTCCCCGGTTGGGAGGACTTTAAAAAAATGGGCACCGCCGCAGCTAAAGTCTCCCCTACCGGGGGAGATTTAGAGGGGGCTACGGACCCCAATGCCCTTAGGTTAACGGATATGGTATGCCATACGCCCCAACACAAATTTCCATCATGAAATCCAAAAATTCCCCCGAACCACCGTTCGTGCCCTTCGTGCGACCGCCTGAAATTGAAGCCATGCGAAATAAATTGCGTGCGCATCTGCCTGAATATGTGGACGAAGACATTATTAACAACCACGTTGAACCCTTTAACGAAACTGCTTCCGCAGGCTTTATGCCGCAAGTCATACGCATCGACGATGACGGCTTTCGCAAAATAGTAGCACCCGACGGCACCGAATACGATTACCTGGAGGATGATGACGAGGAGGAGGAAGATGAAGATACCCCGGAAATCAACGAGCCCGCCAACTATGAATACGACACCTCCGGCGCTTTCACCATCCGCTCCGGCGCCGAATGGTACGCCCAGGATGACGACGTACTGCCCGAAGCACAGCTGTTCGGCGACCTGTGGATGCAAAACGACCTCTGCATTATGTTTGCCGACACCAACGTTGGTAAATCCATCCTCGCCGTGCAAATTGCCGACAGCATCAGTCGCGGACTGCCCATTCCCGGCTTCGGGCTTACTGCCCAACCTGCGCCGGTGCTGTATTTCGATTTTGAGCTGAGCGACCACCAGTTCCGCGCCCGCTACAGCGGCGCCGAAAACGGCAAATACCCTTTTACCGATGGATTTTACCGCGCCACGCTGAACGACTACAGCCCCAAGCAACGCCGGTTCGCCAGTTTTGAAGCGTTTATCAGCAACGAAATTGAAAACGCCCTGCTGTGCTGCAAGGCAAAAACCCTCATTATCGATAACATCACCTGCCTGCGCTACGGCACCCACAACACCGCCGGGGCGCTCAGCCTGATGCAATACCTGCAGGGCATCAAGCGCACCTACCAAATATCTATACTGGTGCTGGCCCACACCCCCAAGCGCAACCCCACCAAACCGCTTAGCCGTAACGACCTGCAAGGCAGTAAAATGCTCATCAACCTGGCCGACAGCGCCTTTGCCATCGGCGAAAGCAGGCAGCAACCCGGCCTAAAATATCTGAAACAGATAAAGCAGCGCGGCGCCCCCGAAACCCACGGCGCCGACAACGTCTGCCTCGGCCGCATCGCCCGTACCGGCAGCTTTATACACTTTACCTTTGCCGGCCACAGCCACGAAAGCGACCACCTGGCCCCTCAAACAGAACAATACCGCCGCGACACTGAAAACCACATCGCCGACCTGCACCGCAAGCGCCAGTCCATCCGCCAAATCGCCGCCCAACTCGGCCTCGCCCCAACCACCGTTTTCCGCGCCCTCAAAAAGCTTGAACCCTGTGGAAAGGAAGAAGAACAATGTCCGGATATGCAGATGTGCGAATGTGTGGATGAGGGAAAATGTGCTAATGAAGAAATGCCAATGGCTGAATCTACAGATGAAAATCAATACCTGGCCATACAGCGCCAAGCCCCGCAAAGCTGTCACACTGAGGTACTCGAAGTGCGACCGAAGCCTGTGCCTCCGTATGAACCACAAACTTATGATGACCAAAACGCCCTTCCCCAAAGCTGTCACACTGAGGCACAAGCCCACCCTGAGGCCACCCGAAGGGAAGTGCGACCGCAGCCTGTGCCCCCGTATGAACCACAAACTTATGATGACCAAAACGCCCTTCCCCAAAGCTGTCACACTGAGGCACAAGCCCGCCCTGAGGCCACCCGAAGGGAAGTGCGACCGCAGCCTGTGCCCCCGTATGAACCCCAACCTCATGATTACCCCAAAGCCCCGCAAATCTGTCACACTGAGGCACTCGAAGTGCGACCGAAGCCTGTGCCTCCGTATGAAGCACAAACTTATGATGACCAAAATGCCCTTCCCCAAAGCTGTCACACTGAGGCACAAGCCCGCCCAGAGGCCACCCGAAGGGAAATGCGACCGAAGCCTGTGCCCCCGTATGAACCACAACCTCATGATAACCCAAAAGCCCCGCAGATCTGTCACACTGAGGCTCTCGAAGTGCGACCGAAGCCTGTAACCCCGTATGAAGCACAAACGCATGATGACCATAATGCAGCTTCAAAAATCTGTCACACTGAGGCTCTCGAAGTGCGACCGAAGCCTGTGCCTCCGTATGAACCACAAACTTTTGGCACCCCAAACGCTACCAGCCCTTCACCTACCCCCACCTCAATCATCGAAATAATCATCCCTCCCCAAAAACAGCGAAAGCCGCAAAACAATTCCGCACCCAAAATCCCGGGCTACAAGCCCGAAGGAGGCTTCCTAACCATTGATGATGAAATAGAAGGGCTAAGCTATCTCGAAAAATACGCGCCGGTACTGTTTACAGCAGAATACAAATCCCGCTTACAGTTGCTGAAAAAAATGAAAGAAGAAGTATTTGATGGTTAATTATAGGTTATTGGGGGTGTCATATTAATTGCGCAGAACCCACATTTCTTTTTTAGTTACTAATTACTAACATAATTAGCAAAAAACCTTGCCTTTTTTTTAATTTAGCTGCCATTCACGATATACAATGGCAACCCGGACGACAAGAAATTTCAGCGAAAATGACAAACGCGACCTTCTAAAGCAATTGCAGGAATGGCGTTACACCTGTGTACAAGTCTGCACCAAAGCCCCAATTGGCGGAGACGCCTACCGGATGGCCGATAAACTAATCACCGGGATTGATGAAGCCGCCAAAACCCTCACAGGCGACCGGAAATATTTTCATGTACAACCACATTCCACTGGAAGCAAAGCATAACGCCGCTTAGCGATTACACTTTAAGACATAGGTATCTTCCTATACAGCATAAGGGGTCTTACTGTATTCGCCAAACTATCGGAATAGTCGCATGTTGGTAATGCATGTTCTCTACCGGTACTGTGTGCGCGAGTAGCTTTTGCCCTTCTGGCCAGCCCGACATACTCGCGCATAAGGGTTTACAGTTGTCCTGGGTTAAAGTGTCTCGGCGGCACCTTCAAACAAAAAAAAGATTGCTTTAATTCAATCTTAATAATAGCTTTAAAAAATTTTAAACGAACCTTGTTAAACGAATCACATACCCGTAAAGAGATCATTGATAAACGCTTACTAGAAGCGGGTTGGGATGTTACAAACAAAATTCAGGTAATTGAAGAGTATAAACTCGTTGTTGAAAACAGTACTATTGCAGCGGAGCCTGAAGCAACTTATATAACCAAACAATTTAGTGATTATGTATTGCTTGGATCAGATGGTAAGCCCCTGGCTGTTGTTGAAGCAAAAAAAAGCTCTGTTGATTCAGCAATTGGAAGGGAACAAGCAAAACAGTATTGTTATAATATCCAAAAAAAACAAGGTGGCGATCTTCCTTTTTGCTTTTTCACGAATGGGCATGAAATTTTCTTTTGGGATTTGGAACACTATCCGCCGCGAAAGGTGCATGGTTTTCCTACAAGAGATGATTTTCAACGATATAAAAATCTAAGAAAATCTCGAAAGGCATTAGCTGGTGAATTCATAAACACGAAAATAGCAGGTAGAGATTATCAGCAAAGAGCCATCCGTTCTGTACTTGAAGCGGTTGAGAAAAGGAAGCGAAAGTTTCTATTAGTAATGGCGACCGGAACCGGTAAAACAAGAACTTGCATCGCATTGGTTGAAGCTTTAATGAGGGCCGGATGGGCAGAGAAAGTGTTGTTTTTAGTTGACCGTATTGCGTTAAGGGATCAAACTCTGGATGCTTTCAAAGAGCATTTACCCAACGAACCAAGATGGCCAAAACTTGGTGAAAAATCTATTGCAAAAAATAGACGTATTTATGTGTCCACCTATCCAACGATGTTAAATGTAATTCGGGATGAAAACAATTCTTTATCTCCTCATTTCTTTGATTTAGTTGTAGTAGATGAAAGCCATAGGAGCATTTACAACACTTATCAGGAAATATTGGATTATTTTAACACCATCACGCTTGGACTTACAGCAACACCGACCGATGTAATCGATCATAATACCTTTCAATTGTTTGAATGCGAAGAGGGTGTGCCGACCTATGCTTACTCCTACGAAGAGGCTGTCAATAATATTCCGCCGTACCTTATCAATTTTCAGGTAATGAAAATTAAAACTAAATTCCAGGACGAAGGGATTAATAAGAGAACAATATCGCTGGAAGACCAGAAGAAATTAATCATTGAAGGAAAGGAAATTGCGGAGATAAACTATGAAGGCACAGAGTTAGAGAAAACGGTGAGCAATCGCGGGACAAACGCTTTGATCGTAAAAACATTCATTGAGGATTGCATAAAGGATTCAAATGGAGTTTTACCAGGAAAAACTATATTCTTTTGTGTGGGAAAAAGACACGCAAGAGAAATAGAACACATTTTTGATAGCCTGTATCCTGAATATAAAGGCGAATTAGCTAAAGTTATAGTTTCGGACGACCCACGAGCATATGGAAAAGGCGGATTACTTGATCAATTTATTCATCAAGACATGCCGAGAGTTGCAATCAGTGTTGATATGCTTGACACTGGTATAGATGTTAGGGAGTTGGTAAACTTAGTTTTTGCCAAGCCAGTGTTTTCGTACACCAAATTTTGGCAGATGATTGGTCGCGGAACCCGATTGTTAGAATCTGAGAAATTAAAATCATGGTGTACAGAAAAGGATGTCTTTTTGATAATGGATTGTTGGGATAACTTCGAATATTTTAAACTTAATCCAAAAGGAAAACAATTGAAGTCGCAAATTCCATTGCCAGTGCGTTTGTTTGGCTTAAGGTTAGACAAGATTGAAAAAGCCATCGAACTTAACGAAAATGATATAGCCGATAGAGAAATCATAAAGCTAAGGCGACAGATTAAAGAATTGCCGGAGAATTCAATAGTAATCAAGGATGCTCTTAATGATCTGCAAAGAGTATTAAATGATGAATTCTGGAATATTTTAACACCGGATAAAATTGAATTTCTTAGAGAGATTATAAAACCGTTATTAAGAACTATATCCGACAAGGACTTCAAAGCAATGCGATTCGAAAAGGATATCGTTGAAGTCTCACTAGCACATTTAAACCAGGAAACTACACGTTTCGATACATTGAAAGAGAGTATTATTGAGATCATTTATGAATTACCAACATCGATTAATATTGTTGCAAAAGAATCTGAACTCATTAGGCAGTCTCAAACAAATAAATATTGGGCAACAATTACAGAAGATGGTTATGATAAGCTTATAGCAAATCTAGCACCATTGATGCGATTTATTGAAGTTGCGCCCAATCAACAAGGGCCGGCTAAATTCAATTTACAGGATTTAATAACCCAAAGGGAGTTTATTGAATTTGGGCCTCAGCATGAGTCGGTAAGTATAAGTAGATATAAAGAATTAGTTGAACAAAAAGTGAATGAATTGACTGAAAGCAATCTAATATTACGAAAGTTGAAAGAAGGTCAATGGATTTCTGATGATGAATCTCAACAATTAGCAAATGACTTATACGAAGAGCATCCAAATATCACGATCGACTTACTTAGGCGAGTTTATAATCATCGAAAAGCTCAATTAGTACAGTTCATAAAGCATATTCTTGGAATTGAAGTTTTGGAGTCGTTCCCGACGACAGTTTCGGGAACATTTGATAGCTTCATTTCAACACATAGTTATTTAAGTAGTAGGCAATTACAGTTTATAGACTTGTTAAAAAACTATATAATAGAACGAGGCGAGTTGCATAAACGCAATTTAATTGAATCACCATTTACATTATTACATCCTGATGGTATTAGAGGCATATTCAATCCAAAGGAGATTGATGAAATTTTAAGTTTAACGCAAAAGTTATTAGCAGCATAATGTTACAGAATAATCCAACATTAAAATCGAATATAGATAGTCTCTGGAATACCTTTTGGAGCGGTGGTATAAGTAATCCCCTTACCGCAATAGAACAGATTACTTATTTGCTATTTATGAAGCGTTTAGACGATATGGAGGCAAAAAGGGAAAGAGATGCTGAATTTACGGGCGACCCTTACACATCGAGATTTGAAGGTACCTATATACCTTATGTCGATGAATTTAGCGAAAGATCGCATTACAAAAATATTCGTAAGGATGTGGAAAATGACCAGGAGCTAATTGAGGAAATGTCTAAACTGAAAGAGCCACGACCCAATAATGAACTTCGCTGGTCATTTTTTAGAACAATGGCTCCTGCTGAAAAAATGTTGGAGCATGTCCGCTTCAATGTTTTCCCATTCATTAAATCGCTAAATGGCAGGACGTCTCCTTTTACAAAGCACATGGCTAATGCGGTTTTTATTATTGAAAAGCCGTTGTTGTTAGTTGAAGCTATTAAACAGATTGAACTCATTTTTCAAGAAATTGAAAAAGATGCGATTGAGGGCGGTCACGCATTTCAGGATATTCAAGGCGACGTATATGAAATGTTGTTAAGTGAAATTGCTACCGCTGGGAAAAACGGACAATTTCGAACACCAAGGCACATTATTAAATTAATGGCTGATTTAGTTGAACCTAAATTGGGGAATCGAATTGCAGATCCTGCTTGTGGTACAGGAGGATTTTTATTAGGGGCATATCAAAGTGTTCTTAGCGATTTAGTTCGGCAAAAAGATCCAACCAAATTGATAAAGGATGATGATGGCTTCGAAAGGGGAACTCTATCTGCTGTATTAACTGAAGACGTAAAAGGGATTTTGGAAGAAAGTTTTTTTGGGTATGATATTGACATTACCATGGTTCGTTTAGGCTTAATGAACTTAATGATGCATGGAATTGATAACCCTCATATTGATTATAAAGATACCCTTAGTAAAACTTATAATGAAGACGCACAGTACGATGTTGTGATGGCTAATCCGCCATTTACGGGTAGTATTGATAAGGGTGATATAAACGAAAGCCTAAAATTACCAACTACCAAAACTGAGCTTCTTTTCGTTGAGCGGATTTATACAATGCTTAAAATGGGTGGTGTGGCGGCAATAATCGTTCCACAAGGAGTTTTGTTTGGTGCAGATAAAGCTTTTGTTCAGCTAAGAAAAAAAATAGTTGAAGAGGCTGAATTAAATGCAATAATAACCATGCCAAGTGGGGTATTTAAACCATATGCTGGCGTTAGTACTTCTATTATCATTTTTACAAAAGGGGGAGTAACAGAGCGTACTTGGTTCTATGAGATGAAAAATGATGGATATGAGCTAAATGATAAACGCAGCGAAAAATATAAAGAAGGGATACGCGATTATGGTGATTTACATGACATTATTACCAAATATAAAAACAGAGATAATCAAACAGGATTAGATCGAGCTTCACAAAGCTTCTTTGTCGCAAAAGCAGAAATCATAGAAAATAATTATGATTTGAACCTCAGTAAGTATCAGACGCAAATATTTGATGAAGTTGAATATAAAGAGCCAAAGCAATTATTTTATGAACTAGAGCAATTGGAAATTTCAATCCAAGCAGAGTTAAACGCTTTAAAAAAAATGATTGCCTAATGAAAACGAAGGAGTATAAATTGACAGATGTCTGTGATTTTCAAGGCGGCACACAACCACCTAAGGAAGAATGGATAGATGAACATAGGAATGGGTATGTAAGGATGTTACAAATTCGAGATTTTACTCAAAATAAGATAGAACATATAGGATATGTAAAGGATACCAACAAACTTAATAAATGTAATTCAGATGATATTTTAATTGGTAGATATGGAGCGTCTGTAGGTAAAATTCTTACTGGACTTGCTGGTGCTTATAATGTTGCAATAATTAAAACTATACCCAATGAGAAACTTATATCCAAAAGATTTTTATATTATCTCCTAAACGGAACAGCTTTTCAAAACTTTATTTTAAGTATTGGTGCTCGAGCAGCTCAAGCTGGTTTTAATAAAAATGATTTATCATTTTTTAAATTTCACATTCCCACGTCACTAGATGATCAAGATCGACTCGCAAACATTTTAGAAAAGGCAAATAATTTAATTGAACAACGTAAAAAGAGTATAGCCCTTTTGGATGAGATTACAAAAATGCAATTTTTAAAAATATTTGGAGACCCGGTAAAAAATGAAAAACTATGGCATTTAGAACCGATGAATAAAGTGATTAAGGACATTATATCCGGAACAAGCTACGGCGGGGAGGAAAAGAAAATTTTGGCCTCCGATGAGCTTGGTGTCTTAAAAATTAGTGCTATATCAAAAGGCAATTTTGCATCCGACGAATTTAAAGCTGTTAAAAAAAGCTTTATCCACAAACCTGTAGTTGAGGTAAAAAAAGGGATGTTTCTACTTAGTAGAGCCAATACTAAAGAGTTAATTGCCGCTTGTTGTATTGTTCCAGAAGACCACTTATCATTATTTATTCCAGATAAATTATGGTGGCTTGTCATCGATTATAATGAGGTTAATCCAATTTATCTTAATTATCTTTTTAAAAATGAAAGTTATAGAAACTTGATTAGAAAAGAGGCGTCAGGTGGTCATGATTCTATGCTTAATATCTCAATGAAAAAATTCAGAGAATTAGAACTACCACAGCCTGATATAGCAATTCAAAATCAATTCGCTCAAATAGTAGAACAAATCGCTGAAATACGTGATCAATATGAACGTGGTCTACAAATGAGCGAAGAATTAAGTAAGAGCTTAAGTAAGAAAATCTTGTCGGGAAAGTTAGAAATAAATGTAAACGAATTTGTAGAGGAGGATTACAATAGCATTCCTGAAATTGAAATCAACGCCGTTGCAGCATTCAATAAAGAACTAAGACAATATCATGAGAGTTTACCATTTACTGGCGCACCAAATGAAATTGATAATAAAATTCGCCAAATGGAAACTGAATTAAAGATTAGGGGCGAGATCCCATTTTGGGACGAGTACGTTAAATATAGAATAGTAAAAGGTAGGTTTACTGAAGCCTTTACTTTCGATCAATTATGGCAAGAGATAATTAAATTTCCATTTGAAACTGTACCACAATACGATGATGTCGTTGATATGCTTTATGAATGGTTAGATGGTAAGGAACCATTCATAAAACAAAATTTTAACGAAAACACGAGACAAATAGAATTGACATTAAATGAAATTGCTACGGCTTAAACTGAATACACCTTTCAGAAGCTTGCAAAGCGGCTTTGAAATTTTCTTTTTGCGAGATTTTGACATAAACAATATAGGAGATTTTATGCCATATTGTTTAGTTGGGCGAAACGGCAGCGGTAAATCAAATATCTTAGAAGCTTTAGTAGCGATCTTCTACCATATCGAATGTATTTATCTTGATTATAAACCAGAAGGATTCGAAGGGGAGGGAGAATTTAATCGGGTACATACATCTGGATTTTTTCCCGAAATGTGCTTTCCCGATGCCTTTGAATTGGAATATAGAATTCCAATAAAATGGAAAATGGTTTCTAAAACTTGGGAAGAAATGAAAACCACTTCTTGGACCGATTTAAATGCACACATCAGAATTACTAAAAAAAAAGCTAAGGTTCCCATTATTGAATGTTTAAATAAGGAACTTTTTGAAGGAAATGGATTTTTTAAACTTGATGATAACACAAAAGAAGAGACATCTGAATTGAGTAGAATTGGCGTAAAAGAAATCCTTCCGGATTTTATTGTAGGATACTCTTCAGGCGAAAACGAAATATTAAGTCTACCATTTTTAAAAATGAGGTTTATTAATTTCGATGAATATGACGATAACCTTCGAAACGAAACAGGATATGCTCGGCCGGAAGGTAGACTAGTTTATGTTGATACAACCCATAGTCAAGCAGTCTTTTTGGCAAATTTTTTAATGCAAGACGAAAGTACTTTAAAGCCAATTTTTGAAACCATAGGCGTAAAATCAATAAGGAAATTTAGAATAATTATTAACCAAAATAAAAGAGTGCCAAAATACCGGCCAGTTGCGGGGCAAGAAGAAGATGGGAGTATTGGTGATCAGATGACTGATTTTTTTGAGTTAACCTCATTATTACAACAAAAGGGGCATAATTCAAAAGACTTAAAACCGATTGACAAGTTAATCATGTGTGCAACAAGCACGTTCTTTGACCAAGAAGACAAAGTGTTATATTTAGACTATTTTATTGATGAGGATTTTAGAGACGAAAAAGGTGAGATTCTCAGAAATGAGTCAGGAGACTTAATTGGTCTGAGCGAAACTAAAAAGGCATTTAGGGCCCATTTTGATAATAACCCATTAGAACTTTTCCGAGCATTTCAAGTTTTGCTTACATTAAATCATTATGGTGTTGATGATAAAACAAAAAAAGAATTATATAAATCGAACAGCCTATACGTAAATGAGACGATCCCTATTCTGGCATCAGAAAAGCGTATCATGCGATTTAAGGAATTTGAAATATTAAAAGGTAAAAACAATACTTCCCTCCTTAGCAAGTCTCTATCTGACGGAGAACATCAATATTTACATACCTTGGGCATTTGCTTATTATTTAGAAACTCAAATTCTCTTTTTTTATTAGATGAACCAGAAACTCACTTTAACCCAGACTGGCGAGCCAAGTTTATTTCAACGCTTCGAGAATGCTTGGAAAAGGATTTAAAAGGTCAAAATTACTTGAGAGAAATACTGATAACTTCTCATTCGCCCTTTATTATTTCCGATTGTCATGAGGAAAATGTCTTGGTTTTTAAAAAACAGGATAAGTCCAATAATGTGATTGCGGATCGTCCAGGATTTAACACTTTTGGAGCTTCGGTTAACGAAATTACGATTGAAATATTTGAAAGGTCTGATACAATTGGCGACTTAGCAAATGGAGAGATTCAAACCTATCTACAACGCTTTGAAAATGGCGAAGATTCAACCACTTTAATTAAAGAACTAAATCGAAATTTAGGGGACTCTGTAGAAAAAACCATATTAATCAACAAAATCAGAGGATTTATAAAAGATTAATATGCTTTTTAAATATAAATATGTAAATCACGAAATAGAAAAGTTTCAAATTTATTGTGATTTTCTTTTTTTGGAAGTATGGGTCAAAGCTAGAGGTCCCTTTGACGCTATAAAACTTGATAGATGCCCGGAGCTGAAAAACATTTATGAATTACTACATTTCGACGATGGAGAATGGGCACGATTTTTTAATGGCAGTATTGAAACCATCTATTCTAGATTTCTTAATCTTGGGAAATCACAGCGACGTGAATTAAAAAGATGGTATCTAATAAATAATAGAATATCCTCTTTATGTATCAATAATAGCATAGAGCCAATAAAATATTCTGATTTGCAAAACCAATACCCTACTTTACTTACTCCAATAAGAACTTTTTATGAAAGGCTTTACGGTACAACTTCTCCTTTTATTCTTGCAGCCTTTGGTAATTTAAAAACAATAAAGAGTTCTCACTATGAAGAATTTATAAATGTAAATTTCGATGGACACGAGGGCATTTGTCCCTTTTGCGGATTGAATAGTATAAAAGGTAATGATCATAGCAAACTTGAAGCCTATGATCATTTTTTGCCAAAAGGGGTTTACCCTTTTAATTCAATAAATTTCAAGAACTTGGCTCCAATGTGCCATGAATGTAATTCATCATATAAACTTGTACAAAACCCGGTAATGAATATAGACCCCCTATCAGGTTTAATGTCAAGAAGACGTGCATTTTATCCATATTCTATTGACCAATGGAATTTGCACATAGGTGTAACCTTACTAAATAACGACCTGAAGTCGCTGGCAAGCAGTGAGATTGAAATCACTGTTCAATCGTTAGGAAAGGATGAAGAGATAGCAAGTTGGATGGAGGTCTTTGGTATCGATGAAAGATATAAAGCTAAGTTACTTGGAAAGCATGCAGGAAAAAAGTGGTACAATACTCTCAAGGATGGAATTAACAATGCAAAAAAGATCTTGAAAAAAGACGATTTAACCAAGGACGAATGGTTTGCTTTATTAATAAATCAATGTGATGAGGATGTGTTTTCAGATTGCAACTTTCTTAAAAAGCCTTTTTATGAGGAGTGTGTGCGAATAAACATCAATTAAAGTTGAGGTCAAATATTTCATATTCCCCTCCTGGCGCTAGTATGTCGGGCAATGGCCTGCGCACAGTGGCTACTAGTGCCCCGTATGCTAAGTAACCACCATGCCCGTTTCCAGCACAACCCACCCTGCCTAAACCCGATAGCAGCGATACCGGCCCCGCGCCTAAGGCCTCGCGCAGTATGAGCGCATAGCGGGGCTGCCGGGAGTAGCAAAGCACTGCCCTAACGTTTTCTTATAAATTCACTTATCAATTTGTCATTACGGGGAATAGCCCGTCCCGAATTTATTGGTGGAAAGTAACCTCGTCGCCATACTTCGCCAACTATGCATCACGTTAACACAAAGCGACGAGGTTGCTTCGCTAGTTCCTTGCTACCTATGACAGATTTTTACCGAACCTGTGTTGGCCTGTCACCCTGAGCTGTCGAAGGGCGACGTGGGCAAAGGCCCTTGCCCGCACGCCCGGCATAATGCATAGGCCACTGCGCTCATGCTTCGGGTGCCTCAGCATGACACCCCATTTGTCACTACTCCTTCAAAGTCCGGCGTGACGCTAAAACCCGCCATCAAAAATTTGTAATAATCATTTATCAGAACTCCGGCTGAAAGCTAAACTTAATCCCATACTCCGAGGCGCCAGGGTGGGCGAGGTAATTAAAGCGGCGGATAACATCCACCCTTAAAAATTTAAAGATATTGCTTATCCCCGCCCCTGCTTCGATGTATGGGGTGCTGCCGAGGGCGTAGGTGCCGTGGGCGCCATTGGTGGCGGGCGGCAGGCGGTAAAGTCCGGTGCTTAGGGCTGGGTTATTTTCGTCGCGCAGCCCCCCGTACAGTATTTTGGCAGAGAGGAATTCGCGCCATTTAAGGTGCTGTACCAGCGGTATCTTGTTCAGGAAAAAGCCGTTGGGGCTGTAGGTAAAGTTAATGCCGGCGTAATGGTCGCTCACAAATTCCAGGTAGTTCATCTGGTTATAGGCGTCGCGGTCATACGCAAAGGATTGGTTGGCCGGGCTGATATTCAGCAGCGGGAAAGGCACCTTGCCCTGCACGTATCCACCCAAAAAGGTAACGTCGGCAAAGCCCAGCTGCGAAAAATAAAACCGCTTGTAAACATTAAAGCCAATATCGTTATAGGCGTACGAGCCGTTCAAAAAGCCTTTCAGGCTATGGTTAATCTGCAAATCAAAAATGGGGTATTTGTTGTGTATGCTGTGGCGCTCTTCGGTGCCCTGCAAAATCTGTTCGTGCGGGGCGTAGCGCAGGTGCAGGCCCAGCTCGCTGGTAGTAAGGTTATGCACCAGGGTGCCGGCGCCATCGTTCATTTGGTAAACCAGCTGCGCCGCCGGCGACTGGTTCCAGCTTTTAAAGCCTACGTTATACGAAAAATGGTTCTCAAAGTCTTTTACATACTGCAGCTGGAAAATGCCGCTGTACAGCCAGTAATTGGTACTGCCCGTTTGGAAAGACGAGAACGCCGCCTGCTTGTTGGTGATGGAAAAGGTATGCCCCGGCACATCCACATCATACAACCAGCTCACCCTGAAATAATCGTTAGGAAAACGCCAGGGCGCAGTTTTATTGAGCGAGATATAGCCGATGGCATCCACTTTGGCCGTCTTATCTTTTGTGCCGATAGCTCCATATCCCTGGAAATAGAATGTACTGTCGAACTTCGGCGTAGTGCGTGCGCCGCCCTCAAAGCGCAGGCCCTCCTGGCTGTTAAACGAGAAGAACTGCCCTATCGGCCCAATCTGCACCGGCCCCACCGCGGCATACCCGCCCGTAAGGGTGGACGCCCACCACATGGTGCGCTTGTAGGACGGCATCTGTTCCAGCTTGCGCATATTGCCGTAAACCCGTGCCTGCTGCGCGCCCAGCGTGTCGGTGCGGTGGGCGGCCCAGTAAGCGGTATCGGCATTCTTGGCATGGGGCGCAACCTGCAAAGCTTTGCCGTTGTAAAAAGCCTCCGCCTGCGGACTGTCCAGCTTATAATTACTGAACGACACCGTGCGCTGCCCCAGCACGCCCCAGCCCTTAGTTTTCGAAAGGCCGAAATCTGCCCGCACATCGCTCTTTGTTAAATAATATCTGCCGTTGGGCTGCTGCGCAAAGTCGAGCCGCATTTTAAGCGTCCGCAAAAAGCTGACGTTGATTTCTTTATTCACATTCATCTCGCAGGCGGTAACGGCATAGTGTCCGTCCAGCGTTACCACCAGCTTACCCTCAAACAGCAGGTCGCCCTTGGTGCGCGGGGTAAAGGCCACCTCAATTTGCTTGCCCGCCGGCGTGCTGATGGTATCGGTAATAAAATACTTATAGTAATTGTAAGCGTGGTCGGATATGGGGCTTAAAAATTGGTTGGCGATAATGAAGATGTTATTCTGGTACAGGTCGATATTATTGCCATACAGCTGGTTTACATACACATGCAGCCCGGCGGTATCGATGAATTTGATGATATTGGTTTCTTTCTCGGCATTCAGCACCTGTATGGTTTTTTCGGGCTGTTTGCGGTAATATATGTCCGACAGCTTTTCGCCCAGCAGCACCGGCAGCTGGGTTTGTTTCCTGCCGTCAGCATCCACGGTAGTGTCCAGCATAAACTTATACTTGCTGAAAAACTTGCCGTTCACAAACTTCTGCGACAGGTTAAAAAACGACAGGTTGAGCCGCTCGTACTGCTTGTATTGCAGGTAGGCGGCGCTTTCCATGCGGTTTTCGGCTTTATGGTTGATGATCTGCTGGATGAGCGACACAGCAGGGTTATCCTTATTGCGGTATTTTTGCTTTTTGGCTGATGTAATGACAACGCCTTTCAGCTGTGTCTGGCTGCCGCGCATGGTTATACGCAGGTCGTTCTCCTGCCCCGGCTTTATCGTTTTCACCACGGTTTGATAACCCATGTGCGAAAAGGTAACCTTAGCAAAATTCCCGGCCCTGCTCAAGCTGAATTTCCCCAGCGAATCGGTACCTACAGAATTATTGCTGCCGACAAAGCTGATGCTGACATAGGCCAAAGGTTTGCCCGCAGCATCTACAACCTGCCCGGTAACGGTGGTCATTTTCTGTGTGGTATCTGCAGCTTTTTTAGTAGTATCGGTTGATTTTTTGAGGGTATCGGTTTGCTGTGCAGCAGCGGTCAGGCTAAGCAACAGCAGCCCGAAGCAGCTCAATAATTTTAGCGGACGGTTAAAAATCCGAAACCCATTAACTATGCCTGTGTGATAAAAACCCGGCGCGGTAGCCCAAATCCAACGAAAAACTAACAAAATACGAATACAATAAATTGATAAACCGGAAATTAACAAACGTATGTACACAGCAATAAAGTATTATGGCTCACATTTTTAAGAGGGATACCACTTAATAAACCTGAATAAGGGAGAATATGTTTTAACAAGTAGTTGAGCAATAACCGGGGCACACTAAATATACTACTTATTTAGTAGAATTTAAATAAGATTTTCTTTCAACGTACGCGATACCGCTTCGGTTGCGGAGTGAACATGCAGCTTATCATATATCTTTTTGATATGAAAGCGCACGGTATCAATGCTGATCTTTATTTCGGAGGCAATCATTTTATAGCTGTAGCCGTTTACCAGCAGTTGCAGTATGGCCGTTTCTTTTTCGGTGAGATTGCATTTTTCCTGCTCGTGGGTTTTGGCTTGCGGCAGCATGGTTAGCACCTTTTTAGCTACGGAACCGGTCATGGGTGCCCCGCCTGTCAGTACGTTCCTTATCCCTGCGGGCACTTCTTCAGTAGCGTACATTTTCAATATATAGCCCGATGCGCCGGCACAGATGGCCTTAAAGATATTCTCGTTGTCGTCAAATATAGTCAGCATAATTACCGGCAGATCTTTGTATACGCTGCGTATCAGCTTTACCGCCTCTACACCGTTCACTGCGGGCATATCAATATCCATCAATACCACATCGGGGTGATGGGTTTTCAGGTCGCGGATAACAGATTGCGCATCGGGAATAGCTGCAACCACATCCATGTCTGGCTCGTCGCTCAACAGGGCGTCCATGCTCATGCGCAGCGCGGCATTGTCATCATAAATCAATATCCTGGTTGCCATACCCAAAGTAAGTATATTTAACACTATTATACAGCTACATCATCATGTAGGGAGAACTTTTCTTCACAGGCCTGCGACCTGCGTTAACATTGATTTCACGTAGCCGGAATTTTCATCACTACCGCTGTGCCCCTGTTCTCGCCGGATATAATTTCCAGGTTTCCGTTCATAGCCATAGCCCTGGTCTGCATGTTTTTTAACCCGTTGGAGGATGTTTCGGTACGCTCAAAGCCTTTGCCGTTGTCGGTTATCTCCATAATAATATTGTTCATGGCTTTCTGAAGCTTAACCTTAACCGCACAGGCGCCCGAATACTTAGCCGCATTATTTATCGCTTCTTTAAAAATCAGGAACACGTCCCTGCGTTGCTGCATATCCAGGTTCTTTTCCAGGACATCATTATCTACCGAAAACGACACCTCAATATCTTTCGATTCCAGCGCATAGGCAGCATATTCGCGCATACGCACCAGCATATTTTCCATTTTGTCGTTATCAGGCTTTATGGCCCAAATTATATCGCTCATCCCCTGCTGCATCTGCGCCGACTGCTCCGTTATTTTTGAAAGCATAGCCGTGGCCTTTGTTACATCCCGATTGATGTTGTTTCTCGATACCTCCGACAAGATTTTTATACTCGTCAGCGTTGAACCGATTTCGTCGTGCAGATCGCGGGCAATATCATTTCTTACCGCCAGCATCTGCTGCTGTTGTTCTATTTTCTTTTTAAGCTGATAACGGTTGAAAATAAATCCCGCAAAAAGCAGCATAGCGATAACGCCACCGATAATGATGTTTCTCAATTGCTTTTGAGCCAGCAGCTCTGTTTCTTTTAATTGCTGCGCCTGTCGTGATAATTTAAGCTGCTGCGCGTTATTTTGCGATATCAGCAATTGTTTTTCCAGCTTTTCTTCCTGTTGTTTCAGCCGTGAATCCTGCAATTCCTTTTGCTGCGATAACAGCTTGATTTCGTTTTCCTTTTGTTTGGCTTCCAGGAGGTTTCCCGCTATGGTGGCCTTTTGTTTTTCAATCTCCAGCTGTTTTATTTTCTGCCCGGTATTCAGGCGGACTATTTCATTGTCTTTCTTTTTTGTTTCATACCGGGTGCTGATTTCCGCAATAGCCGATTGCGTGTTCTCGGAAATGATGCTGTCTTTATAAAGGATATATTTTTTATAAGATACCAGGGCAGCCGCGTAATTTTTATTGGCTGTATAATAATTATACAGGTTTACGTAGTAATCGCGCAAGCTGAATTTATCGTGCGAAAGGCGAAGAATGTTAAGCGCCTTTTCAAAATAGCCTAATGTAACGGCAGTATCTGTTTTCAAATCCTGGCTGATAACGCCTGCACTTACATAGCGCCGGGCCAGCATCGCCGGGTCGCCTTTGTTCTTTTCAAGCAGGGCTATTGCTTTTTGCTCGTATTCATAGGCATCGGCATAACGTTTTGTGGTGGTATAAAGATAAGATGCCGTAACATACGAGTGGATAATACGGTCCTGGTCATTGGTTTGCAGGGCGTATTTTTCACATAATTTCAGGTATTTTTCGGCCTCAGCATTATCTATACCGATGTAAAACTGGCTCATATTGCAGCAGCTTAGCGAGAGTTTTGCCTTATCGCCATCCTTCTCGCGGTAAGCCAGCGCCTTTTTGGCATAGTCAATCGCTTTTGTTTTTTGGTTAACGCTGTAATAAAGCGTCGACAGGTTGCTTAACGCGATGCCTATCTGCCCATACTTATCAGGGAAATACTTTTCGTAAATAGTAACCGATTTAATGAGGTTATCCGCCTGTTTGCTTAGCTCGCCCTTACGGCCATAAGTGTAGCCAAGATCGTTATATGCTAAAGCTGTATAAGTTGTGGGATGCCAGGTGAGGTATTGTAAACTCTCCCTAAACAGCGGAATAGCGCCATCGAAATCATTACTGTACATCTTCACCTGCGCCATTTGCATTTTTGAAACAGCGGTAACCAACGAGTCTTTCATTTGTACGCCAAGCTTATTTACAGCCTCGGCGTACAATTGCGCCTTCTGCAATTCGTCTTTATCGATATAAATATCAGTTAGTTCGATGAGCGAGTATGCCTGCCCCTTTTTGAAGTTTTTTTGTTTGGCAAGATTTTGCGCCTTAGTGCAGTAAAAAATAGCAGATTCGTAATTATTTTGATTAAAAAACGATTCAGCCGTACTAATCAACGAAAATACAGCCGCCGAATCCGCTTTCGCAGATTGCGCCAGGTTTGCTGCCGGCGACAGGATTGCAGCAATTATTAAAATAATGTGCCAGGCCTTTTTCATAGGTAGAAATTAACCTTTGGTAAATTACGATTTTTCTAACGAAAAAACAGGAATCGCACTGTTTTAACCCATTTTCGCGTTCGGACTATGTTTGAAATATTTTGCTATACTGAAGAAAATTCCCGAATTTACTCTGGCAAACCAAACCAATTATAAACCTTTACAAAGTGGAAAATCAAACCAACCAGCCCTCGCCTGCCGGCATAATGCAAATCGGCACAGGTTTTTGGGCGTCTAAAATTTTGCTTACCGCGGTAAATTTTCAATTATTTACCCACCTGGCGAAGCATGGCGGCATGACAGGAAAGGAAATCAAAACCTTGCTTAGCTTCGATTGTCTCGACAGGCACGTATTTGATTTCTTAGACACACTTACCCATTTTGGTTTTTTAAAACGTGATGGGCTTTTGGAGACTGCGCATTATTCAAACAGCCAGGATACTGACCTGTTCCTTGATAAGGCTAAGCCATCTTACATCGGTGGCTTACTGGAAATGCTGAACGACCGGTTGTATGGTTTCTGGGGCAACCTGGAAGAGGCACTTCAAAGCGGTAAATGTCAGAATGAGGTTAAAGGCGGTGGCGTGCCGTTTTTTGAAACCATTTATAAAGACCCGGAAAAGCTAAAAGGGTTTGTAAACGCCATGACCGGCATACAGGTGGGCAACTTTGCAGCACTTGCACAGTCGTTTGATTTTTCAAAATACCATACATTTTTAGACGTGGGCGGCTCGGCAGGGATTTTATCCATAATGGTTGCCAAACATCAGCCGCATATAACCTGCACCACGCTCGACTTACCACCGATAAAACCGGTAGCCGAAGAAACTATCCAAAAATTTGGCGTAGCCGACAGGGTAACAGCTGCCAGCGGAGATTTCTTTAGCGAGGGTTTTCCCAAAGCCGACGTTATAGCCATGGGCAATATACTGCACGACTGGAACGAAGACGTTAAATTGATGCTGATGCGCAAGGCATACGAGGCCCTGCCCGAAGGCGGCGCCTTTATCGCCATTGAAGGTGTTATCGATAATGAACGCCGGGAAAACGTTTTTGGGATGATGATGAGCCTGAATATGCTTATTGAAAATACCGACGGCTTTGATTACAGCTTTGCTGATTTTGAGGGCTGGGCTAAGCAAACCGGCTTTAAAAGCACGGCTTCAATATCATTAACAGGGCCTACAAGCGCGGTTATAGCCTATAAATAATTAGGCGAAGCGTAACCGGGAATGCTTTACCTGTCATATTTTATCTCCAGGTTCGCAAAGTCATTTGTTAACCCATCAGAGTAAAGGCCAAATAAGCCGTCCTGCCTGTTGCTGAGCATGGTAACTGTTAATGATGGGGTGGCCGAATGATTAACGTAAACCGATAGCTGCATGCCTTTTATTACGAGAGTGGCATGAAACCAGTCGTCCATTTCGGGCACTGGTGTAACCTTGTTTTCGTATACCCCTGGATGTTCTTTACGCAAGCGGGCATAATCGTTATCAGGGATATGCATATAGGCTACCGACCATTTGTGTCTGCTGGTATCCGCGTGCTTAAAATTAAAAGGCCGGAAATAAAGAATATCACAGGTAGTGGTGTCAGTTCCGCGGAATGCTATACCCAAAAAGCTTTGCAGGAAAACGTTCTTTCCGCGCAGGTCAATATCAATGGCGCCGTTTTTAAACTCAATCCCTTTAATCCAGTTGATGCCTTTGGTGGTGATGGCGCCCTTTTTAGTGCCGTCCAATATCTTAGTATCGTGACTAGCGACAGTAATTATTTGGTCGTTCTTCAAAAGGCGCTGCAGGTTATACTTTTTTACCTGCGCATTTGTTGTCAAAATACTTGCGGTCATAGCCACCGTTAGCAGGCTGGATTTTATCAGGGTTGGAGTTTTCATCTATTATGCTTTTACTCAAAGCTAGCCGTTTGCCTTTTTATTTCTTTGTTCAATCACATTCAAGTTTAATTCATTTGCTGTTCACAATGCCGCTCATTAACTTTATAGCCATGAACACCGGCGACTTTCTAAAAATCAAAGACTTAAGTCCGCAGCTATTGGTTACAGATTTTCATAATTCCATCACATACTATCAATTGCTTGGGTTCGGGATAAGCTACCTATACCAGGATTTTTACGCTTCCATCACAAAGGATGGCTATTCAATTAATCTCAAGCTGGGTAAACCGGTAAAGGAAGAGCGGGTTAACAGGCGAAAAAACGAAGATTTGGACATCGTATTTGCTGTTGAAAATATAGAGAAGCTATACGACGTAATCATGGAAATTCCGGTGAATATCATCCAGCCCCTCCGCGAGATGCCTTATGGACGCGAATTTTACCTTTCAGACCCCGACGGCTATCTATTGGGGTTTATCGAATCAAATTAAAAAAACTACTATGCAATCTAATATATCTTTAACAAGTGTCATACTTTTTGTGCGGGATGTTGAACGACTAATGGACTTTTATACCGGCCATTTCAGGCTTGATCTGATTGAGCATGACCCGCAAATGTGGGCGTTGCTTAAAGCCGGAAGCGCGACTATTGGCCTGCACCGCATGGGCGAAGAATATCTTATTCAAACCGACGACTTCTTCAAAGCAAACAATAACGTAAAACTTGTATTCGAAATCCTTGAGGATATCCATCAAATGAGGGCGCGTTTGCTTGAGCAGCGTATTACTATGCGCGAGATTAAAACCTTTCCAGGCTACGATTATTGGCTATGTGACGGTGAAGATCCGGAAGGAAATGTTTTTCAATTGAAACAGGCAAAATAACGATAGGGAATTTCAAACCCAGGTTACGCTTCCATTAATCAATTGGCCGACGGCATAGTGAACCGGATACAAGTGCCTTTGCCGGGTTCGCTGTCTACCTGTATTTTGCCGCCATGCTGAAGGACAAAATCCTTTACCAGCATCAGGCCCAAACCGGTACCCTTTTCCTGGTTGGTGCCCATTAAAGAAGCAGAGGTAACAGGTCCAAACAAGGCGTTCCTGGTTTCCTCAGACATCCCTATCCCCGAATCTTTTATACAAATTTCAACCAGCTCATCTACAGGATAGGCGGAAACTGTAACTGTCCCCCCTCCCGATGGCGTGAATTTAATCGCGTTAGTCACAAGGTTTTGCAGGATAGACCGAAGCATTAACGCATCCGCCCTGACATAAATTTCTTCATCCGTATTGTTTTCAAGTATAACTTCCTTTTGCGCTGCATTTGCTCTTAACAATTCCAGCGACTCATTTACGCCCTGTCTTAAATGGAGTTTCTCGGGACGAAAGGTTGTTTTTTCACGCTGATTTTTAGCCCAATCAACCAATTCATTCAGCTGACTTAAAATCCTTCGCGATGTTTTGCTGATAATGCCAGAGAATAACCTGATTTGATTGGGCTGAAGCCTATCGGCGTCCCGTGTAAGCGTATCAGCCGAGGCCAGCAGCGATGTCAGCGGGTTGCGCAGATCATGCGAGATTACCGAAAGAAATTTATCCTTCGAAAGGTTTAAAGCCTGCAACTCGTGGTTCAGGTTTTCCAGCTCCAGCGTACGCTCAAGCACTCTTTGTTCCAATTCCTGGTTAAGCTGTACCAGTTCACTGTTAACCTGCTGCAGTTTTTCTTCCTGCCGGCGTAACTGCTCATTTTTTCGGTACAGTTCGGCAAACACGGCGATTTTAGAGCGGAGAATCTCGGGATTAAAGGGTTTGCGAACAAAATCTACAGCGCCCGCCTTATAGCCTTTAAAAACTGCTGCCTCCTCATAATCATGTGCGGTAATGAAAATAATCGGGATGCTTTTTAGCTTATCACGCTGATATATAAGCTCTGCCGTTTCGTAGCCGTCCATAATCGGCATCATCACGTCGAGCAGGATTAGCGTAAAATCTTCCTCCCTTAATAATATCCGTAAGGCTTCCTTACCCGACGTGGCCCGGTAGAAAATATATTTTTCGGTATCAAGCGATGCTTCAATTGAAAGAAGATTGTTTTCGTTATCGTCTACTAATAATATTTTTACGGGCATTTTATAGTCATTTAATCAGCCATACACGCATTAGCGACAACAGCTGTTCCGTTTTAACGGGTTTAGTAACATAATCTGACGCGCCGGAGGCTATACATTTCTGCCTGTCGCCCATCATTGCCTTGGCAGTTACGGCTATTATCGGCAAATTCTTATGCCTGGGCTCCTTGCGGATAATTTGTATAGTTTCATATCCGTCCATCTCCGGCATCATGATATCCATCAGCACAATATCGATATTTTTATCTTTGTTCAATATTTCCAGCGCTTCACGGCCGCTTTCCGCAGTAATAACATCAATCTTTGAACGCTCGAATACCGCTGTTAAAGCAAACAGGTTGCGCACGTCGTCATCCACTACTAAAACCTTCTTGTTGTCGAGTACATCGCCTTGGGGTCTTATGTCGTCAATCATTTTCAGCTTATGCTCGCTTACATATTTTTTATCCACGTGCAGCAATACCAATATTTCCTCCAAAAGCGTGAGGTGTGATAACGGCGTTTTACTGATAATCTTATGGTTCAGGCGCTTTAACTGTATCAGCTCGTCCTGGGTAAAGTCTCGGGCTGAGTGCAGGATAATTGTTGTTTGCGGCAGTTTTACCAGGTTGATTTCGTTCAACAGCTCAAGCCCGTTAGCATCCGGGAGCGCATAATCCAATATCACACAATCAAATAACTCTTTCTTTAATATCGACAAGCCTTTTTTGGCTGTTGTGGCACTAAATACTTCAATCCGGTCATTTGATATTAATTCGGTTAAGCGTTGCAGCTCACCTACGTTATCCTCAATAATTAAAACATTCTTTTTGGTGTTAACCCGGAAGTTCACAACACCGGTTATCAACTCATCAAGCGTAGTGTTTGATAGCGGCTTCAGGTTGAATGACCGCGCGCCGAGCTTAAGGGCCATTACCTTATTTTCCTCGCCTGATATGATGTGAACAGGAATGTGGCGTAAATTGATATCTGTTTTAAGCAATTTCAGCAACTTCCAGCCGTTTGATTCCGGCATATTCACATCCAGCGTAATGGCAATCGGGTTGTGTTTAATAATATTGTCGAATATTTCAAGATAGGTTACGGCTACCACAACTTTTAAGTTAAAATCATGAGCCTTGTCTATCAATATTTTAGTAAACCGTAAATCGTCTTCAACAACCAGTAGCACTTTGTCTTCTGCCGTTATATTGTGGCGATCGTCGTCAATAACCAATTCTGCGGTATCGATGGTGCTGGTACGCAAATGCGGCATAGGATAAATTTCTTTAACCTTAGCCGGTGTTGCCTTTTCCTGTTTGTATTTTAACGGCAGATAAAGGGTGAACACGCTTCCTTTTCCCAATTCACTTCGTACGGTTATTGTTCCGCCTAACAATTCAGCAAAGCCCTTGCTGATTGAAAGGCCCAAGCCTGTACCTCCGTATTTGCGGCTGGTAGATCCTTCCGCCTGCTGGAAAGCTTCGAATATAATACCCTGCGTATTTGGCGAAATGCCGATACCCGAATCCTCAATCGAAAATGCAATCACCGAATCGTTATGACTTAACGGGTTCTCCTGCCCTATCCCGGGCTTAAAGATACTTAGCCTCACACCACCCTTTTCGGTAAATTTAAAGGCATTTGAAAGCAGGTTTTTCAAAATCTGATTTAAACGCTGCATGTCGGTTTCCATCATGTCAGGCAGGCCACTTTGCACCTCGATATCAAATTTCAGGGTCTTAGCTTCTGATATCGGCTTAAAGGTGGATTCTGCAAACGCGGTAATTTCTTTAAAACCTACCGGCATTACATCGGCAGCAATAACCCCCGATTCAATTTTTGAAAGGTCGAGGATATCATTAATCAGCTGGATCAGGTCGTTGCCGCATGAATGTATGGTTTTGGCAAACATACGCTGCTTTTCTGTGAGGTTTCCTTCCGGATTCTCGAAAAGCTGTTGTGCCAATATTAGCAAGCTGTTTAATGGAGTTCTCAACTCGTGCGACATGTTGGCAAGGAATTCCGACTTATACTTCGACGTTAATGTTAGCTGTTCGGCCTTTTCTTCCAATGAGCGGCCTTTATCATGCAGTTCATCGTTTGCGCGGCGTAATTCCTCCTGCTGCGATGAGAGCTCGCCTGCCAGCGATTGAGATTGTTTAAGCAGTTCCTCAGTACGTGTATTGGTCTCGATGTTGTTTAGTACGATGCCAATACTTTCGGTTAATTGATCCAAAAAGTCGATGTGGGTATCGCTAAAGTTTTCGAATGATGCCAGCTCGATAACGGCCTTTACGTTGTTTTCGAAAAGCACCGGTAATATCACCAAATCTATCGGCGCCGCACTGCCTATGCCCGAGCCGATCTGCAGGTATTCATTCGGCACGTTAGCAAGTCGTATACGCTCTTTGTCGGTGGCGCACTGCCCAACCAACCCTTCGCTCAATGAATACTCCTGGTCAATCAGTTTCCTGCTTTTTTGCGCATAGCCGGCGAACAGTTTCAACGTAGGCTCTTCAGAACCATCGCCTTGCTTTAAGATGTAGAACGCACCGTACCTGGCATTTACTAATTCGGCCAACTCAGATAATACCTTATTTGCAACAGCATTTATATCGCGCTGACCCTGCAGCATCTGGGCGAACTTAGCTAAGTTAGATTTTAGCCAATCCTGCTCGTGGTTCCTGAGTGTTGTACCTTTCAGGTTAGCAATCATTTGGTTAATGGTATCCTTTAATGCTTCCAGCTCGCCCTTCGCATCCACGCGGATAGTACGGGTAAGGTCGCCTTTGGTTACCGCAGATGCCACCTCCGATATCGAACGTACTTGTACGGTCAGGTTTTGCGCCAGCTGGTTCACGTTCTCCGTCAAGTCCTTCCATGTTCCGGATGCGCCCGGTACGCTGGCCTGGCCCCCCAAACGTCCCTGCACGCCTACTTCACGCGCTACGGTGGTTACCTCATCAGCGAACACGGCCAGCGTATCAATCATTTCGTTAATAGTATCGGTCAATTGCGCCACCTCGCCCAGTGCGTTGATAGAGAGACGCTGTTTAAGGTTGCCTTTCGCAATACCCGTAGCCACTTTTGCTATACCGCGTATTTGCCCGGTTAGGTTACTCGCCATCTGGTTTACAGAGTCTGTTAAGTCTTTCCACGTACCCGCAACACCTTTTACGTGCGCCTGCCCGCCTAACTTACCTTCGGTACCTACCTCACGTGCTACACGCGTTACTTCAGATGCGAACGAATTGAGCTGATCCACCATCGTATTGATAGTATTCTTCAGGTCCATAATCTCGCCCTTTACGTCTATAATTACCGTTTTGGATAAGTCGCCGCTGGCTACCGCTTTGGTCACCTCGGCAATGTTACGCACCTGCGAGGTTAAGTTACTCGACATTTGGTTTACCGAGTCGGTTAAGTCCTTCCAGGTACCCGCAACGCCCGGCACAAACGCCTGTCCGCCTAAGTTACCGTCCGTGCCCACCTCTCGAGCTACACGCGTTACTTCGGATGCAAAACCACGCAGCTGATCTACCATGGTATTAATAGTTTCCTTCAGCTGTAATATCTCGCCGCGAACATCTACGGTAATTTTTTTAGATAAGTCGCCGTTTGCTATCGCGATAGATACGTCCGCTATATTACGCAGTTGGGCCGTTAAGTTACCGGCCATTTTATTTACAGAGTCTGTTAAGTCTTTCCAGGTACCATCCACACCCGGCACGTTAGCCTGGCCGCCAAGCTGCCCTTCGGAACCCACCTCACGCGCTACACGCGTTACTTCGGAAGCGAAACCACGCAATTGGTCAACCATGGTATTAATGGTATCTTTCAGCTCCAGCAGCTCGCCCTTGGCATTTACCGTTATCTTGCGCGATAAGTCGCCTTTCGCTACCGCCGTGGTCACTTCGGCAATGTTACGCACCTGCGAGGTAAGGTTATCGGCCATCTTATTTACAGAATCAGTTAAGTCCTTCCAGGTACCACCTACTCCGGGCACGTTGGCCTGGCCGCCAAGCTGACCTTCCGAACCTACTTCTCTAGCCACACGTGTTACTTCTGAACCGAATGAATTGAGCTGATCCACCATCGTATTAATGGTTATCTTCAGTTCCAGCATTTCACCCTGCACGTCAACCGTAATTTTTTTGGATAAATCGCCCTTTGCCACCGCGGTGGTTACTTCGGCTATATTACGTACCTGGCCTGTTAAGTTGCCGGCCATCTGGTTTACCGAGTCAGTTAAGTCTTTCCAGGTACCGCCTACGCCAGGTACGTTAGCCTGGCCGCCCAACTGCCCTTCGGATCCCACCTCACGCGCCACACGCGTTACTTCCGAAGAAAACGAGTTCAGCTGGTCCACCATCGTGTTAATCGTATTCTTCAGCTCAAGCAACTCGCCCTTGGCATCCACTGTAATCTTTCTCGAGAGGTCGCCTTTAGCCACCGCGGTAGTTACACCGGCGATATTACGTACCTGGTCGGTAAGGTTGCTGCCCATCTGGTTAACCGAGTCAGTCAGGTCCTTCCAAACACCACCAACCCCTTTCACACGGGCCTGACCGCCCAGCTTACCTTCAGTACCTACTTCAAGCGCCACACGTGTAACTTCGGATGCGAAAGAGTTCAACTGATCCACCATTGTGTTAATGGTCTTTTTCAATTCCAGCATCTCCCCTTTCACGTCCACTGTAATTTTTTTTGATAAGTCGCCGTTTGCCACCGCAGTAGTTACGCCTGCTATATTACGCACCTGCGAGGTTAAGTTACCGGCCATACGGTTTACCGAGTCAGTTAAGTCCTTCCAGGTTCCCGCTACTCCCGGCACTTTGGCCTGTCCGCCTAACTTACCTTCCGTACCCACCTCGAGCGCCACGCGGGTCACTTCCGAAGAAAATGAGTTAAGCTGATCCACCATCGTATTAATGGTGTTCTTAAGCTCCAATATTTCGCCTTTTGCTTCTACTGTAATCTTACGGGATAAGTCGCCTTTTGCAACCGCAGTTGTTACCGCGGCTACGTTACGCACCTGGGCCGTAAGGTTACCGGCCATTTGGTTTACCGAGTCCGTTAATTCGGCCCATACACCGGCTACGCCTTTAATCTTGGCCTGTTCGCCCAGCTTACCTTCCGAACCCACCTGCCTCGCTACACGTGTTACCTCCATCGAGAACAGCCGCAATTTGGAAAGCATTTGGTTTGATTCTTTGGCGATACGCAAAAACTCACCTTTCAGCGGGTGGCCTTTTATCTCCAGTGGAATATGTTTGGAAAGGTCGCCATTAGCCACCGAGTTGATCATACCGGCAATCTCCAGCGTAGGCGAAGTAAGATCTTCTATCAGGTTATTTAATGAGTTAACGCCGCTTGCCCATTGTCCTTTCGCTTCGGGGAGTTCAATCCTTTTGGATAAATTTCCGCGTTTACCAATAGTAGCCTCGGCTGTCGATATCTCAGCCACGAAGCGTTCGTTCAGATCAATAATGTCGTTCAATACTTCACAAATGCGGCCGTTAATTCCAGCCTGTGTTACCGGCATACGGACGTTCAGCTTCCCGCTTTTTACCAGGGAAAGAACTTTCAGCAGTTCTTTTACATCCAGCGAGTCATCAGAGGCATCACTCACACGCCCTGCGTCTCCTAAAATTTCTTCTAAAATATCGTCTTTCATACGACAGGTTTTGGTAATTGATAATAAAGGTAAAAGTTGATTATCGAAACAACAATGATAAAAAATATCTCTTATATTAAAATATTAAGTCTATAAGAAATCTGGCGACGGCATGTAAGAAATGATATTTAAATATCGTATTATTAGTCCACTGATAAATAAAATTTCAGAAAAATTGTTTGAAGAAAAATTAGTTTTTTTGGACTATTGAACGGTAATTTTTAAACTAAAAAAGCAGTGTTGTAAAAGCAATTTACAGATCGCTGCTAAAACTTCCGTAACCGCTAAAAAACCTGGCGGGTTAATTCGTGCTAATTGTTTATAAACCCTAAATTTAAAGCACAGGCATAATAATGAGCTTTAAAACAAAACAAATGAAACTACCTAAAATAACTATTCGTATCCTAACGTTTGGTGCGCTGTTACAATTGGTATCGGGGATAAATCCAGCACTTGGCCAGCCACCAATCCGTGACCCGCATACTCCCGGATATGTGTCTGCCAAAGAATTACCTGATGGCACTATTCCTTCGCCCGGCGTTAATGGAAATTTTATTATCGGCCCGACACATAGTCCCGCGTCGGAATCCGTAGTACAAGAAAATGCACCGCAGGGAACCATCGTCCGTTTTACGATGAGTTCCAGGGACAGTAAAATTTATCCCGGTATTGCCCGTGAACCAAATACGTTCGGCACGCCCGATCCTGCAAACCCTGCTAAGCTAAATGTTACGACTAGTCACCCGGCCGACTACACCCGCAATGTGGCCGTATATGTTCCTAAACAATATATAGCCGGTACGGCAGCGCCGTTTATAATCGGCGCCGACGGGCCTGACAATTTGCTTTTCACCGTGTTGGATAACCTGATTGCTGAAGGCAAAGTGCCCCCGATGATAGCGATCTCTATCGGTAACGGCAGTGGCGATGCCCAGGGTAGCCAGCGGGGCCTGGAGTACGACACCATGAGCGGTGTATATGCTGAATTTGTTGAAAATGAAATATTACCGCTGGTAGAAAGCAAATGCCAGGTAAAACTGACCAAAGACGCCGACGGTCGCGCTACTATGGGCGGCAGCTCAGGCGGGTCATGCGCGCTGATCATGGCCTGGTATCACCCGGAATTATATCATCGCGTACTTACCTACTCCGGTACTTTTATCAACCAGCAATGGCCCTACAATCCCCAAACACCACAGGGCGCCTGGGGATTTCATGAGCACCTCATCCCGGAAAACCCGGCAAAGCCCTTGCGGATCTGGATGGAGGTTGGCGACCAGGACCTTTTTAACCCCAACATAATGCGCGACGATATGCACGATTGGGTGCTTGCGAACGAAAATATGGCAAAAGTGCTTGAAGAAAAGCATTATAAATACCAGTTTGTGTTTGCTAAGAATGCGAAGCATGTTGATGGCAATGTAAGGAAACAAACGCTTCCGGAGGCATTGGAGTGGGTTTGGAAGGGGTATAAGACAGGAAAGGCTGTGCAATGAAGGGGTTTAGGTAAAAAAACTATTTACCTAACAAGTGTCACCCACCCTGCAAGGGGTTTAGTCCCATCCTTAATATCGATAACATAGTAATATACCCCCGCAGGCGCCTTCGTTGCTCCGGATGTGCCGTCCCACGGAATTGAATAACCAATTGATGAAAACATCTTTGCTCCCCACCTGCTGTATATATTAACTGTACAATTCCCGTAGTTTTCAAGCGACTTTATATTCCAGGTATCGTTTATACCATCGTTATTGGGAGTAAAGGTATTCGGTATCTTAATCACCTCAAGTTGGGCAGGCAATATTTTAATCAAAATATCGGCTGTTGTGGTCGATTGGGTCAAACAAAAAGCGTTGCTGGTCATAACTACGGTTATCACATCGTTGTTGGTCAAGGCGTTATCGGTGTAGGTTGAGCTGTTGCTGCCTGTGTTTATTCCGTTCTTCTTCCATTGATAGGCTGGAAAGGCACCCCCATTAACAGGAATAGCGGTAAAAGTTACCGATGTGCCCTGGTAAATACTACCACCAGGACTGGAAGCTATGGTCACCGATGGTGTTACAGGCGCTGTAACCGTTACTGTTACGGGGGCACTGTTTGCCATTACGGGCACGGTACACGGGGCATTGCTGGTTAACGTTACCGTTATTACATCGGTGTTGGCCAGGGCGTTATCGGTGTAAGCCGGGCCGTTACTGCCCACGTTTATGCCGTTCTTTTGCCATTGATAGACCGGCGCAGCACCTCCGTTGACAGGTGTTGCGGTAAAAGTCACCGGCATACCCTGGCAAATGCTGTTGCCTGCGCCGGAAGCGATGCTCACCGAAGGGGTTACAGACGGTGTGACGGTCATCGTTACTGTATTACTGTTTACTGCTACCGGTGTGGCACATGAAGCATTGCTGGTTAATGTTACCGTTATTACATCGTTGTTAGCGAGGGTGTTATCGGTGTAATCCGGACCGTTACTACCCACGTTTATGCCGTTCTTTTGCCATTGATAGACTGGCGCAGTCCCTCCGTTGACAGGTGTTGCGGTAAAAGTCACCGGCGTACCCTGGCAAATGCTGTGTCCTGCGCCAGAAGCGATGCTCACCGAAGGGGTTACAGACGGTGTAACCGTCATTGTTACTGTATTACTGTTTACTGCTACCGGTGTGGCACATGACGCATTGCTGGTTAATGTTACCGTTATTACATCGTTGTTAGCGAGGGCGTTATCGGTGTAAGTCGGACCGTTACTACCCAGGTTTATGCCGTTCTTTTGCCATTGATAGACCGGTGAAGTCCCTCCGTTGACAGGTGTTGCGGTAAAAGTTACCGGCGTACCCTGGCAAATGCTGTTACCTGCGCCGGGAGCGATGCTCACCGAAGAGGTTACAGACGGTGTAACTGTCATTGTTACTGTATTACTGTTTGCCGTCGCTGGCGTTACGCAGGTGGCATTGCCGGTTAATGTCACAGTTATTACATCGTTGTTAGCGAGGGCGTTATCGGTGTAAGCCGGGCTGTTACCGCCTACGTTTATACCGTTCTTTTGCCATTGATAGACCGGCGCTGCACCTCCATTAAC